>Ga0233380_1001428_pt1 | contig 10705 bp, 15 predicted proteins | sample ElkDunMinimDraft_9_FD_191541 | JGI IMG/M metagenome (GOLD analysis project Ga0233380, IMG submission 191541) | Fecal eukaryotic communites from dung pellets of Tule Elk in California, USA - Elk Dung F36 | ecosystem: Host-associated > Mammals > Digestive system > Large intestine > Fecal | place... | reverse complement strand
CGGGCAGCGGCGGCATGGAGTGAAGGTCGATCAGCAGCGCGCCGCCCCAGCGGGTTCGCAATGCCTGCAAGATGCCGGCGAGAGCGGCGTGATAGGGCTGATGAATGCCGGCAATGCGCGCCTTGAGATCATCACGCTCCTGCCGCCGGCGCCACAGCTCACCCAGGCCGGGCAATCGCCGGGGAATGAGCCCCAGCCCTGCCCGCGCGCGCCGGCTAGCGGACCACGGCACCCCTGCCGGCCGGTCGCCTGCGGCGAACATCTCCCAATCGACGTCCTCAGGAGCGCGATTGAGGTCAATCATCGCCCGCGGCGCCTGCGCAACCAGGAGGCCAGCCCCCGTGGCGTTCGCGATCGCTCCGGCAAGTTTGTCGACATAGCGATCCTCCAGCTTCAAGCCGGCCGAATCGGGATGACGCAAGTCACGCAACAGCGATCGAGGATAGCATCGCCCCGCATGGGGAACGGCGATCAGGATCGGCAAAACGGAAGGTTCCGGCCCGCTGAGCACGAAGGGCGGCACACCGGGCGCCCCTGGAATGCGCGCGCCCGCGCTCTCGCGCGAATCGCCCTCGGCCTCTAAATCGCCCATCCCGCATTGCTGTGCGCTTCGCGGGTGCCTGTCAAAGGCCGCATTGCAACGCCTGTCTCAATCCCGGTCACGTCCATCATTGCCTGAGAATTTTAACGGCTGCCGCCTTATAGAGCCGCCGATGTTGCACTGAGAGCGACTTGCAAAGGGCGCCGCTGCTGCACCAAGGGCTGCGCCACAAGGAGACCGTGAAGGCGATGATCCGCATTCTGCTTGCCGAAGACGAGACCGCCATGCGCACGTATCTCGCCCGTGCTCTCGAGAACGCGGGCTACGATGTCGTTGCCGTGGACCGTGGCACCGCGGCGCTGCCGTTGCTGGAGCAGGAATTCTTCGATCTCCTGCTTTCCGACATCGTCATGCCGGAAATGGACGGCATCGAACTGGCCCAGCGCTGCAGCGAGATCTCCCCGCGCACCAAGGTCATGTTCATCACCGGTTTTGCCGCCGTTTCCTTGCGCGCCAGCCGCGAGGCTCCGCAAGCACGCGTCCTCTCCAAGCCGTTCCATCTGCGCGATCTCGTGCTCGAAGTGCAGCGCACTTTCGGCCTTCCCGAGCATGCGCGCCTTTAAGTGCATAAACCCGCTTGCATCTTCGCAGAGGCGTCGGTACATGGCCGGCCTCCGGCGGCGATGCCGACGGGAAAGCGAATGGTGTTCGGGCGTATAGCTCAGTGGTAGAGCACTATGTTGACATCGTAGGGGTCGCAAGTTCAATCCTTGCTACGCCCACCATTCGAAAGCCCCGCAAGTCCAAGGACTTAGCGGGGTTTTTCTTAAGCTCGAAGCACTGCAATGTTCGACTCCTTTTGGGTGAAAGTTGGGTGAAGTTTTGGGTGAAGCGCCGGGCCGACCTGCTTGGTTAGGTCCGCGATGACGTCCTCAAGGCCGCTCTTGATGCTCGAAAGATAGTCGGGAGCGAACAGCGCGTAGGTGCTGGACGTCTTGCCCAGCACGCGGTGCCCGAGCGCCATTTCGAGCTGCACGAGATCCACGCCCCGGTTCGCCAAGATCGTCGCCATGGAGTGACGAATCAGCTTCGGGCCCCAACCGGCGGGGATGCGCAGTTCCTTGCGAGCGCCGTCCCATGCCTTGCGGACCGACATCACGCGGTACTGCGTCGTCACGTCGATTCGCTGGTCCTCGTCGAACTTCGTCCGCTCCCCGCATACGAACCACTCGTCTGTTGCCGATAGCCACGTGTGGAGCAGGCTGACGACCGGCAGCGTGGGACGGACCTTCTTCGTCTGCACACGCCCGGCGTAGTTAAGATTGAACCGCCCTTCCCGCGCGAGCCATTGCTCGCGCCCCGGCAGAACATTCATGTCGATGATCGCGTCGGGCCGCCCCAGGGTGCAGATGGCCCCGATCAGGTAGCGGCGCAGCGGCAAGAGCTTGTCGCCGTGGCCTTCATACTCGCTGTTCCCTCGAAAGCTGTAGTCGAGCAGCTCGCCCACCCCTTCCAGCGAAAGGCGATAGGTACGCTGGGGCGTCACCTGTTCGCGCGTCCTGTGCCTGATCGGCGGGACGTACGTGAGGCGCCGCGAGCGGAAGGCATGATTGAGCGCCGCCTTGAGCTGGATAATGCTCTCTTCCACCGTGGACGCGGTACGCTTGCGCGATTCGCCGGCGATCCAGTTGCCGTCCGCATCCTTCTTTCGGGCGACGATCAGATCTTCATGCACGCCCCATTTGCGAAAGCGGTTCAGCATGAGATCGTCGATGTGCTCTGCCATCAGGGGCGAGGGCATACGACCTGCCTCTTGTTCAGCCTGCCGGAAGCGATCGAACAGGCCCATCCGAGAACGGACGGCCGCTGCGCTCGGCAAGTGCTGACCATGCTCGATGAAGTAGTCCATCATCGCGTCCGCAACGCTGTAAGCAGCCCGATCAGCCGCCGTCGGCGTGTGGGTCGATAGAAAAAGTTCGTCTAGCTTGTCGCACGCGGCTCGAACGTCTGACGTGCGCGTGCTTCGCCGTTTCTGGTGCCCGGTAGCGGGGTCATACCACCAGATGTACCAGCGGTCGCTGACGGGCTGGCTATCGGCACCTCGCGCATAATCGAGCCAGTATTGCCCTCGTTGGTAGACACCACCCTTAACTGCCGACATCTTGCCTGTTCCTCCAATGCTACAGATTTCGCCTCCGCAATACGGGCTGGAAGTCCGAGCGAGGCCATCAACGTCACTTCTTCGGCGGTCAATTTCACTCCGCCGCTTCCCATTATCGCCCGCGACAGTTTGCGATCGAGCTTCACCAGCGGCTCACAAGGGAAAGTTGGGTGTTTCATCTAACCTGTTCTCCATGAGCATTATTTGCGACCAACCTGCGTGTGCGCGGCGGCGGGGCGTGAATAAGCTCCGTCTCCAGCAGGTAGGGTAGGCAGGCCGGCGCGCGTTCGCGCACGCAAGCGGCCATAGCTGCCGCGTCGAGCGGCTCAGGACGGCGCATCGACAGGTAGCTCGCGATGTCGGCCGCCGTCTCTCGCGGCCGCGTGATCAGTTCCTCGAACGGGATGCTGAAATACATGCCGGTCCCGAGCTGGGTCAGCGCCTTGCGGGCTTGTCTCGTCTCGCCCTGCAAGCGCGTCTGCATCGCCCGGCGATCGGCGCGCGACGGGTGCGAGCCGATGAACTTGTACGTGCTCTTCGCCTGCTCTTCGATCGAGCGCGTCAGGAAGATCGTCCGATAGTCGCCGGCGGCTGGCGGAGGCGTGACGTGCGGGTTGAGGATCTTGACCGCCTTGCCGGCCGTCAGCTTGTGCCACGCGTCCGCATCGCTGCGCATCGCGACTTCAAGGTCATCCTCGAACGCAGGCCAATGCCCGATTGTCGACACGCCGGCGGCATAGAGCATCTGCATCATCAGCGAAGAGCCGCAGCGGCCGAGCCCGGCAATGAGGATAGTCGGCGCGCTCATATCCAGCTCTCCACGATCACGGGGTCATCGCCCGGCTGGCGCCCCAGGTTGTGCAGGAAGGGCGGGATCATCCCGCGCGCGTCAGCGAGGCTGTCCGCAACGTAATGATCATCAGTGGCGCGCGAGCTGCCGGCTCCGACGACGTGCTTTCGGGCGACGAACTTGCCCGGGAAATCGGTGGGGCTCTTGTAGATGGTCCAGATCGCCAGTTCAGGCATTACGGTTCGGCTTCCATTGCTCGTACGCCTGGGCGTGCCCAGGGCAGAGATCCTTGTTCGGCGCCGGGGACGTGGCGCAGCTCGAACACACGGGCTTGTCACAAGTCCCGCTGCGTTTGCCGGGCACCTTCCAGTCACAGAGGCGACCGGCTGGCTGGCCGCAGCCGCAGGGCTTGGAGCGCGATCGGCCGCACACGATGGCGTGGCCGCCGCCCGGGATGGGGACGCGCTCACATGCCATTTCAGCACCCGTCGCCTACCAGCGGCTTCTCATGGCCGCACATGGGGCACATGGCGGCCTGCAAGAGGCGCGCGACCGTCGCCATGCTCATGGGCAGGTAAGCGACCGCCCAAACGTGCCCGCACGTCTCATCCGCGCACCGCGCCGACATCGGCCAGCGTGCCTTGCCGTCGGTAGTCACAGCCCGATCCAGCGCGTCAGGGGCGTCCAGACACCGAAGGGGGGCAGCATGATAGCCAAGGCGCCCAGCAGGAGCCCTCCGGCCGCCACGATCGCCACACCAGCCGCGAAGCTGGGCTCGCCCTTGCTGTGCCCCACGACCCTGCCGTCATGGTCGAAAATGTCGATCGGCTCCCGCGCCTCGCGGGCGATCGCCCGCACTTGCGCGATGATGCCCCAATGGGGGCGTGGCCGCCCCCCCCATAGCCCTGGGCTCCCAATGTTGATCGGCTGGCGGGCGGCCGAACATGCCAACGTCACCGGCGCCATCAGAAGTCGCCCCTGGCCGTCACCACCTCGTCCGCGTCGAGGATGATCTTAGTGCCAGCCGCGTACCAAGCGCGGATCTTGTCAGCCAGTCCGCCACCACGTCCCAGGACGTTGATGTCCGTGAGGCTGGCGCCGTTGATATAAGCAACCGCAATCTTGCCGCTCGCATTCACCAGCAGGCGATGTGCGCACTTGTGTTTGTCGCGCTCGGAGTAGGCGTGATCGGGGTCCAGATACAGCCAGTGGGAGCCATAGGACGGCTCGCCCACGATGACCGTGATGACCTGCCCCCACGTGTCGTCGTCGCGTGCCTCCAACATATCGCGCGCGATCTCGGAGAGCTTCACTTCGTCGGGAGCGATGCTCAGCAGCTCGCGCATGTCCTGCACCAGCCGCGCCTCGATCAGGCGCTCCGCGTTACCGCGCACTTCGCGCTCGAGTATCCCGGTAATGAGGGCTCCATAGGAGGGGAGGTTCAGGTCATGAACCTTCAAGGCATTCTTCACGGCCGCCTCGATCGTTTTACCCAAATCGCCCCAGCTACGCATGGAGCTGTCGATCACGTCTACAATCAGCTTTTCGACGCGGCTGGCGACGTGCTGTTCGACGAACTCGGGCGTGAGCTTTGCGGCCACTGCCGCGCTGATGATGTCGTATAGGCCGTCGTGCGGCTGGCTCTCATTCATCGCTGGTTCCTGTGGAAGTGGTGTGCCGGCCCGGCCCCGTAGGCCGGCACGTTGGGCGGGACGCGCGAGGGGTGGGAATCGCGCGCGGGGCCATGGGGAGAGCCCGAAAGTTGGGGTGTGGACCGGCCAGCCCCGAAGGCCGGCCCACGGTGGGAATGACGCGCATGGGGTCGCGTCCGGGGCGCGGGGGGGCTCAGTGTGCCGTTGCCTCGGCGCAGGATTCTGCGAACTTGGCGCAAGCCTCCATTCCGGCCTTGAGAACGTGGATAAAGCCCGCGAAGGAGCTCTCGTCGAGCAACGCGACACCGCGTTCGCCTTGCTCGTCGTGGATCGCGATCAGCAGGCGCGGCTCGCCGTCAGGGGAGAGGGTTGTGCCGACGCCGATCGCCGGAACCGGCTTGAACCCGTCCCAATCCGTTGTCGTACCGGCCGTATCGCGAGCCGCTACCTCGCACTCGACCATATGCACGGCGGCTTCCTTCGGTTTCATCGACGCATTTCCCTTTTGATGCGGTCGCGCTCGGCGATGACGAACGGGCGCCATTCGCGCGGGACTTGGCGGAAATTCTGGCCCCAGAACTCGATGTTGGACCCGTCACGGATCGCGGCTGGAAGCCCCTGCAAGAGCGTGGTGACTTCGATTGGCCAGGGCGCCGGTTCCGCTTCGACGGCGGGCGCGAGGACTTCCGGCGCTGGCAGCAACACGGCACGCTGATCGGTCAGGGCGCGCGGCGCGGGGGACAGGCCCTCGATCAAGGCGCAAACCGCGTCCTGCAGCTCGCGCGCGCCCCGCGACGTCCAGTTCTTCCACACGGGCTTGCCGTTGCGCAGGCGCGGGCCCTTGTCGTCGCGCAGCACCTCGCACTCGGCCCAAGTGGCCGGCATGGCGTAGAGATAGCGGCCAATCCCCCACATGACGGCGGCGCGCTTGAAGGCGTCAGACAGGCCGCCCTTCTCACCTTCCATCGCAGTTGCGCCGGCGCCGTCGGACTTGGAAATCCAGCGATCGCCGAACTCAATCTTGATGGTTGCGATGACGCGGCCGCTGGGTGTTTCGGCAAACTCGCTCTGCCAGCCGGCAACGCCGCAAACGTCATCGAGCCGCGCCTGCACGGCACGGGCGTTGATGTAGCACAGCGCCTGGGCGCGGCGACCGTCGCGAGCGACGGACTGCGCCCGCCACTGGTGCTCTTCCGGCGCGAAGGGCGCCCTAAGTCTATCAAGGTCAACCACGGCTCTCTCCCCGGGCTGCGGCAGAAACTGCCATGCTGAACGCCACAGATCGCTCGATACGCGCCCTGCCACCCCTTCTATCTTTCATATCTTGCAAAGCTCGGCAAGGATGAAAGTTGCGGAACTTGCAAAATTCATGTGAGGCGCATTTACCCGTGGCGGGGCAATGCCTCCGGGAAGACAGAGAACTATTGGGAGAAACGAGTGCTTAGCAGCAGGCCAACACACTTCAGCATGATGCAGCGTAGCAACACCAAGGGGATAACTTCGCGTTTACGAACTACAGGTAACGGGGCGCGCATTGCACCCCCGCCCAAATGATTGGATTGGCTCCCAAACACCGCCGTACAGAATCAAAGCTCGCGTCAGAGTCGTCTCTGCACGCGCACCTTCTACATTTGAGAGTTACTAACGCATGTTATTGAATAAGCCGGCGTGCCCAAGCCATTGCCCCGGTTGCACGCTAGTCTGCGCATCTACACCAAAGCGGGTAGGATTTTGGGTGGGCGAGATTGATCGCCTGCTTCACGATGATCCAAGGCCCTTGGAAGAGCCCGAAAAAAAGGCCCAGCTAACTTCGGCCGTTGGCGCGCTAAATAAGCAAATTGAAAAGCTCTATCAATCGAACTGGTCGGTACCCGCCGCGATCGGTAAAATTCGCGAGAGTATTCCCAACATCAATCGCCTGATGAATTCTCGCTATTTTTCTTAAATTTGTAGCGGCGCTTGCGGCGACCTAAGACGTCAACGTCAGGGTCGCCAGCCTCCCGGTCCTTAGCCAGCCGAACCCCGCCCGCTGTCTCGATCACCTTAAGTTGATCCCACAAGCTGCTAGCCAGCACCCTGGGCACATCGGCGAACGATGTCCCGAATGCCATCTCAGCCTGGGCGTTCGCCACCATCTCCGTGAGCGTGTCTAGCGACAGCTCCACCGCGCCATCGCCGTAATCGAAAATATCAGCCACGTGGACTTCATACGCGGCGGCGACCTCAAGCAGCTTCCCGCTCGGGATATTGCTCTTCCCCGTTTCCCAGCGCGAGAGCTGGCTTACCGATGAATTCAGGCGCTCCGCCATCTCCTCCTGAGACATACCGAGACGCTGGCGGTGCTCCGCGAGGCGAGTTTTCATGCCGGTCATTTCGCACGACATTCATCGAACCTCCACGCCATGGTTCGATACATTGGCGTTGCCTGAGCCTTGCGAATGACGCAAGATACAGGGATGACCCTCGCCGAGTACCTCAAAAAGTCTGGCCGCACCGCCACCTCGCTTGCGAAGCAAGTGGGCTGCGCCACTTCCACCATCACGAGAGCCGCGAAGGGACAGACGCTCCCCACGCGCACCCTGATGACGAAGATCTACCTTGCGACCGGCCAACTCGTGCATCCACGCACATACTTGGAACTTGCCAAGTGAGATCATTGCTCGGCCTTCCTGATTGTGTCCGGCCCCCGCGCATCGGCAGAAGAGCCGCAGCCACATTTGCGCTGCTGAGCAATCCACTCGGATACATTTGCGCATTATGCAAAGTAAAACTGACGGAACCGTGGGTAATACCTACCATTCGTAAACGGCGTATTTCCGGCACTTCTGGGCGATTATCCGCGCTAACCCATACTACTTATTATGAATTGTCGTCGCGGAGGCGGCGCCTTTCATGGCTCAGTCTGGCACGTCCCAATCCCGCATTGGGACAACTGAGCGACAAGAGCTTTCGCAATCAGCCGGCGCCCCGCCCTTCGGCAATCGGCGCCTTGCCCATCAGATCCGCATTGCTTGGGAGAGAAGCACATGAGGGCCCTAGCCAGCGCGGCCGCGCGCCGGGTTGAGATACCATACTCACGCGTCATCACGATCGGCGACGCCACCCTCTATCAGGGGGATGCCTACAAAATCCTTCCCACGCTCGGCTGGTTTGACGCTCTCGTGATGGACCCGCCGTATCTCGTGGACCTGAGCGGCGGCGGCAAGTTTCGCGCAGCTCGTAAGCACCTCGACGAGATCAGAAGCCAGTCGCTCGATCGGGGCTTCGACTTCTCAATCATCAACGGGCTGCTGTGCGGCGCCGTAGTCGTGTTCTGCCACAATAATCAGATCCCGAAGCTCTCTACGTTCCTTGATGGGACTTTCGAGCGCTTCACGATCTGCGCGTGGCACAAGTCGAACCCGCTACCGCTCGCGAACAAGTCCTACCAGCCGGACACCGAGCTATACATACACGCGTGGAACAGTGATTTCCCGCCCCAGGGCCGGCTGGCGCAGAAGAAGCGCTACATCACCACGGCCGTCGGCAAGAGCATCTACGACCACCCCACCGTCAAGCCTGACAAGGTGATGGACAAGATCCTCGCCAACTGCGCCGGCCGGTCGATCGCGGACCCATTCATGGGCACCGGCTCCACCGGCGTGGCGGCGCTCAAGGCGGGCAAGCGGTTTGTGGGAATCGAGAAGTCGCCCAAGCACTTCCAGACCGCCGTGGAACGGCTGACGCGCGCCCATTGCGAGCTGGCCGCATGATCCGGTGCCCTTTCACGCGCGACACCGTGATCCAGATGCTCGCCGTATTCCGCGACGATGCGGCCATCGCGCGCCACGTCTCCAACGCCGCCTACTCCGTCACCACCGCGCAAGTCCGGCAGCTCCGCCAGCTCCGCAGCCAGCGCCCCCGAACCCGATAGGACCCCTGATGGCATCGAATATTGATGATCGCTTGCGCCTGCTGATCGAGCGCGTGGAGCGCTTGGAAGGCGAGAAGAAGGGCATCAGTGACGACATTCGCGACGTCTACTTGGAGGCCAAGGCCGTCGGGTACGACGTGAAGAGTATGCGCCAGATCGTCCGGCTCCGGAAGATGAAGCCCGACGATCGCCGCGAAATGGCAATGATCCTCGACACGTACAAAGCCGCGCTCGGCATGGACAGTGCGCCCGAGCTGTTCCGCGCGCATGACGGCCGGCCAGATCCCGCACTCGCGGCGCCAGCCCCGGGCACGCCCAAGGACGAGCTGTACGCGGCCGCCTGCGCTGCCGTCGTGAAGCATCGCAAGGCGTCAACGAGCTGGCTGCAACGTCAGCTCCGCATCGGGTTCAATCAGGCCGCCGGCCTCATAGAAAGGATGGAGGCGGCCGGCGTGATCTCGCCGCCAAGCCCGATCGGGACGCGAACCGTGGTGCTGGACAGCCTGGACAGCAACGTCCGCCTCCTGGCCGCCGATCTCGCCGCAAAAGGCGTTACCATGACCGTCTCGGCCGGCCCACAAGCGACAAGAGCCGGGCAGGTATGAGCCGCGCCGCTGCCATCCTGGCAAGGGCGAGAGCCAAGGGCCTGCAGGTACATGATCCACTCGCGGCTGGAGCCGCGCCCTCCCCAAAAAGCCCGCAGGAGCGCCTGTTCGCCCTGGGCCGGCTGGCGGAGGGCGAGCGCAACAAGACCGAGCGCAAGTTCGAGGACCATCTGACCGCCGCCAAGCTCGCGGGCGAGATCCTGTGGTTCACGTTCGAGGCCATCAAGCTCAAGCTCGCTCCACACACGTTCCTGACCGTCGATTTCGCAGTGCTGCCAGCCGCGACGATGCGGCTGACCCTGATCGACGTGAAGGGCGCCAAGGCGATCGTGCAGGAGGATGCGCGCGTGAAGATGCGCGTGGCCGCCAGCATGTTCCCATTCGCTTTCCAGTTCGCATACCCCGCCAGGGACGGCGGCTGGCAATACGAGGACATCTGAGCGTGTCCCACGAGGTCTACAATTGGGTCAGCACCCTCAAGACAGGCGACCCTGTGTCCAAGGCTGTGATGCACGCCATCGCGAACTGGATGAACCCGCAAGGGGAGCCCTGCCCCGTGTCCATGAGGCAGCTCGCCGAGGACGTGGAAATATCCACGCGCACAGCGCAGCGGCATGTGAAGCGCCTCGAAGCCATGGGTCTACTGCTCCGCTCAACCGCCCAACGCGACGACGGAGGCCAGGGCTGGAGCATGTTCTATTTCCCTACCTACGTCCCGCCCAAGTCTTCGCACGTCGCGCCGCCGCGAGAGGCCCCAGCGATCACCCGGCCGACCGGGGAAGAGCCGAGCCGCACCCCCGGTGACAGTTTGTCACCCGCCCCCCATGACAATCTGTCACCCCCCCCGGGTGACAATTTGTCACCCTCCCTGCTGGACGCGGCACAAGAGGACACGCCCCCCCCACGACAATCTGTCACCCCCCCTGCGACAAATTGTCAGGGGCCCCCGTCAATTTGTCGCAGGCCCCATGACACTGTTGTCGGGGGAGAGAACTACAAAGGAATATATATACCCCCCTTAAGCCCCCCCAGGGGGGCAGAAG
>Ga0233380_1001427_pt1 | contig 10710 bp, 6 predicted proteins | sample ElkDunMinimDraft_9_FD_191541 | JGI IMG/M metagenome (GOLD analysis project Ga0233380, IMG submission 191541) | Fecal eukaryotic communites from dung pellets of Tule Elk in California, USA - Elk Dung F36 | ecosystem: Host-associated > Mammals > Digestive system > Large intestine > Fecal | place... | reverse complement strand
ACCTGGCGGCGCGGCTGCGCGGCAGCGTCCCGGCCAAGGCTGCAGGGGTGGGGCACGAACTGGCGGCTTGGAACATCAGGCGGCGGGGCGCCATTCCCGCGCGGGACCCGTCCGCTCCCTACGGTGTCTGACGGGTCATGGGAGTTCAAAAGAAGGCGTCAGGCGGGACTGCCCGTCGCCGCTCGCCAAACCCGCGCAGCAGCGCCCACAGCGCCGCTGCGGCGAGGAGGTCCAATGCCGCCAGCGCAACGAAGAGCGGGTTGTAGCCGTAAGTGTCTGCGCTTTTCCCTATAGCGAACGTGAAAAGCATGCCGCCAATCCAGGCGCAAGTGCCCGCCATGCCGCTGCCTGTTGCCACGGCGCGCGGATCGAACACATCGGAACACAAGGTGATGAGAGCGCCGTTCAGCATCTGGTGAGCAAAACCACCCACGCAGAATAGCGCGATCGCCAGCGCTGGCGATCCCGCGAGGCCGATGCAGGCCGGCCCCAGCATGCACGCGGCGCCGATAGTCGTGGTGATCTTGCGCGACGCCACGAGGCCAACGCCTCGCTGCATCAGCAGGGGCGGCAGCAGCCCGGCTGCGAGAGATCCAAAGTCCGCTGCCAGAAAGGGCAGCCAGGCCCACAAGGCGATGCTCTGAAGGTCCAGGCGCCAGACCGAGACGAGATAAAGCGGTATGAAAAAGTTGAACATCTGCCATGCCGGTTCCGCGAGAAAGCGGGGGATGGCGATGGCGTAGAACCCGCGCGACCGCAGGACAGCGCTTCGCGTCGCAGGGCGGCGGTCGAGGTCAGCGCCTGCCTGCCCCTCCTGGATCATCCGCAGTTCCGCAGCGGCAAGTCGCGGGTGCGCCTCGGCCGGGCGGTAGCCGAACCACCACCCGAAGGCCCATACCAGGCTCAGCCCCCCGGTTACCAGAAAGGCCGATTGCCAGCCCCAATGGAGTATGCAGAAAACCACAAGCGGGGGCGCGATCATGTTGCCCACGCTGGTTCCCATTTGAAAGGCGCTGGTGGCCAGTGGCCGCTCGCGTGCGGGGAACCATTCGGCGACCGCCTTTGTGCCAGCCGGGATCGCTGCCGCCTCGGTTGCGCCTAACAGGCCGCGGAAGAAGGCCAGGCTCTGCCATCCCGATGCCAGCCCGTGCGCCATGTTGGCAAAAGCCCAGCCGAGCGCGAACAGGAAGAAGCCGAGGCGCGTGCCCAGTGCGTCCAGGACCGCGCCGGAGACCGACTGCATGACGGTGTAAGTCGCTTGGAATGCAAGAATGACCCAGCTGTACTGCTCGGTGGTAAGCCCGAAATCGTTCTTGATCGTCGGAGCGGCAACGGAGAGCGTCGAGCGCGCAAGATAGTTCAGGATGGTCCCGAGGGTGACAAGCCCGATGATCCACCAGCGAAGCTTGGGGACCGAATTCCTTCTCCCGGCCCCGCTCGTGCTCACCGTTCGAGCTCGATCGCCGCGACCGCGCTTTTTCCACCTTTCGTTTTGAAATCAAGCCGAAGCAACCCATCCCGCACGGTCACAGGAAATTGCTGCACAAGCTCTCTTAGCGGTCCGCCGGCTGCGGCAAGCACGTCCAGTTGCTGGATCACCTGCGTGCCGCTCGCGCTGACGGACAAGGTCTTGCCTGTGACTTCAGCCTTGGGTTCGAACAAGCGGACAGTCACCTTCCACTTACCGTTGATTACCGGGACGGCGTAGGAGAACGCCTCGCCTTCACGCCAGTAATCGAATAGCTCGGGGTTGGCCGCCTTCACAGCGCGGTCTGGCCCGAGCGACCGCCCACCGAATGACCCCATGTTAAGCACCATCGGGGTGCCGCCGGTCACGAAGGTGTCAGAGCCGAACCGCTTGCCCCCGATCACCCGCCCTGCCAAGTTGCCCGCGTCTATGCGAATGCCGGCCCGGGCATCCGGACCGTTCCAGATTGCCGTGTCCTGAAGCGTTTTGCCCGCTGCTGATGCCGTCACCACCGCGCTGTTTGGGCCAGGGCGAAGCTTCACCCCCTTCCATTCGCACACAAAGTCCACGCATGTAGCGGAGCCAAGTGAGCGGCCGTTCAGGGAGAGAACGGCGCTGGGGGCGTTCGCATAGGCTTTGACGTCCATCAGCGGATAAGCGCGATCGACATAGCGCTTGCCCGCGATATGCAGGGCTGGGGTCTTGCTCCAAGCCACCTTGTAGAACCAGAACGCGTCTTTACGCTCCTTGCGGTCGGCAGTGACCAGGCCCTTGTCGTTCAGGTCATACGCGTCACCCTCGCCGCGGAGATCGCTGGAGAAATCGAACATCGCCCAGACCCAGCTGGCGAACACGAAGTTGCGCTTGGAGAGGACCGGCCATGACTGCTCATGGACCCACGCTTGATATTCTTCGGGATGGGGGCGGCCAATGAAGTTGATGAAGCCGCTCTTCACGTCGTCGCTGTGCTGCGAGATCGCTCCTCCTGCGCCATACTCGCTCAGCGAGATCGGGAGGCGGGGATGCGTGGAGTGCAACGTGTCGAGCGCCTGGCCAAGCTGCGACGCCGCTTTTAGGGGTTTGGGGTAATACCAGCCAAAATAGCGGTTGTACCCGATCAGGTCCGTGGTTCCGGCCAGCTTCTCGCCAGCCGTGGTGATCATGCTCAGGCCTTCGCAGCAATCTGCCATCGTGGTCGGACGGTCAGGGTCCTCCTGCTTGGCGACCGCGTTCAGATGCTGAAGCAGCGCGAGCGGCTTGGGCGGCGCGCCCTTCTGGCCGAAGCCCTTCGCCGAATCGACCTCGTTGCCGACGGACCACATGAAAATGGAAGGGTGGTTGTAGTTTTGGCGGATTTGCTCTCGCAGTTGCTGTTCGGCGTTGGCCCACAAGGGGGCGCTGCCTTGGTCGCCCTTCAGCGAAGGGGTCGTGACATAGGGCAATTCGGCCCAGACGACCATTCCCTCGCGGTCAGCCAGGTCAGACCAGGCGTCCGCATGCTGATAGTGTGCTTGTCTGACAGTGTTCGCGCCCAATTCTTCGATAAGCGCCATGTCCTGTTGGTGCTGTTGGGCGGAAACAGCCCAGCCAGCCCCGAGCGCATCCTGGTGGCGAGACACGCCGTGCAGCTTGAGGTGGTTGCCATTGAGGAAGAAGCCCGCGTCGGCATCGAAGCGGAACGTCCGCAACCCCAAGGGCTGAGACACGCTGTCCAGCACCGTCGAGCCATCCATGAGGGTCGCACGGACTGTATAGAGATAGGGATCAGCGCGGCCGTTCCACCGCCGCGGATTGCGGATCGAGAGGTTGGCCTTCACTTCGCTCGAGCCGGGGGAGACATCCAGCGCGCGCTCGTCGCGAGCGACGGTCGCGCCGCCAGCATCCAGGACGTGTGTGACCAGCTTGACCTTGCGAGGGTCTGCAAAGCTGCGCAACCTGGTCCTGACCTCGACGGTCGCCAGTTCATCGGTCAGGGAGGTGGCGCGCGCGTAGACGCCGGGCCCTCCGAAGTCGAGCGGGTCAATGGAAACGGGGGGCAATTGCAGCAGGGAAACGTCCCTGTAGATGCCCCCGTGCACGAAGAAGTCCCCCGCCAGCGGAATGACTTCGGACGTGGTGCTGCCGGGTTCGACCTTCGAGTTGTCAGCCCGAACGATGACGAGGTTGCGCTGGCCCGGCTTCCATGGGTCCGTGACATCAAGCCGGAACCGTCCGAATGCGCCTTGGTGGCCACCCACCTTTCGTCCGTTGACCCAGACCTCGGCGATTTTTGAAACCGCTCCAAAGTCCAGGTACTGGCGAGTGCCGGCCGGGGAGGGCGGAGCATCCACGGATAGCCGGTACCAGCCAATGCCTTGACGATTGCCAGGTGCCGTCGGTTTGGCGCCGTACCCGCCGATGCGATTCCAGGTGTGAGGCACGCTGACGCGCTGCCATTCGCTGTCGTCAAAGTCCGATTGCAAGCCCTCTTGGCCCGCGCCACCAAACTGAAAGCGCCAGCCGTGCGCGAGCTGGATTACCTCGCGCGCCGCAGGGGCTTGTGCAGGGCGGCTCTCCGGCGTTTGGGCCCATGCGAGGCAAGGGGGCACTGACAGGCCCAGCAACATTGCCGCGCCTATAAGCTTCGTCTGCGCCACGCATTCTCTCCCCATGCCCAACACGGTTCTTCATCGACTCTCGCCAGGTGGATTGCCCATGTTCTGGCAGACCGCCTGGCGAGTAGACCAAGTTCATATTTTGAACTATATTAGCAGCAGCTTGCCGACAAGAGGTGGAAAGCGTGTTCAAGGCTCTCATCAGCGGCGAGGACATGCTCTCGTGGTGGCTTCTGGCGTTTGTAACCGTTGGGATCGCGGCTGGGGTGGTCAGCGGCTTCTTCAAGGCACGGAAAATTCAGCCCCGTGGCTTCAAATGGACAGTGTTCCGGAATGAGGCCTTCTTCGCAGTCATAACCCTTACCATCAGCGGAGCGGTGATCGGGGGCTTAAACCACTGGTTGCGCGGCAATGGCTGGATCACTTTCAATTCGGAACCGGCTTCCTGGTGGACAATAGCTCTGGAGTATGTCGCGTATTTCCTACTGTTCGATACGTATTTTTATTGGCTGCACCGATGGATGCACAAGGAGCCGGTCTATACCTGGGTGCACAAGCTGCATCACAAATCCACCTCGCCCAACATGCTGACCACTCTTTCGGTCAACCCGCTGGAGTCGCTGATCAATGGTGGCTTTGTCCCGCTGTTTCTCGCCTGCTTCACGGTTCACGACGCGACGATGGCGTTGATCACGCCTACGAACATTCTGATGGGCCTCTATGTGCATTCGGGGTATGAGTTCCTGCCGCGCTGGTGGAACCGGACCTGGGCGACGAAGTGGTTCATCTCGGCCACGTTCCATGACCAGCACCACCGCTACTTCACCGGCAATTTCGGTGGCTACACGACCATATGGGATCGCATCTGCGGCACTATGCGACCCAGGTTCGAGGCGGATTTCGAGAGGTGCCGTGCGAACGAAAGCCTCTCGCCGGCTCTAACGGCTCGCACGACCGAGCTTTCCTGAGGCACTGGGCGCCGGAGTTGCCCCTATGCCTTGGGATGGTCCTTAGGCACAGGCGCATAGGGATTGGCTTGCGCAAACTCGTTCAGAAGGTGCGCGCACTGCATGACCTCTTTCTTGGAATAGCCTGCCAGCCGCTCTTGCAGCATACGGGCGAGCCCGGCAGTGACGTGTTCCCGCAATTCGACACCCTTGGGCGTGAGGGAAAGCGTTACCCTGCGACCGTCCCTGTTGGTCTTGGAATAGGCAATCAGTCCGGCACTTTGCAGTTGGCGCAATTCCGAGGTTACGAGGCTGCGGCCGATACTGAAAAACTCGGCCAGTTCGTGAGGGGAGGCGGACTGGCGGCCGATCACGCCGACCATCCAGGGCCCGCGAGGACCAATGCCATACTCACGCGCCAGCTGTCTGATGACGTGGCCGAAGCGGTCGCGTGCGGAGGCCAGGCTACCGAAGAACATGCCGACCTCGTCAGCGCTATACAGTTCCTGCGAAGCGGCGCCGCTCTCCGATTCGGGCGCAGTGTTAAACGGCATGCTTGTTTCCTGAGCGTGCACTGACGGGCGTGCCAAGGCTGCGCGTTAACGCATGGCGTTCCCCCCAGGAAGCCCGCTCAGTGACTCTGAAGGTAAACCCGTTCCAAGGCCAGAGCGGCAAGCCCCTTCCAATGCCAGTCCGGCTGACGCGTTGCGAAAACGATAGTCGTCCTCTCTCTGAACTCGGCAATTGCATGGGCAGCCAGGGCAGCGTGGAACTGCTCTCGCGCAAAGCGCAAGTAGATGTCGTTCGGCGCGATCAGGAGAACCATGCCTGGATCCACGCTGTTGACGTGATCTGCCACCATGCGCCCGAGGTGCTCCCCCGCCTCCTCAAGCGCTTTGACAGCTTGCTGCTCGCCTTGCGATGCCTTCTGCATCAGCCGATCCATACGCGCGTCCACGAGGTCCAACAGGGCAGGGGCGGTCGTGGCCCAGTCCTCCCGTCGAAGTACGAGCCCTGCCTTCGAGCTGTAGGCACTGGTGCACCCCGATGCTCCGCAATAGCAGCGTCGGGCACTGCGACCGTAGCTCGTCTTTATATGCCCAAGCTCCGGAGTGTATCCGGATGAGCCGTGGCTCGGCAGGCCATCAACATAGCGAGCAGAGGTCACGGCGTAGTCGATGCTGATCAGCGTGAAATCATTGTGGTGCCGCGCATGACCGAACCAATGTTCGGCGCGAGACAGTAGGTTGCTGTCATTCTCCACGGTCACCGGCAGCAACAGGCGTTCGGCCAGGATCGTGGCAAACGGGACGGGTCCCGGTTGATAGGTCACCATGAAGTGAACATCGCCGCGCTCGCTGTCGACCAGAGCGGGCAAGCTCAAGCTGACATGGCGGATGTGGCCCATCGGTGCGGCGGCGATGATGGCCTGCAAGTTACATGCGATCTGTTCAGCCAGAGCCAGCAGCGTGTCGGTCGGCGGGATCGCTACGCTTGCAGCGTGAAGCTCGACCCCGGCCAGGGTCACGAAGCTCACCTGCAGATCGCGGCGGTCCGACAGGCGGGCACCGATCACCGTGCCCCCGGTTCCGTTGAGTTCGAGATATACGCGAGGACGGCCACGACCAGCTGCCGGGGCCTTCCGCTCCACGATGAAGCCCCGCTTCACCAGCGCGGTTGTGGCGGCCGTGATGGTTCCTGCTGAAAGCCCCGTGCGAGCCGGCAGGTCCGCGCGTGACACCGGCTCCGGCGACCGCAGTACTTTCAAGACGGCAAGCATCGCGCTCTGCTGAGCAGTTGCTGCCATGGGTGGCATTTCTTTCATACGATGAAAATATTGACGGAACCGTTCTTCCGCGCAACTCTGTCTTCATGCCGAGCGCAAGACTCAGGCACTTCAGGGAGAGCAGAATGATCGGGAAAGTGGCGCGCCGTGCCCGGTATATGCGGGAAACAGCCATAAGCGGCATTGCCGCGACGCTGCTCGCGCAGGCGATGGGCAATCCAGCCATTGCTCAGGTCGTCAGCGAGGATGACAGGCGTGATGCCCAGACCCAGGTTTTAGAGCAGCAGAGCGTCGGAAGCGCGGCGAACGTCTCGTCCGAGCAGCCGGTCGATAGCGACATCGTCGTCACCGGCACTCTTTTGCGAGGATCGGCACCGGTCGGATCCAATGTCATCGCGCTTGGGCAGCAGGCAATCGTCAGCACCGGCGCCGCGACGTCTAACGAACTGCTGGCAACGATCCCGCAAGTCACGAACTACTTCAATAGGGTGCCTGCCGCAGACTTGGCGATTGCGGTCAACCAGATGCAGGTGTCGCGTCCCAATATCAGGAACATCTCGCCGCGCAACGCGTCGAGCTCGGGTACCTTGATCCTGGTGGATGGACACAGGATTGCAAGTTCCGGTGTGCGGCAGGCCTCCGTGGATCCGGATGCCATCCCGACAGGTGCGATCGAGCGTGTAGAGGTCGCAACCGAGGGCGGATCGGCTACGTATGGTGCCGATGCGGTTGCGGGCGTCATCAACTTCATAACGCGCCGTCGCTTCGACGGCCTGAAGGTGGACGCGCGATATGGGTTCGCCGACGATTACTGGCAGACCGATGCCAGCATCACCGCTGGCAAGGATTGGGGGACAGGGTCGGCCTACCTGTCTTACACGTTCACCAAGAACGACGCGCTATTCGGGAGAGATCGAAAGTTCATCCGCGGGGTGAGCTACGCCTCGGAGCCTTACATTCCGCTGGGGCGCACATGCGATCAGCCGAACCTCTCCATCAATACCGTGTTTGTTCCGGCCAACTTCACGTTGTCTTCTGTGAACTATGCGGGGCCGAACTACGCCCCCAATACGATCAATGCATGCGACACCGTGCGTGACAGGACTGTTGTTCCGCGCGCGGAACGACACGGTGCGATCGCGGGCTTGTTCCAGAATCTGGACGATACCACCACTATCGACGTGCGCGCATTTTATAGCCGCAGGGAGACGACGTCCACATCGACGTTCGACGGCACGGTGAACATGGCGCCCAGTAACCCCTATTACTTCGTGCCGCCCGGCGTGACCCCCATACCGGGAGGTGGTGTGATCGCACAGCGCCAGGCGGTAAGCTTCAGTTTTGGTCCAGCGGTGGGCCGCGGCACACAGCATCCCAGCACCATGACCGAGGTCTGGGGCTTCAATGCGGAACTGAGAAAGGAACTGAACGACAACTGGCAGTTGCGAGGTTTATTCAATTACAGCACCAGTAACAGCGCATTTAGTTCGCCTCAGGTCAGTATCCCGCGCCTCAATGCTGCCGGCGCGGCGAGTGCCGCGGATAGGGCGATCAACCCGTACAACATCGCGGTAACCAATGGCGCGCTCATAGCCGACCTGCTGGATAACGAGATCGCGGGGCAAGCGCGAGATGACTTGCTGACCCTGCGCGCCATTGCGGAGGGGCGCTTGTTGACGCTGCCGGGCGGAGAGGTGCGCATGGCAGCGGGCTATGAATATATGCGCGACGCATTCAAGCAGCGTTACGAATCCGACATCCGCATTGGCGCTCTGAAGTCGTTTCCTTTCAACGCTTATGACCGGGATGTGAACTCGGTCTTTGGCGAAGTGCAGGTGCCGCTGTTCGGCGCGGAAAATGCCTTGAGCTGGCTGCACAGCCTGGTGCTCTCTGCGTCGGGTCGCTACGACAATTACAGTGACTTTGGAGACACCTTCAATCCCAAGTTCGGAGCCACCCTGAAGCCGGTCGACTGGCTTTCACTGAGGGGGAACTGGGGCACGTCCTTTACTGCTCCGACGCCCCTGGACCAGCTTGGCTCACAGCAGAACCAGATCAGTTCGTTCTCTTTCGTGGCTTTCAACCGGCCCGGCGAAGCCGCTCCCGCCGGCAGCTACACCGTTGCCCTGCAAGGCTCGCGTCCGGAGTTGCAGCCGCAGAAGGCAGAAACATGGTCGATCGGGTTCGACGCGGCACCGCCGTTCCTGACCGGTTTCCGCACAAGCGTCAGCTACTACAACGTAACCTTCAAGGATATTCTCGCAACGCCGTCCCCCAATTCGACGATCTTCACGAACTTCCCCAACAACATCACAACCAACGTCAACGGCTTGTCACCGGCAGAGCTGCGAGCCTTTGCCGCCTTGGCTCCCAATGGAGCTGCGGTCATCGAACCCCTGATCGCAAGCGGAACGCGCGTTTATCAGGCCGTGGACTTCCGTACCGCGAACTTCGGTGTCCTGAAGGTCAGCGGGCTCGATTTCACGGCCAGCTATCGACAGCAAACCGCCTTCGGGGGCTTCGATTTAGGCGTCAACGGCAACTACCAGCTTACACGCAAGGAGCGGGTGAGCCCGGAAGCGCCGGAGATCGATATCCTTCGGACCGAGAATCCTAAGCTCAGCCTCCAGACCATTGCTGGCGTGGATGTAGGGGCAGCGCGCTTGCAGGCCACGTGGAACCACAGCAGCGGCTATCGCATCGATCCGACGGTCTCTGTGCCGGTTCAGGATCGAGTGGGGGCATTCGACACGGTAGACTTGTTCCTGAAGTACGATGTGCCGGGTGACAGCGAACTACTTCGCGATCTCACTCTCTCGCTCAATGTCAGGAACTTGTTCAACGAGGACCCGCCGATCCTGCGCCGCAATAACCCGGAGGAAAACGGCTACGCCAACGGCTTCACACTGGGGCGCCTGTTCATCCTGGGCGTGGCCAAGCAGTTCTGAGGCGCAGTTCCTCTGCCGCCACGCCATCCTGCAATTTGTTTCCACTCGAGGTGCTATCGTGATGTCTCACCTGCCCAACCGAGGTTTGTCGAAGGCGATGCTGCTGCAATCGCTGCCCCTGCTGCTCGCCGCTGGCGGGGTCGGCTCGCCGCCAGCGCTCGCCGCCGATCCTGCTGCAGATCCCGTTAGTGAGCAAAGCCAATATTCCCCCGACAACGACCCTCTGTTTGCGCAGCCATATGTCGATGTGGACGAGTGGCGGGATGCGCCGGTGCGTCACCGGTATGTGCATGGCGGGTTCCGGGGCACGGACACGCGCTTCTCCTTCTACTTCCCGGCGAAGGAGCAGTATGCGGGGCGCTTCTTCCAGCATATCACGCCGGTGCCGGACAGCGAGAACCTCGCGCAGAAGATGCCTGCTGGCCCATTCAACAAGATCGGTTCCGCATTCGAAAGCGGCGCCTACTTCGTCGAAACGAACGGCGGCGGCCAGATAGATCTGACTCAGGGCTCCAACGCGTTGAAGGATCCCACGATCACCGCTTACCGCGCCAATGCGGCTTCGGCCGCTTACTCGCGCCAGCTGGCCATGCAGATGTACGGCGGAAAGCGCCCGTTCGGTTACGCCTATGGCGGCAGCGGCGGCGGTTACCGGACCATCGGTTCGCTTGAGAATACGCGCGGGGTGTGGGACGGGGCGGTACCCTACGTGATCGGCTCGACCATGGCGATCCCGAACATGTTCACGGTTCGAATGCAGGCGCTGCGGGTCCTGCGGGACAAGTTCCCTCAGATAGTCGATGCAATGGAACCGGGAGGAAGCGGCGATCCCTACGCGGGGCTCACCCCTTACGAGGCTTCCGTGCTGCGGGAGGTTGAGCAAATGGGCTTCCCGATGAAGTCGTGGTTCGGGTACAAGACCATGGGACTTCATGGCTTTGCCGCCTTGTATGGAGGCGTGGCCATG
>Ga0233380_1001424_pt1 | contig 10738 bp, 12 predicted proteins | sample ElkDunMinimDraft_9_FD_191541 | JGI IMG/M metagenome (GOLD analysis project Ga0233380, IMG submission 191541) | Fecal eukaryotic communites from dung pellets of Tule Elk in California, USA - Elk Dung F36 | ecosystem: Host-associated > Mammals > Digestive system > Large intestine > Fecal | place... | reverse complement strand
GGCGTCCCGGCCCAAGCAGCTCACCAAGAGCGACCTGAAGACCATGTCCCCCGAGCAGATCGAGAAGGCCCGCACCGAGGGCCGCTTCGACACCCTGCTCGGCGGCAAGTAGCCGAGGAAGGCACCCATGTCTGTTCGTAACTTCGTCCCCGAGATCTGGTCCGCCCAGCTCCTGGTGGCGCTCCGCAAGGCCCTGGTCTACGCGGCCCCCGACGTCGTCAACCGCGACTACGAGGGAGACATCTCCGAGTCCGGTGACACCGTCCGCATCACGAGCGTGTCGCGCCCCGCGATCGGCAACTACGTGCCCGGGTCCACCACCATCACCCCGGAGAACCTGACCACCGCCCAGCGCACCCTGGTCGTGGACCAGGCGAAGTACTGGGCGTTCTCCGTGGACGACGTGGACGCCCGGCAGGTGCGGTCCAACCTCATGCCGCAGGCGATGAGCGAGGCCGCCTACGGGCTGGCCGACACCGTCGACCAGTTCGTGGCCGGCCTGTACACCCAGATCCAGATCGCGAACTTCCTCAACGTGTCCGGCTCCCCGATCGACACGTACACCGCCCCCACGGACGCCTACGACAAGGTGCTGGTGCCGCTGCGTACCCGCCTGACCAAGGCGAACGTGCCCACCGCTGGCCGCTACGTCGTGGTGAGCCCGGAGTTCTACGCGTCGCTGCTGCTGGACGACCGGTTCGTCAAGGTCGACGCGTCCGGTGTGACCGAGGGGCTGCGCAACGGCATGGTCGGCCGCGCGGCCGGGTTCGACATCCTCGAGTCCAACAACGTGCCCAGCCCGACCGGTAGCGACCAGGTCGTGACCGCGGGCACCAATGCCGCGATCACCTTCGCGGAGCAGATCAACAAGACCGAGGCCTACCGCCCGGAGAACGGCTTCGCTGACGCGGTCAAGGGCCTGGCCCTGTACGGCGCGAAGGTGACGCGCCCGGACTGCCTCGCCGCGGCCTTCATCGACCCCGCCTGACCTGATCGGAGCACGCACCCATGGCAACCACCCAGCTCTCCTACACCAACCTCATCCCCAACGGCGGTGTGGAACAGCCCGCCGGGACGACCCTGGTGGCCGCCCCCACCAACGACATGCAGCTCGCGGACAGCTTCGCGGAGCTGACCGTGCTGGTGGTGACCAACACCGACGACGCGGACGCCCTGGACATCACCGTCAAGGCCGGGGACCACCCGCCCGCGATCGCCGCCGGTCAGGGCGATCTGGAGGTGAGTGTGGCCTTCGGTGAGACCGCCTACATCGGCCCCTTCGAGTCGGGCCGGTTCGTCCAGGGCGACGGGTCGCTGATGGTCGAGTCGACCGCGACCACGGGCACCATCACCGCGCTGCGCATCCCGAGGAGCACCTGATGGCCGAGACGATCCACGTCAAGGGCGAGGGCGGCATGGTCTTCGCCATGGACCTGCCCCTGCCCGAGGCCATCGCCGACCGGCTCGCGGCCGGGCAGCTGGTGCGGGTCAACGCGGACGGGTCCCCGCTGGGGTCCGCCCGCCGCCCCGCGCCCGCACAGGAGGAAGGCACCGCGCTCACCACGGGCGCGGTGCCCCGCCCGCCCAAGACCGCGACCCGCCCCGCGTGGACGGCCTGGGCTCAGGCGGTGCACGGCCTCACCGAGGCCCAGGCCGCGGACATGACCAAGGCCCAGCTGATGGACCTGCCCGACACTCCGCCCACCCCGACTCCGGTCGAGGAGCAGGAGCAGGAGGACACCCCGCCAGCCCCGGCCGCCAACGGGCGTCCCGCCGAGGACGCCCCCAAGTCCGAGTGGATCGACTACGCCGCCAAGCAGGGCAAGGGCACCCGCGAGGACCTGGCCGTGTTCACCCGCGAGGACCTCATCGAGCTGACCGCATAGGGGGTGCGCCGTGGCCCTGCCACCCCTGGCCGACCTGGCCGACCTGGCCCGGCTCGGTCTGACCGTCACCGCCGAGGAAGAGCCCCTGATGGAGGCCTACCTGGACGCCGCCTCGGCGGCCATCCGGCAGGCCGCCGGGGTGCCCATCGCCCAGACCACCTCCACCATCACCCTGGAGGGGGAGCCACTCGAACGGATCCACCTGCCCGGCCCGCCCGTCACCGCCGTGGACACAGTCGCCTTGGACGGCGAGACGATCACCGACTGGCGGCTGGCCTCGCACGCGCTGTGGAGGTCGGGCGGGTGGGCCCCCCGGCACGGCCCGTCCGAGGTGCAGGTGACGTACACGCACGGGCTGCCCGAGGTGCCGGCCGACATCGTCATGCTGGTGTGCCGCATCGCGACCACGACCCTGCTCGCCTACCGGGCCGAGGCCGACGGCATGGGCCTGGCCGCCGGGGACGTGCGCTCCGAACGCATCGGCGACTACTCGGTGACCTACGGCGGGGACGGGCAGATCATCGAACTCGAACTGTCCGACCGGCTCTCTTCCCGGCTCGCTGCCCGCTTCGGCGGGGGCGCGTCGGTGATGAGGTCGCGGTGAGGCGGGGCACCGGCCACCTGATGAACACCTCGGTGGCCGTATGGCGGGTGACCACGACCGACGACGGCGGGGGCGGGCAGACCGAAGCCTGGGCCCCGTTGGGGGACCAGCCCGCGCGCCTGTCCCAGCCCACCGCCCGACAGCGCGAGGTCGGCGACCAGGAGAACGCGCACCTGACCCACGTGGTGTACCTGCGCCCCGGGGCGGACGTGCGCCGCGGCGACCAGCTCCGCCAACCCGGTCTGCGCCTGGAGGTCCTGGCGGTCTTCGAGCCGTCGGTGCGCGGCACCTACCTGCGGGCCGAATGCACTTCCCGCCAAGCCGAAGGAGGGTGACATGGCGATCCGCGTCAAGGTCATCGGCGCGAAGATGGCCAAGCGCGCGCTGGCCCGTCTGCGCACGGACATGCACGACGTCCAGGCCGAGGTCGCCCAGAAGTGGGCGGACGAGATGTACGAGGGTGCGATCGCTGACGTGCCCATCGACGAGGGCGACCTGGGCGCGGCCCTGGAGAAGCGCGTCAAGGGCAAGGGGGCGACCGCTGACGGCCAAGTGGGTGTGTGGTCAGAGGACGAGTACTACGGCCAGTTCGTGGAGTTCGGCACCTCGAAGATGGCGGCCCAGCCGTTCATGTACCCCAACGCCTCCAAGGCCAACAAGAAGGTGCCCGGCTGGATCCGGGACGGCATCAACGAGCGGCTGCCGTAGATGGCGACCGCAGCGTGGCCGATCCAGCAGGCCATCTACACGAAGCTGGCCGCCGACCCCGCACTGACCGCCCTGGCCACCGTGTGCGACGAGATCCCCGAGGTGGTCCCGTACCCGCACGTGGCGTTCGGGGAGTTCATCGAGGAGCGGGCCGACTCCCACGACGGCCAGGGCCTGGACGTGGCGGTCATCGTGCACATCTGGTCGAAGTACCGCGGCTACGCCGAGTGCGCGGCCATCCTCGCCCACCTGGACCGGCTGCTGGACCGGCAGCCGCTCACCGTCGACGGGTTCGAGGACGTGTCGATCTTCCGTGAGTACCACCGGATGATGCGCGATCCGGACCCCGACATCCGACACTGCCCGGTGCGCTTCCGGGTCTGGCTCAGCAAGGAGACATGAAGACATGGCAGGAATCGACGGCTTCGGCACCGAACTCCGCCGCGGCGACGGGGAAGAGCCCGAGGTGTTCACCGCGGTCGGCAACGTCGGCAGCTTCAGCGGGCCGAACATCGAGCGCGGGACCTACGACGTCACCGCCCACGACGGCCCCAACCACTACCGCGAGTTCATCGGCGGCCTGGTCGACGGCGGCGAAGTCTCGGCCGAGGTCCACTACGACCCCGACAAGCACGACAGCTTCGTGGAGGACTTCGACTCCACCGACGCCATCACCTACCAGATGGAGTCCCCGGTCGGTGAGCTGTGGGAGTTCCAGGCCATCCTGACGGGCTTCGAGCGGGAGATGCCCGTGGACGGGCAGATGGCGGCGACCCTGACGTGGAAGGTCACCGGCAAGCCCGAACTCACCCCCGCCCCGTAGCGCCCCGCTTCGACCACCCCTTTGACCTGAACGGACACCACACCCATGACCGACACCACGCAGGCGGCCGAGCCGGTCGAAGCCGCGTTCCTGTCGCGGGACGAGATCTTCGACATCTCCGACATCGAGACCGAGGACGTGCCCGTCCCCCAGTGGGGCGGCCGTATCGTCCGCGTCCAGGCCCTGACCGGCAAGGAGCGCGACCGCTTCGAGGCCGAGATCAACGGCTTCGCCCGCGGGGGCAGCGGCAAGAAGAAGAACTTCGACAACTTCCGCGCCCGCCTCGTGGTCGCGTCCGTGGTCGACCCCAACAGCGGGCACTTGATGTTCGGGGCGTCCGACGTGGCCAAGCTCGGCTCGAAGTCCTCCAAGGCCCTGTCGGTCATCGCCGACGTGGCCCAGCGCCTGTCCGGCCTGTCCGATGAGGACGCCGAGGAGCTGGCGGGGGAATAAGGGCCCGGCCAGAGCTGGCGTTCTACCACCGCCTGGCCGGGTTCCTGAAGATCGGCACTCTGCACGAGATGCTCTCGCGGATGTCCTCGCGCGAGATCAGCCGATGGCAGGCCTTCGAGCGCATCCACGGACCGCTCGGGCAGCGCCGCGACGACATCCACACCGCGATGATCATGGCGATGATCGCCAACACCAACCGGCCCAAGGGCAAGGCGGCGATCCCGGTGGAGAAGTTCCTGCCCGACTGGGACACCGACAAGCCTGCGACCGACGAGGACTTCTGGGCGGCGATCCGCCAGACCCACGACGCCATGGGCGGCACCATCAACGCCGACGGCGACGACCGGCCGCGACGCCGCAAGTTCCGCAGCGTGACCTGAACGGCCTGACGTAGAGGGGGGTGTGCCCCGTGTCTACGATCGCGTCCCTGCTGGTCAAGCTCGGGCTGGACGGCAAGAAGTTCGACTCCGGAGCGAAGAAGGCCATCCGGGCCATCGACAACCTCGCCCGCAAGGCTGAGGGCCTGTCGAAGCTGTCCAAGATCGCCGGACTCGCCACCCTGGGGGCGTCCGCTGTGGCGCTGGCCGGCGCGCTGGGTCCGGCCTCGGCCGCGCTCCTGGCGCTCCCGGCCGCCGCCGCCGTGGCGGGTGCCGCTCTGGCGGTCCTGTCGGTGGGGCTGGCGGGCATGGGAGACGCCATGGCCGCCGTGGCGTCGGGCGACGCCGCGGCCCTGGAGGAAGCCCTGAAGGGCCTGGCCCCCTCGGCGCAGGCCTTCGTGCGCTCCTGGGCGGGCATCCGCGAGTCCTTCAAGCCCATCCAGCAGGCTGTCCAGCAGCGCCTGTTCGCCGGGCTGGGTGAGCAGATGACGGCGCTGGGGTCGGGCATCATGCCGACCCTGGACAAGGGCATGGGCGAGGTCGCCGACTCCCTGAACAGCTTGGCCACTGAGGCCATGTCGGTGATGAACACACCCCTGTTCAAGGGAGCCCTGGCCGACACCTTCACCGGTACGGCCGCCGCGACGAGCAGCTTCGGCGGGCTCCTGGGCCCGCTCCTCACCCTGCTCCTCCAGCTCAGCGCAGCAGGTTTGCCGCTGGTCACCCGGTTCACGGACTGGGCGGCCGGAGCCACCGAGGCCGCGACGGCGTTCCTGGGCACCGAGGCCGGGGCGGCCCGCCTGTCGCAGATCGTCACGTCCGCCGGCGACACCATGGCCCAGCTCGGTCGGATCGTCGGCGACCTGGGCCTGGGGCTCGGGTCGCTGTTCGGTGCCGCGTCCGGCGGCGGGCAGGGCCTGCTCGACACCATCGAGCAGCTCACCAGCAGGTTCCGCGAGTGGGCCGCCTCCGCCCAGGGCCAGGAGGCCATGGGACAGCTCTTCGATGTGCTGTCGGCGGCCGGGGCCCAGCTCCTGACCACCATGCCGCAGATCATCGGCGTCATCGGCACCCTGCTCGCCATGTTCCAGTCCCTGCCCGGACCGGTCCAGGCCAACGCCGCCGCGATCATCGCGTGGGCGGTCATCCTGGGCCCGGTCGTGGGCAAGCTGACCGCCCTGATCGGCATCATCAAGGGCCTGTCCGGGGTGCTCGGCATGGTCGGCAAACCTTTGCTGATGCTCGGCAAGACCATGACCATGCTCGGCCTCAAGGCCCTGATCATGGGCGCGAAGATGCTCGCCGGGTGGCTGATGGGTATGGGCCCGATCGGGTGGATCATCATCGCGGTGATCGCCCTGGTCGCGCTGATCATCCTGTACTGGGACCAGATCGTGGCGGCCACGGTCGCGGCGTGGGAGTGGATCAAGGGCGCCCTGGTCGCGGTGTGGAACTGGATCGTGAACCTGTTCATGACCTACCACCCGGTGGGCATCATCATCTCCCACTGGGACACGATCAAGGCGTACACGGCCGCGGCCTGGGCGTGGATCAAGGCCAAGGTGTCCGCCCTGTGGAACGGCCTGGTGGCATTCGTGACCGGCGGGATCGCCACGATCCGATCGAACATCTCGGCCGGGTTCAACGCGGCCAAGGCCATCGCGGTCGCCGCGGCCCTGGCCCTGTACACCCGCACGATGGCGACGTTCTCCCGACTGGTGGCATTCGTGCGCTCCATCCCGGGCCGCATCAAGTCTGCCCTGGGCAACCTCGGCGGCCTGCTCACCAGCGCCGGCCGCAACATCATCCAGGGCCTGATCAACGGCGTCACCGGAATGATCGGGTCCCTGCGGGCGAAGTTCTCCCAGATCACCGGGATGATCCCGGACTGGAAGGGCCCGATGCGCGTCGACCTGAAGCTCCTGGAGCCGACCGGTGCGGCCATCATGAGCGGCCTCACGAGCGGGATCGAGGGCAGCCTTCCCGGCCTGCGCTCCACCCTGGGCGACGTCACCAACGCCATCCCCTCCAACGTGTCCGCGTCCGTGCGCTATAGCGGCGGGTCCGAGCAGCGGATCGTCCTGGACGTGACCGGCGGCGACGGCGACATGAAGCGCATGATCCGCAAGTGGGTGCGCACCGACGGCCGCGGCGACGTCCAGGTGGCGTTCGGCCGGTAGACCCCCAACCTGAGAGGAGGGCCCTGTGGCCTTCACCAACGCGATGTTCCACCCGATGCTCACCGCGGCTGGCACCGTCGCCGTGTCCGCTTCCCTGCACACCGGCGACCCCGGCGCCACCGGCGCGTCCGAGGTGGACGGCGGCGACTACGAACGCCAGGCCGTGTCCTGGCTGTCCCCGGCCGATGGGGCCATGGCCGCCGACGGCGAGCTGGTCTTCCTCGTGCCCGCCCTGGGCTCAGGCGAGGTCACCCACGTGGGCCTGTGGACGGCGGGCGGGGACTTCCTCGGTGGCATCCCGGCTGATGTTCCGCAGCCGTTCCCGTCCCCGGGGACGGCGACCGTACAGCCGCTGACCTTGGACATGACCACCGGGCTCCTGATGGCGTCCATCAGCTCCGAGTAGAGAGGGGGCGACCGATGGCAGTGGTCTGGTCCAACAGCTTCGACGGCATCCCGGGCACGAACGTCACGGTCGCCAACTCCGCCCCCTACGGGGATGCGATCGCCGGGCTGCGCAACTCGCCGCCCGCGAACGCGGTCCGCTACGGCGACCAGGCGGTGATGGGCCGGTCTTCCCTGCGCCTGGGGACTCCCGACGCGGTCACGCACGGCGACGTGTGGCTGCACTACCCCACCGGCAACGACTACAGCGTCAGCTTCTACCTCTACCTGACCACGGGCAGCTGGGTGCGCCTGCGCGACGCCAACAACCTGTCGGAGCTGTACCTGGCCACGGCCAGCGGCTCTTTCCTCGCAGGGCAGGCGCTGGACCCGTCCATCGTGTCCGAGCTGTTCGACCGGTGGGTGCGGGTCGAGGCCATCGTCAGTCCCACCGAACTCGCGGGCCGCCTGTACTGGACGGACCCCCACTCGACCGGGGCCCCGGACCACAGCGTCACGGCCGCCCGTGCGGGAGGTACGGTCGGCGGGCTGTTCGCCCAGGGCGGCACCGGGGCGAACGTCTACATCGACCAGGTGCGGATCGGCGAGGGCGAGTGGCTGGGTCCGTGGCCCACCCACCAGACGCTCGCCGCGACCGCTTCCCTGCCCCTGTCCGGGTCGGCGGCCGTCGCCGCGGACCTGGACGAGGGGCCCATCAGCGCCACGGGAACCCTGCCGCTGGCCGGGTCGGCGACCATCACCCGCCACGCCACCGTGTCCGCGACCGGGACACCCGGGGTCCTGTCCGCACCCCCGGCCGACATCGCACGCGAGGGCCGCTTCGGCGCGACCGGTGCCCTAACCGTGGACGCCCACCCAGCCGTCATCCGTGGCGTGTTCCGGCCGACGTTCCCGCCGGCGCTCACGGTGGAGATCCTCCTCGGCGACACGTGGGTGGACATCACCCGTGACGTGCGCGTGGAGGAGGACGTGTCCATCGCGCGGGGCCGGGCCGATGAGGCTGCCCGCGCTGACCCGGCCGCTCTGTCCCTGCTGCTGAACAACCGGCACGGCCGCTACTCGCCGAGGAACCCGTTGGGTCCGTACTTCGGGCTGATCGGGAGGAACACCCCGATCCGTGTGCGGGTCGGCGAGCTTCCCGAGCAGGGCGCGCTGATCTTGCGGGACACGTTCTCGCGCACGGTCTCCCCGGACTCCTGGGGCACCGCCGACACCGGCCAGCCCTGGACGGTGTTCGCCGACCACGCCACCAACGACGTGTGGGTGGGCACCGGGGCGGGCCGGATGGAGATGGGCGCCATCAACACCCTGCCCGGCGCACGCACCGGCACCGACATCCCCGGCGACTTCGACGCCACGTGGAGCTTTTCCCTGGACCAGATCCCCCAGGGACGCCTCAACGGCGCGATCTTCTGCAACCTGGAGTTTCGCCGGCACACCGTCGGCGGGCTGCTCTACGCCCTACGCGCCATCATCAGCGTGCGCACCTACGGCGGCACCCCCGACGGGCGGTGCCGGGTCTCCGCGCACATCAACTCCTTCCGGGGGGCCGAGGCCGCGAACTTGACCGCGATCGACTCCGTCGCGGACGGGGTGACCTACGCGGCCGGGGAGCAGCTGAGCGCGCGCATCCTCGCCGTGGGCCCGTCCGTGAAACTCAAGGTGTGGCCCACCGGGACCCCCGAGCCCGCGGGGTGGCTGGCCCAGGGGTGGGCCGAAGACATCGTCGGGGCGGGCCCCTTGGAGTTCCAGGCGCAGGTGTCCCCGACCGCTGACACCACCACGTTCCCGGTGACCATGTCGTTTCGCGACATCACCATCCGCGAGCCCGTCCCCGCGTCGACCGCGGGCCGGTTCCACGGGGAGGTGTCCTCCTGGCCCTCACGGTGGGACCTGTCCGATACCAACATCTGGGTGCCCATCTCCGCGTCGGGGATCAGCCGCCGCCTGGGCCAGGGCGCCAAACCCCTGCGCAGCACTCTGCGGAGGGTGCTGCCCACGTTCCGGCCGCTGGCGTACTGGCCGATGGAGGACGGAGCCCAGGCCGCCCAAGCCGCCGAGGTCACCGGCATCAGCGGCCCCCTGGCGACGTCGGGGCTGGTGTTCGCCGACGAGGACAGCCTGGCCACGTCCGAGGCTCTGCCGACCGTGCGCCCGGCCGCGCGGATCCAGTCGGGGCCCGTGCAGGCCCTGCCGACCGGGTCGTGGGAGACGGACATGCTCGTGCTCCTGGGCGAGCCCACCGAGTCCACCACGAACCAGACCCTCCTCGATGTCACGTCCTCCACCCTGCGGGTACAGGTGACCACCCGCCAGTTCTCCGACGGGCGTCCGCTCCTGGCCGCCTACACCTACGACCTCGACGGCAACCTCTTGGGCTCCCAGTCGATGTACACCGACCAGACCACGGCCCCGCTGGTCTACGGGCAGTGGATACGGGTGCGCATCACAGCGTGGACGGGGGCCCCGTGCACGACCCGGCTGGACGTCTTCGACCCGGGCGAGGCGGTGCGGGGCATCCAGCACACCTACACCTACCCGCCCGGGGTGGGGTCCCCCGCGAGGGTCGACACGGTGTTCGGTACCGAGCTGGGCGACGTCGCGATCGGGCACCTGACCGTGTGGGGGGCCCGCCAGTCCAACGCCTACTACCGCGCCTTCTCGGGCTACGCGGGGGAGACGACCGCTGACCGGCTCTCCCGGCTCGGTATCGGCGAGGACGTGCCGATCCTGGTCGTGGGGGGCGCTGACACGGCCCTGGGCACCGAACCCGCCGGCACTCTCCTGGAGGGGGTGGGGGCGGCCACGGACGCGGACCTGGGCGTGCCGGGCGAACCGCGTGATCACCTGGGTCTGATGTACCGGGGGAGGGACACCCTGTACAACCAGGCCCCGACCGTGACCCTGGACTACCAGGCAGGGCACATCTCCGACCCGGTGGAGCCCCAGGACGACGACCAGGACACCCGCAACGACGTCGAGGTCAAACGCGCGGGCGGCAGTAGCTACCAGGCGGTGGACACCGACGGGCCACTCGGCGTGGACCGGGTGGGCCGCTACGACGAGTCGGTGACGCTGTCCCTGCACACCGACGGCCAGGCCGCCGATCAGGCCGGGTGGAGGCTCCACCTGGGCACCGTCGACGAGCTGCGGTGGCCCACCATCCACCTGGACTTGGCCAACCGGCGGATGCGGGAGCACATCGGCGACCTGATCGGCCTGGACCCAGGCGACCGCATCCGCATCCTCAACCCCCCGCACTGGACCCAGTCCACCCACCTGGACCTGATCGTGCAGGGCTA
>Ga0233380_1001421_pt1 | contig 10747 bp, 9 predicted proteins | sample ElkDunMinimDraft_9_FD_191541 | JGI IMG/M metagenome (GOLD analysis project Ga0233380, IMG submission 191541) | Fecal eukaryotic communites from dung pellets of Tule Elk in California, USA - Elk Dung F36 | ecosystem: Host-associated > Mammals > Digestive system > Large intestine > Fecal | place... | reverse complement strand
CGTCAAGTCCCTCAAGCCGGGCGACACCGTGATTCCGCTGTACACACCCGAGTGCCGCGAGTGCGAGTTCTGCCTGCACCCGAAAACCAACCTGTGCCAGGCCATCCGCAGCACCCAGGGCCAGGGCCTGATGCCCGACGGCACCAGCCGCTTCTCTCTCGACGGCAAGCCCATCCTGCATTATATGGGCTGCTCCACCTTCTCCAACTTCACCGTGCTGCCGGAAATCGCGCTGGCCAAGATCCGTCCTGACGCGCCCTACGACAAGGTCTGCTACATCGGCTGTGGCGTCACCACCGGCATCGGCGCCGTGGTGTTCGACGCCAAGGTGGAGGCTGGCAGCACCGTGGCAGTGTTCGGGCTCGGCGGCATCGGCCTCAACGTCATCCAGGGAGCGCGCATGGTCGGGGCCAACCGCATCATCGGCATCGACACCAACCCGGCCAAGGTGGCGCTGGCCCGTGAGTTCGGCATGACCGACTTCATCAACCCGCACGATGTCGATGACGTCACTGCGGCCATCGTCGACCTGACCCGTGGCGGCGTGGACTACAGCTTTGAGTGCATCGGCAACGTCAAGGTGATGCGCCAGGCGCTGGAATGCACCCACAAGGGCTGGGGCGAGTCCTTTATCATCGGCGTGGCCGGGGCCGGACAGGAGATCTCCACCCGCCCCTTCCAGTTGGTCACCGGACGCTCCTGGCGCGGCAGTGCCTTTGGCGGCGCGCGCGGACGCACCGACGTGCCGAAGATCGTCGACTGGTACATGGACAACAAGATCAGCATCGACCCGCTGATCACCCACACCATGCCGCTGGAAGACATCAACAAGGCCTTTGACCTGATGCACGAGGGCAAGAGCATCCGCTCCGTCATCCTGTTCTAGGACGGCTTTGTCATGGACAGACTGCAGAAAAGCGTTCTGGTGATGGTGCTGCTCAACGGCTTCGCCACGCCGTTGATGCTGTCGTCCGTCAACGTCGCTCTGCCGGACATGGCCGATGCGCTGGCGCTGAGCGCCATCAGCCTCAGCTGGGTACAGATGATCTATCTAATGGCCAGTGCCATGTTCGTCATGCAGTTCGGCTCGCTGGCCGATCGGCTGGGGCGCAAGCGGGTGTTCCTGTATGGCACCGCCGCCGTGGTGGTTACCTCGGTGCTGGCGGCCCTGTCGATCAACGACACCATGCTGCTGAGCGCGCGCTTCCTGCAAGGCGTGGCCTCAGCGGCGCTGGCGGCCACCCAGGTCGCGCTGGTGTCGTCGGTGTTCGCGCCGAAAGAGCGCGGACAGATGATCGGCCTGCTGGTGGCCTCCATCTACATCGGGCTGGCGGCCGGGCCGCTGATCGGCGGCTTCGTGATCGATACCGTGGGCTGGCGCTGGGTCTTCCTGCTGCAGATTCCGCTGGCGCTGGTGGTGCTGGCGCTGGGCACATGGCGGGTGCCAGGCGAGTGGGCGGCAGAATCGCGGGCGGCCTACGATGCCATCGGCTCCATCGGCTACAGCATCGCCATCCTGCTGTTGTGCCTGGCGGTGTCGCGCATGCCGGCACTCGACGGCTTCGCCCTGCTGCTGGCGGGCGTGCTGTGCATGATCTACGTGGTACGCCACGCCCTGCGCAGCCCCGCGCCGTTCTGGGACATGCGGCTGTTCTTCACCAATCGCGTATTTACCCTGTCCTGCGGCGCCTCGCTCATCATGTACAGCGCCACCTACGCCAACGTGGTGCTGATCAGCTTGTTCCTGCAGTATCTGAAGGGCCTTCCTGCCAGCCAGGCCGGCATGATCATGATGGTGCAGCCGCTGACCATGGCGGTGCTCTCGCCGCTGGCCGGGCGCCTGTCCGATCGACTCGAACCGCGCCTGCTGGCCTCGGCCGGCATGGCGGTGACCGCGCTGGGCCTGGCCTCGCTGGCCAGCCTGACCAGCACCAGCTCGCTGACGGCGATGGTGCTGGCACTGCTGCTGACCGGTGTGGGCTTCAGCCTGTTCTCATCCCCCAACGTCAATGCCATCATGAGCTCGGTGGAACCCCGGCTGATGGGCAGCGCCAGTGGTGCGGTGGCGACCATGCGCCTGCTGGGCCAGCTGACCAGCATGGTGCTGGTGACGCTGATGCTGACCCTGCTGCTGGGCAATACCACCATCGCCCCGGAGCAGTACCCGCAGTTGGAGCACAGCATTCGCCTGAGCCTGGGGCTGGCCGCGCTGCTCTGTGTGCCGGGCATCGCGATGTCGCTGGCGCGTGGCCGGCTGCGGCGCTCTTTATGAAGCCCTCTTTATGAAGCGCTCTTCATGAAACCCACGCAATGATGCGCGCATTGGCGCCCTCTCATTCATGAACACCCAAGGAAGCACACCATGAAGCAGACTCTCCCCTTCGGACAATGGCCCTCCCCGCTCACCGCCAGCAGCCTGTTCGAGGCCACCGAGGGCATCAGCTGTCTGCGTCCTGCCAGCAACGGCGTGTTCTTTCTGTTGAGCCTGCCGGCCGAGGGCGGTGCGCTGGCGCTGATGTTCCTGACCGCCACTGGCAAGACCGTTCGCGTGTCACCCAAAGGCATGAACCTGCGCTCCCAGGTCCACGAATACGGCGGCGCACCCTACACCTTCGACGACAACGCCGTCTGGTACTGCCATTTCAGCGACCAGCGCATCTACCGGCAGGCCTTCGATCAACGCGAGGTTTTCCACCAGATGACGGATGTGAGCGAGAAGCCGGTGCCGATCACGCCCCGCACCTCATCAGCAACGCTGCGCTATGCGGATCTGGTGGTCGACGCGCGGCGGCAACGGCTGATCTGCGTGCGCGAGGATCATCGCGCCGGCGGCGAGCCTCACAACGCACTTGTGGCCTTGCCCTGTGAAGTCGACAGCGGCGACGGGCATGAGGGCAATGTGCTCTACGGTGACAGCGACTTTGTCGCCTCTCCGGTGCTCAGCCCCGACGGGCAGTGGCTGGCCTTCCAGACCTGGTCGCATCCGAACATGCCCTGGGACGACACGGAGCTGCGCCTCGGCCGCCTGGTGGAAGGCGAGGTGATGGACCTGCGCCGCATCTGCCCTGATGAGCCCGGCGCACTGATGCATCCCTCCTTCAGCCCGCAGGGCGACCTGTACTTCGCTGCCGACTGGAACGACTGGTGGAATCTCTATCGCATCGATGGGAATCGCCTGACCGCCTCCGCCCCGCTGGCCTCCGTCCAATTGGACAGCGCCACCGCGGTGCTGCCGATGGAAGCGGAGCTGTGCATGCCGCAGTGGCAGTTCAGCCAGCATCAGTACGATTTCGTGGATGCCGACCGGCTGCTGCTGAGCATCAACCGCGACTGTCGCTGGACCCTGGCCCTGCTGGACCGGCGCAGCGGCCAGCTCACGCCGCTGCACAGCGACCTGGGCGGCCTGGAGAATGTGTTCTATCACCAGGGCAGCGCGATCTACACCGCGTCGCCAGCGGACGGCTTCGGCGCCGTCTATCGCATTGATCTGGACAAGAGCCCCGCCACACCCGAGACCCTCCTGCGCGGCCGCAGCTCCGTGGAGCTGGCAGCCGACTTCATCTCGACACCCCAGCATTTGAGCTATCCCAGTGGCGACGAAGTGGCGCACGCGCTGTTCTACCCTCCCCGCCATCCGGATTGCGCGGCACCGGCAGGCACCCTGCCGCCGCTGCTGGTGAGCGTCCACGGCGGCCCCACCGGCACTGCCCGCGCCTCCTTCAGCCCCATGATCCAGTTCTGGACCAGCCGCGGCTACGCCTGGCTGGACGTCAACCACCGCGGCAGCGCAGGTTATGGACGGCGCTTCCGGCAACGTCTGTACGGGCAATGGGGGGTGGTGGACATCGAGGACATCGTCAGTGCCGTGCGCCATCTGGCAGACCAGGGGCTGGTGGACCCGCAACGGGTGGCCATTCGCGGCGGCAGCGCCGGGGGTTATGCCGTGATGGCAGCGCTGGTGGCCAGCGATCTGTTCCGCGCCGGGGTCAGCTACTACGGCATCGGCGATCTCGAACTGCTGGCCCGTGACACCCACAAGTTCGAGTCCCGCTACCTGGACCAGCTGATCGGCCCCTATCCTGAGCGCGCCGATCTCTATCAGCAGCGCTCACCGATCCACCGTATCGCCGACATCCAGGCCTCCGTGCTGCTGTTGCAGGGCATGCAGGACAAGGTGGTGCCGCCGAACCAGGCCGAGGCCATCCACGCCCTGCTCAGCGAGCGCAATCCCAACACCCGGCTGGTGTGCTTCGACAACGAGGGGCACGGCTTCCGCCGGCCGGAGAACCAGCAGGCGGCGCTGGAGGCCGAAGAGGATTTTTATCAGCAGAACCTGCTTTAACGCAATTTGGTGTAATTCTCAGAGACGCTGAATCACGTTCAAGGTTGAACTGTTAATCTTACCCCCAAGCCATGCAGGACTTTTACAATCGTCTCATAGCGCGGCTTGGCGCCAGGTGATAAGGCTTTGTATAGACTCTCGCGGCCCAATCCCGTGCTATTGGCGATGGCAGTCATACCGCGAGCCTTGGCGACATCGGAAACAGCAGCAAGAAAAACGTCTGGATTTTCATCTTCCAGTGCAGCCGAAAGATACTCGGCAATCATTTCTTCACTGTCGAGATAATCCGCAGCATCAAACTTCTTAAGACCATTCATTCGTCTGTACGCTGAATGTAGAACATGCCAGATATCGTATCCATTTGGATACATCGAAGCAAGCACTAAATTTGATTAGACAACTACCGCCGCCACCGGATGGTAATGCACCGCCAGCCACACCGTGTCCTGGTCCGGATCGGTCCACTCGACCCGGTGACGGCACAGGGCGGGAATGTTGATGTAGTCGCCAGGGCCCAGATCGTAAATCTCGGCGCCATCTTCCAGGATGACGGTGGCCGCGCCGGTAATCACCAGCACCCACTCCTGCCAGTCCTGCTCGTACCAGAAGTTGTCTGCGGAGCGATGGCCACGGGAAATGATGCGTTCGATGCGCACGTCCTGACCGCTGGCGATGGTCTCGAATGCCTCGTTCTCATCCCTGGCAGGCAGATTGGCCAGGATATTCGCTACTTTTTCCATCTCGGCTCCTCCGGTTTTTTCGTGTGACCCGTTCGACGCTTGCCCTTATAATGTGGGCGAACCGTCCACAGGGGAACCTATATATGCTGAATCTGTTCGTTAAATCGCGATATCGGCCAATTCCGGCTCTTTTGCTGTTGATAGCCATCGGTGCCGGCAGTTTCGCCCAGGCCCAGGACGCCATCGAAGAGGCTGCTCTGGTCGGCGAGTGGCGCGGCCTCTACAACATCAACATTGGCGGCGACCGGGAGATCATCTTCACGGTCACCCACGATGAAGACGGCCTGAAAGCCACCTTCGATGACCCCTCCAGGGGCATACTGGCGATCAACGTCGACACCGTTACCTTCGACGGCAAAAACATCCGCTTCCAGATTCCCCGCATCTACGGCGACTATAATGGCATCGTACTGCCCGCGCCGGGCACCGATGGCAAACCACTGCACATTGATGGCGACTGGGCGCAGGCCGGGGAATTCATCCCCATCATGCTCAACCGCACGCTGGCAGACTGACCAAAGGAGTTCAAGATGAAATACCTGCATACGATGGTCCGGGTCAGCGACCTGGAGGACTCGCTCGATTTCTACTGCAACAAGCTGGGACTGCAGGAACTGGATCGCCGCGAGAGCGAACAGGGCCGCTTTACCCTGGTGTTCCTGGCCGCGCCGGGCAATACCGACGCCCAGGTCGAGCTGACCTATAACTGGGACCCGGAAGAATACGGAGAGGGCCGCAACTTCGGTCACCTGGCCTACGCCGTGCCCGATATCTATGCCACCTGCGAGCGCCTGCACAAGGCCGGCGTCACCATCAACCGCCCACCGCGCGATGGCCGCATGGCGTTCATCCGTTCGCCAGACAATATCTCCGTCGAACTGTTGCAGCATGGCGATCCCCTGCCGCCGCAGGAACCCTGGGCCAGCATGGCCAACACCGGTAAATGGTAGACCGGACACCTCCTGATCACCCACAGCGAAACATCCAATACAGCGGAAAACCAGTAAATGCAGCTACTCGACGGTAAATTGACTTCTGAGCAGATCAAGGCAGAGATTGCCGATCAGGTCGACGCCATGCGCGCACGCGGCGAAAAAGTGCCCCACCTTGCCGCCGTGCTGGTCGGCAACGACGGCGCCAGCGAAACCTATGTAAACAACAAGGTGCTGGCCTGCGAGCGCGTGGGCTTCAAATCCACGCTGGTGCGTCTGGATGCCGATATCAGCGAGGAGACACTGCTGGCGAAGATCGACGAGCTGAACCGTGACGACGACATCGATGGCTTCATCGTGCAGGTGCCGCTGCCGAAGCACATCGACGAGATCAAGGTGACGCTGGCCATCGACCCGGTCAAGGACGTCGACGGCTTCAACCCCGCCAACGTGGGCAAGATGTGTCTGGGCCTGCCCACCTTCATCTCCGCCACTCCCAACGGCGTCATGGAGCTGCTGCAGCGCTATCACATCGACACCGTGGGCAAGCACTGTGTGGTGGTCGGTCGCAGCAACATCGTCGGCACGCCGATGGCGGTGCTGATGTCCCGCAACAGCAACCCCGGCAACAGCACCGTGACCCTGGTACACAGTCGCACGCCGAACATGGCAGAGATCTGCCGCAGCGCCGACATTCTGATCGTGGCCATCGGCAAGGCCAACTTCGTGACCGCCGACATGGTCAAGGAAGGCGCCGTCGTCGTGGATGTGGGCATCACCCGCCTGAGCGATGACACCCGCCCCTCCGGCTTCCGGCTGGCCGGCGACGTGGACTTCGCCGATGTGAAGGACAAGTGCTCCTTCATCACTCCGGTGCCCGGCGGCGTCGGCCCCATGACCATCGCTTCGCTGCTGCAGAACACGCTCAAGGCGCGGCAGTGGCGCAACGCTGAATAATTAATCCGCTGGAAGGCGATCACACCCCGCGCTGGAGATATCCATGTTCGAACATCTTACCCCCCTGCCTGCCGACCCTATTCTGGGTCTGATGGCGGCGTTTCGTGCCGACAGCAATCCAAACCGCATCGATCTCGGCGTCGGTGTCTACAAGGACGAGCAAGGCAGCACCGCCGTCATGCGGGCGGTCAAGTTGGCCGAACGCCAGCTGCTGGAAACCCAGCAATCCAAGACCTACGTCGGCCCGGCTGGCGCGGTCGGTTTCAATGAGCTGGCCGCGCGTCTGATCCTGGGCGACGAGCTGGCCGCCAGCCTGAGCGAGCGTCGCAGCACCTTCCAGGTGCCTGGCGGCTGTGGCGGCCTGCGCCTGGCAGCAGAAGTGCTCAACAAGAGCAAACCCGGCGCGCGCATCTTCGTCAGCGACCCCACCTGGGCGAACCATATTCCCCTGCTGGGCGAGGCCGGACTGCAGATTGAGACCTATCCCTACTACGACTACGCCAGCCACAGCCTCCGCTTCGCGGACATGATGGACACGCTGCGCCAGGCCAAAAAGGGCGACCTGGTACTCCTGCATGGCTGCTGCCACAACCCCTGCGGCGCGGATCTGAACCAGCAGCAGTGGCAGGCCGTGCGCGACCTGGCACTGGAGAACGGCTTCACTCCTTTCATCGACCTGGCCTACCAGGGCCTGGGCGACGGCATCGACGAGGACAGCTATGGCGTACGTCTGCTGGCCTCATCATTGCCGGAGCTGGTCATCGTCAGCTCCTGCTCCAAGAACTTCGGGCTCTACCGCGAGCGTGTCGGCGCGTTGACCGTGATCTGCGAGACGGCCGCCGCCACCCGCGCCACTGCCAGCCTGGTGGCGAGCACCGCGCGCGGCATCTACTCCATGCCGCCCGACCATGGCGCAACTGTGGTGGAAATCATTCTGGCCGATGCAGCCCTGCGTGCCGACTGGCAGGCGGAGCTGACGGCTATGCGCGAGCGCATCAATGGCTTGCGGGAATTACTGGTAACGCGTTTGCGTCAGGAGGGTGTGGAGCAGGACTTCAGCTTCATCCAGCGCGAGAAGGGGATGTTCTCGTTCCTCGGCGTATCGGTGGCGCAGGTGCAGACGCTGGTCACGGACTACAGCATCTACCTGGTGGATTCCAGCCGCATCAACGTTGCCGGCATCAACGCCGGCAACATCGACTATCTGGTGCAGAGCCTGAAAAAGGTTCTGTAGTTCCCGGCTGCGGGAGCAGGCTAGCGCTTTGGCAGGACGGGACGCAGTGCTGCCGCCATGGTTCGCAACGCCTGCTCTGTGGTCTCCCAGTTGATGCACGCATCCGTGATCGACACCCCATAGCGGATCTCTTCCAGATCGTCCGGAATCGGCTGGTTGCCTTCGCACAGGTTGCTCTCCACCATCACTCCGATGATCGAGCGGTTACCATCGACAATCTGCTGCGTCACGCTCTGCAGCACGTCCAGCTGGCGCTGGTGCTGCTTCAGCGAGTTGCCGTGGCTGCAATCGACCATGATGTTCTCCGGCAGCGACGCCTTGCGCAGATCCTGTTCGCAGCTGGCGACGAATTCCGGCGCATAGTTCGGCTCCTTACCGCCGCGCAGGATCACGTGGCAGTGCGGGTTGCCGGAGGTGCGGAACGCCGCCACCTTGCCTTCTTCCGTCACGCTGATGAAGGAGTTCGCCGAGGAGGCCGAGCGGATCGCGTTGACCGCCACGCTCAGACTGCCATCCACATTATTCTTGAAGCCCACCGCCGAGGAAATGCCGCTGGAAAGCTTGCGGTGTGTCGGCGATTCGGTGGTGCGGGCGCCAACGGCGGTCCATGACACCAGATCCTGCAGGTACTGCGGCGAAATCAGGTCCAGTGCTTCCACCGCGATGGGCAGACCGATGGCGTTGATATCCAGCATCAGCTGGCGGCCGATGCGCAGGCCGTGTTCGATGCGATGGCTGCCGTCTAGATGCGGGTCATAAATCAGGCCTTCCCAGCCCACGGTGGTGCGGGGTTTCTCGAAATACACGCGCATGAGAATCAGCAGGGTGTCGCTCAGCTCATCGGCGAGTGGCTTGAGCAGGCGGGCGTAGGCCAGCGCCTCTTCCACGTTGTGGATCGAACAGGGGCCTACTACCACGATCAACCGACGGTCTTCCCGATCCAGTACTCCCTTTACGCCCTTGTGACCGGCCAGCACCGTTTCCAGGGCTGCCCCGGTCACCGGCATGGCTTCCTTCAACTCGCGCGGACTGGGGAGGAGCTCCTCGGTGACGATGCGCAGGTTGTCATTCTCGTGCTTCTGCATAGCTGTGTTTTCTCTCATCTGTCTGTGCTGTCGTGTTTCATTCAGGCCCCTGTTTCACTCAGACCATTTCGCTTAGGCCATTTCAACCATAGAGCCGCTGGGAACGCACCATAGCCCAGCCGGTCGGGTGGAGTAAATCCCAATTTCTCTATCATGATATTCCGCTTTTCCGGCCATCGTGCTGTGAGGACCCCGTCGACAAAAAAGGCCAACCCAAACGGCCGACAAAACAGTCAATACAAACGCAAATAAGAATGGTTCCTATTTACAATAAGACTGTTACCTCGCTATTATGCGCGAACTCATTACCGACGGGGCCCCCTGCCCCCATCCCGGAGAACGATCATCATGCCATCCAGCCTGTCTCACACTGCCCCCTTTCCCTTGAATCGCCTCGCTTTCGGCGTTGCATTTGCCATTGGCAGCGGCCTGCTGACGATCCCCTTCGCCCAGGCCGCGGAGCGCGAAATCGAGGAAGTTACCGTCACCGCCACCTATCTCACCCGCTCGCTGGATGACATCGCCGGCACGGTATCCGTCATCAGCGCCCAGGAGATCGAGCAGCAACTGGCCGATGACCTCAATGACCTCACCCGCTTCCAGCCCGGCATCAGCATGGATACCGCCAGTCGCGGCGGCAACCAGGGCTTCGTGATCCGCGGCATTGGCGGCAACCGGGTGCTGACGGTTATCGACGGCATCCGCAGCAACGACATCTACGCTGCCGGCCCGGCCTCCTACGGCAAGGACGCCTTCGAAGTGGATGACCTGAAGGCTGTCGAGATCATCCGCGGTCCAGCCTCCGTGCTCTATGGGGCAGATGCCATGGGCGGAGCGGTCATTCTGCGCAGCAAGGATCCGCGGGACTACCTGGCGGACGGGCAGAATTCCGCGGTGTCACTGCGCAGTTCCTACAACAGCGTCAATGACCTCACCAAACTGGGCGGCAGCTATGCCTTCCAGAACGGCGATGTTGGAACGGTCATCCAATACACCCGCCGCGATTTCAGCGAGAGCGAGATCAACGGCAGTGGCCGCCTCAATCCCCAGGACGGCCGGTCTGACAGCTGGCTGCTGAAGAGCGTCTGGACACCCAGCGACGTGCAGGAGCTGCGCCTGACCCTCGATTACTCCAACGAACTGGTGGACACCCGCCTGGACAGCGATCTGGGATCATCCGTGCAACGCTCTATCGGCGAGGACGAAACCGACCGGCTGCGCGCCAGCCTCGTGCATGTGTGGAACGCCAATCTCGCCTTCGCGGATACGGTAGAAACCCAGTTCCACTGGCAGCGCACCGACGCCCAGCAGTACAGCGAGCAGACGCTGACCAGCTACGCCTTCGTCAACCCCAGAAACCCGGCCTCGTTCCGCGGCGCGGCAGCAGAGCGTTTCAGCGACTTTGAGTTCAATCAGGAGACGGCCAACGTAGGCCTGCTGCTGACCAAGAGCCTGGC
>Ga0233380_1001420_pt1 | contig 10749 bp, 12 predicted proteins | sample ElkDunMinimDraft_9_FD_191541 | JGI IMG/M metagenome (GOLD analysis project Ga0233380, IMG submission 191541) | Fecal eukaryotic communites from dung pellets of Tule Elk in California, USA - Elk Dung F36 | ecosystem: Host-associated > Mammals > Digestive system > Large intestine > Fecal | place... | reverse complement strand
GCTACGACACCGCCAACGTCCGGGCCGAGAAGGTCATCGGGGACTTCGCCAAGGCTGAGGCTGAGGCGCAGGAGAACGCTAGGGCAGTCGAGCAACGCCGGGTGGAAGACCTGGCCGCGCTGGACGCCAAGTACCAACGGGAGATGGCCGATGCAAAGGCAAGGGGTGAGTCTGTTGCTGCTGACCTGCGGGCTGGCAATCGCAGCCTGCGGCGGGAAATCGCAGCTTACGCAACCGAGCGTCTGTCCCGCGATTCCACCGCTACCGGCGAGCTTAGTGAAGCCGCTCAACGCGGAGCAGCGCTTGTCGGAGACGCTGTTGGAATCGGAGCCGAGTGCGACGCAACCCAGGCGGCCCTGATCGAAGCGTACGAGAAGCTGCGGAGGCCAGCCCCATGAGCTGCGCCGAGTGCGGAGCCGCTGGCCGCCTGTGGGAGTGGAGAACCGCCCCGTGTGTGCTGGGCCGCCAGGAGTACGTGTTCTGGCTGTGCGACGCCTGCGACATCGCGCGGAACCGGGAAACCCTCCAGCTGCTGGGCGACCCGGACACGGACGCGAAGATCGCGGCATACGCAAGGCAGGTGCGCGGTGGTTGACCTGGACGAGCTGGCGACTGAGTACGCCGATGAGTGCCAGAGGCAGGGCCATGCGGGCTTCTGCATCCGGACCAATGAGAACGGGGGCGTGCGGCTGGTCGGGTTGAAGCTGCCGCCGGGTCTGGTGGCGAACATGCTGCGTACTGCGGCGCATGGGTACGAAGAGCAGGTGTACGAGGGCAAGGCGAATTGAGCGGGAAAGGATCGGGTAGGCGGCCATTGGCCGTAGACGGAGAGACGTTCGCGACCAATTGGGACGCGGTGTTCGGAGCCAAGGCGGACGCCAGCTCTATGACAGAGGCAGACAGACATGGCGGGCAAAGGACGGCCCAAGACGGGCGGGCGGGCCAAGGGGACGACGAACAAGGTCACGGCTGAGTTCCGCGAGACAGTGCGGGCGCTGCTGGAGACCAATGCGGACAACGTGGGCCGCTGGCTGACGCTGGTGGCCGAGGGTGATGGGACGGACAGCGGCAAGCCCGACCCTGCCAAGGCGTTGGACTTGCTGGCCAAGCTTGCCGAGTTCGCGGCGCCCAAGCTCAACCGGACCGAGCATGTGGGCGAGGGTGGCGGTCCGATGCACCACGTTGTAGAGCGTCGAATTGTCCGTTCTACGGATTGAGACCGCCGAGGTCTACGAACCGCTGCTGGCCCCGGCCCCGTACAAGGGCGCATGGGGTGGTCGCGGGTCGGGCAAGTCGCATTTCTTCGGCGGGCTGCTGATCGAGGACTCGATGGCCGAGCCTGGGGTGAGCGGCGGGGCTGGCCTGCGGTCTGTGTGCATCCGTGAGGTGCAGAAGGATCTGGCGCAATCCTCCAAGGCGCTGATCGAGGCCAAGCTGTCCGACTTCGGGCTTGGCGAGCGCGACGGGTTCAAGGTGTTCCGCGATGTGATTCAGACGCCCGGCGACGGGCTGATGATCTTCAAGGGCATGAACGACTACACCGCCGAGTCGGTGAAGTCGCTAGAGGGATTCAAGCGGGCGTGGTGGGAAGAGGCGCAGACGGCGACGCAGCACTCGCTGAACCTGCTGCGGCCTACGCTGCGTGCCGATGGGTCGGAGCTGTGGTTTAGCTGGAACGCGCGCCGCAAGACGGACCCGGTAGACGTGATGCTCCGGGGCGATCAGACGCCGACCGGTGCGGTGGTGGTCAAGGCCAACTGGCGCGACAACCCGTTCTTCACCAAGAGGCTTGAGCAGGAGCGGCTGGACTGCCTGCGGATGCAGCCGGACCAGTACGACCACATTTGGGAAGGCGGGTACATCTCGTTTGCTGAGGGCGCCTACTTCGCGCGCTCGCTGGCCGAGGCTCGCAACCAGGGCCGTATCGGGAACGTCGCAGCCGACCCGCTGATGACGCTGCGGGCCTATTGGGACATTGGCGGCACGGGGGCGAAGGCAGACGCCTGCGCTATCTGGATCGCGCAGTTCATCGGCAAGGAGATTCGCGTCCTCGACTACTACGAGGCGCAGGGCCAGCCGCTGGCGACCCATGTGGCTTGGCTTCGTGACAGGGGCTACGAGAAGGCGCTGTGCGTCCTGCCGCATGACGGCGCGACGCACGACAAGGTGCATCAGGTCAGCTACGAGAGCGCGCTACGGCAGGCGCAGTTCGATACCCGCGTGGTGCCCAACATGGGCGCAGGCGCTGCGAACGCGCGCATTGAGGCGGTCAGGCGGGTGTTCCCGTCGATTCACTTCAACGAAGGCACGACCGAGGGCGGCCGCGAGGCGCTGGGTTGGTATCACGAGAAGAAAGACGAGGCGCGCGGCATTGGCCTTGGGCCGAATCACGACTGGTCCAGCCACGGCGCCGATGCGTTCGGGTTGCTGGCCGTGGACTACGCGCAGCAGCCCGGGACGGCGAATAGCGCCCCACTGAACTACAAGAGGCTCACCCGATAATGGCATACCCCGGCAAGGACGCCGCAAAGCGCGACCCGATCACCGAGGATGACCTGCAACGCCTTGCGCGTGAGTTCATCGCATCGTCGCTGGGCGGGCCGGATTCGGAGATTGCGGCGGCCCGTGAGCGCAACATCCGCGCCTACAACGCCGAGCCGTCGGGTGACTTCGCGGCGCCCGAGATCGAGGACCGCTCCACCTTCGTCTCGTCGGACGTGGCGGACACCGTAGACGGGATGCTGCCGCAGCTGATCGACGTGTTCGTGTCCAGCGACAAGGCCATCGAGTGCGAGCCGAAGAAGCCCGGGCCGGAGTCTGAGGAACAGGCGAGGCAGGCGACGGGCTACCTGAATCACCTGTTCTACGTCCGCAACGACGGCCTGAACGTCCTGCACGACTGGATACAGGACGCGGCGCTCCAGAAGGTCGGGTTCGTCAAGATTTGGGCCGAGGAAGAGCAGGAGGACACGAAGCAGGAGTACGAGGGCCAGACCGAGGAACAGGTTGCGGCGATCCTGGCCGACGGCGCGCAGCTCAAGGGCGAGCCGCAGGTGGACGACAACGGCCTGCTCACGTTCACCACGATTGACGAGTCCAAGCGCTGGCACTTCAAGGTCGCCTGCGTGGCGCCGCACGAGATGCGCGTGGACAAGAACGCTCGCTGGGGCGACGACCCGGCCGCGATTGGCGAGGTGCGCCAGAAGCGCGGGTTCGAGCTGATCGAGATGGGCTATGACCTGTCGGAGATCGGCTCAGGCTGGAGCGCCCATGCCGACGACGGCGAGGCACGCGCCCTGCTGGGGCCGGATGGCGACGGGGATGCCGAGGGCGACCTGCACGACTCGCACCGGCTGTACGAATACGCCGAGCTGTACTTCCGGCTGGACGTGGACGGCGATGGCGTGGCCGAGTGGGTGCAACTGTGCCTGATCAACGGCACGCTGGTCCGCACGGAGACGGTGGACGACCATCCGTATGCCGAAATCTGCCTGATGCCCCGGGCGCACGCCTTCTTCGGCGACTGCCCGGCGGATCGGGCCTTTCGCATCCAGAAGGAACAGACCAACCTTTCGCGTGCGCTGTTCGACAACGTGTATTTCAGCGTCAACCAGCGCACCTACGTCAACACCCGCGCCAACGTGAACATCGACGACGTGCTGGACAACCGGCCGGGCGGCGTTGTGCGCGGCGAGGGTGCGCCGGGCGATGCCTTCGGGCCGATCCCGACCATCCCGCTGAACCAGTCCGCGTGGCAGATGCAGGAATGGCTGTCCACGAAGCTGGAGAACCGCACCGGCTTCACGCGCTACTCGCAGGGCATGGACGCCGACAGCCTCAACAAGACGGCGACTGGCGTCTCGATCATCACGCAGAAGTCGGAGATGCGGCTCAAGCTGATGACGCGCTTTGCGGCGCAGGGCATCCGCAAGATGTTCCAGAAGCTGCTGCGCCTTGCCACTCGCCACCAGGACGGTGAGGACTGGTTCCGGGTCAACGGCAACTGGACGCCGGTTCACCCGATGGAGTGGCGCGACCAGTTCAACATCTCGATCAACGTCGGCCTCGGCAACGGGACCAACGAGCAGAAGGCGCAGCGGGTCATGGCGCTTGTCCCGTTGCAGCAGATGGGGCTGGCAACCGGCGTAGTGCGTCCCGAGCATATCGCCAACACGATCCGGCTGTTTGCCGAGGTCAACGAGTTCAAGAACCCCGACACCTTCTGCGACGAGGCGCCCCAAGGGCTGCCCAACCCGCAGCAGTTCGCGGAGATGCAAGAGGCCATCAAGAAGCAGATGGAGGACTTGCAGGGCCAACTCCAGCAGGCCGGGCAGGAGAACGAGAAGCTCCGGCACGACGCAGAGGCCGCAGCGCTGGACGCCAAGCGCAAGGAAGTCCTGGCGGCCGTCGAGAAGGGCGAGATGCAGCTGGACGCCCGCGAGGAAGAGGTGCGCCAGCTGGCCGCCGGCCTGACTGCCGAGATTGCCCCGCAGCAGGGCCTTGCCGAGCAGGTCGCGGTGATCGGCGATCAGGTCCAGCAGCTGGCCGATGTCGTGGTCCAGATCCTGAACGCACAACAGTTTCAGCAGCCGCCCCCGCCGATGGAAGGCATGGGCATGGATGCGGGCATGGAAGCCCCGGCTGCACCTATTGAGGGGAGCCCGCCGCTTTGAGCAACGAAGCCCAAGCCCTGCGCGGCAAGCGCGCGCAGGAAGTCCTTGATAACGAGGTCTACGCCGAGAGCTACGCCCTACTCGAATCAGAGGTGATCCAGAAATGGCGCGAAAGTCGAAATCCCGAGGACCGGGAGCAGCTGCACCAGTTCCTGCTGATGCTGGCAAAGGTGCAGAACGCGCTCGAATCGGTGATGCGGTCGGGCCTGATCTCGGCGGATCTGGTGGGCCGGCAGCAGTCCAAGGCCGATCAGATTGGGGAAGCGTATGCGAGGCGCTGGGCCGCCTAGAGACGCGGGCTAACCCCGTGTGCCGGGTGAGCTTCCCGGGGGCGCCTGCGAGCGTCTGGCACGGCCTGTACGGCGGCGCGGTGGTCGTGGCGGGCGAACCCTTCGCCATCACGTCGGACGGCAAGAGACACGCGCTCTAGGGCGCTGTAGTGCGCAGGGCATGGTGCCCGGCGATCAAACAAGGATGTACCCATGGCAGGTGACCTCGAAAGAGAGCAGGCCGACAGCGTAGACGCGCTTTCGGATCTGGTTGAAGCATTGGACCCGACGGAAGCGCAGGAAGAGGAAGCCTCCGAGGGCGAAGAGTCCGGCGAAGAGGGGCAGGAAGAGGCCGAGGAAGAGGAAGCCGGCGAGGAAGAGGACGAAGAGGAAGAAGAGGCCGAGGAAGAGCCAGCCAAAAAGACCTTCACCATCAAGCATGATGGCAAGGAGGTTGTTCTTGAGCTGACGCCGGAAGAAGAAGTCGAAATGCTCCAAAAGAGCTTCGACTACACCTCCAAAACGATGGCCGTTGCAGAGGAACGCAAGGCCGCACAGACCGAGCGCACGCAGGCCGAGACGTACCGGAAGCAATACGAGGCTTCCCTCAACGACTCGATCTCGCGGATCAGCGCATTCTCCGAATTCATGCAGTCGCAGCTGGGGCAGGAACCGCCCGTTGCACTGGCAGCGGAGAACGCGGGGTACTACCTCGCGGAAAAGAAGCTTTACGACGACCGAAAGGGCCAGTTGCAGCAGGCGCAGGCGGCCATCGAACACCTCAAGCAAGAACAGTCCCGGCAACGGCAAGACTGGATCGCGCGACAGGCCGATGAGACCGAACGGGCTTTGCGCGACACCCTCCCCGGTTGGAACGACGGCACCCTGGACGACTTGGCCGGCTACCTGCGGACGGCGGGATTGACCCCCGAAACGCTGGATGCGGGCTACGTGCAGAAGGGAGTTTGGGAACTGGCGCACAAGGCGAAAGCCTACGACGCCATCCAGGCGAAAAAGGCCGAGATGAAGCCGAAGGAGAAGCTGGCGCGCGTCGCCAAGCCCTCGGCGGTGAACACGTCCGCCAGCGCCACGGCACGAGCCAAGCGCGAGGCGGCATTCGACAAGAATCCCAGCGTAGACGCGCTGGCAAACCTATTCAGATAAGGAAGTCACGCAATGCCTACCAACATGCTCCAGACCTACACCGTCATCGGGATGAAGGAAGAGGTTGACGACAAGATCTATCGCGTCACCCCCGAGGAAACCCCGTTCATCTCGTCCATCGGCCGCGATTCGGTCGATTCGACCACGCCCGAGTGGCTGCGCGAGTCGCTGCGTGCCCCTGGCGCCAACGCTGCGGTCGAAGGTGCGGACGCCTCCTACGCCGCGCAGACCCAGCCCGAGCGCCTGAGCAACAAGACGCAGATCATCCAGGACACCCTGTCGGTGACCGGCACGACCGACCGCGTGTCGAAGTACGGCCGCGACAAGGAATCGGCCCGCCTCAAGGCCAAGAAGATGGTCGAGCTGAAAAAGGACATCGAGTGGTCCGCCATCGGCAACGGCGCGTTCGTGGCCGGTTCGGCTTCGGTGGCCCGCCAGATGCGCGGCCTGTACGGCTGGGTGGCGACCAACAACGAGCTTGGCGTCGCGGGCACCCCGGCGGCTCCGGTCATCGCGACCAACACCGCGCCGGTTGCGGGCACGCTGCGGACGTTCACCGAGGCGCTGCTCAAGTCGATCATCCTCAAGACGTTCAACTCGGGCGGCAAGGCGCAGACCCTGATGGTCTCGCCGAACCACAAGCAGGTGATCTCCGGCTTCACCGGCAACGTGACCCGCTTCAACGACGTGTCGAGCAAGGCCGTGCGCCTCCAGACCAGCTTCTCGGTCTACGGGCACGACTTCGGCGAGACGAAGGTGGTCCCGAACCGCGTCATGTCGGGTTCCGGCGCGGGCCTGATCAACACCGCGTACCTGTACGACCCCGAGCAGTGCAAGCTCGGCGTGCTGCGTCCGTTCCAGGCGACCCCGCTGGCGAAGGTCGGCGATGCGGACAACTTCCAGATCCTGACCGAGGTCACCCTCAAGGTGAACGAAGAGAAGGCGCTGGGCGCGATCCGCGACCTGACGGCGACCGGCGCGTAAGCGCAGCCACAAGGAAGTGACACGAGGGGCGCCCTACCGGCGCCCCTTTTTATTGGCAGGGAGGAAGCATGGCCGGACGCATCGAGTACGACGAATGGGGCCGGATGGTGATCATCCACGAAACGTCCGTCGCGCATGAAAAGGCCATTGTCGATGCCGTGAAGGAGCGCGCCAACGCAGGCGCAGGCCGCTACAACAGCGAGATGGTCTATTACGGCGAGGTGACCCCGATGATGTTGCAAATGTACTGCGACAAGCGGGGCGTGACGTGGGACGAGGCGATGCAGAACCCCGTCCATTTCCGCAACATTCTGAATGACCCGGAAAACTCGTCCATGCGCGCTTACAAGGGGCGCATCTGATGCGTTACGACACTTACGGCGAGCTTCGCTCGGCCATCCAGCTGCTGCTGCTCGGCGGGGATATCAACGATCCCGTGGACGACATCACGTCGTTCGACAACATGATTTCGCTGGGCGAGGCGCTGGTACACAACGGCGGCTCGTTTGCTATCGACGGGCGCTATCTCGGCCCGTTGCGGGCGTCCTCGATGGAGACGGCGCTGGATGTGGCTGTGGCGGACAACGCCGCGCCGCTACCTGCCGACTGCATGGAGCTGTCCATCCTGTGGCTTGACGATGGCGCCCCGCTGGAAGTCGTCGCCGAGCGTGACCTGCGCTCGCGGCTCAAGTATTTCCAGGGCGGCCCGGCCCGCAAGGCGGCGCAGGCTGGCGATTCGGTCATCTTCTCGCCAACCGTCGAGGATGGCGCTGTGCTGGGCGGCCGCTACTACGCCCGCCCCCCGGCGCTCAAGGACGAGCTGCACGCGACCTACGACCGCTACCCGGACCTGTACGTGTACGCCGCGCTGGTGGCCGCTGCGCCGCATTTCGGCATCGACGGCGCGCGCTACCAGATCTCCTACACGCAGCTGCTCGATCAGGCCAACCAGCAGGAGCGTAACCGGGTGAGCGCAGGCGGCCGACTGAGGCAGGTTTCCCGCTGATGCGCCGCGACCCCGTAGACATCATCGGTGGCTTCTACACCGACGAAAGCTTGCCGTGGTCGTGCCAGGACACGGTGAACTACATCCCGGTCCGGGCCGAGGTGGCCGGAACGCGCACGCCGGCCAAGCTGGTTGACGCGCCCGGGCTGCGTCCCTTCGTGTGGATCGGCCATTACCCGCCCGATGAGTCGGAAGGATGAGCGGTCCGATTCGTGGCCTCCACGACGTTGAGGGGCAGCTTTACACCGTTTCGGGTCCGACGCTGTACCGCATCACGCCCGCTGGCGTGGCGATCCCGCTCGGCCAGATTCCAGGCGTTGGCCGCGTCTCGATGGCGCACAATCAGGTTGCCGGCGGGCACCAGTTGACCATTGTCAACGGCGTTGGCGGCTATGTGTGGAACACGGCCAACCAGCAGTTCAACGTCATCACCGACGAGGGCTTTCCCGGCTCGTCCCGCGTGGACTTCATCGACGGCTACATGATGCACGTGGAGCCGTTCGGGCGGTTCCTGCTGCATTCGGACCTTGCGGACGCGCTGGACTTCAACACGCTGGACCGGTTCGAGGCTGAGACGGCCCCGGATCGCACCACGACGCTGATCGTCAACGGCACCGAGGTCTGGGCCTTCGGCGAGCGCACGATTGACGTGTTCTACAACGCGGGGACGGCGCAGGGCACGTTCCAGAACAAGAAGGTGGGCATCACCACCGGCTGCATCGCGGGCGCTTCTCCGGCCATCTGCGACGGCGGTGTGGCATGGCTGGGCGATGACCGCGTGGTCTACCACGCTCGCGGCTACAGCCCGACCAGGATCTCCACCCGGGCGCTGGACGTGGTGCTGTCCGAATGCAGCCTGTCGGACATCCGCAACTCCTTCTCGTTCGTCTATGCCGACCGTGGACACACGATTTACTACCTGACCATCCCCAACGGGATGACGTTCGGGTACGACTTCTCAGCCGGCCTGTGGCACCGACGCGCGTCGTGGCACCCGGAGGAGGACGTGTATGGCCGCTGGTGCCTGTCCGATCTGGTCCGGTCGAACGGCAAGTGGATCGGCGGCGACTACCGCACCGGCAAGCTGTACGAACTGGATTGGGACTACCCGCTGGAAGGCTGCGAACCGCTGATCCGCGAGCGCACCAGCCCGGTGCTGCACAACAACGGCAACCGGGTCGAAGTCCACGAGGTGCAGCCCTTGTTCGACACTGGCCGCCCGACGGTCGAGTGCGTGCCGTTCAAGTACCAGCCGGTCGGGCCGCAGATCAGCGGCGAAGCGCCTGATGGGCTGACCGACGAGGCCTACAGCTTCACGTACACCACGACGCCGGGAAGCTCGCCCATTGCGCGCACCGTGCTCCGCGACACCACACTCCCGGCGGGTTGGTTGTGGAATGAGCAAACGGCGACGATCAGCCATCCGTCACCCCTTGCTGGGACCATCGTGTCTCTGGTCATGCGGGTCTACGACACGAATGGCTTGTTTGCAGACCATGCCGATACTCTCGTCATCTCTGAGAGCAACCACCTTCTAGCGACTGGCGTGCCGGTGGCCGAAGGTGCCGATCCCTTTGCCCAGGCTCTGGCGCTGGCGCCAATGTCGTTTGGAACGATCCCAGAGGACACTGGTGCAGACATCAACAATGCCCTGCCGGAATACTGCGAAGGGACTTGGGTTGCTGCTTCCGGTACAGCGGCGAGGTACTCAACGGATAACCGGCAGACGTGGCAGTCAGGGTCTATCTCACTGAGTAGCAGTCTGGTCAATTTGTCGGCAGGCCCGGATGGCTGGGTAGCCAGCACTGCAACCGGACCGGACTACTTTGCAATTTCTGGCCCGACCCCGGACGAGTTCTCACCCCATCCCACGGGGATTATGGCGAATCTCGGCTCAGTTCCCGAGGCTATCGTCAACCCTGGGCGCTTTCGATATGTGGCTGGCAAATGGTGGATGACGTCCAGCGGGACTGGCGTTAGCGCCGGAGCTTGGATGACAGCCCCCACGCTTGCCACCGAGCTGTGGGTCGTCGTTGGCGGCGTGCGCACGAACGCAACCTATTGGTACGACATTTGCGAGTGGGACGGCGCGCTGTGGGCGACTTGCAGGCATGACACCTATCTCGACAACGCCCGCTTTCAGCTGAAGAGGTCGAACGACGGGGGCGCGACGTGGACCCCGGTAATCCTGAGCGGGATCGATGCCCGCCCGTGGCAGCTGGCAGCGGGCGACGATTGCCTGCTCGTCCTGGCCTACGGTGGGCATGTGGCGTGGACGAGTGAGGACGACTTTGCTACCGCCCGGAGCACCGGAATTCAGACTGCCACATCCGCGACGACCGTTCAGTCCGAGCGGATCGGGCGGCTGATCCGCTACGCGGCGCCGACCTTCTACATCGCGTCTGGGGCCTTCGCCAGCGACCCGACGATGGCGAATAAGTGCGTTACGACCACCCGGGGGCTTGAGTTCAGCGCCGCCGTGCCTTTGGGCATCACCTCGGCCAAGGGGATTGCCGTGGGGCCAACGACCTACGAGGAGCCTGACGATGAGTGACCGCAAGGTGCAAATCTGGGCGACCCGCGACGGTCGCAACTGGAAGGACGCCAAGGAACGCAGCCTTGGCGAGCAGGGCGAGTACCAGAAGCGCGTGAT
>Ga0233380_1001419_pt1 | contig 10754 bp, 10 predicted proteins | sample ElkDunMinimDraft_9_FD_191541 | JGI IMG/M metagenome (GOLD analysis project Ga0233380, IMG submission 191541) | Fecal eukaryotic communites from dung pellets of Tule Elk in California, USA - Elk Dung F36 | ecosystem: Host-associated > Mammals > Digestive system > Large intestine > Fecal | place... | reverse complement strand
AGCATCGCAGCAGCTAGGAGCGCGGCAGCAGGCGAGGTCTGGATGCCGAAGCCGCCCTGCCCGGCAAACCAGAAGAAACCGGGCTCGTCGGGGTCGGCGCCGTAGACTGGGGCGCGATCCGGCGCGAAGCTGCGCAGGCCGGCCCAGCGGCGCTCCACCGCCGCGACTGGCCAGTCGACCACGGTTTCGAAACGCGCGACCGCCTGCGCCACAGCCAACTCGTCCGGCGCGGCATCGCAGGGGGGCGATGGCTCCTCATCATGCGGGGTCAACCAGAGCCGCCCGTCTCCTGCCGGCTTGAAATAGAAGCTGCCGGCCAGGTCCATGACCAGCGGCAGCGCCATGTCCGGCATGGCACGGGCGCGCAGTTGCACAACCGTACGCCGCAGGGGAGTTATTCCCACAGGCACGACGCCGCACGCGCATGCAACCGAGTCGGCCCAGGCGCCCGCAGCATTGACGATCGTCGTCGCTATGATCGGGCCGTCATTCGTGTCCACCCGCCAGACCGCGCCTTCGCGACGGGCAGAGAGCAGGCTACTGTCCAGGCGAAGCGCCCCGCCGGCGCGCCGGAATTTTTGCAGGAAGGCGGCATGAAGCGCCGCCACATCGATATCCCGGCAGCTTTCCTCCAGCACGCCGATCGTCCATTCGGGACGCAGGCCGGGCACCAGAGCGGCGGGATCGACCGGCTCCAAAACAATCTTTCCGGCAAAATCGCGCAGCAGCGAGTCACGCAGGGCCGTGTCGCCTGCGCGCCCGATGTGCAGCGTCCGCCGGGGCGAAAGAAAAGAATGGTCGGCAAGATCAGGGTCCGGTCGATCCAGCATCCGCCCCGACGCGGTCGTGAGCGGCTGCACCGCCGGGCCGCCATAGCTTTCCTCCCAGAAGGCCACCGAACGCCCCGTGGCATGGTAGCCAGCCACCGCCTCCCGCTCCAGCATCAGGACGCGCCGTCGGCCAGCCAGTGCCGCGCCCAGGCTTGCCCCGGCGATACCGCCGCCTACGATCAGCACATCCACGGAGTCGGTCAAGGCGCGACCTCGTCGAGGAAGCGATCGATCCGCGCGAAGGCATCGAGTCGCACGGCATCGAGTTCACGCAAAATCTCGTGCGCGGACTCGGCGCCGTAGACATGCAGGCGCGCCTTGGGCAGCCGGGCGGCGATGCGGCGGATGGCGGACGTGGACACAAGCCGATCGGCGCTGGTGGCCAGGATCAGCACAGGGATGTCGAGTCGGTCGAGCCGGGTGTCGGCCTCCAGCGCGGCGGTCGAGGCCAGCGCCTCCCCCACCCACGTCCAGCTCGGCGGGCCAAGCGCGATCTCGCGGCTATGGTCGCGCCACCACAGTTCGTCGGCATAGCGATCGGGGTCGTGGGTCAGCCGCTTCTGCCGCAACGCCTGTTGCCGCGCGGAGTTTTGCCGCTGGGTCCAGGCCTGCCGCGTCCCTGCCCCCAGGCGCGCCATCATCCCCGCGATCCACCGCGCCACGCGATGCGACAGGGGCCGCGTGTTCAGCCCCAGCATCGGCGCGCTCAGCACCAGCGCGTCGGGCGGCGGCATTCCCTCGACCAAGGCCCGCAGCGCTAGATGCCCGCCCATGCTGTGTGCGACGATGACCGCAGGCCCATACCCCTCTTGCGCCTGCCAGTCGGCGACCAGTGCGCGCAAATCCGCGATCCAGGTCGTGAAACCGTCGATATGGCCGCAGAGCGGGTCGCCTGTCGTTCGGCCCGAGCCGCCCTGCCCGCGCCAGTCGAAGCTCGTCACCGCCCAGCCGCGCGATGCCCAGTGGTGGATGGGCTCGAGATATTTTTCGATCATGTCGCCGCGCCCGCCGAGCACGAGCATCCGCCCCCGACTGCCCTCTCCCAGCCGGTACCGGCGCAGTGGCCAGCCGTCGGCGGCCTCCCAATAATCCAGCCGTCCCCCCATCGGCCATGCGCGACGATCGATGGCCGGGGAAAGGAGCACAGGCGAATCCATGCGGCGTGGTTACGATTTGCTAAGCCATAAGGTCTAGGCCTGAGCGCATGACGGGGGAAATTTTCAGGATTGCGCTGCTTTGCGCCCTGGGCGCAATGCTGGTTGCCGCAGCGGTGACAGATCTGCGCGCGCGCATCATTTCCAACCGGCTGAACCTCGCCATCGCGCTGTTGGCGCCCGCATGGTGGCTGGCCTGCGGACTGCCGCTATGGCCCGGGGTCGCGGTGCAATTGCTCGTCGGCCTGACCGTGTTCGCCACCTTTACGGGCCTGTTTGCGCTCGGGTGGATGGGCGGGGGCGACGTCAAGCTGCTGGGCGCGCTGGCGCTATGGTTCCCTTGGGGGCCGATGCTGTCGCTGCTGGTGCTGATGGCCGTCCTGGGCGGCGTCGTGACGATCGTCACGGTCGTGCATCATCGCATGACCCGGCGGCTCGGCCAGCCCGAAATACCTTATGGCATAGCCATTTCGTTCGCTGCGCTTTGGTTGCTTGGCGAACGGTATCTTAACCAATTTGCGTGATGATCGAGACGTTGGGGTGGTTGCACCCGATCGAGGGAGGCGGATTTCGTCATGGATGCTAAGAAAGTCGTGCTGCTGGTAGGCGCGTTGATCATCGCGGTCACAACCGCGTTGCTCGCCCGCAGCATGTTCAGCTCTACCGGCGCTTCGCCGCAGGCGAGCGCCGCCGCAATGCCCGAGGCGGACCTGCCCCATGTGCTGGTGGCGACCAAGGCGCTGCCCGTTGGCACGATCCTCGACGCGGAAAGCTTCCGCTACCAGCCCTGGCCCAAGGATCTGATCGAGAGCGCCTATTTCATGCGCGGCCAGAGCGATCCGGCCAAGCTTGCCGGCAGCGTCGTGCGCAACGCCGTGACGGCCGGCCAGCCGCTGACGCAGGGGTCGATCGTCCATCCCGGCGATCGCGGCTTCCTTGCTGCAGCGCTGGGCGCCGGCATGCGCGCGGTAACGGTGCCGGTCCAGGCGCAAAGCAGCGTCGCGGGCTTCGTCTTTCCCGGCGACCGCGTCGACCTTGTCCTCACGCAGTCCGTCAATGGTGGCGGCGAAGGCGATCCGCTGAGGGTTTCAGAGACGATCCTGCGCAATTTGCGCGTCCTTGCGACCGACCAGCGTACCGACGCCATGGGCCCCGACGGCAAGCCTGTCGTCCAGACCTTTTCCAACGTCACGCTCGAAGTGACGCCCAAGATCGCGGAGAAGATTGCCGTCGCGCAGACGGTCGGATCACTCTCGCTCTCGCTACGATCACTCGCCGACACGACATCCGAACTCGACGCGGCGATCGCCGGCACCGACATCGATCTGCCCGATGGCGCCAATCCCAATGCGGAAAAGTCGCTGCTGGCATCGATCGCCTCGCGCCCGGTCGAAAAGGGCGCGACCTATTCAACCGGCGCCGACGTCTCGCGCTATCAGCGCAGCACCGTCCCCGCCAAGCCGGAAACGATGCAGATGGCATCGATGCCCGGACCCAGCGGCGCGCCGATGATGGTCGCCGGTCCGGCGGCGCGGTCCGGGCCGCTGATCCGCGTCGCCCGCGGTACACAAGTGACCGAAGTTCCGGTCGGGGGGAAGTGAGATGAAGTTGACTGACATGCTCGCCCGTCGCCCGGGCCACCGGCCGCTGGCCGGCTCCATCATCGCCCTCAGCCTGGCGCTTGCCGCCGGCGTGGCGCCCACCACGGCCCTCAACGCCGCACCTTCCGCCGCGCAGGACAATGCGATCCTCATGTCGGTGGGCGGCAGCCGGGTGGTCAACCTGTCGGCCAAAATGTCCGACGTTGTGATCGGCGATCCCGAAGTGGTCGACGTCCATGTCCGCTCCCAGAACCAGCTCTACCTGATCGCGAAGAAAGCGGGCGAAACCACCGTTTTTGCGACCGCTACAAACGGCAAGGTGCTGTTTTCCGGCACGGTGCGCGTCGGCAACAACCTGACCAGCATCGACGACATGCTGCGCCTCGCCATGCCGGGTGCGCAGATCGCGGTGAACAAAATGAACGGCATGGTCCTGCTGACCGGCACGATCCAGGCGCCCGAGGACGCGGCGGAGGCCGAACGGCTGACGCAGGCCTTTGTCGGCAAGGATGTGACTGTGGTCAGCCGCCTGCGCATGGCGACGCCGCTTCAAGTCAACCTGCAGGTCAAGATCGCCGAAGTGACGCGCGACGTCGGGCATAAGATCGGCCTCAATCTGGCGAGCACCGACCAAGGGCGTGGCAATCTTGGTCATATCGGCGGCGGGACGCGCAACTTCGCCAATTATACGCGCCCGGAATTTGAAAATGGCGTCGTGACCGAGCCGGGATATTGGACCTTCAACAACGCCTTTGACGGCGCATTCAGCTTGGGCGGCGTTGCGCGCATCCTTGGCGTCGATGTCGCCGGTGCTCTCGATCTCGCAGAATCGAGCGGGCTTGCGACTTTGCTGGCACAGCCCAACCTGACGTCGCTTTCGGGTGAAACCGCAAGCTTCCTGGCCGGCGGCGAATATCCCTATACCGTCAGCAACGGCACGCAGGGCAATAGCATCGAATTCAAGCAATATGGCGTGCAGCTGGCCTTTACGCCGACTGTGCTGGCCGACGGGCGCATCTCGCTGCGCGTAAGGCCTACCGTTTCCAGCCTCGACTTCACGATCAACGCCAATGTCCCCGCCCTGCGCAGCCGGACGGCCGAGACCACGGTCGAACTGGGATCCGGCCAGGCCTTCATGATCGCGGGCCTGCTCAACAATGAAACGGGTAACACCATCAACAAGGTGCCAGGCCTTGGCGAGATCCCGATCCTGGGCAGCCTGTTCAAGTCGCGCCAGTTCCAGCGCAACGAAACTGAGCTTGTGATCGTCGTCACCCCCTATCTGGTCAAGCCGATGAACGCGTCCGACGTGCGGCTGCCGACCGACGGGTTCCGCAACGCCAATGTGGGCCAGGGCCTGTTCCTGCAACAGGGCAATGACGGGGTCAGCGGCAAGCGCGGCGCAATGCCGAGCCGCGCGCCCGGTTCGCCGGTCACACCGTCACCGCAGGCCGCGACACCGGCGCCGCCGCTCGCCGCGCGTGGCGGCAAATCCAGCGCGGCCGCGCCCGGCTTCAGCTTCTGAACGGAAGGACGACAGACATGACGATCCGTGCAAATCCTGGGCTGCGCGTCGCGCTGCTGGCGCTGGCGATGCTGCCGGCTGCCGGGCAGGCGCGCGAACGCGCCGACCGCAACCGCAGCGTCGAATCGATCCACCAGCCGGTAGTAAGCCATACCGCCTACACCTATGATGTGCAGGCGAGTGGACCCGGCCTTTCGGCCTATGAAGGCCAGCGCCTTGCCGACTGGCTCCAGTCGATTGGCCTGAGCTATGGCGACCAGATCGCGATGGTGACGGATGGCGGCTATGCCGACCCTGCCCTGCGCGAAGGCATCGCCGATGTGGTCGCGCGCCACGGTCTGCTGATCGGCGAGGATAGTTCCGCCTCCGCCGGAGCCGCGCCGCAGGGCGCCGTGCGTCTGATCGTACGCCGCGCCATCGCGAGCGTGCCGGGCTGCCCCGACTGGTCAAGCAAGGCGGAAACGACGCTGGATCTCAAGACGTCTTCCAACTTTGGTTGCGGCATCAACAGCAATCTTGCGGCCATGGTTGCCAATCCCGAGGATCTGGTACGCGGCCAGACCAGCGATACACCCCTGCGCACCGCCACATCGAACCGCGCGATCTCCGTCTATCGCACGAAGGAGCCGACCGGTGCCGGCGGACTGCAGCAAATCACCGCAGGTGGGGGAGCTCAGCAATGAACGCACCCTGGAAGCCCGGTGCCCCCGGGCCGCGTGATCCCTTTCATGCTTTCGTCTGCGACGATCACAGCTTCGACCTGCTTCGCGGCGTAGCGAGCGAAATGGGCTGGGCGCCCGAAAAGGTGCATAAGGGCGGCCTGCGCAACGCGGTGCAGACGCTGTCGATTACCGCCAGCCCGCAGATCCTGTTCGTCGACATGTCCGAAAGCGGCGACCCGCTGAGTGACATCAACAGTCTCGCCGAAGTATGCGAGCCGGGCACGGTCGTTATCGCTGCAGGCCAGGTCAATGACGTGCGTCTCTATCGCGACCTGATCGTCAACGGCATTCAGGACTATCTGCTCAAGCCCTTTGGTGCCGACCAGTTGCGTGAAGCGCTGGCGCAGGCGCAGGCGGTGTTCATGGCGCCGCGCGATGCTGCCCCGGAACGTCCGCATATGACGGTCGCGGTTATTGGGACGCGCGGCGGCGCTGGCGCGTCAAGCGTCGCGACCTCGCTCGCCTGGCTGTTGTCCGACAAGCAGAAGATGTCGACGGCGCTCCTCGACCTCGACGTGCATTTCGGCACGGCGGCGCTGGCATTGGACCTGGAACCGGGTCGCGGCCTGACCGACGCGATCGATAACCCAAGCCGCATCGATGGCCTCTTTATCGAACGCGCCATGGTGCGCGCGTCCGATACGCTGGCGATCCTGTCGGCCGAAGCGCCGATCAGCCAGCCTATGCTGAGCGACGGCGGCGCTTTCTATCAGCTGCTTGAGGAATTTCGGGCGGCGTTCGACTGTTCGGTCATGGACCTGCCGCGCGGCATGCTGATCCAGCATCCGCATCTGATGAACGATGCCACGGTGACCGTGGTCGTTACCGAGCTGACGCTTGCCGCCGCCCGCGATTCCATCCGCATCCTGTCCTGGCTCAAGACCCATGCGCCCCAGTCGCGCGTGCTGGTCGTCGCCAACCGGGTGCAGCCGGGCGCGCCGGAAATCAGCCGCAAGGATTTCGAGCAGTCGATCGAGCGCAAGGTGGACATCATCATCCCCTTCGATCTGCGCATCGGCGCGCAGGCGGCCAAGCTGGGCAAGACGCTCGCCGAAGCGGCCAAGGGCAGCAAGGTGGGCGCCGCGTGCCAGACACTGATGGACGAGGTGCTGGGCGCGGCCAGCCAGGCCCCCGACAGCGCCAAGCGCAGCCGCGCGTCGCGCATGAGCGGGTCACTGCTCGGCAGGATCGGCGACATGAAGGGGATGATCCCCTCGCGGCGCAAAGGCAAGGCACCGGTCTGAGACGGCCGACACGCGGATGACAGGACGGGCGACATAGATGGACGGCAATTTCATCCTCATCATCATCCTGATGACGACGATCGCGACGCTCTCGCTGGTCGCCTTCGCCGGCCCGTCGCCAGACAAGGCGCGCAAGCGGCGCATGGCGCTCATCCGCGGTCGCCACAGCGATTCGGCCGAGGCTATGCTGGAAGCCCGCATGCGCCGCGCGATCGCGACGCGCGCGCCGGGTAGCGAGATCAATCTGCTGGGCTCCCTGGTCCCCAATCCGGAAAATCTGGCCAAGCGCATCCGCATGACCGGACGGAAATGGACGCTCAATCAGTATAGCGCAGCCTGCGCGATCACATTCTTCGTCTTTACAGCGCTGCTCTATATGCGCGGGTTTCCGCCGCTGATGGCCCTGATGGTCGGGCTTGCTGCCGGTCTTGGCCTGCCACATTGGTGGATCAGCCGGCTCATTCGGAAGCGGGTCGACAAGTTCAACGCCAAATTCCCCGACGCGCTCGAACTGTTAGTGCGCGGGCTTCGCTCAGGCTTGCCAATCACGGAAACGCTTACCGTCGTGTCGAGCGAGGTGCCGGGACCGGTGGGCGAGGAATTCCGCCAGATCACCGAACGCATCCGCATCGGCAAATCGATGGACCAGTCGCTCCAGGAAACTGCCGATCGGCTCGGCACGCCCGAATTCCAATTCTTCGTCATCAGCCTCGCTATCCAGCGCGAAACCGGCGGCAACCTCGCCGAAACCCTCTCCAACCTGGCCACGGTGCTGCGGCAACGGTCACAGATGAAGCTCAAGATCCGGGCGATGTCTTCGGAATCGAAGGCGTCGGCCTATATCATCGGCGCGCTGCCCTTCATCGTCTTTGGCCTCATATGCTGGATCAACTTCAACTATATGGCGCCCTTCTTCACGCCTGATCCCACGGGGCTGTTCGGCCTGTCGATCATGCAGCTGGTGGGCATTGGCGGCATGTTCTGGATGGCGACCGGCGCCTTCATCATGGCGCAGATGATCAACTTCGAAATCTAAAGGCGGGACCTCAGCGACATGGGCACCACTCCGACCCCCGCCGGCACGCTTTTCGGCCTCACCGCGACCGATGTCGGCACGCTGCTGGCCGCGCTGGCGACATTTGCCGCCTTGTGCGCGCTTTACGCCGTGATGACGGTGCGCGACCCGATGGCAAAGCGGGTCAAGGCGCTCAACGAACGGCGCGAGCAGCTCAAGGCCGGGATCACCGCCTCGACCGCCAAGCGCCGGGCGAAGCTGGTCAAGACCAACCAGACGACGGACCATATGCGGTCCTTCCTCTCCAGCCTGAAGGTGCTTCAGGACGATCAGCTCAAGGAAGCGCAGGTCCGCCTGGCACAGGCCGGCATCCGGTCCAAGGATTGGGCCGTCGCGGTCATTTTCGGTCGCCTCATCATGCCTGTCGTCATTGGCGGCGGCGCGGCTTTGATGCTCTATGGCCTTGGCGCTTTCCCCGAATGGGGCGAGTTCAAGCGGTTCGGGGCATTCGCTACGGCCTTGCTGCTGTCCTACAAGGCGCCCGACATCTTCATCAACAACAAGGTGCAAAAGCGCACGGCCGCGATCCGCAAAGGGCTTCCCGACGCGCTCGACCTTCTGGTCATCTGCGCCGAAGCGGGCCTTACCGTCGACGCCGCTTTCGGCCGCGTATCGCGCGAGCTGGGCAAGGCCTATCCCGAGTTGGGCGACGAGTTTCAGTTGACCGCGATCGAGCTATCGTTCCTGACCGAACGGCGCATGGCGTTTGAAAACCTCGCAACGCGCGTCAAGCTGGATGCGGTCAAGGGCGTCGTCACCACCATGATCCAGACCGAGAAATATGGCACCCCGCTTGCCTCGGCCCTGCGCGTCCTGTCGGCCGAATTTCGCCACGAGCGCATGATGCGGGCTGAAGAAAAGGCCGCGCGCCTCCCGGCGATCATGACGGTGCCGCTTATCCTCTTCATCCTGCCGACCCTGTTCGTCGTCATTCTTGGCCCGGCGGCCTGCTCGATCAACGCAGCGTTCCAGTAAAGGACAGGCCTTCCCACCAACGAAAACAGCTATGGCGCACGCTCGGCTGCTGCTCTAGCCTCCCCTGATTGATGAGGAGAGGTCGACCATGATCGGGAAGTTCGCCTTGGTCTCCATGGCTGCGGCAGCCGCGATGCTGCCCGCAGCTGCGTCCGCCACGCAGCCGATCAGCGGCCGCTGGATCACCGTTGGGGGCAAGGCGATCGTGCAGATCACGCCCTGCGGCGCGGCGATGTGCGGCCGGATCGACAAGATCCTGAAGCCGGAGCCCGGCCGCCCGCACACCGACATCAAGAACCCGGACGCCGCGCTGCGGGACCGCCCGCTCGTCGGCCTCGCTCTGCTGTCGGGCTTCAAACAGGCGGGCGAGCATTGGAAGGGCACCATCTACGATCCCGAAAGCGGCAGAAGCTATAACAGCAAGGCCAGCCGTAATCCCGACGGCACGCTCAAGGTGCAGGGCTGCGTCGCCTTCATCTGCCGAACGCAAATCTGGACCCCGGCGCGCTGAGGGTTCGATTTCTCCGTGACATCAGGCGACTTTACCTGTATCGGCGCTGCACCGGAACCCGTCGGGTTCCACCGTCCGAGACAGTTGGTGAGGGGAATATGCCCTTCTTAATGTCCAGCCTAGACGGGGAAAAGTTCTTTACCGAATGGGCCATCATGGCCTGATTCGGGTCTGCCTGCTTCCTTTGATGGTGCGGGCCAGTCGATCTCTCCCCTTCGGACTTTGTGCCCCGTGTCTTCAAAAGACGCGGGTTTAAGCCGTTCGCCGGTTCGCCGGCGGACATGAAGTGGAGAATGGCATGGATCGTAATCAGAAAGCTGAGGTCGTTTCCGCGCTCAACGCAGAGCTGGCAGAAGTTGGCGTGGTCGTCGTGACCCGCAACCTCGGCATGACCGTCGCCCAGTCGACCGTCCTGCGCCAGAAGATGCGCGAAGCCGGTGCTACCTACAAGGTTACGAAGAACCGCCTCGCCCGTATCGCCCTTGATGGCACCAGCTACACCGGCCTGAGCGACCTGCTCACCGGCCCGGTTGGTCTGGCCACCTCGGTCGACCCGGTTGCAGCCGCCAAGGTTGCGATCGATTTCGCCAAGACCAACGACAAGCTTGAGATCGTTGGCGGCGCGATGGGCGAAGTGCTGCTCGATGCAGAGGGCGTCAAGGCCCTGGCGTCGATGCCGTCGCTGGATGAACTGCGTGCGAAGCTGGTCGGCCTTCTGGTCGCCCCGGCTACCAAGCTCGCAACCGTCACCCAGGCGCCGGCCGCGCAGCTTGCGCGTGTCTTCAACGCCTATGCGGAGAAGGAAGCCGCCTGAGCGGCTCCCAAATCCTAATTTTGACATCATGAAGGGGCATGTCGCCCCGTCCCAAAGGAACTAAAAATGGCAGATATCAACGCTCTGGTCGATCAGCTCTCGGCCCTCACCGTTCTCGAAGCCGCTGAGCTGTCGAAGGCTCTGGAAGAAAAGTGGGGCGTTTCGGCCGCCGCTGCCGTCGCCGTCGCTGGTCCGGCCGCTGCCGCTGCCGCTCCGGCCGCTGAAGAGCAGACCGAATTCGACGTGATCCTCACCGGCGACGGTGGCAAGAAGATCAACGTCATCAAGGAAGTTCGCGCCATA
>Ga0233380_1001418_pt1 | contig 10756 bp, 10 predicted proteins | sample ElkDunMinimDraft_9_FD_191541 | JGI IMG/M metagenome (GOLD analysis project Ga0233380, IMG submission 191541) | Fecal eukaryotic communites from dung pellets of Tule Elk in California, USA - Elk Dung F36 | ecosystem: Host-associated > Mammals > Digestive system > Large intestine > Fecal | place... | reverse complement strand
CGACCCCACGATGGTGCGGGCGGCGGTGATTTTCATCGTGGGGTCGGCTTTCTCGGGCGCGGGCCGGCAGTGGTTCGGGGCTATGAGAATGCAGATTTCGGAATATGGGTGATGCGGCAGGCGAGGTCGGCCTCGCCCGAGGCGACGATGAAGTGGTCGCCGGCATCGACGATGCCCGTGGTGAACACGACGTCGCGCACGTACATCAGGTCCTCAAGCGGCGCGGTCAGCTGCGGATTGGCCTCGAGCAAGGGCGCCTCGCCGGCGGCCACCACTTTGGCCGGATCGTCGGGGTCTAGCAGCGACCAATAGGTGCGGTAGATGCCGACGATCTCCTTGGGCTCGACGCCGTGCCAAAGCGTAAGCCACCCGCGCCGGCCGGCGATCTCGGTCAGGATCGGGGGCGTTCCGCCGCCCATGCGGGCCGTCGCGACGGTGCCGGCGTGCGGCCGGATGCCGGGCTGCAGGTGCGGCTGCCAGTGGCGGCAGTCGGGCGAGCTGGCGAGGTTGATCGAGGGACCGGCGCGCCACTCGCTGCCGGGCGGGTAGGCGAAATAGATATCGCCGAGCGGGCGCGTCTGGGCCCAGTACTTTCCGCCGATCAGCCCTTCGAAAATCAGCATGTCCTTGTTCTGATGATCGAGCACGATGCCTTCGAAGGTCCAGTCGAGCGCGTCGCGCGAATGGTAGAGCGTCGTCGAGTGCCGCTCGGGGCTGACCGAACAGGTCGTCATCCAGTAATCCGCGCCCACCTTGCTGATCCGGGCGTCCTCGACGCCGTAACATTGCCAGGGACCCGCTGGCGCGATCGCGCGCTCGTAGTGGATCGCTACGATCTCGAGCCCGTCGGGCGAGACCTCGATGGGAAGCAGCCAGGACAGCGATGTCAGCGCCATGATCTTCCAGCCCCCGCCAGGCAGCTTGAACTTGCGCGGATCGGCGGTGTCGGCGAGCTCGAGCGGCCAACCGTCGAGAACATAGGTGCCGCCGGCTGCGTCGCCGTCGAAGCGGATCGCGTGGACCATGCCGCCGAACATCGGGTCGCGCAGCGCCTCGGCGACCCGCACCATCATCAGCAGGTTACCGTTCGCCAGCCGCGTCAGAGCCGGATTGAAAGCGCCCAGGACATAGGTCTCGGCGTCGAACTGAGCGGCAAGCGGCGAGCGGCCCAGATCGATCATGTCGGGCGTAAGGATGAGGTGATCGGCAGGCCAGCTGGCATTCCCCGATCGGGTGCTCGGCTGAACCGGCGCGAGATTGGTCATGGATGGTTCTCCTGTTGGTGGCCCGATCGCGCGCCCTCTTCCGAGGCGCGCCCGCGGGCTAAAAGATCTTCTGGTCCATCGGTTCGATGCGCAGCGTTACGCAGTCGACGCCGCGCGGCCGCGTCGCGGCGAACAGGATCGCATCGGCGACTTCGGCTGGCGGCAGCAATTGCTGGCTGGCGATCCGGCGCGCGCGCTCGGCCGCGTCGAACGGCTGCATCGCCGAGCCGATCGCGCCCGGCTCGATCAAGGTGACGCGGATCTCGTCGGCAATCAGTTCCTTGCGCAAGGTTTCGGCAAAGCTGGCGACGCCGCCTTTGGCGGCGTTGTAGACGCTCTCGCCGACCGCCTTGATGTGAACGCTGATCGACCCCAGCAGGATGATCGAACCCGTGCCGCGCGGGGCTTGCCGGATCCGCTCGACCGCCTTGCGCGTGCAGGCAACGTAGCTCAGCAGATTGCTTTCGATGACATCACGCCAGCTGTCGTCGGCGAAGGCCATCAGCGGATCCGAGCCCATGCCGGCGCAGGCCACGAGGATGTCGAGGCCACCGAGCCGGCTGTCGACAGCGCCAAACAGGGCATCAACCCCGGCCGCGTGAGACAAATCGGCGACAACGGGAATGGCGCGTTCGGTGTCGCCCAATTCGTCGGCAAGCCGTTCGAGAACGTCCGCATTGCGATCGGCGAGCACCAGCCGCGCGCCTTTGTCGAGCAGTCGCGCGGCGACCGCGCGCCCGACGCCGCCGGCACCGCCCGTCACGAGCACTCTTGTGTCCCTCAGTGAAATCGAGCCCATCGCGCGTTCAACTCCTTCACTCGTCCATGAACCGTCGCAGCCGGTGGCAGTTCCCCGCCTTGCGCCACGATCGTCAGCCGGTCCTGGGCCCGGTCTGGTCATGGTCTCGGCTGCGGGGATCGACCGCGTCCACCGCCCTGTCGCGCTCCTTCGACGTCACCGCCGCCGGTGGGCTCGGCTTGGTCTTCTCCGCCAAGAGGTTGACCTGGGTAGGATAGGCGAAGGAGATGTCGTGATCGCGAAACCGCGAGAGGATCGCGGCCGCGACCTTGTCGCGCGCCTCGGCCGGGAAGTCGGCATCGATCGACTCGAATTCGACGTCGTAGCTCAGCCCGCTGGCGGCGAAGCCGTTGAGGCCGCCGTGAATAAGTTTGTAACCCTCGCTCTCGACCGCCTCCTTGAGCAGGACCGGGACGTTCACGATTACTTCGGGCGGCGTCGCGTAGCCGAGGAAGAAATCGAACTTGAAGCGGTTGTGCAGTCGGCGCGTCGTATTGAGGATTTCGAAGTCGAGCAGCTTTTTGTTCGCGACGATCCGCTCCTCGCCGCCGCCGCCGCGAATCCGCGTCGACTTGAGGCCGATCTCCTCGACCGCCCCCGAGCCGGCGCCCTTGTCGTATGAAATCGAGTCGCCGACGCGGAACGGCCGATCGAACAGGATCGCCAGGGCCGCAAACAGGTCGGCGAAGATGCCCTGCGCGGCCAGCCCGATCGCGATTCCGCCGACGCCGAGCCCGGCGACGAGGCCGGTGACGTTGACCCCGAGGTTGCTGAGGACGACGATGATGGCGACGGCAAACAGCGCGATCGTCACCAGCAACCGGATGATGCCCAGCGCGCTGACCAGGGCTTGTCCGTCATGCGCGTGGCCGAGCGTGCGGTGCTCGATGACGCCGAATACGACCTCGCGCAGCCATACCGCGGTTTGGAAGACCGCCGCGATCGTGAACAGGGTACCGACCGTCGCACCGACCGACGGCGGTGCACTGGCATAGCTCAGCACGAGCCGGGCCGCCGTGAGGATCATGAAGATCTGGCCCGTCCTGGCGACGGCGCGGCCGGCTATGCTGTACCAGTTGGCGACCCCGTCGCCTTGGCGGCACAGCCGCAGCCCCCAGCCGCGCACGAGATTCAGCAGCAGATACACGAATATCGCGGCCGCCGTCGCCAGGGCGATCTGCAGCCAATGCGCCTGGAACCAAGCCATGCTCTCGGAGAAAATGTCGCCAAGCTGCGACCGTGCATCGCTCTTCGGGGTGCCCACCGGCGCTGCGGCGAGCACATCGGGTATCAAAAGTCTCATGGTCATCACGTGCGGTTTAGCCGTTCAGCCTGCTGCGACGGTTTGCCCTCGCATCCATCCCCCGCTGCCATTCGCGTGGCGGGCGCTGGAAGGTCGACGCATCGCCGAGCGCGCGGTTGCCGGACGAACAGCTCCTGTCATGGTTTGGCTGCAGGCGGGGTGCCCGCAGCTTCGGCTTTGCCGGCCTTCTCCATGGCCTCTTGCGCGAAAGAGCCCGGCTTCTCGACCGGCGCGAGGCTCGGGTGCTCCCTGGCTTCGTCCGCTGCGTTCTCGAGAACCTGTTTCGCTCTGGGCCCGCTCTGATCGGCCGCGTCTTCGAGACGGTCCGCCACCTCGTCGCCCGAGGTCGCGGTAGAGGTCTGGCCTGTGGGCTTTTCGCCGCCGCAGGCCGCGAGGGCGAGCGTGGCGGCGAATAGCGCGACATGTTTTCGCATTAGTATGTCTCCGTGCCTTCGCGTGGCAACGGCAAAGGCACGCGGCGGTTCCCAGGCGTGCCTAACCGACTGGCATTTCGACCAATAGGCCCCGTGCGGGATCGCCGGCGCGTGCGAGAACCGCGGCGAAGCGATGCCCTGCGCAAGCGTTGGCTCAGAGTGGTTGGGGCAAGCCGTCATCCGGGCGCCATGCGAGCTCGAACAAGGGGCGCGTCTCGGCAGAACCAATTCCAAGGAGTGATCGGCCGCGAGAACCCTTTGCCGCGATCGGCGTTTTTGCCTTCGAGGAGCCATCGATGCCGACATCATCGCCGCAAGCGCCCGTCCCTACCGTCGCAATCGGGGAATTCCTGCGCCACCCGAGCATGGTCGGCTCGGCGTTCCCCGCTTCGAATCGGCTGGTAAGCCGGATGCTCGCGCCGCTGGACTGGCTGAACCTCGACGTACTGGTCGAATATGGACCCGGCACCGGCCGCTTCACGTTCGAAGCATTGGCGCGGATGAAGCGTGAGGCGCGGCTGATCGCCATCGAGACCGGCGAGGAGTTCGTCGATCACCTGCGGTCGGCATCCGAAGACAGCCGGCTTGCGGTCGTGCACGGCTCGGCCAGCGACGTCCTGACCATACTCGCGGATCACGGACTCGCGAGAGCCGATTGCGTCCTGTCGGGACTACCGTTTTCGACGCTGCCGGAGGGCGAGGCCGAGCGCATCGTCGCCGCGAGCAGCATGGCATTGCGCTCATCGGGCACGTTCGCCGCCTATCAGATGCGTACAGCGATCGCGCCTCTGCTCCGCCGCGCCTTCGCCGAGGTCCGGCAAGGCTTCGAATGGTGGAATATTCCCCCCTGTCACCTCTATTGGGCGCGTCACCCGCGCGACAATTGATGCCGACAGGCGAGGGCGCGCGTGAGGGCGTGGCAGCGCCGCTGGCTTGGCGGAGCGGAGGCCATTGCGAGCGCGTGGTGCACGGCAGGAAGGAGCGGGCGACATGTTGACGGGCGGATGAGCATGTGGAGCGGTCATGTACCGCTTATCCGCTGAACCCTACGATACCGGCTGGTGCCACTGCTCGGTGTGTCAACGCGTCTCGGGCTCGGCGGGATTGATCTTCACCACGGTCGCGACCGCGCCTCAATCGATTTCGTAGGGCCCATCGAGATAGAGATAGGCCGGGTCGAACTCGGCCAGGCGCCGCAGACCTGTCAGATCGTGGATCGTGACCTGGCCAGACTGGAATGTCACCAGACCTTGCGTGCGTAGCTCCTTGAGGCAGCGGTTGACGTGCACGACCGTCAGGCCGGTGGATTCGCCCAGATCGGTCTGGGTGAGATCGAGGCCGAAGCTTTGATTTTCGGCGAGCTTGGTTATCTGGAGGCGGGCATAGAGCTCGCAAAACAGGTGGGCCAGGCGGGCTATGCCGCTGCGCTGGCCAAGCGAGAGTTCCCATTCGCGGTGCACCGCGGCGTCCAGGGTCGTCAGAAACCAGAAAATGCGGCCCAGCCTGGGGAAGCAGGCAATCATGTCGCTGATATGCGCATGCGGCACCAGCGCGACCTCGCAGGGCGTCAAGGTCATGATATCGTGATCGAGTCGCTTGAGCGGGAAGCTGTGCAGGTCCGCGAAATCGCCAGCCACGAGCAATTCGCTGATCTGCCGCTTGCCGCTTCGCAAGTCCTTGTACCGGCACATCAAACCCTCGAGGAGCAGTGTCGAGTGGTGCAAGCGCTCGCCGCGCCTGATGATCGTCTGGTCCGCCTTGTGAGACCGATATTCGGACACCGAATTGCGAATCGCCTGTTCTTCGGCGTCGGAAATCGCGTGGCGGGCACGAACTTTCATGAGGTGACGTTCGATCATCAGCGACTCCCAGGCCGGTTCGTAAATGCTCCGATCGCGCAAAGGCGGCTATTATGGCAAGGTAAGCACGACATTTGCTTTGCGTTCCCGCATGGAGCGCTCGCGGTGCGCTTTGGTCGCAAGTGGTCAGCCTCTAATCACCGCTGAAGCGGTCCTTGCGCGCGTCGGCGCTGGGCTTGACCGCTTCTCCTTTGCCCTGACAGGGTCACGCCGCGACGGACATTCTCGACGCTCTTGCGTGTCTTCGCAGGGCTGTCCGCTCAGGTGACGCTGGCTTGCTCTCGCGCTGTTAGCTCGCTCTGCAGCTCGGCAATGAGGCGGTACACCTCATCCGACGGGGCCAGCGCCGAGCGCCTCGCTGTGCCGCGCGTGCACTCGAGCAGTTCCTGCCAGAAGTGCAAGGTATCGGGGTGAACCTTGTGTCCGCGAAGGCGGCGTGCGCTGAGAATGGCCGCCTGCAAATTGTCAGCGATCGTACCAACTAGTTCCATTGCGTCGGACCCCGGAGGCCGTTGAAGCCTCTTTTCCAAACGGCCCAATGCGTCCATCGTACTCGCGCTCCCGCGAGACGGTGCGCGCAATCCCTGCCCAGTCAAAACGCCCGGTCCGGCGATGCGCATGCCAATAGCTAATACGCAGCGCTTGGCGGTCGGTTGCACGGGATTAACTTAGGATAATGCGATTGCTCGGCCTTTCCGAAGCGCGGATATTGTATGAGCGATCAAAGACTTGCAGAAGCATGTTGTGCCGGAGGGCCCGCCGGTGCGCGAGGTCTGAGCCGGGCCCTGGGCGTGGCGAAGCCAAAGGGCGGCGCAACGTTTGCCGGCGAACGGGGTTACATTTGGGTGGACAAGATATCAGCCCGGCTGCCGCGGATCGCGCTCATGACTCCTAAGGAGGCTCGCAAGGCCCGAGCCTGTCGGCGCAGCGGAAGTTCCACGTCGCACCCCTGTTGCGAACAGTTCGCCTATTGGGGCGTCCGGACCAGCGGTCAGGGATCCGGGCCGGATGCCGCTCGGAAGGAAGTGCCTGCATGCTTGGCATAGCGCCCAACGCCGCCACGGGTATCGCCGGCCTTGACGAGGTGCTCGCCGGCGGTCTCTCGCGTGGCCGCGTTTTCCTGCTCGAAGGGAATCCGGGGACGGGCAAGACCACGATCGCCTCGCAATTCCTGATGGCCGGCGCAGCGGCCGGCGAGAAGACGCTCTATATCACGCTGTCCGAGACCGAGGACGAGCTGCGCGACAGCGCTCAGTCGCATGGTTGGTCGTTTGCCGGCATCGACCTGTTCGAGCTGGTGCCGCCCGAAAATCTTCTCGACGAACAGCAGCAGCAAAGCCTGCTCTATTCCTCCGACCTCGAGCTTGGCGAAACGACGAAGCGCATTTTCGAAGCGTTCGAACGCCATAGGCCCGACCGCGTCGTGCTCGACAGTCTATCGGAGCTGCGCTTGTTGGCGCAGAGTTCGCTGAGGTACCGCCGCCAGATCCTCGCGCTCAAGCACTACTTTGCCACGCAGAAGGCTACCGTGCTGATGCTCGACGATCTGACGACCGAGCTCAACGACAAGACCGTGCACAGCGTGGCCCACGGCGTCATCGCGCTGGAGGAGCTGGCGCGCGACTACGGGGCTGAGCGCCGCCGGCTCCGTGTCGTCAAATACCGCGGGCGACGGTTTCGGGGCGGATACCACGACTTCACGATCGAGACCGGCGGGATCAAGGTCTACCCGCGCCTCATCTCCGCCGAGTACCGCGGCGATGCTCCGCGAGACCATCTCGCAACGAAGTCGTCCTCGCTCAACGCGCTGCTGGGCGGCGGCGTCGAGCGCGGCTCGAGCGTGCTGATCCTCGGTCCGGCAGGCACGGGAAAGTCGATCCTCACGCTGACCTTCGTGCTTGGTGCCGTGGACCGCGGCGAGAAAGCCGCGCTGTTCCTATTCGACGAAGAGCTCGGACTTCTGGTCCGCCGCGCGAAGGGCCTGGGCATCGACCTCCAGGCGCTGGTCGACAGCGGCCAGATCGTCCTCGAGCAGATCGACGCGGCCGAACTCACGCCGGGCGAGTTTTCGCACCGTGTGCGCAGCTGCGTCGAAGTTCACGGCGCGCGGACCGTCGTCATCGATAGCCTCAACGGCTTTCAGGCGGCCATGCCCGAGGAAAACGCGCTCATTTTGCACATGCATGAGCTTTTGCAGTATTTGAACCGTCAAGGCGCGACGACCTTCCTGACCGTGGCGCAGCACGGCCTGGTCGGCGATATGAAATCGCCGATCGATCTGACCTATCTGGCCGACACGGTAATCCTGCTGCGGTACTTCGAAGCGCTCGGCCGGGTGCGACGGGCAATTTCGGTGGTGAAGAAACGGACGGGGCCGCACGAGGACACCATCCGTGAATATCAGATCACCAGCGAGGGCGTTGCCATGGGCGAGCCGCTGGTCGAGTTCCAGGGCGTGCTGAGAGGTGTGCCGATCCACGTCGGGAGCGGCGCCAACCTCCTGCAAGACGGTGACCGTTGATCGATACCGCATCCGAGCGGGCGCTCATCCTGGCGCCCCACGGCCGGGATGCCGCCATCGGCGCCGGCATGCTCGGCGAAACCGGTATTGCCAGCACGGTCTGCGCCGATATTCCGGCGCTCGTCCGCGAGCTAGCGAACGGCGCAGGCTTCGCCGTGGTTACCGAGGAAGCGCTCGTCGCGACCGACGTGCGCCTGCTCAAACTGTGGATCGACGAACAGCCCGAGTGGTCCGATTTTCCCTTCGTCCTGCTGACGCAGCGCGGTGGCGGTCTCGAGCGGAATCCGGCCGCCGCACGCCACCTCGAGACCTTGGGCAATGTCACCTTTCTCGAGCGGCCGTTCCACCCGACGACACTGATCAGCCTCGCGCAGGCATCGCTGCGGGGCCGGAGACGGCAGTACGAGGCGCGCACGAGGCTCGAGGCCTTGCGCGAGAGCGAGGCGCGCTATCGCCAGATCGTCGAGGGCGCGGAAGATTTCGCTATCGTCACGCTCGGCGAAACCGGCACGATCACCAGCTGGAACACCGGCGCGGAGCGCATCACGCAATTCACCGAGGCCGAAGCGCTGGGCGCCGATGGCGGACTGTTCTTCACCCCGCAGGACCGCGCCGACGATGTCCCGGCGCGCGAAATGGAGCGCGCCAGCCGGGAAGGCCGGGCGATCAACGAGCGATGGCATCTGCGCAAGGATGGCACGCTGTTTTGGGGCTCGGGGCTGATGATGCAGCTTGCCGCCGCCGAGCGCGGCTACCTGAAGATCTTTCGCGATCGGACCGCCGAGCACGAAGCGGAGATCGCGGTTCGCGAGATGAACGAGCATCTCGAAGAACGCGTCAGGGCGCGCACCGCCGAGCTCGAGCAGACCCAGGCCGCGCTGCGCCAGTCGCAAAAGATGGAAGCGATGGGCACACTTACCGGCGGCGTCGCGCATGACTTCAACAATCTTCTAACGCCGATCATCGGCAGTCTCGATCTGCTGCAGCGCCGAATTGTTGGCGAGCGCGAGATCCGCCTGATCGAAGGCGCGCTGCAATCTGCCGAGCGGGCCAAGACCCTGGTTCAACGTCTGCTCGCCTTCGCCCGCCGCCAGCCGCTCCAGGCCAAAAGCGTCGACTTCGCGGAGCTCGCCGAGAACATGGCCGAACTGGTCGCGAGCACCTCGGGGCCGCGCGTGTCGGTGAAGCTCGACATCCCGCGCGGGCTTCCGCCGGTCCATACCGATCCCCACCAGCTGGAGATGGCGATCCTCAATCTCGCGGTGAACGCGCGCGATGCCATGCCCGAAGGGGGCACGCTGACTCTCGCGGCCAGCGAAGAACGCATCGTGCCGGGCGCGCGCGACGATCTCGAACCCGGAAACTACATTCGTTTGCAGGTTGCCGATACCGGCAGCGGAATGGACGAAGCGACGCGCGCACGCGCGATCGAGCCGTTTTTCTCGACCAAGGGCGTCGGCCAGGGCACGGGCCTCGGCCTTTCGATGGTCCATGGCCTCGCCGCGCAATTGGGCGGCGCCATGCGCATATCGAGCGGCGTGGGCGCCGGGACGCGGGTCGATCTGTGGCTGCCGGTCTCGGCCGAACAAGTCAGCGCGGTGGAGGAAAAGACCGAGCCCGCGACTGAAAATCGGTTCGGCTCGGTTCTGCTCGTCGATGACGAACCGCTGATTCGCATGAGCACCGCCGATATGCTGAGCGATCTCGGCTACTCGGTCACCGAAGCCAGTTCGGGCGAGGCGGCGCTACGCCTCATCGACGAAGGATTTACGCCCGATGTGCTGATAACCGACCATCTTATGCCCGGGATTACCGGGACCGAGCTTGCGCAGCGGGTGCGCCAACACGCTCCGGCGACGATCGTTCTGATCGTGTCGGGCTATGCCGATGTCGAGGGCATCGCGCCCGACGTTCCGCGTTTGACCAAACCATTTCGCGAAAGCGATCTCGCGCATATGCTCGACGAGCTCACCGCAAGCCACGCGGCTTAGAGCCCTCGGCGCGGCTCCGCCGCGCTATCGGCCGCCATCACCGCTGTCTTTCAGTTGGGCTTGGGTTTGTCTCGCTCGGCGCGATCGCGCGTTTGGGGAATGGTCTGCGCGAGTACCGCAGCCTCGTCCGCGTCGGCCGGGTTCTCGTCGGGCACGCCTTCGGGCGGAGCGCCGTCGGTGTTCGTCCAACGACCATCGGGGGTCGAGGCCGTCCCGGTGACATTGCGCGAATCGCGCGGTTCGTATTCGCCGCCATGCCCGCGGGGCTGCTTGTCACTACTCCACCGGCCGTCGGGCGTATGCGCTTCGCCCGTAACGTTGCGCGAGTCCTTAGGTTCGTATTCGCTGTCGCCGCCCATCTAACGTCTCCTCTAGGCTTCCTTTTTCAATACCGATCACGATGCTAGAAGTTTCCGCGTGGCTGTCATTTTTGCGGAACGGTTTGCGCGGCGTCGGCGACCCGCCGGCGAGCAACTGATCAACTGATTGGTCATGGCCGGAGCTGCGGCACGATGCCAAATAAGGAGAGGCGCGGCGGTCATGCGCCGGCCTCTCCTTTGCATAGCCTCGCGGGGGGCGCCGGT
>Ga0233380_1001417_pt1 | contig 10756 bp, 8 predicted proteins | sample ElkDunMinimDraft_9_FD_191541 | JGI IMG/M metagenome (GOLD analysis project Ga0233380, IMG submission 191541) | Fecal eukaryotic communites from dung pellets of Tule Elk in California, USA - Elk Dung F36 | ecosystem: Host-associated > Mammals > Digestive system > Large intestine > Fecal | place... | reverse complement strand
AAGTTCGCCTGGCGCTCCTTCTGCCAGCCCGGCTTGAGCGACTGGGCCCATGCCGCATCGGTGGGCGGATTGATCCGCTCGTCGATGTTCGATGGCGTGCGCTGCAGCACGTAGAGCTGTTTGGCGAAGGCGGCGAGATAGGGGATGGCCTGGATCGCCGTGGCGCCCGTCCCGACGATGGCGACGCGCTTGTCCGCCAGGGAGGTGAGCTGCGGGCTTCGCCAGCTGCCGCCGGTGTAGTCATAGTCCCAGCGTGCGGTGTGGAACATCTTGCCGGTGAAGCTGTGCAGGCCGGGAATGCCGGGAAGCTTGGGCATGTTCATCAGGCCGCCGGCCATGATCACGAACCGCGCGCGGATCTCGTCGCCGCGGTTGGTGGTGACGCGCCAGCGGCGGATCGTCTCGTCCCAGCGCAGGCCGGTGACCAGGGTGTGCAGCAATGCCTTGTCGTAGAAGCCGAACTTCTCGGCGATCGACGTCATGTACGCCTGGATCTCGTAGCCGTCCGAGAACTTCTTGGAGGGCATGAAGCCCATTTCCTCGAGCAGCGGCAGGTAGCAATAGGCGTCGTTGTCGCATTGCACGCCCGGATACCGGTTCCAGTACCAAACCCCGCCGAAATCCCCGGCGTGGTCGATATGGCGAAACGTCGAGATACCTTCCTGCGCCAGATGATAGCCGGCGAGCACACCGGTCCATCCGCCGCCCAGGATCGCCACGTCGAGATCCACGGCGAGCGGCGGGCGCGGCGCGATGGGCACGTAGGGATCGTGCTCGTAGGCTTCCGCGAAGTCGTCGCTCGGCCGCTCGTATTGCTCCTGTCCGCTGCGCGTGACCCGCTTGTCGCGCTCGGCGCGATAGCGTGCCCGCATGGCGGCGAGTTCGTCCTCGGTGAGGGAAGGAGTCTGCGTCGGCTGGCAATCCATCGGAACCTCGAAGTCATCCTGGGTTGGGGGCGCCATGCGCATCACGCGGGTTCGGGCGTTCCCGCGCGCGCCATGGCGAAGCTGTAGCCGATGTGCTCGGCATGGCCGTGGAGGCCGAAGCGGAGGCTGTCCTGCGTGTCGAGGATGTGGGTGCAGGCGCCTGCCACGTCCTCGATGGTCCACTCGGGGCGATAGACGCCGCGTGCCTCCGCGATGTAGACCCGGGCGATCCGGCCGCCGATGGCCGCGATCATCTCTCCGCTCAGCGAGCAGTCCTCGTGCACCAGCCAGGCCACGGCCGGGGCGACGAGCTGTGGCTCCATCGGGGGATAGCGCGAGACGTCCAGCCCTTCAGCCATCCGGGTCACCGCGCTGGGCAGGATGATGTTCGAGGTCACTCCGAACGGAGCGCCCTCGAGCGCGGCGATGTTGCTGAGCCCGATCATTCCGGACTTCGACGTGCCGTAGTTCACACAGCGTTCGTTGCCGTAGATGCCGCCGATCGAGGAGGTCAGGACGATGCGGCCATAGCCGGCATCGCACATCGCCGGGTGGGCGGCCTTGACCATGTGGAACGCGCCCATCAGGTGGACGTCGACCACGGCAGTGAAATCCTCGTAGCTGATGTCGCGGATCGAGCCGTAGCGGACGTTCCCCGCGTTGTGGATGAGAATGTCGATCCTGCCCCAGGTGTCGAGCGCTGCCTGGACGATAGCCTTGCCGCCTTCGAGCGTGGCGACAGTGTCGGTATTGGCGATGGCTTCGCCACCGGCCAGGCGAATCTCGTCGACCACTTGTTGAGCCACCCCGCCGTCCGGCGTGGCTCCGCCGATCGCTCCACCGGGATCGTTGACGACCACTTTAGCGCCCCTTTCCGCCAGCAGAAGCGCGTAAGATCGGCCGAGCCCCCGGCCAGCGCCGGTGATCACCGCCACCCGGCCGTCGAACCGCATGTCGGGCCGCGCCATCGACGGCTCCTGTGGGTTGCGTGTGGTCATTCCGCGTGGAGGGCGAGGACGCTGCCCTCGGCATCGCCCGACAGGAAGATCGTGCCGTCGCTGCCGATGGCGATCCCCGCGAACGGGATCATCGGTCCGGCCATGTCGCCGATGGCCCCGAGCGGCTTGGGCACGATGCCGTGGGGGGCGCCGACGGGCAGATGCGCGGCGATCGTGCTGCGGGCGCCGGTCACGAGGTCGATTGCGATCAGTTCCTTGGCGTCGACATTGACGACATGGAGCAGTCCCGCGTGCAGGGCGATGCCCTCCGGGCGTCCGACCCCTTCGCACACGGTGTCCACCCTGCCGCCGGCCAGCTTGGCCACCCGGCCCGCGCCACTTTCGGCAACGTAGATCACGCCGTCCGACGCCACCGCAACACCCATCGGTCGGTCAAGGCCGGTGGCAAGCACGGAGACGCCGCCACTCTCCAGCGAAAGGATGCGGCCGGTGCCGTATTCGGCGGCGATCACCGCGCCGCCCGGTGCCACCGCCACGCCCATCAGCCGGTCGAAGCTGGTGCCGAGGGTGTCGCTTTCCTGACGTGCCGGCCAATAGCGGGCCACGTTGCCGTTGGCAGTCGTGACCACGTATTGCCCCGGGGCTTCGGCAAAGACGCCGCGCGTGTACCCTGGGAAACCCGGCGTGAAGAGCGTGCCGGCGAGCCCAAGCGCGTCGCCCGGTCGCAGGTCGTAAGTAAAGACACCGTCGGCGATGAACAACGCGCCCGTCTCATCCACTGCGAGGCCGAGCGGCCACTGCAATCCGCGGTCCACCAGCGGGCGTGTGCGACCGGGTTCGAGGATCTCGTGTATCGCGCCGGAGATGTGCGACACGAACAGGCGCTCGCCGACGAAGGTGCAATTGTCGAGGCCGGGGGCGATGTCTGCGAGAACCGTTTTGTCGCCCGTGCGCGGATCGATGCGCAGCACCTGGCCACTGCCGACCTGCGTGGTAACGATCCGCCCCTGGGCATCGAACTTCACCGAGTCCGGCACGCCCAGGTCCCTCGCGACGACTTCGGGCGCGCCCCCGTCCAGGTCCACGCGCCAGATCTCGTTGGCGTGCATCAGCGGGAAGTAGAGCTTGCCGTCGGGCCCGACCTCGAAGGCGTTCACCATTGGCAGGTCGTCGAGGATGACGCGCGGCGCGCCGCCCTCGCGATCGAGCTCCATGATGCGCCCGCCCATCCGGCATTCGCCGGCCAGCAGGCGGCCCTGGTGGAACGTGATCGGATTGGCGACTGGCATGCCGCCCATCAGCACATGCGACTGCCCCTTCGGGCTCAGCATGCTCACGCGGCTTTCGGTGATCTCCGTGACGTAGAGATTGCCATCGTCGTCGAAGGCCAGATCGTCCGGCGCGACGATCGCTCCACCCATGGGGCTGATCGTCTCAATCTCGCCGCTGTCCACGTCGAGCGCGCTGATCTGGCTGCCGGGCACTTGCGCGACGTAGACGCGGCCATCCGGCCCGGTGCGCACGCCATTGGCGCCGTGCAGGCGGCTGGGGGGCGTCAGCCGCCGTACCGACCAGCCTTCGCCCGCGCTGGCGGCCATGCTCGCATTGTAGCGCCCGGTTTCGGAATTCATGCCTTTACCCCTTCGTTGAGCTGCGATCAGGCGATGGCTTCCTCGCCTTCCAGCGTCACCCGGTGCATCACGCGGCCGCTGTCGGCGGGATAGGGCTCGACCCGGTGCAGGACGCCACAGTTGTCCCACACGATCATGTCTCCCACGTCCCATTCGTGGCGATAGACGAAGCGGGGCTGGCTGGCCCAGGCCTTCAGCTCGGCGAGCAGGGCGTCGCTTTGGGCGCGGTCCATGCCCTCGACCCAGTCGGCGCTCGAGCCGAGCAACAGCGACTTGCGCCCCGAGCGATGCGTCCAGACCAGCGGATGGCGATGGATATGGAAGTTGGCCCAGTCGGCCGTCATTTCCGGTGTGACCTCTTCGTGGACGCCGCGCTGGGTCCCTTCCATCGTATGCGCGACCTTGAGATCGGCGATCAGCGCCTTCTTGTCCTCCGGCAGCTCCTCGTAGGCGGCATATGCGTTGGAGAACTCGGTCTGACCGCCCGTTGCAGACAGGACGCGCCCAGTCAGCACAGTGCCGCGCGCAGGGACAGCATCGTTCCAACCGTCGAAGTGCCAGAGGACAGTACCCTTCAGGTACTTGGCCGTCGCCGTGACCTTCTCGTCGAGGCTGATCTTGTGGAGACCACGCTCGCCCTGGTCGGTGGGCGTTCCGATCGTGTGGGCGAACGTGCGCTGTTCTTCGTCGGTCATGCCGATTTCCTTGAACACGATCACACCGCGCTGCTCGAGCAGGTCGCGAAGCTCCTCGGCTTTCGTTCCGGCGAGCAAGGTCGCCTTGTCCGTTTCTACGCGGGTTGCGATGAGCGGAGTGAGATCTATGGTGCGGAACATCACTTTCGGGTCACCCTTTTCGGTGGGAGATTATGATTGGTTGTCCCGTCCTTCGAACACCTTGCCCTCTATGGCTTGTTCGTTTCGGACACTCGCCTGATGCTTGCGACACGGGCTAACGAAACGACCGGGATAGCGTTGGACGATCCCGGCCGCCCGTGATCAGAAGTCGAGATTCAGGTTGAAGCCGTAGGTGCGCGGCGCGCCCAGGGTTTCGGTGACAGAGAACGGGGCGGTGGAGAGGTTCTGCACGGAATAGGCGGCTTTGGTCAGGTTCTTGCCCCAGAGCTCGATGCCGAAGTTCGGAACCGGCCGGTATTCGATCGAGGCATTGACGATGTTGAACGATCCCTGGCTGCGGCGGTTGTCGGGTTCCAGGTAGTAGCCGTCATTGTAGCTGTAGAGGGCGGAAGCTCTAACTTCGCTGACTTCGCCCACAGGAACCGTGTAAGTCGCGCCCAGGCTCGCGGCGAAGCGGGGGGCCATCGGCAGCTTGTTGCCCGACGCGTCGCCGCCGCAGACGACGAGGCCGCCGGTGCGCGGGCCGGGGCTTTCCAGGCCGGGCGCGCCGGTGGTGGGCGCCGGGCAGGTGGCGGGTGCGAGGTAGACGTAGGCGGCCTGGGTGACAGCGCCGGGGCCGCCGAACTTGTCGAAGCGCGAGTTGAGCAGGGTGGCGCCGCCGATCAGCCGCAGCCGGCTGCTGACAGCGAGCTCAAAGTCCGCGTCGACGCCGTCTACTTTCACTGTCGCCGCGTTCTGGAGCGTCGACGTGCCCGCGCCGCCGTTGCCCAGCAGCGCAGCCGAGCGGATCTGGAAGTCATCGATGTCGTAATGGTAGGCGGCGAGGTTCAGCCGCAGCCGGCGATCGAACAGCTCGGACTTCACGCCGGCCTCGTAGGCCATGATGAATTGCGGGTGGGCGGGGACGTTGCCGGGCGACTGGAGGTTGAACGTGCCCGCCTTGAAGCCGCGGTTGATCGAGGCGTAGACGTTGATGTCGCGCGTGATGTCCTGCCGCAGCGAGATCCGGTAGGTGAACTCGCTTGTATTCAGCCGCTCGTTCGCGGCGTTCGAGCTGGCCGCAGCGATGATCGGCCCCAGTGTGCCGCCCGGCAGAATGGGCCTAGTCGTGCCGTCGAACCGGCGGCGATCCACGGTGTAGCGGATGCCGCCCGTCAGGTGCGTGCTCGGCGTGATCGCATATGTCAGCTCGCCGAAGGCGGCATAGGAGTTGGTCTTGAGCAGCGCGTCGATCTGGATGTTCTGGGCGCCGGTGATCCGCTGCGGGCTCGTCTCGGCTTCCGAGTGCAGGTAGAAGCCGCCGATCTGCCACGACAGCGGCCCAGTGCCGCTCGATGCCAGACGGACTTCCTGCTGGATTGTCTTGCCGATCGAGCTGTAAGCGATGTTCAGAAGGTTCGCCGGCGATCCGTCGACGTCGAACGAGCTGTCGTTGCGGCTCTTGCGGTAGGCCGAGATGCTCGTGAGCGTCGCGAAGCCGAGGTCGACCTCCCCCGTCAGGCTGACGCCCCAGATTTTCTGCCGCGTCAGGGCAGGGGTGTTCGAAGTGGTGTCGTGTCCACCGGGGCTGGCAAAGCCGCCGGTCGCCAGCGTGCCGTCGGCAATGCGCCAGCCGAGGCCCAAGTTGTCCCTGTTCTTGTAGTAGTCCCCTGCGAGGACGAGCTTGACGGTATCGGTTGGCCGGAAGACGACCTTGGAGCGGGCGCCCCAGTAATCCTCCACCTTGTTCTCGGTGCCCAGCGTCAGGTTCTTGCCCCAGCCATTGTTCTGGTGCGTCTTGGTGAGCGCCAGGTCGACGCTGAGGTTGTCGCTGACCGGGGTCGCCAGGTAGGCGCGAGCGTTCACGGTCTCGAAGTTACCGTAGCCCAACTGCCCCTCGAACTTGGTCTCGTCGCCCGGCTCGCGGGTGATGATGTGGATGAGGCCGCCTGTGGCATTCCGGCCGAACAGCGTGCCCTGCGGACCCTTGAGCACCTCGACCCTCTGGATGTTGTTGAAGTTGTTGAACATCTGACCCAGGTCGCCAATGTAGACGTTGTCGATGTACAGCGCGTTTGCGCCTTCCTCGCCGGCTGCGGCATTGGTCGTGCCGACGCCGCGGATGAAGAAGAGCCCGCTCGGCCCGGAGCGCGTCACCTGCACGCTCGGCACGATCTGCGTTAGTTCGCGCGTGCTGCTGATGCCGGTATCGCGCAGGGCGTTGGCTGAAACCGCGCTGACCGCGATCGGGACGTCCTGCAGGCGTTCCTCGCGCCGCTGCGCAGTGACGATGATGTCCTCAAGGCCAACCGGTGCAGCGGCCTCCTGCGCGTTCGCGGCGGCGGGCAGCATGCCGGCCAGGGTTGCGGTACCCGCCAGCAGGGCGGCTCGAGCTCTACGGTGGTAGTCCGACATCGTTATCTCCCCTTGAGTTTTTCTTGTTCATTGCTTCTCGTTCATGGCACGAAGCGGTGCCGATGCGGCGCGATCAGGTCGCGATGCCGGGCCAGTCCTGCGGCGCCAGGCTGTTCTTGCCGACGAAGAACTCACGGACGATGACGTCGCGGTAGACGCCGTCGCGCACGAACGGCTCGCGGGCCAGCCAGTCGTGGACGTCCTGCTCGCTCTCGGTCTCGAACACGTAGAACGAGGCGCACTGGTTGCCCTCGGCGTCGAGCAGCGGTCCCACCAGCTTGATGACGGAATCGTTGGCGACGACGTATTCGCGGTGGGCGGTGCGGGCGGCGTCGCGCTTCTCGCCCGAGTGCGGCGGGTGATCTAGGCAGATGGCGGCGTAGAGCGGCATGGGAAATCCTCCGGTGGAGCAGATGACGAAAATCAGGCCAGGACGAGCGCGCCGTTGACGCTCAGCATCTGGCCCGAGGTGTAGCCGGCGGCATCGGATGCCAGGAACGAGACGGCGGCGGCGATGTCCTCCGGCTGGCCGGCGCGCCGCATCGGCGTCGCCGCGACGGCCCCCTCGAAATCGCTGACGGGCGCATCGAGGCGCATCGGCGTGTCGATGAAGCTGGGCGAGATGCAGTTGCTGGTGATGCCGTGCGCGGCGAACTCGATCGCCACGCTGCGGGTCAGCGAGAGGATGCCGGCCTTGGAAGCGGCATAGTGCGACAGCATCCGCGTGCCCTGCTGCGCCGAGGCGGACATCATGCTGACGATGCGGCCCCAGCCAGCCTCGATCATGTCGGGGATCACCGCCTGCGTCAGGAGGAACGGCCCGATTAGGTTGTTCCGGCACATCCGCGCGATCTCGTCCTCCTCGATGTCGAGGAAGCCTTTGAACTGCACGATGGCGGCGTTGTTCACCAGGATCAGGGGCGGGCCCATGTTGGCGCGGATCCATGCCAGGACGCGCGCGATCTCGGCCTTGTCCGAGGCGTCGCCGATCACGGCTTGCGCGCTGTTGCCCTCTTCGCGGATCAGGCGCACGGTTTCCTGCGCGCCGTCCGCCGCGATGTCCCATACCGCCACCTGGGCCCCGTCGCGCGCCAGTTGCAGCGCGCAGCCGCGGCCGATACCCCGGCCTGCGCCGGTGACGATGGCGGTCTTGCCGGCCAGCTTGATGTCAGATGCCATGATGTCAGCGGGATCCCAGCAGGGGTTGGTCGGCCGCGAGGGGAGGGATCCCGTGCTCGCGCTCGTAGGCGGCGATATCATCGAAGCAGGCGTCGACCACGTCCGCGTAAGTCTGATAGAAGAAGTGCCGCTGCTCGGCATGGTCGAAGGCGAACGGGCGGTCGTGACGGACCGCGTTCAGCACGATCGGGGCGATGCTTTCCGGCGCGTAAAAGGTGATCGGCGTTTCCTGCAGCAACGCCGAGGCGTGTGAAACCTTGGGTACGCGCACGCCGCCTTCGCCCGGTCCGCCGAAGCGGGCGGGGCGATAGCGGGCGTTGTTGTCCTTCATGCCTGAGGCCACGCCGCCAGGGCAGTAGATGGTCGTTCTGACATTGTGCGGAGCGATCTCGTGGGCGATGTTCATCATCAGGCCGATGATCCCCATCTTCGCGGCCGAGTAGGGCGCGTGAACCGGGAACAGGCTGGGAAACAACCCAGCGGTGGACGAAGTCGCCACCAGATGGCCCTCGTTGGCCGCGATCATGTCCGGCAGGAACGCCCGCACGGTGTTGATGGCGCCCATCAGGTTGACCTGGATGATCCAGTCCACGTCCTCGTCAGACATCTCGACCAGCGGTTCGAACGAGGTGACGCCGGCGTTGGCGAACAGCAGCCCGATCGGGCCCAGCGCGGCGTTGGCCTCTGCCTTCATCGCCCGGATCGAGGCGCGGTCGGAGACATCGCAATGGATGGCGACCGCCTGGCCGCCGTCCGCGACGATCTCTTCCGCGACCTTGCGTGCGTTGTCGAGGAGGATGTCGGCGACCGCGACCGTCGCGCCCTGACGGGCCAGCTCCTTTGCCAACCCCATGCCGATGCCGCTTCCGCCTCCCGTCACCACGGCGGCTTTTCCTGCGATTTGCGTCATAGCGGCTTGCCCTTTCGCGTCAGTAGATGGTGGAGAATGCCGGCCTGGCGGCCGTTCGCGCCAACACAGCGCGCGGCGAGGCTTCGCGCCGATGCGGCCGGATGGCCGCAGGCGCGATGGAGGACGAACAGCGTCGGGGTGATCACGCTTCCGGCCAGCTCGCTTCGGGCCAGCTCGCGTCAGGCTTGCCGGCAAACCTGGCGGTGTCTCGTTCCGGTCGCGCACCCTGGCAGGATCGGCCTTGCCGACTTCGCATCGCGATCTCCCATCCGCAGACTATGCCGGCCCCTGCCGCTTCGGCGGGCCGGTCTCTGCATGCCGGGCATGTTATGGCGCCCGATCGATGCGCATTCTGGCAGCCTTCAGGGTCGGCGGCTTGTTCGTTTCGGACAAGGACGAGACGCCATGGCGCCGCGGCGCTCACCGACGCTCGCGTCAGTCGAGAGGGGGCCTCGGGCTCCCCCGGCCTGTCAGTGGGCGTGCCTGCGGGCCGCCGACCGCATCTGCGAGGGACATGCCTTCATCCACTTGCGGCAGAAGTGGCTCAGCGCCGATTGTTCGGAGAAGCCCGCGCGTTCCGAAATGGCAGTGAAGTCCAGGCAGGTCTCTTCGATGTAGTAGCGGACGACTTCCACCCGCACCTTGTTCTTGATCTGTTGGAAGGACGTCCCTTCCGATGCCAGCATGCGCGACAGCTTCTTCGTGCTGCAACCGATACTGAACGCGGCGTCCTCTATGCCGCAGCGTTCGCTGCCGATCCGGTTCATCACGAAGCCACGCACTTTGGCGTGCACCGGGGTCTCCTGAGGGGACAGGCGCTGCTGCACCGCCTGGAGCACCGCCTGTACGTCTTCGTCCCCCCGATGCACGATCCGGCGGTCGAGATCGGACGCGGACAGGATGATCGCATCGGCGGATTGCCCGAACAGGACGTCGCAGCCGAAGAACCGCCGGTAGAGTGCGGGAGGCGAGATCGGCTCGTGCCGGAAGGTTACGAACTTGGCTCGAAGCATCGCGCCCATCGCCTGCTGCAACGTCCGGTAGGCGATCAGCAGAACGTGTTCCATCGCCTGGGAACGGTTGGGCAAGTCATCGAGCAGGATGTCGAGGCCGTAGGCGACCGTATGGTTCCAGCGGTCCTCCTCCAGCCAGATCGCCACGGCGGGGCTGTGGGCGTAGCTGTGCGCGCAGATGAGGCGCAGGGCCTCGCCCAGGGTCGTCGCGCTTTCGATGACGCGCACCAGCGGGCTGCGGATCGTGCCGGCCTGCGCCTGGGCGAGCTGCATTCCGAAATGATCGCAGTCCAGCTCGGCGGCGGCCATCCCGACCAGTTCGATGGCCTGCCGGTAGTCGGGCCGATCCTCGCCGCTCGCAAAACCGTTCAGCGACAGGCCCACGTGCTGCAGCAAGGCCGCGGGGTCGCCGCCCAGTCGCTCCACGAGGCTCGGCAATGCCTTGACGATGTTCTCGTCGACGGACTCGTAAGACTGGAACATGCGGCTGCTCTGTCTCGGATTATGCGCAGGAGGCAAGGCCGCACTTCGCCCCGCCGGCCCGCACGCGCTTTATGCGGCGTGCGGATCGGTCCCGGCAAGGGGGTAAGGCCGGGCGCGGCCCCGGCCACGCCTCATGCGAGGCGCCCGCCGCCGTCGACCATCAGGACTTGCCCGGTGACGTAGCTGCACTTCATCGCATAGAGGTACGCCTCGGCCACTTCCCCGGGTTCGGCGATGCGGGGCACCGGCTGGCCGACCAGGCGCGCCTCCTCCGCCGCGCGGACCTCGCTGGGCAGGCCGTGGAAGATTTCTGTCGCGACGCCGCCCGGGAACACCCCGTTCACCCGCACCGGGGCGAGTTCGACCGCCATGCCGTAGACCAGGTGGGCGATGGAACCCGCCAT
>Ga0233380_1001416_pt1 | contig 10758 bp, 17 predicted proteins | sample ElkDunMinimDraft_9_FD_191541 | JGI IMG/M metagenome (GOLD analysis project Ga0233380, IMG submission 191541) | Fecal eukaryotic communites from dung pellets of Tule Elk in California, USA - Elk Dung F36 | ecosystem: Host-associated > Mammals > Digestive system > Large intestine > Fecal | place... | reverse complement strand
GCATCGGCAACCCGGCCACGCCTGCTGACCCGCCGCCGGCCGAGGACGGGTCATGACGGCGGCGCAGGTGATCGGCGTGATCGTGACGTTGCTCGGCGCCGCGACGTCGCTGACGGCGCTGTGGTTGCTGCCGCGGCAGATCAAGAAACTGCGCGCTGACACCACGAAGGTGGACGCGGAGACGGAGAACGTCAACGCCGACACCGCCGTCATGGTCGCCACGGGCGAGGACCAGCACTGGCTCGGCATCATCAAGACCCAGACCGAGTCGCTGGTGGAACCGATGCAGAAGCGGCTCGACGTCCTCGAGGCGCAGGTCGCCAAGCTCGAGGAGGACCTGATGAAGTCGCGCCAGCTGCAGCGATCGGCGATCGGCTACATCCGACTGCTGCTGCGCTGGGTGAACCAGCACCTCGCCGAGGTCACCGAGCCGGTGCCGCCACCGCCGGCAGACATCGCGAGCGAACTCTGACTCGCTAGCCCAGCAGCACACAAAGCGCCCCCCGCTCGACCTTAGGGTCGGGCGGGGGGCGCTTCGTCGTGCTGACGCGCCGTCGGCGCGCGCACGCATACTCACAGGCGTGGCGGTTCAAGCCTGGTACGAGGGTCTGCAGCAGCTCGACAACGCGCTGCCGGTGCCGGCACGGTTCACCGACGCACCGTGGCCGGGCATCCCTGCACGCGCTCGATTGCTCTGGGCGCTCGACGGAGTGGAGTGGGTCGACACCGTGGCGACCGCCTGGACCGCATCAGCGGTTCTGGTCGACGTCCTGGACGGCAGGTGGCAGCTGAACGCCGCCTGGCTGCCCGTGGACAGCGTGAGGCGTCGAGATCAGACCTCGACACACTCCTCGCCGTACTGAGGGTGCCCGTACAGCACGAACGAGGTGCCGTCCTCCTCGAGCACGCTGACGTGCGCAGCGCCTAACGTCTCCACCGCGGCCTCACAAGCGGCGACCGCGCTCGCGGCCTCCTCGGAGGCGTCTGTACGGGGGTCGACGATCGTCGTCTGGATCTCGATGCGACCAGGCTCGGTCTCGGTGGCGGAGGTGATGCTGTCGACCCAGACCTGTTCGCCGCCGGCTTCGAGGAGCTCCGCCGTCCGGTCAATCGTCTCGGTCGGTTCCTCGGCCGTGGTCTCCTCCTCCGCCGTCTCGGTCGGTTCCTCGGGCGTGGGCTCCTCCTCTGCCGTCTCAGTCGGTTCCTCGACCGTGGTGGCTTCCTCTTCGACCGGAGCAGCCTCATCACCGCCGCTGCACGCAGCGAGCGATAGCCCGATCAGAAATGCTGCGGCCGCGCCGGCCGCTCTGGTGGTTCGCATCCTTGCGTCTCCCCTGACTTTGGTTGGTGGTGCCGAGGCTATCGGCCCCTCAGGCGACGGCGCCCCGGACGGCATCCAGCAGCGCGTCGTCAGGCAGCAGGACATACCGCCGCGTGGTCTCCGGCCGGGAGTGGCCCATGACGGCCCCCACGGCGAGCAGGTCGCGCGTAGCCGAGTACGCCGCTGTCCCCCAGCCGTGACGGAGGGTGTGCGCGGTCCACGGTCTCGGGAGCAGGTCACCCAGCAGTCGAGAGACGTGACCCGGGGTGAGGTGTCCGCCGCGCGGACTCGGGAACACCCAGCCCTCGGCGGTACTGATGGCTCGCTGCAGCTCCTCGTCGAGGATCGGCACCGTCCGGACCTTGCCGCCCTTCCCGCGGACGTAGAGTGTGACACCGACGAGGTCGTCGCTGTGGACGCCAGCGATCTCGGCGCAGCGCAGGGCGGCGAGTCGCGCGAGCTTCGCCATGATCCGCTCTCGCTCGGCCGCTCGAGCCAGGGCGCAGTGATACACGTGGTCCGGGATGGGCCGCGGCTTACCGGGTGGGACCGTCACGGCGGGGATGGAATCGACCGGGTTGTGTTGAAGATAGCCGTCAGCAACCGCCCATTTGTAGAAGGCTGCGTAGGCGGAGCGCGCTGACTTGCGGGTCTCCGCTGCCCAGTTCGGCGCGGCCAGAGCGCGCCGGATCTGCGCCGGCTTCGCTCGCATCGGCGCCCGGACTAAGCGGGCTAGGCGGTTGAGGTAGTGCCGGTGGAGTCGGATGGTTCCAGGCGATCGGTGGGCTGCCTGCAGCGTCGTCACGTAGAGGGAGACGGCCTCGGTCCAGGTGGGCTCGGTCAGGTTCGTATCGTCGTGATCCATCCCGAGATCTACCACGTGGAGCGCTGGCCTGTCCGTGGTTCTGCGCCGTCGGTGACTCAATGCTGGCCCGAATCGGCGCTCACGATGTCCTGCGGGCACGCTCAGCGGCGAGGTCGATCAGTTCGGCCGGCGCCGCGACGTAGCGGCGCCTTGACGTTGCCGGATCGGAGTACTCGGCGACCAGGTGCAGGCCACTGACCTGCGAGGACAGATAACCGGCAGGTTGTTGGTTCGAGTCCAACCGGGGGAGCTCGGACACCACGGCCCCGTCATCGACGGGGCCGTTCGTCGTCTCCGGGAGTAGGTCGGTGACCTGGACTCCGAGAACGGCGGCCGCGTTCATCAGGTCTCGGGCGAACCACGCCACCTCCCCGCGAAGCTTCCGGCTGAGGACGCCCTGGCCGATGCCCATCAGCGGCGCCATCTTCGTCTGCGACAGTCGCTTCAGGAACATCAGCTGGTGGACGCGCGCGCCGATCACGACGTCGAGGTCCGGTGAGGCGTCTGGCGCCACCTGAGTAGTACTCATGGCCGACATGCTACGTCAAGCGCGACAGCACAGCAACAACACACTGGCGATGATCATGCACATGGGTAGTTGACACCATCCATCGCTGCCGTGCATAGTTGCCGCCATGCACGACAGCGATGGGTTCTACTCTGAGCAATGGCTCAGTTCCGCCGAGGCGGCTGCGCGGCTCGGAATCAGCGTTCGAACGCTGCAGCGCTACACCAAGCAGGGCCGCTTGGCATCCTCACGGCTCCCCTCCGGCGTGAGCCGCTTTCGCCGGTCCGACGTCGAGGCTCTCCTGCAGCCGGTTGAGGCCGACGGCGCTCGCAGTGACCAGGTGCCGGCGTGATCGCGTCAGTTCCGGTGCGGGAGCCCCGGACGCACAAACAGCGGCATGATCTGCGGCTTCCCGTTCTTGTCCGTCACGGCCGCCCAGGTATCGAGCTTCCAGCCCACCGACAGGATCGCCTCAGTCATCAGCGCGATGTCGTCGTTCCCACCGGAGAACCCAAGGCTGAACGTCGGAAAGTTCATCACCGGGGTGAACACCGCCCGGCCCGCATTCCAGGCCGCTTGAGCATCTTCGCCGACCTTGTCGGCATTCTTGTCGCGTATCGCCACGCCGCGCATCCTGCCAGCGGCAGCGCCAAGGCGCAGACGATCTGCGCTCGCGGGCTGGCGGTGTCGGCATGAGCGCCATGGGCTGGCTGCTCCTCGGGTATGCGATCACGGGATCCGTGTGCGTCCTGGCCGTCCTGATCGATGCGCCATGGCGTCGCGGACGGTGGGCGGCTGGCTACTCCCTGCAGGCGCTGTTGGCGCTTCTGGCCCTGGCCTGGCTGCTGTGGCCGTTGTTCGCGTGGGAGAACCGGCCGGGTCGACGCGATCCGGATGGGGCGGGCGGATCGTGACTGCCCTACAGGTTTCCGAGCCAGTCGATGAGGAGCGATCCGGCGAGTCCGATCGCGCCGCCGATGACGCCAGAGCGCAGGTTGAGGTAGAAGTCGCGCCGGCCTCGCAGCTCATCGGGCACGGAGACAGGTTCCACGAGGCACACCTCGCTGAACCAATCGCCGAGGGAGATCGCGCGCAGGTTGTCGTCGACGAGCGGGCAGATCTTGCGCGCAGCCTCGAGGTGCTCGGGCTTGCAGGAGATCTTGGTCGACGCTCGCTTCGATCGTTTCGCACTGCCGACCATGGTCAACCGGAACTCACCGAGACCGATGTTCGCCCGATTTCGTGGTCCACGGCCGCGGCTCATCCAGGTTTGGACCGCTGGTTTCCAGCCGTCGGTGTTGTCGAAGTTCGCGTAGTCGTCACCGAGCTGGATCGTCAGCCTGGCCTCGACGTCGCGGTTGCGGAGCTCCTGGAGGAACGCGATGACGCTCTCCGGCCCCTCGAAGCGGACCGGCCGCGTCCGGATGAGTTCGAAGGAGTGCGGTCGAGCGAGGAAACCCTTGCCGGGCTTGATCTCACGCAAGCGCCAACCGTCGGCGTGGACGTGTCGGTCGAGGCGTCGGACCAGGCGCTTGAAGAGCTTCGGGTACCACATGCCGAGCATCCTCCCACCGAGGCGGCGGCGGCGTGATGGCGACCTTGGAGAGGGAGCCGCGGCAGGTGACTGCTGGCCGAAAAGAGCTCTACAGCCGCCGGACCGGCCGCGCCGGGGTGGGCCCATGCCCCGGGTGCGGCGAGCTCGTCGTGCTTGTGGTGTACGTGCCGAAGGACCGGTTCGAGCCGGCCGCGCGACCACAGCACCGGCGCTCGCGCCGTCGTGGCCGCGTGCAGGGTGACGCTCCGCGCCTGGTATTCGACTTCCGCGAGCAGGCGCGCACGAACGAGTACGCGAACTACGCCACGACGAACGCCTACGAGCGTGCCCGGTTGCTACCGGATCCCGATGACGAGGACTCGTTGCTGCCGCCGCTGGCTGACCACGAGATCCGGCTGTGCCTGCACATCGCGCGCCACCCGGAGTGCGAGCCGTTCCTGACGGCCCCGAAGCCCTGACCGAAACAAGTCGATGCCCCAGACCCGTCCCGCTCGCGAGCGGGTGCTTTCCCGGCTTGGACCTGAGGCATCAACCCACTGAAAGGAAAGCGTCTCATGCACCGCTCTATCTGGTCGAGGGCTCGCGAGGACGAGAACGTCGACATCGCGATCGGCGCCGTTGCCGTTCCGGTTCTGATCGTCCTGCTGCTGATCTGCTTCGTCGCGCTCGGCGCTGGCTCTGCACAGGCCGCGCCGGCCCCCGCGAGCGGCGACCAGCGCACCGTCGAGGTGTTCTGGTCGATGCCTTCCTACGAGGGAGGCGCGGAGGACGTGCCGACCGCGGAGACGGCGACCTGGCCGCAGCTGCACTCCCCCGCCGGCGCCGTCGAGTGCGGCGTCTGGTACCAGGTCGACACCTATACGAAGGCCGAGGCGAAGCGGTTCACCCGTGACGGGATCCTCGAGCACGGCGAGGACCACGGCGCCGCGATCTCCTGGCGGTTCGTCTACGGCGGCGACTGCGACCCCGAGCCGCCCGTGCTGCCCGAGCCGGAGTTCCGCACCACGAGCACCGAAGCGCCCCCCTCGTGCGAGCACGCCACGGTCACGATCACCACGGTGAACGAGACCCGCGGCGCTTACGTGGGCGAGGACAACGAGGTGCACTGGGGCGAGTGGGCCGAGGTCGACCGTGTCGTCACCACCCGCGAGCTGACTGCCGACGAGGAAGCCACGTGCCGCGGCAACCAGCCGGACCCGCTGATCGAGGTCGGCGAGTGGGAGGGCGGCGTGCCCGACTGTGTCGATCCGACCGTCGAGCAGACCCGCGCCGTGACGACGACCGTGTCGGTGCCCGCGGGTACGGGCTGGGTGCCGGGTGAGCCGACCGTGGTTATCGAGACCCGCACGGTCTCGCTGTCCGAGGGCGAAGTGGCCACGTGCAACCCGGTCACCGACCCTGAGCCGACACCGGAGCCCACTCCCCCGGTGACGCCGGCGCCGCCCGTCGAGCCCACGCCGTCGCCGGAGCCCCCCACCCCGACGACGAGCACGCAGCGGATCATCACCCCGGACGTGCCGGTCCTCGCCGAGACCGGGACGAGTGACGCCAAGGCCGGGTTCCTCCTCGCCGGTCTAACGCTCATCCTCCTCGGCGCCGTGATGGTTGCGGTTCACCGGATCCGGGGCCGGCGATGACCCCCACCGGCCAGCCCGAGCGGTTCGAGGGCCGCCGCTACTGGATCGGCGTCGGGAAGATCCTCACCCACATCGCGGTCCCGCTCCTGCTGAGCCTGGGCCTGTGGGCGCTCATCCTGTGGGGCCTGGGCCACGTGGTCGGAGCGTTCCTGTGAACGGCCCCCTGTCGATCGAGCTCGCCCTCGCACCCGAGAACGGCAACGGCTACCTCGTCACCGACAGCGTGGACGGCGTCCGCTACCTGGGCACCCGGTTCCTGGTGCTCCGCGAGGACGCCTGGAACCTCAAGGATGCCGACCCGCTGCCGATCAAGGGCGACATGACATCGGCGCTCGTAGGCATCGATCAGCCCACGGCCGAGATCCCGCAGCTGCGGATCCACCCGTACTTCAGGTGGAAGCTGGTCGACGAGCACGGGCTGACGGCCGTGCCGGCCGGGTCCGTGTTGCCGGGCACCTCGGGACGGTGGCTGCTGTACGACGCTGACACGTTCGTCGGTGTCGCCGCGCCCACGACCGCCGACTTCGGGGTGGGGTGGGCGACGCCGCTGCAGCGCGCGAAGCTGATCGCGGACGTGCTGGCACCGGGGTTCGCCGATGACAGCTACGACGGCTACGACCAGACGACGGACTGGTGGACCTTGTGGCAGTACGCCCGCCTTGTCGACATCGCGCTCGGTGGTGCCCGATGAAGATCGAGGTCGATCTCTCGGACCTGCGCGGCGCGGTAACGGCGGCGGTGCCGCACATGGCGAAGGCGAACACCTTCGCTGCCGAGCAGGGCCTGGGCGTGGTCCGGCTGCAGCTGACGGGTCAGGGCCTCCAGGTCTCGGCCACGGACCAGATGAGCCTCGCCTCGACCCTCATCGAGGCCGAGGTGAACTCCGACGAGGCCGACCCGGTCGACCTGACACCGACGTCGATCAAGGGCCTGCTGTCGGTGTTCCCCGCACCGGGCAAGGACTCCCTCGGGGAGCGGATCCGCATCGAGTCCCGCACCGAGCCCGGATCGAGCGACCAGCCCTCGGAGCACCCGCCCTCGTCGGTGACGTTCACTGACGTCAGTGGCCTGTTCGAGGGTGCCTCGCTCACCGTGACGGAGTACCCGGCCGAGAAGTTCCCTGACGTGCCGCTCGCGCTACGCGGGCTGCTCGCCCGGCAGGGCCAACCAGCACCAGCGGGCCTGGTCGTGAACCCTGAGCTGCTGCACCGATTCGAGGCAGCCAGCAAGGCGTTCGGGGAGCCGCTCGAGGTCCGCTCGATCCCACAGGCACCGGGCGCGGACCGCGGAGTACTCCTGGTCGGCGTCGGCTCCCGGTTCATCGGTGCCGCCCGCGCCGAGTTCAGCGATGAGCCCGAACTACCTCTGACGTCGACGTGGCTGGACCGGCTGCCCGGTCACGCACCGAGCGACCCGTTCGCCGAGTCACTGGTCTGGACGACGTCGACCACGGATGACGGAACAGCGCGGAGTGGTCATGAAGTCGAGTGACGTTCGGCGCCTAGAACCGTGCGATGAGCCACTCGGCGGCGTCGCCCATTCCGCCGCTGCTGATCCAGCCACCGACCAGACCAGCGACGAGACCCCAGAAGGTGGCTCGGCGCTTCATGCTGCCGTTGATCCGGTCGCGGCGCTCCTGAGCACTGTCAATGGGGTCGACCACTGCGAGGGCTGCTCGCCGCAACTGGTACCACCGCACCGGAACCGTCTTGGACGCGAAGGTGGCCGCCAGTCCATGGACAAATGCGGCGCCCGTCGGCCCGCCGGCACTGTCCTCGATACGGGTGATCGCACCGGTGCCTTCGTAGCGGTCGAGGTTGATGGTCACGGTCGCGTCGAGGTAGGGAAGGCCTCTTGTGAGCGCTTCGTTCTGCGGCTCCGGGTGAATCGTGACTTGCATCTGCAGGCTCTTGCGCGGGATCAACAGCCGGCTGAAGCCGGCTTCGTCCGGCAGGCAGGTGATCGGGTCGGAGTTCGCTTCGCTGAGTGTGAACGTGACCTGGCCTGGTGTCGGTGCAGTGCTCGGCCCGCCGATCCCTCTCTGTACGACCTCGACGAAGGCCTTCAGCTGGTCCAGTGTCGCGAAGCGACGTGGCCGGTTCGCTTCGAGCGTGACGCCGGCTCCTCCTGTGTCAAAGACCTCGGACCAGATCTCACCGTCGACCCATTGCTTCAAGGAACCGAGCTTCTTGCTCGCCCAGGCGCGAAGTCTCATCGGCGAACTGTAGCGGCGCTCATCGGTGATGTGTCGTGACCGCAGGCGCGGTGGACTACGCCCACACGAGGGAGGCCGAGCGGCGCCGTTCGATCAAGGCCGGCAAGATCGCGGCCGCGGCGCGACGGCTGGGTTACATGCCGTTCGAGCTGCGCACGATCGGTGGGACTGAGGCCGACGCGGACCGGTGGGAGCAGATCCGCCGCGATGTCGGCCTGGTCAGGGCCCCCTCGGTGGAGACCCGCAACGCCGCGCTGATCATGCTCGAACGGTTCGCTCTCGACGTGCCGGGGATCGTCCTCTGCCCGGCGTGTGACTGGCCGGTGCTCGAGGTGATCACCGAGCGCAGCAAGCAGCGCATCACCATCGACCCGTTCCCTCACCCCCGCGGCTCGGTCCTGCCTGTCCAGGCCGAGGACGCCATAAACATGCTCGCCCGGATCTTCGCCGGCGGCGACCCGGCTCGGCCCGTCGACGAGCCGCTGTACCGGCAGCACTCCCGCTCCTGCCCTGAGACCGCGCACGGCCGCCGGGTGCGCGCGCCGCGGTGCACGGTCTGCGGCAACCCGCTGCACGTGGGCCTGGCGGAGAAGGACCCCACCTACACGACTCACCCGACATGCGACCCCCAGGAGGCCTCCCGATGACCACCACCACGGCGACGAAGCCGAAGCGCACCACGAAGCGGACCTCGGTCCCGAAGTCCGAGCCGGCGGCGATGTCCAAGACCGCGGCCGCAGCGATCCTCGGCGAGGACCACACCCCTGATTGGGGCCGGATCCTGCACCTGGACCCACGCACTCTGACCCTGGACGAGAACGTCCGCAAGGACATCGGGATGACAGCGGAGTTCGCGGCCGACGTCGCGGCCCACGGTGTGCTGGTGCCGCTGTCTGCGCACCGCGACGCGGTCGGGCAGCTGCTCGTGCATGACGGCCAGCGTCGGCTGGTAGCGGCGATCGAGGCTGACAACGAGGTCAACTCCACAGTGCCGGTCTACGTCACGCCGGCGTTCGGTGACAACGAGGAGCGGATCAGCACCCAGGACCGCATCAACCACCACCGGACCGGCCTGACCGTGAAGGACCAGGTCGGCGTGTACGAGCAGCTCTCGCTGATGGGCCGGTCTGCGGAGTCGATCGCGAAGAAGCTGAAGCGACCGGTCACCGAGGTGGAGTCCGCGCTCGCAGTGGCGAAGTCGAAGGCTGCTGTCACGACCGCCGAGCAGGCGCCGTCGCTGACCCTGGACCAACTGGCCGCGATCGCGGAGTTCGACGATAACCCCGAGATCCAGAAGGACCTGCGCGAGACGGCGATCGCCTACCCGCTCAACTTCGCCCACTCGCTGCAGCGCCACCGCGACGACCGCGCTCGGACCCAGGTGAAGGCGGCCGCGGTCGCCGAGCTCGAGGCAGCCGGCGTCCCGGTGATCGATGAGAGCTGGTGGAGCGCTCGCGGCGGTGACGAGCTGGAGAACCTGAAGGACAAGCCGGGTGGGAAGAAACTGACCCCGAAGGCTCACTCGTCCTGCCCGGGCCACGCAGCCTACGTCGCGATGTACGCCAACAGCGGCGGCAGCGGCTCCGGGTACCGAGCCCACGTCGTCTACGGGTGCACCGCGTGGGTCAAGCACGGCCACGACCACAAGTACAAGGACGCCAAGTCCGCGGCCAGCAACGCCGATCTGTCGCCGGAGCAGCTAGAGGCGGCGAAGGCCGAGCGCCGCGCCGTCCGGGAGAACAACAAGGCGTCCGAGTCCTCGACCCTGGTTCGCCGGCGGTTCGTGATCGATCTGCTGCAGCGCAAGACACTGCCCGACGACGCACCCCAGGCCGCGGCCGAGATCCTCAGCCGCAAGCGCGACGCCGACTACGGCTCACGAGACGTGATCGCGGTTCTCCTCGGCACCAAGACGGTACCGTCCGCCGATCAGCTCGGCCGGTCCAAGCGCGACGCGCTCGCCTACCTCCTGGCCGACGCGTTCGCCCGCATCGAGGTCGGCATGGTCGACAACGACAAGGACTGGTGGCGCTCGCAGGACGCTACGCGAATCGCGTACCTGAAGCGGCTCAAGTCGTGGGGCTACGGTCTGTCCCCGCTCGAGGCGGCCTACGTCAGCAACAAGGTCGAGGCGCTGGTCCTGTGAGCACCCCACCGAAGCCGTCACCTCCGCCGCGCGCCGTGGTCCAGGTGGCGATCGAAGACCTGCACCCGCACCGCAGGAACATCCGCCGCACCGCCGAGAAGGACCTGGGCGAGCTGGCGATGTCGATCCAGTCCGTCGGCGTGCTGCAGCCGCTGATGGTGCAGCGAATCGACGGCCGGCTCACGATCATCGACGGCCACCGCCGATACCACGCCGCCATGCAGGCCGGTCGGCGCACCGTTCCGTGCCTCCCGGCGGCGGCCGGAGACTTCCGGACCCAGATCGAGCTGATGCTGGCCTCGGCGATGTCGGCCCGACTCGACCCGATCGATATGGCCCACGCCTTCCGGACGCTCCGCGACGATCTCGCACTCTCAATCCCGGAGATCGCCAAGCGCACCGGGTACTCCCAGCACACGGTGCGGGAGCGGCTCCGCCTGCTCGAGCTGCCGACCGAGGCGCAGCGCATGGTCAAAGACGGCGAGCTCACCACGACCGACGCCGTCGAGCT
>Ga0233380_1001415_pt1 | contig 10759 bp, 6 predicted proteins | sample ElkDunMinimDraft_9_FD_191541 | JGI IMG/M metagenome (GOLD analysis project Ga0233380, IMG submission 191541) | Fecal eukaryotic communites from dung pellets of Tule Elk in California, USA - Elk Dung F36 | ecosystem: Host-associated > Mammals > Digestive system > Large intestine > Fecal | place... | reverse complement strand
GTTGTCGAACCAGTTCTGCCGCCACCAGGAATACTGGTAGCCGTGTTCCTGGTCGGCCCTTGCGAACCAGTTGGCGCGCTCCCATCCCGCGACCTCGCCGAACACCGCGCCGCGCGCCTTCAGGTGTTCGTGCAGCGGCGATCGTCTCACGCCTCGCGCGGACGCCATCTGGCGATACGGGAAATGGTCGGCGTAGAGCAGGCCGAGCGTCTCGGTCACGCGGTTGCGCAGGTAGGTCCGGTTCTTCTGGAACGGCTGCATGCGGCGGATGTCGACCTCCCAGAGATCGAACGGCGCCTCGCCGTCGTTGATCCACTGCGCCAGCGCCATGCCGGCGCCGCCGGACGAGACGATGCCGATCGAATTGTAGCCGGTCGCCATCCAATAGCCGGCAAGCTCCGGCGCCTCGCCGAGGTAGTAGCGGTCGTCGGGGGTGAAGCTCTCCGGCCCGTTGAAGAAGGTGTGGATGCCTGCGGTGCCCAGCATTGGCATGCGGTTGACGCCCATTTCGAGGATGGGCTCGAAATGGTCCATGTCCTCGGGCAGTTGGTCGAAGCAGAAATCCTCGCGGATACGCTCGCCGGCTGGAGGCCACGGCTTCGCCACGGGCTCGAAGGCGCCGAGCATCATCTTGCCGGCGTCCTCCTTGTAGTAGGCGCATTCGTCCGGCACGCGCAGCACCGGCAGCCGCGTCAGCCCAGGGATCGGCTCGGTGACGAGGTAAAAATGCTCGCAGGCGTGCAGCGGGATGTTGACGCGTGACATCACGCCGAGGTCGCGCGCCCACATGCCGGCGCAGTTGATCACGATGTCGCTTTCGATCGTGCCTTGTTCCTCGCCTTGCGCCCATGAAACGCCGGTGACGCGGCCGCCGTTCTGGTGCACGGCCGTCACCTTCACGCCTTCGGCGATCCTGGCGCCGCGCTGCCTGGCGCCCTTGGCCAGCGCCATCGCGATGTTGGCGGGATCGCACTGGCCGTCGAGCGGCAGGTGCACCGCGCCGACCACGCCGTCGATGTTGAGATGCGGATACATCTGTTTGACTTCGGTCGGCGAGATTTCGCGTACATCGACGTCGAACGCGCGTGCGACAGTCGCTTGCCTGTAAATCTCGTGCCTGCGCTCCTCGGTCAGCGCCACCGTGATCGATCCGACCTGCCGCATGCCGGTCGCGACACCCGTCTCGGATTCCAGCTTGACGTAGAGGTCGGCGGAATATTTGGCGAGCCGCGTCATGTTCTGCGAGCCGCGCAACTGTCCGATCAGTCCGGCCGCATGCCAGGTCGTGCCGCAGGTAAGCTGCTTCCTCTCCAGCAGCACCACGTCGGTCCAGCCGAGCTTGGTCAGATGATAAGCGACCGAGCAGCCTGAAACGCCGCCGCCGATGATGACGGCGCGTGCCTTGGAGGGAAGGGGTGACATCGTTCAGGCTGCCTTGCTGCGGTAGGAGGAGGCGAAGCGCCGCAGGCGCGTCGCCGCTTCGAGAAGCACGTCGTCGGGCTGGCAGAGGCTGATGCGGATATGCCTTGCCGCCGCATCGCCGAAGCTCGATCCCGGCATGACGCCGACCTTCTCGGCGTCGAGGAAGGCCCAGGCGAATTTCTCGTCGTCGGGCTCGATCGCCGAGATGTCGAGCATGACATACATGCCGCCTTCCGAACCTCGCACGGTGATGTCGTTCAGGCCGCGGATCGCGTCGAGGAACACCTTGCGCCGGCCGTTGTAGATGTCGGCGATCTCCTTGACGCCGTAGCCGTTCTCCAACGCTGCGGCGGCGGCCTGCTGCACGAAATCGGTCAGGCCGTAGGTCGTCACCAGGTTCAGGCTGACCAGCAGCGTGATCATGCTTTCCGGCCCGGTCAGCCAACCGATGCGCCAGCCGGTCATGCCGTGGCTCTTCGACAGCGAGTTGATGACCAGCGTGCGCTCGGCCATATCAGGAAGCGAGCGCGGCGACACATGGTGGCCCTCAGCCAGCGTCCAGTAGACCTCGTCGGAGAGCAGCCACAGATCGTGTTCGACGCAGAGCTTGGCTATGGCCTCGAGGCTGGCGCGCGAATAGATCGCGCCAGTCGGGTTGTTCGGCGTGTTGAGCAGGATCGCCCGCGTGTTCGGCTTCAGCGCCGCCCTGATCGCCTCGACGCGCGGCTGGAAGCCGTCGGCGGCCTCGGCCTCGACGACCGTGAAGTCGGCTTCCGCGGCCCGGAAGGTGCCGGGATAGGTCGCATAATACGGCGCCACCACGATGGCGTGGTCGCCGCGGTCGAGCGTGCCCTGCACGGCGGCGTAAAGCGCGAGCTGGCCGCCCGGCGTGACGATCACCTGGTCCGCACTGGTTTCGACGCCGGTGCAGCGCGTCGAGGCTTTCGCCATCGCCTCGCGCAGGCGCGGGATTCCCGGCAGTTGCGTGTAATGGTGGTGGCCCGCCCGCACGGATGCAACGCAGGCTTCGACGGTTTCGCCCGGCGTGTCGAAATCGTGATCGCCGACCGACAGCATGATGATCGGCTCGCCGGCTTCCTTGCGGTTCATGGCGGCGAAATGCACCTCCCAGCCATCCTTGCCGGAGGGGAGGATGCCGCTGAGGCGGGAGGAGGGGTGAGGCATGTCGGTTCCTTCAGGTCGGCGCCGGAGCCGCTTCGCCCGCGACGCCGGAGCGAGGCGGCCGGGTGTGTTCCACGATCGACGAGACGATCAGCGGCCAGTCGCGCGGATTCAATTCGTGGCCGGCATCGAGAGCCACCAGCCGCGCGCCTGGTATGGCCGCCGCAAGCCGCTCGCCATGCGCAAGCGACAGGATCGGGTCATGGCGGCCGTGAATCACGAGAGTCGGAGCGGTGATCCTCCCGACCTGACCTCGATATTTCTCCCCGCCTTGCAGCATCGAGTGGTTCAGGGCCGATCTAGGGTTGCGCGCGCGGTCGAACTCGCGCAGCGCCAGGGCGTGCGCTGCCTGCATGTCGAAATTCGAGCCTGCGCCGGCACTGATGCGCCAGGTTTCTGCATGGAACGAAAGGACCGCCTCGCGGTCATCCCAGTCGAGGTCGGCCATCTTGCCAAAGTGCGCCAGCAGGGAGGGATCCATTTCGGGCAGCGTGGGATCGTCCTCGTCAAAACGCGAGGAGCTGATCGCGGTCAGCGACAGGACACGGGACGGGCGTTCCAGCGCCATGAGCTGGCCGATCATGGCGCCGAGCGACATGCCGACGATGTTGGCGGCATCGACGCCGTAGCCGTCGAGGATGGCGAATGCGTCGTTCGCCATGTCGTCGATGGAATAGTCCAGATCACCCGGCTCGCCTGTCGTCGACTGGCCGGTATCGCGATTGTCGTAACGAATGACGAACCGCCCCGCCGCTGCAAGGGCGCTGCACATCTCGTCTGGCCACCACATCATCGATGCGGTTGCCCCCATGATCATCAGGATGGGCGTATTCCCCGGCTCGCCGACCGCTTCGGTCGCGAACTCCAGATCCTTGTGGCGTATGGTCTTGCTCGTCGGCATTTCTATTGTTCTTCCACGTCCGCGTGTCAGCTCTTGAGGCGTTCGTTCCCAGGATCCCACAGCGGTTCATCCTTCTGGACGGTCGCCTTGTGCCGCTGGCCGAATATCTCCACCTCGACCTCGGTGCCCGGCTCGGTGAGATCGGCGCGCAGCATGCCGAGCGCAATCGACTTGTCCACCCGGTGCCCAAAACCTCCTGACGTCGTCTCGCCGACGATGTTTCCGTCATGCCACAGCGTCGACATGTAGGGCGCATCGAACTCGCCAGCGTCGACGACCAGCGTCACGAAGCGCTTCTTCACGCCCTGCTGCTTCTCGTTCTGCAGCGCAGCCTTGCCGAGGAAGTCCGGCTTGTCCCATTTGACGAAGCGGTCGAGCCCGCCCTGCAGCACGCTGTAATCGGTCGACAGATCCTGCTTCCACGCCCGGTAGCCTTTTTCCAGCCGCAGCGAATCCAGCGCGAACATGCCGAACGGCTTCAGCCCATGCTTCTGGCCGGCGGCCCACACCGCATCGAAGATCTTCGCCGTGTCGCGGACGTTGCTGTGGATTTCCCAGCCGAGCTCGCCGGCGAAGGAAACGCGGACCAGCTGGCACCAGCTTCCGGCGATCTCGGCCGACTGATGCGACAGCCAGGGCAGCGACAGGTCGGCATCGCAGACTTCGGCAAGAATGTCCCTCGACTTCGGCCCGGCGAGGATCTGGCAGGTGAGCTGCTCGGTCGCATCTTCAAGAGTCAATGCCGTGCCTTGCGGCAGATGCTTCTGAAGCCACTCGAAGTCGTGCAATTGAGCGACGGCCGCCGTGATCAGCACGAAGCGGTCCTCGTCGATCGCCACGATCGACATTTCCGTGACGATGCGGCCCTTGTCGTCGGCGAAATAGCCGAGCCCGATCTTGCCGGGTTTCGGCACGATGCCGGTGACCATGGTCGAGAGCCATGCGCGCGCCCCCGGCCCATGAAGGCGGAAGCGCGAGAAGCCGGGCAGGTCGAGGATGCCGGCGGCGTCTCGCACCGCCAGGCATTCTTCGCGGACGCGCTTCTCCCAGGGGCCGTCGCGTCGGAAGGTCAGCGTGCTTTCCTCGGACGTATCGTCGCCCGGCTGGGCGTACCAGGTCGCGCGCTCCCAGCCGTTGTAGGCGTTGAACTCGGCGCCCAGCGCCGCCATCCTGTCGTGGATCGGCGACAGCTTGCGATTACGCGCCGCCGGCCAGGCGTGGCGCGGGAAGTTGATGGCGTATTCGTTGCCGTAGATTTCCATGCCCTTGGCGACCGCATAGTCCGGCTCGGCGGCGAAGGCGGTGAAGCGGCGCGGGTCGCAGGACCACATGTCCCATTCGGTCTGGCCCTCGGTCACCCATTCGGCCAGCACCTTGCCGGCGCCGCCCGCCTGGGCGATGCCGAAGGTGAAGACGCAGGCCTCGAAGGCGTTCGGCACGCCGGGCATCGGCCCGATCAGCGGGTTGCCGTCCGGCGCGTAGGGGATCGGGCCGTTGATGACCTTGGAGAGGCCGGCCGTGCCGAGGATCGGCACGCGCGCGATGGCGTCGTTCAGGTACCATTCGAGGCGGTCGAGATCGTCGGGGAAGAGCTGGAAGGAAAAATCCTCCGGCATCGGGTCGTTGTGGGTCGCCCAGTGCGCACGGCAATTGCGCTCGTAGGGGCCGAGGTTCATGCCGTTCTTCTCCTGCCGCAGGTAATAGGACGTGTCGACGTCGCGCAGCAGCGGCAGCTTGTGGCCAACCTCTTTCGTCCAGGCGGCGAGCTCGGGTATCTCCTCGAACAATATGTACTGATGGCTGATCACCATCATCGGCACGGTCCGGCCGAACAGTCTGCCTACTTCGGCCGCGCGGTAGCCGGCGGCGTTTACGACGTATTCGCAGCGTATCTCGCCCTGCGGCGTCGAGATCACCCATTCGCTGTTCTCGCGCCGCGCGCCGGTCACAGGGCAGAAGCGTACGATCCTGGCGCCCATGTCGCGCGCGCCCTTGGCGAGCGCCTGCGTGAGCTGTGCCGGATCGATGTCGCCGTCGCTGGGGTCGTAGAGCGCACCCTTCAGCTCATGCGTCTCGATGAAGGGATAGCGCCGCTTGATCTCCTCGAGCCCGACCACGTCGATGTCCATGCCCTGGTAGCGGCCCATGCCCTTGGCGCGCTGGAATTCCTGCATGCGCTCGGCCGTATGGGCGAGGCGCAGCGAGCCGGTGACGTGGTAGTTCATCGGATAGTCGACCGCTTTCGCCAGCCCGCGATAGAGCTCGGTCGAATAGCGCTGCATGTTCATCAGCGACCAGGATGACGAGAAGGTCGGCACGTTGCCTGCCGCATGCCATGTCGAGCCCGAGGTCAGCTCGTTCTTTTCGAGCAGCACGCAGTCCGTCCAGCCGGCCTTGGCGAGATGGTAGAGCGAGGAGACGCCGACCGCGCCGCCGCCGATGATGACCACACGCGCGGTCGATGGAATATCCGCCACTTGCTGCTCCTCCCGATTGCTCCGCTCAGTAGACCGGCGGCGACACGACCCAAATCACCACCGCGGGTTCTCTGCCCGGATTCCTCCACCGAAACGGCTTTGCCCCGAAGCGGAAGCTGTCGCCCTCGCCAAGCCGATGCCAGACGCCGTCGATCTCGATGTCGAAGCGGCCGGACACGACGTAGCCTGCCTCTTCCGTCTTTCGCAGTGCCGTTTCGGCGAGTTCGCCGCCCGGCGCGAAGACGGAGCGCAGCATTTCGAAGCTACCGCCGAGATCCGGCGACAGAAGCTCCTCCACCAGCCCGGATTCGCTTGTGCCAAGCGAGCGGCGGCGGGCCGCACGCACGACCACGCCGCGCTCCTCGTCGCTTTCGGCCTCGTGGCCGAAGAAGAGGCTGAGCGGCACGCCGAACAGCTCTGCAAAAGCCCGGAGGTCGGCGAGCGAAGGCACCGACAGGCCACGCTCCACCTGGCTCAGCCAGCCGACTGACCGTTTAAGTTTTGCGCCGATCTCGGCGAGCGTCAGGCCGCGCGCCTTCCTGAGCGCACGGATGTCGTGCGCAAGCAATTGCGCAGCGGACAGCGGCTCCTCAGGGAGCAAGGCATTCTCTGGCGACATGGCCGCTCTCGCGAGAGCTCATGAAAAATCGAGCCGGAATTTCACGAAAGCCGAAGGCGGTGAAAAAATCAAGTATCGCGTCGAGGAGATTTGCTCGGCAACTCAGCTCGAGGACCCAAGCGTCTGCCGCTAGTTGTCGGACAGGCCGGCCATGACACGCCGCTCCATCAGCCACTTGGCGCCGCGCGGCCAGGAGTAGTTCGCGCCCATCCGCAAGCCTGTATAGCCGGCGGTGACGCGCGCGCCGGTGCCGGTGTCGACTACCCTGATCAGCATCTCGTATTCAGTCCGGCTGATCCGGTTAACGATCCCGGTCATGGCGAGCTCGCCGCCGAGCTTCGATGCGATCCTGGCTTCGCAGCCATTGCAATTCAGCAGCGTGCCGGCCTTGGCTACGTCCGCCGACGCCGGTTTCGCGTCGACGATCTTGTAGGGACCTTTCGCCCGGAGGTAGCTCTTTGCGACCTCGGTCGCCTCCGCCAGATATTTCTCGTCGAGCTCGTCGGGCGGGATGATCCCCGCGGCGGCGCTGGAATCCATCATCTGGAAATCGAAGACGACGATGTCCTTGGCCGGCTGGGCTGCGACAGGGGCGGCCGCCAGCACGGCCAGCAGCGAACAGAGTGAAAGCCCGAATTTCCTCGCCATGGTCTGGTCCTCCCATCGGCATGCGGAAAAGGACCAGCACTTTAGCGCCGACGCGCGGCCGCATCAAACGAGGCGGGCGGCCAGACTGGGCGGTTAATGGCGGCTACTGCACCTCGTAGCCGACTTCTTCGCTCGCATGGCAGAGCGAATTCCAGAACGACCGGGCGAATAAGCGGAAGACGTAGATGTCGAACTGGTCGGCGCCGCTGCGCTGGATCTGCGCGAAGATGTCGTGATGCACCGTCGACACGCCCGAACCGAGCGGGAAGGCGGGCAGCGAAAAATCGACGGCGAAGAATTTCGCCAGCACCCACTCGGCTTTCGGGCCGGTGATCCTGATCGCGGTGCGGCCATGCGAGAGGTCGGTGATGGTGCCGGTGCCGGGACCGACAGCCCCGGCGAAAGTCGCAGCAAGCCCTTCGTCCTGATCGGCGACCAGGAACTTCCCCGGCGCGAACCCGAAGGCGGCCTTGGTCTCGGTGGCGATGCCGCCGCCCGCGCCGTCGGGCAGCGACAAACCTGTGACTTCCCTGATCGCCGCGATCAACGCGCCTTCCTCGCCGCGCCATGCGGCGAGCTGCACGATCGAGCCCGGCTGTGTTTCGGAGAGCGCAACGCCGACGCTCTGGTCGGCAAGAGCATGTCTGCCCGGCCGCAGCACAGGCGCTAGAGGGGAAAGCTGGTCAACCATGCATGCGCTTCCCTTCGGGATCGTAGAAATGGTGGCTGACGATCTCGACCGGCCCGAAACGCTTGCGCAGCGGGTCGGAGATGAAAGCGCGTTGGCCATGGCGCGACTTGCCGCCCTTCACCAGCGCCAGCCCGATATGCCGCCCGAGGGCAGGCGAGTAGCAGGCCGCCGTCATGTGGCCGATCGAGCCGTGCGGGTTGTCGCGGTCGAGCTCCTCGACGATATGCGCGCCGCCGTTGAGCGGCCGATTGTCGAGCGACATGACGCCGACGAGCTGCAGCCGGTCGGGCCCGGTCAGCCCCTCCCGGTCCATCATCATCGATCCGACGAAAGGCTTCTTCTTCGACAGCATCCAGTCGAGATGCAGGTCGCGCGCGGTGACGCGGCCGTCGATCTCCGCGCCCGTCACATGGCCCTTCTCGATACGCATCGTGCCGAGCGCCTCCAGCCCATAAGGCACCAGGCCGAACGGCTTGCCAGCCTTGATCAGCGCTTCCCAGACATGCGTGCCGTGGCCGGCGCCGGAATAGACCTCGTAGGCCAGCTCGCCGGAGAAGGAGAGGCGGCAGATCATCACTGGCGCGCCCGCTATCTCGCCATGGACGATGCCCATGAAAGGCAGCGTCTCGTTGTCGACCTTCGTGCCGATGACGCAGGCGGCGAGGATCTCGCGCGATACCGGTCCGGCGATCGATGCGCCTGCCCACTGGTCGGTGACGGAGGTGAGTTGCACTTTCAGCTCCGGCCAGATCACGTCGAGCAGATATTCCAGATGCTGCATCACCTTGCCGGCATTGGCCGTGGTGGTCGTCATCAGGAAATCGTGCTCGCCGAGCCGCCAGGTCGTGCCGTCGTCGAGCACCAGCCCGTCCTCGCGCAGCATCAGCCCGTATCGCGCCTTGCCGACGGGCAGCGTCGAGAACATGTTGGTGTAGACGCGGTCGAGGAAATCGGCGGCGTCCGGTCCCTGGACCATGATCTTGCCGAGCGTCGATACGTCGGCGATTCCAGCCGCCTCGCGGGTCGTGGCGGCCTCGCGCACATAGGCCTGCTCGACCGTCTCGCCAGAGTGGCCATAGATCATCGGGCGGTGCCAGAGGCCGGCCGAATACATGGTCGCGCCGTTGGCGAGGTGCCAGTCGTGCATCGGCGTCAGCCGCTCCGGCCTGATCTCGCCGTAGCGCTCGGCGGCGAGCGAGCCGATCGTTACCGGCGCGAAGGGCGGGCGGAAGCGCGTCGTGCCGACCTCGGGGATCTGCTTGCCGAGCGCATTCGCCATGATGGCGAGCCCCGGCACGTTGGAGGTCTTGCCCTGGTCGGTCGCCATGCCGAGCGTCGTGTAGCGCTTCAGGTGTTCGACCGAATAAAAGCCCTCGCGATGCGCGAGCCTGACGTCGTCGGCCGTTACGTCGTGCTGGAAGTCTACGAAGGCTTTGCCCGGCGTCTCGATCTCGAAGACCGGAGCCGGCGCGACATCCAGCTCGTCGCTGATCGCGACGGGTGCCTCTCCGTCCGGCTTGCCGCCCGCGGCAAGGCCTTCAGCCAGGGAGGTCTCCAGCGAGAAGGTGCCATTGAAGCCGCCGGCGCCGGCCCATCCGTCGGCGTCCCTTGGCGGCAGGAAGGCCTGCAGGCGCTCGTTCCACTCGGCTTTCGCACCGGCCTGGCTGGCGAGATTGATGACGGGCGACCAGCCGCCCGACATCAGCAGGCAGTCGGCCTCGATGCTGCGCGGATCGCCGCTCACGGCGCGGCTCTTGGCGTGGACGGGCTGTACCTTGACGCCGGAAAGCGCCTTGCCGCCTTCGGTGCCGGTCACCGCGCGTCCGGTGAGGAGTTCAGCACCGGTGCGCACGGCCAACGCCCGCGCCGCTTCCGAAATCTTCTCGCGCACATCGACGATCACGACGATGCGGCAGCCGGCTTCCCGCAATTGGAGCGCCGAGCGGTAGCCGCCGTCATTATTGGTGAAGACGGCGACCTTTTCGCCGGGCAGCACGCCATACTCGCCGGCGAAACGTTCGGCGGCACTCGCCAGCATCACGCCCGGACGGTCGTTGCCGGGAAACACCAGCGGCCGCTCGAAGGCCCCGGTCGCCAGCACCACCTTGCCGGCGCGGATCGTCCAGTGCCTGAGGCGCGGCTCGCCCGCGCGCGGCGCGGGTTTGTGGTCGGTGACGCGCTCCAGCGCCGCGATCGTGTTGCCGTCGTAATAGCCCCAGGCCGTCGTGCGCGGCAGCAGCGTCACGTTGGGCAGCGCCGCGAGATCGCGCACGATGCCTGCGGCCCAGTCGTTGGCCGGCTGCGCGTCGATCGTCTCGCCCGACCAGTTGGCGTAGCCGCCGAGCCTTGCGTCCTGCTCAGCCAGCACCACGCGCGCGCCGCTTTCCGCCGCCGCCTTCGCCGCCATCAGTCCGGCGGGGCCTGATCCGACCACCAGCACGTCGCAGAAGGCGTTCATGCGCTCGTAGCGCGACGGGTCGGCCGCCGTTCCGGCCTTGCCGAGACCGGCGGCGCGGCGGATGAAATGCTCGCAGAACATCCAGAAGCGAGTGCCCTTCAGCGGCCCGATCACCGGCCCCATGAAGGTCTTGTAGTAGAAGCCCGCGCCGATCAGCTTGCCGCCGAGCTGGTTCGCCGCGCCGACATCGAAGCCAAGCGACGGAAAACGGTTCTGGCTGACGGCCTTCAGCCCGTCGCGGATTTCCAGCATGGTCGCCTGGATGTTCGGCTCACGCGCCTCGCCGCGCAGCACGGTCACCAGCGCGTTGGGCTCGTCGACGCCGGCGCCGAGCACGCCGCGCGGCCGGTGGTACTTGAAC
>Ga0233380_1001414_pt1 | contig 10779 bp, 16 predicted proteins | sample ElkDunMinimDraft_9_FD_191541 | JGI IMG/M metagenome (GOLD analysis project Ga0233380, IMG submission 191541) | Fecal eukaryotic communites from dung pellets of Tule Elk in California, USA - Elk Dung F36 | ecosystem: Host-associated > Mammals > Digestive system > Large intestine > Fecal | place... | reverse complement strand
GTCTCCTACTGCACAAGAAAGCAGCAGGCTAGGGTTAATGCGTGGATCAGACTGAGATGGAAAAACCGGGGGCTAGTGGGTCACTTCTGGGTGGAAATCAACAGTGGAGGACTTGGTGGACGGTGTTGGCCAGATGATGGGCTACAACCTCAGCTCCAAGCAGTGGCGCAAGGACTTGATGCGCGAAGTGCTGGGCGCGGAGCTGGCCGAGTTCATGGACTCAGGCCTGTCTGGTATGCCGGGCGCGCCCATCGATGTGTCTGGCCGTCTGGGTATGGGCAACCTCATTCCCGGTACCGGGCTACTGCTGGCCAAACAGTCCAACACCCGCGACGTGGTGGAAATGATGGGCCCTGCCGGTGATCTGGTGGCGCGCGGCTTTTCTGGGGCAAAGTCAGTGGTGTCGGGAGTGATCAATCGAGACGCAGCCAGCATTGGGCGCGGTGCCATGGAGGTGATGCCCAATGCCGTGCGCAACGCGGCCAAGGGGCGTGACATGGCATTCAGCGGAATCTACAAGGACACCAAGGGCTACAAGGTGGTGGATACCACTTGGGATGAAGCGCTATGGAAGGCGATTGGGTTTCAGCCGCGCAGTGTGGCCGAGGTGCAAGAGAGCAACAGCTTCATGCAGCGCGCCAAGAGCTTTTACACGCAAACCAGCAACGACATTCGCGCCCAGTGGGCCAAGGCTTTGTTTGAAAAAGATGAGGCAGGTGTGGTGCGAGTGCGGGAACGCTTGGCCCAGTGGAATGCGCAAAACCTCGATCAGCCCATTCGCATCAATATGCCAGACATATGGAAACGGGCGCGGCAGATGGGCAAGGATCGCACAGCGCGTATTGCCGATACTGCGCCTACGGCGTTGCGCCAGCAGATGCGGGAGTTTGCTGCGCGGGAGGAGGGGCGGTGATTTTTAGGAGCTGGGGGCAGGCGGCCTCCCTATGCCGAGTTACGCATTTAAGATACTAAAAGGGGTGAGCACAATTAGCGAGCGAATTAAGCTCCGAAAAGACGCAGGTCCTCAGCGGCGCGCTATAGGCTCAGCTGCCGCCTTGAATAGCTTCTGATCTTAGACGAGCACCAACCGTGGCCTCAATAATCCTGTCGCGCAGCGTTTCAGTCTTGTCCTGCTTCGACACTACAACGTCGAGATGCCGAGCAATTTGTTCGAGTGCTTTCTTTGTTCCGTAACTCTCGTCTAGGAATTTTGATGCATCGGAGCGATTCGCTGCCTCTGTAAGCTTCGCAACGATGGCGACCAAGTCGAGCTGAGCCTTGGGAGTGAACTCGTCCTTAGTGCGTCTACGAAAGACTTTGATCTCAATTTCGGCCCCAGGCTCATTGAGTCGAGCTAGCTCCTCGTCGGACATTCGCTCGAGTGCGGCAGCGAGCCGCCGCAAAGCGGAGGCTGCGAGAAACGAAGAGGTGCTCATACTTCCCCCAGTAAGTTGGAGAACTCGCCTGTGACCGCCTCAATCTCGCGGACGATATCTGAATGCGTGTTGTTTGCGTAAGCGTTGAGTACGACTGGCACTAGGTTCTGAGGTGCACTGGCAAAGATAGTCTTGTTTTCGCGGAAGTAGTTGTCCAGAGTCTTCACGCCAAGGCGTTTGGTCTGGGAAATGAACTGCCGCTGTGCCGCGATAGGCTGGCCGCTGGTGATCTGGATCATTGTGAAGATAACACCAAGGATCTGGGGAGAGATTGAGTCCGATTCATCCGGGCCAGCATACTCGTTGAAGTCTTTCACAAGTTCCTTGACGCTGCGCTGCAGATAGTCGATACCCAGCGTGGAAAGGTAGTCAGGCTTGGCGGGGATCAGGATATGTTCGCTGGCAACGATTGCGTTTTTCGTGACGATGTTGAAATTCGGGGGACAGTCGATGAGGACGATGTCGTAATCTGCTTCATCCGCGATCGATGCAATAGCCTGCCGAAGTTGTCCGTGCACTTTTAAGTAGTTGCGTTTCGACGCCGCCATGTTCGCTCCTCCAAGCAGAAGAGCCAGATCAAGATCGACGTTGATCAGTCCGAGGTGCGAGCAGATGAGGTCAATCTTTCCGCCAGCGCGTTTGGCAACCCTACGATTAACTTCTTTAGGCGTGATGACGAATTCAGTCAGCGCTGGCGGTTCTTGGCCTTGGCTGATCGCGTCGAACCAAGACTTGATGGTCTTGTTGGACTTGTAGTCTTTATCCCATTCGTCAGGCGTAACGAATGAGAAGGTCAGGCTAGCTTGTGCATCGGTGTCGATCAACAAGACCTTCTTGCCCTGCCATGCCAGTTCGCTGGCGATATTGGAGGTGACGGTGGTCTTTCCGACGCCGCCCTTGTAGTTGATGACTGAAACGATATGCATGGACTCTCCCTCAGGTGATCAATTAAATTAATGGGACCGATTCGCCGGCCCTTGCGCTCTAATTGCAAGCCGCATCGTCTGCTTCAACAGCAGTCGATGCGGCTTGCAAGTGACTACGCTCGGATTACAGCGATATGCATCTCACTCAGAGGGGTTGAATAGAGTTTATTCTTTGGGCCACCTCGTGCAAGATTACCTAGGACGAGTAAATAACAGCCAGCCAGTTCTTCGGCTAGATCTGCTTCATTCACATCAAGACGCTCTTGTAAAGTTGCTTGCAATTCCAAATTCATAGGGAAGCTAACACTAGCCTTGCCACCAGCGTTCAGCCACAGCGTGTCGTCAGCAGCGTACTTGGCGTTGGCTATCAGTCCCCAGAGCGCATAAAAATGTCCAGTCGGCACGTCACCCGCCTCCTCAAAGGGAACGAATAATTCACGTGCGGGTACAGGATCCCGGTCAGGAATTCCGACCAACACATCTTGTTCCGCATAGCGGGGATGCAGGACTAGAGCTCTAAGCAGTGGTTGAAGTCGCTGACGCTTGACTGCATTTATACGAGCGCCACCTCCCACATGCCTTGCTGCACGCCGACGGCCCTCACCATCGCCTCCCTCTGCTGCTTCAACATTCACCCGCACATGAGCGCCATATCCCAGGTCAATCTCTAGCCGATCCCCAGGGTTAAACAAATAGTCTTCTTCGTCGCCCTCTGCCCCTTGTAGACGTACCGGATCCGCCGCAGCCATATCGCAATCATCTGCATGGCGTGCACCAAAGCATGCAGCCTGACCAGTGCGAGCCTCACGGCGAAAAAATGCAGCCCCCATACAGTCGTCGTTTGGGCAAATGAGTTCCTGTCTCTTAGTCTCACGCTCTACCTCAGGTAGTTGACTAAATACATGGGCTTGATAAATCTTCCCATCAAGCAGGCAACGTGCAATATCCACCAGAACCTCCGAAACAAAAAGTTACACAGAAGCTCTAATCTTAACTTCTACACCACACAAAACAACCCCGAGATAGTCGCGCGTCTATATTTAGCGCCTTTTGAACATAGCAGCACGGAGAGGCTACCTACTGAACTCTCTGCATAAAGTAAATCCAAATGGCCAGCTGCGAACAAGTGGGCACAGAGAGTCACTCGAAGCGCTGCTTGCCCGCGCATAGTTGCTGCGCGAGCTGAGTAAATGCACTCAGCGTGTATTGCCTGCGCGCCCGCCGCGGCCTTGCCAGCGGTTGAGCATGTGCATGGCGGTGTGCATCTGGCCCAAGGCTTCATCCACTTCCGTCCAGCCGCTGACCAATAAGTCGTGCAGCACTTGCGTTGCCTCGTACAAGTCTTGGCGTGCAGTGCCCGGCAAGTTGTCACTCCAGATGCGAATGTCTGTGGCGATGCTCTTGGCAACTTCAATGGTGCGGCCTGTTGCTGGGTAAGGATTGGCTGGGTCGAAGCGGTAGGTGCCTGCGGCTGGGGGCAAATGGCGCAGTTGAAGGCGGGGCAGTGCAGAGAGCTTGGCAACCTCGGCAACAACATCACCCTCGTAGCCTTTAGGCAACTTGGCAATCAAATACCGGCGCGCTTGCAGGTGCTGGGTGGCGGGTAACTCCAAGTAGCTGTTGACGTGGTACTTGTGCTGGAAACGCTTCCAAGTTTCACCGTAGGTTTGCACGCCTGCTTGAACAATGGCCGCCACAATTTCTTTGAGGTCTTGCGCTTGAGCAGGGCTAATGCGGTCGTAGTCAAGGCGCATTTGAACGGGTTCAGATTGAGGTTGAACTACATCCAAGAACACACGAATCACCTTGAGGTGAAATGCTGCACTGATCCAGGCTGCATATGCAATCACCAGTTCTTTGCAGGCGTAGGTGCCGCCATTGTTGCCGCGACGCGTTTCAATGCAATTCCGCATATCTGCGGATTTGATTTCCGCAATCAGAGCCTGTGTTTGTTCCAAGCGGCTGAATTGATTGGGCTCGTGCTTGGCCTCACCACCACTCGCCTTATGTAAGTCATTCAGAGAGTACAAGCCATTGATTTGACGAACGCTAGTGCCTGCTACGGTCAGTGTTGTAGAATTTTCCACGTTGTGTCCTTGATTTGCGTCTTGGGTTACTTCACTCGAAGCCCTGCCGGTTACAGCCGTCAGGGCTTCACTCTATGGATCACCGTGATCCATAGCTTGAGTATGTACCACCGTGGTCCATTTGTGCAATAGCAATGTGGATCACTGTGGTTTATCATCTGCGCATGAGCCGCGAAGACCCCCAAATGAAGATCAGGCTGCCCGCCGATCTCAAAGAACAAATCGAAGCCGCCTCCAAGAACTCGGGGCGATCGATGAACGCCGAAATCGTGGCGCGGCTTCAACATTCATTTTCATTACCTGATCTCAGTGGTAAAACTCGACGCTTAACTGAGACAGGTGAAATAGTAGAACGAGATATTGTTCAGGTAATTGCGGATCTTCAAGATCTACTCGCTAAAGCGCACTTTGCTGCGTCAACGCTAAACCTGTTCGACGGCGTTCGAGAAGAAAACGCTCGCAGGGATTCTGCATCTGATGGCTATTGATCTAATCTGTTTTGCGCGCAAGCACTTTGCTTGGATATCTGCTCATGACCACTGAAGATGTGCAAACCAATATTCGCTTATCCATGGACCTCAAGGAGAGGTTGGTGAAGGTTGCTGCGCAAAACAAGCGCTCGCTCAGCGCCGAAGTCGCGTCGCGGCTGAAAGCATCCTTTGCTAGGCCGGCAGGAACAGGTGAACCAAATGACGCCTACGCTCAGGAGCGTGGGGCTTGGTCAAAAGAAATGATTGAAGAAGTCGCTCAGAGGGCAGCAGAGGCGGCGGTAAACAAAGTCGTGCAGGCGCACGGTTTCCAATCTGGAAAGTTTGGTACTCCAACTGCGCAAGTCGGATCCTCCAAAAAGACATAAGTATCTTTTGCGACAAAAAATTCAAAAAAACCCCGCTAAGCGGGGTCAAATTTGAGGACTAATCCACGCTGTTACATCAGCCATTTGCGCTAGGGCGTTGTTGTGCCAATTGCACTAGCAATCTTTGCTGCTCCAGAATTATTTTTTGGAGCGAATCAAATTGTGGTTGCATAAGCTGGGCAAAGGCAGCAAGTGCTTGACTACTATGCATATTCATCATAGCAACTGCTCCTCCGGCCTGCTTTTGCCTTGCCGCGAGGGCTGCTGCACCGGCAATAGGTATTTTGGTATCGGGGTGAACCATTGGCGTAGTCATCCCCGCAAGGTACTCTGGTGAACTCATATGAACCTCTATCTTTAAACATTGCAAAACCGTGCAACGCGGGTCTATTTAGTTTGACGTTTTGCATGTTATCACGGTGTTATCACCGTGATGCTACAAAGATGGATGTTTGAACAGATCAAGTACGTATGAAAAGTGATGTGTGCTAGCATCGTGCTATGGCACGAAACGATCCTCAACTTAATGTGCGAATTCCTCAGCAATTGAGGGATCGCCTCGAACACTCCGCCAGTATCCATGGTCGATCTGTGACTCAGGAAGTCATGTGGGTGTTAGAGAATCATCTTCCTACAGAACATGTACCGGCTTTTTCAGGCGTGGCTGAACGAAACGTAAGAATGTCTGATGTAGCTGCGACTAGACCGACTGTTGAAAGCCTAAGAGACTCTATAGATGAGTTACGACAGTTGGTTCAAAATATTCAGAATAGGTAAATATTCAGAGTTATTTTTATGAGACTGCTCATGTTATAGCTGTGAGTTGATTTATAATAGGTATTATTTACGTGATTTTTTCATTAAATCATTAAACGCATCTTCAATCTTGGAAAAAGCTTCAAATTCGAGGTTTACCGACCCAGTTAATGAATCTTGGCAATAATCAATAAGAATGTTTAAGTGTTCCTGCACAGAATTAATCCAATGTTGATTTGCAATTGTTTCATTATAAAAGTCATAGGTCTCATTCGATCGAAAGTAATTATGTGATGCATTTAGGGAGTAACGTACTTCTATACCTATTCGATCAAGCAGAAAAGTTATTGCATCATAATTTTCACGACACGGCATAAAATGCGCCAAATTAGCGAGTTTCATTGTGTTGTGTCCAGCATTTTTTATTTTTTTTAGTAATTCTTTTGGACTTTCTTTTAAATTACTCAAAATGATGTGAGTTTTTAAAGCACACTCACATGCCATTACCAAATTAAGTACTATTTTAATTCGACCATTTTTTGTGAATTTATCACTATGCGCCCATGTGAATTGAAATAATTCACGTAAATCGCGCGCGTCCTCCCAAAATGAAAATGCCATATCGTGGCGTAGTGAACTGTCTATTTCGTGACTCATGATTTTATTTTAGATAATTATCATTTTTAAAAATATAGATTTATTGAATTGCGACTCGAAGTGCGGTTACCAAAAAAAACGTCATAACTCCAAATGCATAAAATAATACAATAACAACTTCCCAATATGTAGAAATTTTAGCTTCTTGAAATTTTCTTTTTCCATGCCTTTCTGCAAGGCAAAACAAGAAACAACCTATAACAATGAGTGAAAATCCACTCATCCAAGACATATAACTCAGAAATCCTGAAGCTGGATTTGAAATCGTCCAAGCACCAGCTGCGAATACAGCCCCAGCAATGCCGAGATTACGAAAATGGTCGAACACCGTTTTCACAGCATCATCACTTGCCACCAGAGTGCGAAACATGAGTTACTTTCTATATTTCTTAGGAATAGGGTGCGTGCGGCAGTCAAACGGCCCATCTGATCCACTGCCCCGAATATTGGCTTGGAAGAACTGGCTTTTAGATCTGGCGGCTTGCAGGGCGGCCATGGTTGCAGCGCCTATCTCGCAGTAGTGGTAGTAGGTGCGGTCGAGCTTGATGACCATGTACCGTTCTTTTTGGTCGTAGCAAATGCGATTTACGTTGCTGTCACCATGCACGTCTGTACACGTGAACGCGTCCAGTGAGACGGGGCCCTGGTATTTGACTTGAACAGTCTCTGCGTTGACGGTATGGCACAGCAAGGCCAGCGCTGACAAAACGATGAATCGCACGTTGATCTCCCCCCGGTTATTTGTGGCCACGCTTGTTTTGGTACGTGAAGCTCGCGTGCATTCTGCATAGGCGTGTGCAGAAATGCCAGCAGGAAAAGTGCGATTGACCAGACTGTTTTTTTCTTGCACCCCGCTGGCCAGGGTTGGGAGAAGCAGCCACGCATAACAGATTTGGCGCAAACATGTACAATATATGGTACGTATTAAGGAGTAGGTTATGCATGTAGTGAGCTTCACCCAAGCGCGCAGCGAGTTCAAAGGCGTGATTGATCGCGTGGTGGCTGACTGCGATGTGACGCTGATCCACCGCCGTGATGGTGAGAACGCGGTTTTGTTGTCTGAGTCCACCTACAACAGCATGCTGGAGACTTTGCACCTGATGCAAAGCCCAGCCAATGCGCGCCGCCTGATGACTGCGGTGGAGCAAGACCGCAAGGGCGCGGCTAAAAAGCAAGCGCTGATTGAAGAGTGAGCCGCGCGATCAAGTTCCTGCCCAATGCCTGGGAGGACTATCTTTACTGGCAAGGCCAAGACAAGAAAACGCTCAAGCGCATCAACATGCTGCTGACGGAAGCTGCGCGCGATCCGTTTGTGGGTACCGGTAAGCCGGAGCCGCTGGTGGGCAATCTGGCAGGCTACTGGTCACGGCGCATTGATCAGACCAACCGGCTGGTGTACCGCGCCACTGACGATGATGTGGTGGTGCTGGCCTGCAGGTACCACTACGACGATTGATGTAGCAAAGCCCTCGAAAGAGGGCTTTTTTTACATTAAATGGCCCAAGTGGTACTCGGCAAAGATTGGTGACTAATCTCTACAAGCCCCATTGCTTTAAGAATGGGTAAAACGTAAGTGATGACCATCGTCCCACCGCTTCTTGGCTGATTAGCGTCTCGCGCTGCGCGGCATAGTGGCCCAGCTAATTCGTAAACATTGTTCGACCGAATTTCGCAAAGGTTGTTGGCGCTGTGACCGTGCTCAACCAGATACAGAAGAGCGGCCTCAAAAGCTGCGCGACGAATTGTCATGGGTGTTCCGCCGCTGGTTGTGATGTGGGCCTCATCATTTGTCACTTCGTTGAAAGTGAAAGAGCTTTTTTCTGTTGGGGTGCCCAGCGAAGTCCCGGTTGGAATGGTGTTCCACTGTTGTTGGATAGCAGCATTGACAATTGCGCGCATGTCGATCCCTCTCTACTGTAGTGTTAGAAGCATGTGAGGTGAGGACATTCACGGTTGTTACAAGTGTTGACAAGCCTTAAAAAACGAATCGACGGTAGTTTTTTCTTGAAGTGTTAGGTATTCCGCTTGCCGTGAAGCTCACGGGCCTGCCGTAGTCTCTCTATGGCATCGGAGCTACGTGTTAATCACTTGCTCCACCTAGACAATTCGCTTCGGTGGTTTTCTGCCCCAGCATAGGGCGAGGCCAAAACGCCATAGACGGGAACACTCCCTGTCTATGGCCACCAGCTCTAAAAAGTTCTCAACCTTTCTTGGCAAGAACGAACACCTCTCTCGATCTGATTTACAGATCAAGGAAGGGCTGTATGTGGCCGATGCCAAGAATGTGGACATTGCGCTGCCCGGGCGTTTTATTGGCCGCCGTGGCTATGCCAAGGTGGTGCCGGGTACGAACATGCATTCGCTGTGGGTGTCTGGTACCGGGCGCTCGCTGGTGGTGTCTGCGGGCCAGTTGTGCGCGCTGGATGTGCGCAGCAAGCAACTACTACCCTTGGATATGGCAGTGCCGCATTCGGCACTGCTTGCTTACGCAGACTTGCCCGATGGAGACATTGCGGTAACTGACGGGCGCACGATGGCGCGCATCAAGCCGGATAACAGCGTGTCGGCCATGATTGCGCCAGCCCCATCGCCCGCGCCTGTGGTTTCGGCGGATGCGGGCAGCTTCACCTATTTGTACTGCTTTGCCTATGTGGATGCACTGGGCGTAGTCGGGCTGTGTACCCAGCCACAGACCATTGTGGGTGGCACGGTGCAGTTTGATGTGCCAGTGCCACCGGCAGGCCTGCGCACACAGATTTATGTGAGCCACCCCAATGGAGAGGTGATGTACCTGGATGCGCAGTCATCTGGAGGCGTGCACCACGTGGACGAATCACGGCTGGGCGGTGAGTGCCTGACGCTGCACAAGCAAGCCCTGATGCCCGGCAACGCGCTGGGCCTGCATGGTGGCCGCTTGTACGCGGTGCGCGGCCATGCCATTTATTACTCACAGCCTTACCACTTTGGCGTGATGGCCCCCAGCAACTTCATTGCGTTTGCAGCGCCTGTGACGGTGTTTGCGCCTATGCCGGGTGGCTGCTTTGTGGTGGCAGACAAGACGTACTGGCTGCAGGGGGCCGATCCCGCCACGGCTGACTTGCTGGTGGTCAATGAGCACGTGGGTATTGCGCGGTCCTTGGCGCGCCTGCCAGATGGGCGGGCGGTGTGGGGATCGTCGCAAGGGATTGTGGTGGGCAACGGTGCAGGGGAGGTTGCCTCATTGACTGACGCAGTTGTGCCGGCCCAGCGCGTGTTGCCAGGCACTACGGGGGCCACGCTGCGTGTGGAGCGCAACGGTGTCGATCAAATTATCAGCAAGCGCCAGCACCCCGGCTACGGGCGCGCGGGCGTCACTATGGAAGCGGAGTAGATATGCACGCCAAACCCGGATTTATCTGGACCCTTGAGCACCTGTCCAAGGATGGTGTTGTGACCGAGGTGCAGCACAACCTGATGCCCTTGGAGGGGCTGAACCACTGGATTGATACCTTGCTTGGCAAAACACCCCAGCAGGCGCAGTGGCACATCGGCTTGTTCAGTGGCGACTACACGCCCGTACCCGGCGATGCTGCGCAGACTTTTCCTGTGCAGGCCACAGAGTTCACGGGCTACGAAGGTGCTACGCGCCTGACCTTTACGGCCTCTGCGGCTTCTGGTGGCGAGGCCAACAACCACGCGAAGGTGGCTGAATTTACCTTTACCACCCCGGGAACGATTTACGGGGGCTTTCTCAGCTCTGCCGCTGGCAAGGCCGCTACGTCTGGCGTTTTGCTTTCTGCTGTGCGCTTTGCCGTGCCCAAACCTAAAGAGGTGGGCGACATCTTGCGAGTGAAGGTGGCGCTGGGTCTTGAGTCTGACGATTAACTAGGAGAGAACACCATGTGGAAAGCATCCCCCGGTCTGTGTGACCACGTAGCCCAAAACGGCTCTTACCTCAGCGCGCTCAATGGCTTGGTGCTGCGCATCTATGGTGGCACTGAGCCCGCTAGCTCGGCGGGCAGCACGCAATCGAACACGATGCTGTGCGAGATCAAGCCTGACGGCGCAGGCCTGAATTTTGA
>Ga0233380_1001411_pt1 | contig 10794 bp, 10 predicted proteins | sample ElkDunMinimDraft_9_FD_191541 | JGI IMG/M metagenome (GOLD analysis project Ga0233380, IMG submission 191541) | Fecal eukaryotic communites from dung pellets of Tule Elk in California, USA - Elk Dung F36 | ecosystem: Host-associated > Mammals > Digestive system > Large intestine > Fecal | place... | reverse complement strand
ATAACCTGTTTAGAGCCCATGAAGATTCTCATTTCCAACGACGACGGTTATCAGGCGCCCGGAATCGTCGCGCTGCACGATGCCTTGGCTTCCATCGATGGTGTGGAAGTGGAGGTGGTTGCCCCTGAGCACAACAACAGTGCCAAGTCCAATGCCTTGACTTTGCACTCGCCTTTGTATGTACAGCGTGCAGCCAATGGTTTTCGCTATGTGAATGGTACGCCTGCAGATTGCGTACACATTGCCATGACCGGCCTGTTGGGATATCGCCCTGACTTGCTGGTTTCCGGTATCAACAATGGTGCGAACATGGGAGACGACACCATTTATTCGGGCACTGTCGGCGCTGCCATGGAGGGTTATCTCTTTGGGGTGCCTGCTATTGCTTTCTCGCAAGTGGAGCGTGGCTGGGGTGAACTGGCCTCAGCGGCGCAAAAAGCCAAACAGCTGGTGCAGCAGATGCGCCAGCAGCAATTGATTGGCAACGCGCCCTGGTTGCTCAATGTGAATATTCCAAACTTGCCGCTGCAGCAGATGGGCTCGGTCAAACTTTGCCGCTTGGGGCGTCGCCATTCGGCAGAACCTGTGATAACGCAAATCAGTCCTCGGGGGGAAACCATGTACTGGATCGGCAGCGCTGGTGCAGCCAAGGATGAGTCCGAAGGCACAGACTTTCATGCAACAGCCCACGGTCATGTAGCAATCACACCTTTGAAGGTTGATTTGACAGACCACGATCACCTGGTTTACTGGGCACAGACGGCATCTCGGCTGGACATGGCTGTAATTGCGCAGGAGGCGGCATGAATCAGCCCAAGCGTCCCGGGTTTCCTGCATGGATCGCCACCTCTGCCGCACCGAAAACCGTGAACGCACGGACGGTGGCAACAGCACCGTCCATGGCCCCGGTAGGGCTGGGGCTGGACTCGGCAGCCGTGCGCATGCGGATGGTGCAGCGTCTGGCCACTTCTGGTATTCAATCTCCGAACGTATTGGGTGCGCTAGGGCGCGTAGAGCGCCATTTGTTTGTAGATAGCGCGTTGGTCAATCAGGCCTACGAAGACACCAGTCTGCCTATTGGTCTGCAGCAGACCATCTCCAAGCCCAGTGTGGTTGCCCGCATGATTGAGTTGCTGGAAGGTGCAGAGTGTGTGCGCACTTCGGGTGGCTTGGGACGGGTTTTGGAGATAGGTACAGGCTGTGGCTATCAAGCTGCGGTGCTGTCTTGTGTGGCCAAACAGGTGTACTCGATTGAGCGCTTGCGTGGGCTGCATGAAAAAGCACGGAACAATTTACGCGCTTTAAGGCTCACTAATGTGCAGCTTTTGTTTGGTGACGGAATGTTAGGTTACGCGCAAGGCGGGCCTTATGCAGGCATCATTTCGGCAGCCGGGGGGGAAGCAATTCCTAATGCGTGGCTAGATCAATTGGTTGTGGGGGGGCGCTTGGTTGCCCCCACTGTAAGAAGTACGGGGCAGCAAGCTTTGTTGGTGGTGGATAAAACCCCCCACGGATTTACAGAATCTGTGCTCGAAGCTGTGCACTTTGTTCCCCTAAAATCTGGGATTGCCTGAAAGGGAAATGAATATGTTGTTATCGCGAGGCCTTGGAACGTTGGGCGCAGTACTTGTGGTTGGTGGTTTGCTGGCTGGTTGTGCTCAGGTGAACAAGGCTCCGGTGGAGGATCGAGGTGGCTGGGGCTCTAAGTCCAGTACAAAAGTAGACCCTGCTAAGTTGCCAGGCGCTGAAAATGCGGGCAAGCCGGGTTATTACACTGTCCAGCCTGGAGACACTCTGATTCGCATCGGTTTGGAGCATGGTCAAAGCTGGAAAGACATTACGCGTTGGAGCGGCCTTACCAATCCCGACCTGATCGAGGTAGGCCAAGTCGTGCGAGTGGTGCCACCTGGTGCGGAGGCTGAGGGCACACGTCCCGTGGCTTCTACTTCAGTGCAACCAGTGGCTTTGCCACCTGCAGGTAGTACAGCTCCTGCTGCGACAGCACCGACCCCTGTTGCTCCGGCCGATACGAGCAAGCCAACTGCTGGTGGTGATGCCAGCGGGCTGGCTTTTATTTGGCCTGCATCGGGTGCAGTGATTGCTGGCTTTAACGAGGCCACGAACAAAGGCTTAGATATTGCAGGCAAGGCAGGTGATCCTATCTTGGCCGTAGCTGATGGCCGCGTGGTGTATGCCGGCGCAGGCTTGCGCGGGTACGGCCACCTTGTGATCTTGAAGCACAACAACACCTACCTGACTGCTTATGCCCACAACCAGAAGTTGTTGGTCAAAGAAGACCAGAATGTGAAGAAGGGCCAGAAGATCGCTGAAATGGGAAACACAGACGCTGACCGTGTGAAGCTTCATTTTGAAGTGCGTCGCCAAGGAAAGCCCGTAGACCCATCGCGCTACTTGCCAGCGCGTTAATGCGGTTGCAGGCAGGCCTGTGCAGCTGAAGTGCCCGGTGTGATCCACCGGGCATTTTTATTGGAATGTTGTTTGAAATTAGGAATTTGTGTGAACGAAAGATCGTTGCCTCTCGCGCAAGACGGAGCACTGGAGTCGGATGATGCCGTAGAGCTTGGTATCTCTTTGGCTGAGGTAGAGCTGCGTTCGTTCACGGTGGATATGGCGCAGCATGGCGTGCGCCTGGATAAAGCGTTGGTTGACTTGGTGTCAGAGTTTTCGCGCAGCTATTTGCAGCAACTGCTTGAGCAAGGTGCAGTGCAGCTGAACCAAAAAACTGCGACCAAGGCCTCGGTCAAGGTCAAGCTGGGTGATGTCATTGGCATTGAAATGCGGCCCACTGCGCAAAGTCAGTCGTTCAAGCCTGAGGTGATGGACCTGGATGTGGTCTACGAAGATGCACACCTGCTGGTGGTGAATAAGCCTGCAGGCTTGGTGGTGCACCCAGCGCCAGGTAACTGGAGTGGCACTTTGCTCAACGGCTTGCTGGCTCACCACGCAGGTGCTGCCATGGTGCCTCGTGCAGGGATCGTGCATCGGCTGGACAAAGACACCAGCGGTTTGATGATGGTGGCAAAAGACAGGCCAACCATGGATGCCTTGGTGGCATTGATTGCGCGCCGCGATGTCAGCCGCCGCTATCTGGCCCTGGCGCACAAGCCCTGGAAAGGCGCTGAGCTGCAAAAGGTCGATGCACCAATTGGCCGCGACCCGCGCAATCGTTTGCGCATGGCGGTGGTGGATTTGGCGCAACATGCAGGTAAAGAAGCCAGAACCGACATCACTTGCTGGGATACCACGGCAGAACATTGTCTGGTGCATTGCAAGCTGCATACAGGCAGAACGCATCAAATTCGGGTGCACATGCTTTTGCTGGGCCATCCGCTGGTTGCTGATGTGCTGTATGGGGGGGCACAAGCTGGGGGAATGCAGCGGCAGGCATTGCATGCATTTCGTCTGGCTTTTGTTCATCCAGTAACGGGTGAGAGCCTGGAATTGGCAGCGCAGCCGCCTGCAGATTTCCTTGCTGCAGTCGAACAATTGGGCCTGCGCTACAATCCCCAGTGAATTTAAGGGCAGGCCTTGTGCTTGCTTATATCGTTGGTGTGCTTGCCCGTGAGGGTCCAGTTCATCTGTCCTTACCCTTTCCTCACGCGAGGCTTTGCGTCTAAACCATGAATTCGGTTGATGCCAAACGGGTCCTAGAAACCGCTTTGATATGCGCACAGCAGCCACTGCCGCTGAGGGAATTGCGCGCCTTGTTCGACGGAAATCTGGGTGCTGACACTCTCAAAGATCTGCTTTTGGCTTTGCAGCAAGAGTGGGCCGGCAAAGGGGTGGAGCTGGTGCAGGTTGCATCGGGCTGGCGTTTCCAAAGTCGCCCTGAAATGCGTGGCTACCTCGATAAATTGCATCCGGAAAAGCCTCCGCGTTACAGCCGTGCTGTCTTGGAGACTTTGGCCATCATTGCCTACCGTCAACCAGTGACGCGTGGTGACATTGAGGACATTCGCGGGGTGACAGTCAATAGTTTGATCATCAAACAGTTGGAAGACCGGGGATGGGTGGAAGAGATTGGTCATCGAGAAACTGTGGGGCGTCCAGCTTTGTTGGCCACCACACGGCAGTTTTTGGATGACTTAGGGTTGAAGTCGTTGGACGAGCTTCCGATGCTGGATGAGCCCGAGTCACAAGCCTCTTTGTTTAAGGCCCTGGACGAGGGTGTGGGTGGCGAAGAAATCTCTCCCGCACACGCTGTAGATGCGGATGCCTCTGCAGTGGTGGAAGGTGACTTGTTTACAGAGCCAGCCCTGCCCATGGACGAGGTTTTTGTGCCTGCTGAACCCTTGCTAGAGATCTCGGCAACCGATGTGGTGCTGGAAGCCACTGAGGCCAAAGAACTCCATAAAGCTTAAGTGCTTGGCGTACACCGCCTAATTTGAATACAAGCGTCTTGCCGATAGTTGAATGGGCTGGCGCAGAAACGGAAATCATGACTAAAGAACAAAAGCCCGCCCATCGTGCACCACGCAGTGCCGATCGCAAGCCGCAGGCTAACCGCGCGCCAGTGACGGCTGCAAAACCTGTTGAGCAGCCAGAGCCAGCCCAAGACATGCTGGATTTGCTCAGCGCAGAGCAAGGCTATGACTTTGACTCGGTGATCTCGGGCGAGCTGGATGCCGCAGAAGAGCTGCCAGAAGTTGCAAGTGAAAAGCGCGTTCTGAAGCCTGAAATGGAGTCGCCCAAGCTGCACAAGGTGCTAGCGCAGGCTGGCTTGGGCTCGCGCCTGGAGATGGAGCGTCTGATTACTGGTGGCCGTATTACGGTCAATGGTGAGCCAGCGCACGTGGGCCAGCGTATTCAGCTGGGTGACAACATCAAGGTCGATGGAAAGCCGGTCAAGGTGCGTATTGATCCGCCTGCTGTGCGCGTGCTGGCATACCACAAGCCTGCAGGTGAAGTGGTGACCTTGGACGACCCACAAAATCGTCCTACCGTGTTTCGCCGGTTGCCGAAGCTGCATAACGGCAAGTGGCAGTCGGTGGGGCGCTTGGACTTGAATACCGAAGGTCTGCTGCTGTTTACCAGCTCGGGTACTTTGGCCAATAACCTGATGCACCCCCGCTTTGGTCTGGAGCGTGAGTACGCGGTACGCGTGCTGGGTGCTTTGACCAAGGAAGAAAAGCAGTTGCTGACGACAGGCGTGCAGCTGGAAGACGGCGAAGCATCGTTTGGCTCGATCGAAGACGGTGGTGGCGAAGGTGCTAACGTCTGGTATCGCGTGACGATCTCTGAAGGTCGTAACCGCGAAGTGCGTCGCATGTTCGAGTCGGTTGGGCGTGCAGTCAGTCGTCTGATTCGTATTCGCTATGGCGCCATGCAGCTGCCCCGTGGTTTGCGCCGCGGCGCGTGGATGGAGCTCGATGAGCGTGATGTGCAGAGCCTGATTCAGGCCTCGGGTGTGGCCATGCCGCAAACCCGCAAGCCAGCCGCGCAGCCCAATGTGCGACGTGAGTCTGATCGCGCCGGATCTCGCGCCAAAGCGCGGGTGACTGCATCTGCCGAGGCGCGTGAATTGCGTGCCCGCCGTGGGGCCAAGTCGGCGCCCAAGCGCACCAGCAATAACAACTACCAGTTGCCCAGTGCTCAGCCAGATCCGATGAAAACATCGGTGGGCTATATCGGTCACGACAGCCTGTCGCGTGCTCGTGCTGAGCAAAAGCGCAAGCCAGGCGGTCGTCGCGGAGGTCGATAACCTGTCACGGCGCTTTTCAATCAGTTTTTAGGGTTGGTGGCGCCCCGTTAGAATTAAGGGTTTTGCCGAGTCGGCAAAAAATTTATCCCATTTCACTAGGAATACCCAATGGCAATCGAACGCACACTCTCCATCATCAAGCCTGACGCAGTTGCAAAGAACGTGATCGGTCAGATCTACAGCCGTTTTGAAACTGCAGGCCTGAAGATTGCTGCAGCCAAGCTGGTGCACCTGTCGCGCGCTGATGCTGAGCAGTTCTACGCTGTTCACGCTGCACGTCCTTTCTTCAAGGACCTGGTTGAATTCATGATCTCCGGTCCTGTGATGATCACAGCTCTGGAAGGCGAAAACGCTATCTTGAAGAACCGCGAACTGATGGGCGCTACCGATCCTAAGAAGGCTGAAGCCGGCACCATCCGCGCTGACTTCGCTGACAGCATTGACGCCAACGCTGTGCACGGTTCCGACGCTGCTGAAACTGCAGCTGTTGAAATCGCTTTCTTCTTCCCTGGCATGAACGTCTACGCACGTTAATTCCATGAATCCCATGCTGGCCGTGCTTGCTGTGACGGCGGCACTCCACGCATGGGAGTGCTGCCCTGTTGTAAGTGGTCCGGGGTATTGCATATGACCACGAACTTATTAAATTTTGACCTTCAGGGCCTGACCGCTTATTGCGAGTCGCTGGGGGAAAAACGTTTTCGAGCTACGCAGCTGTACCGCTGGATTCACCAGCGCGGTGCCAGCGATTTTGACCAGATGACCGATCTGGCCAAGTCGCTGCGTGAAAAGCTCAAGGGCAATGCCTGTATTGAAGGCTTGTCTGTCATCTCCCAGCACGAGTCGCAAGACGGCACCATCAAGTGGTTGTTCGATGTGGGTGATGGCAATGCGGTGGAGTCCGTATTTATTCCTGAAGATGATCGTGGCACTTTGTGCGTGTCATCTCAAGCTGGTTGCGCGGTGGGCTGCCGTTTTTGCTCTACCGGGCACCAAGGCTTTAGCCGCAATCTGACAACAGGCGAAATTTTGGCGCAGTTGTGGTTTGCCGAGCATTTTCTGCGCAAGCACCTGAACAAAGAAGATCGCGTGATCACCAATGTGGTGATGATGGGCATGGGTGAGCCCATGCAGAACTACTCGGCTTTGGTGCCTGCGTTGCGTACCATGCTCGATGACCATGCCTATGGCCTGTCACGCCGCCGGGTGACTGTGTCTACTTCGGGGGTGGTGCCCATGATGGACCGCTTGGCGCAGGACTGTGCGGTGGCTTTGGCGGTGTCGCTGCATGCGCCCAATGATCCCTTGCGTGAAAACCTGGTGCCACTCAATAAGAAGTACCCGCTGGATGAGTTGATGCAGGCGTGTGTCCGCTATCTGGAGTTTGCTCCCCGCGATTTCATTACGTTTGAGTACTGCATGCTGGATGGTGTGAATGACCAGCCCGAGCACGCGCAGCAACTGATTGATCTGCTTCGCAAACATGGCAGTGGCAAGCCGTGGTGCAAGCTGAACTTGATACCGTTTAACCCGTTTCCTGCCTCGGGTCTGCTGCGTTCGTCCAATGCAGCTGTGAGTGCTTTTGCCAAGAAGCTCAGTGATGCTGGCATCGTCACCACCGTGCGCAAAACCCGCGGTGATGATATTGATGCTGCGTGCGGGCAGCTTGCAGGCGATGTGAAAGATAGAACGCGAGCCGCAGAGCGCATGGCCAAGCAACGTACCATACCGCTGATACCCATTTCCTAACGGTTTTTGATAACAAGGATGTGCATGCCCGCCCCATTTGTTTCCATGAAGCAGTTGTTTAGCAAGGCCCGTAAGGGCATGGGAGGGGGGCTTGCGGCATTTCTGCTGGCTGGTTGCATGACTGGGGCTGGTACGGTTCCTCCAGAAGAAATACCAGGCTCGGCAGCAGAGGCAGAAGTGCACCGTTTGGCCAAAACACGCCTGCAACTGGCTGCACTGCATTTTGAAGAAGGGCGCGCTGAAGTTGCTTTGGGTGAAATTGCGCAAGCACTGCAGACATACCCACGCTATGTGGATGCGTACAACCTCAAAGGTTGGATTCACATGAGTTTGCAGGACTACAAAGGTGCCAACGACAGCTTTGTGCAAGCTTTGGCCTTGCGTCCAGGCGATGCTGATGCCCTCTACAACCTGGGTTGGCTGCAGTGCCAGCAAAAACAATTTGCCTTGGCGGACCGTAATCTGGATGCAGCATTGGCTGCGCCGCGCACCACAGGGCAGTCGATTGCACGCCTTTGGCTGGCCAAGGGAGTGTGCTTGCGGCAAGCGGGGCAACTTGACGCCGCAATGCAAGCTTTAGAAAAAGCCCACGAGATAGAGCCAGGCAACCCAGCAGTTGCCTACAATTTTGCAGATGCGCTGCACGCTCAGGGTCAAACTGAGCGTGCGCGTTTTTATGTGCGTCGTATCAATAATGGCCAGTGGGCTTCTGCGCAATCGCTTTGGTTAGGTATCAAAGTAGAGCGAAGCTTGGGTGACCATGTAGCGATGCGGCAGTTGGCTGATCAATTACATAAGCGATTCCCTGATTCCAAGGAATGGCAACGGTTTGAGCGGGGAGCTTTTGATGACTGAGGTGGTATTGGGTAACGCAGAGCAACAAAGCGACAGCAATGCCGCTGCACAGCAACCAGGCAGCGCGGGCATGCTTTTGCGGCAAGCGCGCGAGCAGCAGCACATGTCAGTTCAGACGTTGGCCTCTGCGCTCAAGGTGCCTGTGTACAAGCTGCAGGCATTGGAAGAGGACCGCTGGGACGTATTGACCGATTCGGTTTTTACACGTTCTCTGGCATTGAGCATTTGCCGCTTGTTGCGCATCCCGTCAGAGCCTGTACTTGCAGGCTTGCCCAAGCATGAAGCAGCCAAGCTGGCTTCTAACCCCGAAGGCATCAACGCCCCATTCAAAGAAAAAACACTGCGCTCATTGATGTCGCCTGCGCAGGAGCCAGGTTCTGGCAGTGCGGTCAAGTTGGCGGCGGTTTTGCTGATTGCTGTGGCTGGTGGTGCAGGTTTTTACTTCCTGCCACAGTGGCAGTCGGCAGAGGGTGATGCCATAGATGCTGTGGCGCAAGGTGCGGCCAGCGAGCCTTTGTTCATGCCGCAGTTGCAGGTGGAGCCTGAGGCCCCGAATGCCGCAGGCGCGGCAGCCACTCCTCAAGCTGCAGCTGCTGCGGTGTTGACTGAGCCTGTCGCTGCAGAGCAGCAGGCTACGCAGCCTGCGCCCGCAGAGGTGGCAGCAGCCACAACACCAAGCTCTAGCTCCACCGCTTCGCCTGCATCTGTACCAACTGGCGGCCGTGTGCTGCGTTTTACGGCCACGGCTGAATCCTGGGTGCAAGTGCGAGATGCGCAGCAGCAAGTGGTGATGGAAAAGATTTTGAAGTCTGGCGACGTTTTTGAAGAGGTTGCCGTGGGACGGCCTTTGCACGTGGTGGTCGGTAATGCCGAGGCAACGCGTGTTGAGGTGGATGGCGCAGCGTTTAATTTCGCAGGGTCTGCGAAAAACAATGTGGCCCGATTCGAGGTGAAGTAAAAAGTGTCTGACAACACATTCCAGGCATCGCCCATAGCGATTGCTTCTCCGCTACCCCGCAAGAGCCGTCAGGCGCGCGTGGTATGGCGCAATAACGTGGTTACGGTGGGTGGCGATGCGCCTGTGCGCGTGCAGTCCATGACCAATACCGACACTGTCGAAGCGGTGGAAACCGCCATCCAGGTGCGCCAGCTGGCGCAGGCTGGCTCGGAGATGGTGCGCATTACGGTGAACACGCCCGAGGCCGCGGCGGCGGTGCCTTATATCCGTGAGCAGCTTGACCGCATGGGCGAGTACGTGCCGCTGGTAGGTGATTTTCACTACAACGGCCACCGTTTGCTGACCGATTACCCTGATTGCGCGCAAGCACTGTCCAAGTACCGCATCAACCCCGGAAACGTGGGCAAGGGTGACAAAAAGGACAAGCAATTCGGTCAGATGATTGAGATTGCGGCCAAGTACGACAAGGCCGTGCGCATTGGTGTGAATTGGGGTTCGCTGGACCAGGAAATCATGGCCCAGCTGATGGACCAGAACTCCCTGCGGGCCCAGCCGTGGGAAACCCGCCAAGTCATGTACGAGGCGCTGATTACCTCGGCGATCAGCTCTGCCAAGCTGGCTGAATCGATAGGTTTGAACCCCGACAACATCATCTTGTCGTGCAAGGTCAGCGGTGTGCAGGATTTGATCTCGGTGTACCGGGCTTTGGCCCAGCGCTGCGATTACGCACTGCATCTGGGGCTGACGGAGGCCGGCATGGCCACCAAGGGTACAGTGGCTTCCACCGCGGCGCTGTCGGTGCTGCTGCAAGAGGGGATTGGCGACACCATTCGCGTCTCGCTCACACCGTTGCCGGGCGAAGCGCGTACGCAAGAAGTGGTGGTGGCATCCGAGATTTTGCAAAGCCTGGGGCTGCGTGTGTTTGTGCCCAGCGTTACTGCCTGCCCCGGCTGTGGCCGCACCACCAGCACTACGTTTCAGGAGCTGGCCAAGCAAATTGACGACTACCTGCGCGGACAGATGCCTGTGTGGCGCGTGCAGTACCCGGGTGTAGAGGCCATGAAAGTGGCCGTGATGGGCTGCATCGTGAACGGCCCCGGCGAGAGCAAGCATGCTGACATCGGCATCAGCCTGCCGGGCAATGGCGAAGCGCCTGCAGCGCCTGTGTTCATTGATGGCGAAAAAGCCATGACGCTGCGCGGCGAAGGGATTGCCACGGAGTTTCAGGCGTTGGTGGAATCCTATGTGCAACGCCGTTATGGCTCTGGTGCTTGATTAAAACAATAGCTGTTAGCGTGCGTGTATAAACACTTTCGAATATAAAAGTATCTGAAAACCGCATTGATACAGCGCAAGCAGCTCTTTTTTTTTAAAGTGCTGCACTTTTGGTGAGAACTTCCTAGTGGCTAAGACCGACAAACTTTCCGCCGTCAAAGGCATGAATGACATCCTTCCCGGCGAATCTGCACGCTGGGAATGGCTGGAGGCGCAGGTGCGCGACCTGATGGGC
>Ga0233380_1001410_pt1 | contig 10795 bp, 10 predicted proteins | sample ElkDunMinimDraft_9_FD_191541 | JGI IMG/M metagenome (GOLD analysis project Ga0233380, IMG submission 191541) | Fecal eukaryotic communites from dung pellets of Tule Elk in California, USA - Elk Dung F36 | ecosystem: Host-associated > Mammals > Digestive system > Large intestine > Fecal | place... | reverse complement strand
GGGCAGCGGCCGGCTAATGGCCGAAGTCGCGGCAGGCGCGGTCCCCCGGGCGCAAGTGGCGGTGCTGTCGGGGCCGACGTTCGCGCACGAAGTTGCCGCCGGGCTGCCGACCGCGGTGACACTGGCCTGCTCGGGCGGGCGCGCGCAGTGGGAGCGTTTGTCGCCCCTGATCGCGCGGCCGGCGCTGCGGCCTTACTACTCCGACGATGTGGTCGGTGCGGAGATCGGCGGCGCGGTCAAGAACGTGCTGGCGATCGCGTGCGGCGTGGTCGAGGGCATGAACCTGGGCCAGAACGCCCGCGCGGCGGTGATCGCGCGCGGCTATGCCGAGATGCTGCGGTTCGGCTTGTCGCGGGGCGCCCGGGCGGAAACGCTGGCGGGGCTTTGCGGGCTGGGCGATCTGGTGCTGACTTGCTCGTCCACGGCCAGCCGCAATTTCTCCCTGGGTCTTTCGCTCGGGCAGGGGCTGACCGCAGCCGAGGCTCTGAAGGGCAAGAACAGCGTCGCGGAAGGGGCGGCCACGGCGCCCGTGCTGGCGCAGCTGGCTGCGCGGGACGGGATCGCCATGCCCATCGTCGAGGCCGTGTGCCGCTTGCTCACGGGTGAGAGCCCGGCCAGCGCGGTGGTGACCGATATCCTTTCACGCCCGTTGCGTGCCGAAAGCGGAGACGCGGAGCAGGAGCGCACCGCTTGAACAGCGCGCAATCGCAGGAGGACATCGCCGCCATCGCGCGTGGCGGGCGGACCAACCTGTTCGGCTTCTTCCTGCGCCTGGCCGCGCGGATCCCGTTCCTGTTCATTGCCGGGCGCGCGCCGGGGTACGGGCCAGCGGCTCTGGGCATATTCGCTTCGGCGCTCGTGCTGATCGAGCTCACCGCAATGCTGTGCACGCTGGGCGAAAAGCGCGGGCTGGCTCAGCGTCTTTCCGAGTCCGACGAACACCCGGCCAACGTGATCGCAGACGGTTCGCTCGTGGCGCTGCTGGCCTCTTGCGCGGTGGCGCTGGGGTTCTGGCTCTTCCCGGCACCGCTGTTTCCCGGTGGCCAGTATAGCGAGATCGATCGTCTGATGGTGCTCGCGATCCCGCCGCTGGCCCTGACCGAGATCTGGCTGGCAGCGCTGGCTTATCGTTTCGACGTGGCCGCCACGGTGCGCGCGCGGGCCATCGTCGAGCCCTGGACGATTTCGATCGTGGCGGGCGTGATGGCGTTCCTGGCACCGGAAAGCGGGCTGGCGGTTGCTTACCTGGCCTCGGTCTATGCCGCGGCGCTGGCCGCCTTCATCCCGTTCATCCGCGCCTACGGGCTGCCCAAGCGCTGGCGGCCCTCGCTTTCGGACATGAGCAAGCTGACCTTGCGCAGCTTGCCTATCGCCACCGCAGACGCGATCGAGTGGGGCACGCGGCGCGCGGATATCTTCATCCTGGGCCTCTTCGCCTCGCCGAGCGCGGTCGGCATCTATTACGTCGCGCAGCAGGTCGCCAGCTTGCCGCAAAAGCTGAAGACCAGCTTCGAGCCCATCCTGGGCCCGGTGATAACCCGCAACCTCAAGACCCGGGACTATGGCGCCATTGCCCGGCAGGTCCGTCAGGTGGGCTTCTGGATCCTTGCCGCCCAGTTCGGCGTCGCGCTGGCTCTGGGCATCCCCGGCGAAGGCGTGATGGGGCTGATCGGGCCGCAGTTCGTGGGCGGGACCGGGGCGTTGGCGTTCCTGCTGGCCGCCGAGGCGGTCGCCGCCACCGCCGTGGTGAGCGAAGCGGCGCTGATCTACATGGCGCGAATGCGTAACCTGCTGGTCTCCGTGGTCACCATCGCACTTCAGGCGCTGATGACGGTGGGCGGCATCCTGCTGATGCAGCGGCTGGGCTACAGCGAGCTGTTTCAGGCCGCAGCGGCGGCGGCGGCGCTGATGCTGGCGCTGGCGTTCGCGTCACTTATCAAGGCCCGGATGCTGGCGGGGATACTCCAGGAGCCAACCGGAAACTGGCGGTGGGCGCTGGTGTGGGCGGTCGTGCCGGCTGCGCTGGTTGGCTGGGCGGCGACTTACTTCCTGCCGGAATGGGCCGAGCTGGCGCTGGGGATCCCGGCCATCCTGGCGGTGTACTTCGGTATTCTGTGGCGCCGCAGCTTCGGGCCGGAGGATCGGCTGCTGTTCAAGAAGGCCGGGACCTGAGGCGCGCCGGTCCTGCCGTCTGCGCCCCATCGGGGCGCACAGTTTTTGCACCTGCGCCGTTGAGCCCGGGCGCTGCGACGCCTATCGGATGGCTATGAACCCCGCCCGCGTCGCCATCGTGCTTGCCGGTGCAGCCCTCTGCCTGGGGCTGGCATTCGCGGGATCACACCTGAACGGGCCGCGCTTCATTGCCGAGCTTGAGCACCAGGCCGAAAAGGCGCGCGACTCTGCCGGGGGGCGCGGCATCACCATCCATTTCGAGGATGAACTGGGCTGGCTGACCCGGCATCCCGTGATCACCGGCGGCAGCAAACTGGACGGCAAGACACGCACGGCCGTTGCTGTGGCGATCGACGCCATACCCGGCATCGGCGGGGTCAGCTGGCGGGAAGGAAGCACCGCCACCGCGCTGATGCCTCACTGCCAGGACGATGTGGAGGCCATCCTCAAGACCCGGACCATCCGCTTCGCCCAGGCCAGCGCGCGCGTGGACCCGGCAAGCGACGGCTTGCTGGACGAGGTCGCGCGCGCTCTGGCGCCCTGCGTGGGCAGCGTGATCGCGATTACCGGGCATACCGATGCCAACGGTAATCCGGCCGCCAACCGCGCTCTTTCGCTGGCACGGGCGGAGGCGGTACGCTGGGAGCTGGTGGGCCGGGGCATCCCTTCCGATGGGTTGCGTGCGGCGGGCGTTGGTTCGGAGCGGCCGATCGCGGGGCTTGACCCCAATGACCCCGCCAACCGTCGCATCGAGTTTTCGGTGATCCAGTCGGCGCCGGTCAAGCCGACGCCCATCGACACCCCGGGGCCAGCATGACGGCGGGACGAGTTTTCGTGTTTTTCCCGAGATGCCCCACAGGGCCGCAAGAGGAGGCCTGCCGTGCCGCTTTGGCTTGAGTTGGCGGTCACCGTCCTGCTGACCTACGCCCTGGGCCTGGGCATCGGGTGGATCGTATTCAAACGGAAGGATTGAGACCCTTGGTTCAAATGATCGAGGCGAACTGGCTGATCTTCGTTGCAGCGCTGGTCGTCGGAATTTTCGTCGCATGGTGGCTGTTCGGCCGTGGCAGCAAGCCGCAGGTGCGCGACCGCCGGCCCGATGTGCTGGACGAAGGGGCAGCACCGGCGCAGCGCAACCAGGCGCTGATCGATGCGCCGCCCGCAGCCGCCATCGCACCGCCGCCCCCGCCGATTCCCTCGGCAGAGACGCAGGAGCCGGCCCCGATGCCTGTTGCGCCCGCTGCTGTCACGCCTCCTGCCGTGATGCCTCCGCCTGCCGCGGCGACGCTGGGCGGCATCGGTGAGGCCGTGGCGCACGCCGCGCGCAACGAGGTGCAAGAAGCCGCGCCGCCAGTCGTTGAAACCCCGGCCGCTGTTGAGGATGCCGGCGCAGCTGACGATTTGCGGCGGATCAAGGGGGTTGGCCCGAAGCTGGTCACGTTGCTCCACGGGCTGGGGGTCACACGCTATGCGCAGGTCGCCGCGTGGACTGACGCGGACCTTGATGACCTCGACACCAAGCTTGGTGCTTTCGCCGGTCGGCCGCGTCGCGATTCATGGGTGGAGCAGGCCCGCATGCTGGCAGAGGGTGACACAGCCGCTTACGAGGCGAAGTTCGGCAAGCTGTAACGCTTACTCGGCTTGTCTGAATTCCACGTAGAGGTCGGACACGCGGCCACCCTCGGCCCAGAGGATGCCGGCCTCCCGCGCCGCGTCGAAGGTGGGGAACTCGTCCGTGTCGACGAAGTGGACGGCCACGCCCTTGTTCTCGGCGCTCCAACCTTCGAAGCGGAACCCCCCGCCGGGAACCGCGAAGATCACGATGCGATCGGTCGTTTCGGGGGCGGAGGCGCCTTGCCGCAGGTCTGTGACGTTCATCGCCGGCTTCCTCTGTCGCGGGCTGGACGGATTGAAAAAAGCACAGCGGCCGGGGCTGTTCCGCGGCGCGGGCGAGGGCGCGGGTGCAGAGGGCGGGTCCGGCCGGTCCGGCAACAAACCTGCTGACCGGGCTTTCCCAGTGCGACGATGTCGGGCGGGATCGGACAATGCCGCGCAAGCTGAAGGTCTATCGAACCGCGGTCGGTTTCAGGGACGCCTATGTCGCGGCCCCCAGCCAGGCCGCGGCGCTGCGTGCCTGGGGTACGCGCAAGAACCTCTTCGCGCGGGGCGCGGCCGAGCAGGTGACCGACACCGAACTGGTCCAGGAGGCTCTCAGCAAGCCGGGTGAGGTGGTCTACCGCACCCGGGGCAGCCTGGAGGAGCAGGTTGCCGCGCTCGGTCCGACGCCCAAGCCCCAGCCCCAGCCCCAGCCCGAAGCGCCACCCGAGCCAGGTGATCCCGAGGCGCCGGCGGCGAAGCGCCGCCCCCGCGCGAAGCCCAAGCCGCGACCGAGCCGAGCCAAGCTGGAGGCTGCGGAAGAAGCGCTGGCCTCGCTTGCGGAGGAGCGCGAGACGGCGGAGCGCGAGATGCGCGCCCGAGAGGAAGCTCTGAAGCGCGAGCGGACGGCGATGGAGAAGGCCCATGCCGCGCAACGGGATCGGCTCGAACGCGAGCGGGACCGCGCCCGGGCCGCATACGAGAAGGCTTTGCAGCAGTGGAAGCCGTGAGGCCGCAGGCTGATGAAACACTCGTGGCACCGCGCCGGATGCGCTAGGGGCGCAGGCGATGCTGCGACTATCCGGACTGACTCTCCCCCTCGACCACGCGCCCGAAGCGATCCCGGACGCGATTTGCGCCCGGCTGGGCATCAAGCCCGAGGCGCTGCTGCGCTGGACCTTGTTCCGCCGTGGTAACGATGCACGGCGGCGCAGCGCGGTCCTGCTGGTCTACACCTTCGATGTCGAGCTTGCGGACCAGGCCGAAGTACTGGCTCGCTTCGCGAACGACAAGGATGTCCGGCCGACGCCCGACATGGCCTATCGCTTTGTCGCAAAGGCGCCGGAAGGCTGGTCCGGTCTGCGCCCGGTTGTGGTCGGCGCGGGCCCATGCGGTCTGTTCGCGGGGCTGATCCTTGCGCAAATGGGCTTTCGGCCGATCATCCTGGATCGGGGCAAAGTGGTGCGCCAGCGCACCAAGGATACCTGGGGCCTGTGGCGGCGCGCCGAACTGAACCCGGATTCCAACGTGCAGTTCGGCGAAGGCGGCGCCGGGACGTTCTCTGACGGGAAGCTCTACTGCCGGGTCAAGGACCCGCGCTTCCTGGGGCGCAAGGTACTGGAAGAGTTCGTCCGCGCGGGCGCCCCTGACGACATCCTGTGGCAGGCCCATCCGCATATCGGTACCTTCCGCCTGGTCACCATGGTGGAATCCATGCGCGCGACGATCGAGGAACTCGGGGGCGAATACCGCTGGCAGACCAGGGTCGACGACCTCGAACTGGAGCGCAGGCCGGATGGAACGCAGCGCCTGCGTGGTCTTCACCTGCACGATGGCAGCTTTCTGGAGGCCGACCACGTCGTCCTCGCTGTCGGCCATAGCGCCCGGCCGACGTTCGAGATGCTCCATGCGCGCGGCGTGCACCTGGAGGCGAAGCCCTTTTCGATCGGCGTGCGTATCGAGCATCCGCAAAGCTGGGTGGATCAGGCTCGCTACGGCCAGTGTGCCGGACATCCGGACCTGGGCGCGGCATCTTATGCGCTTGCCCATCACTGCGAGAACGGACGCACCGTCTACAGCTTCTGCATGTGTCCGGGCGGCCGCGTGGTGGCGGCGACCTCTGAAGTGGGGCGCGTCGTGACGAACGGGATGAGCCAGTACTCCCGCGCCGAGTTCAATGCCAATTCCGGGCTGGTCGTGGGCATCGATCCTGCACGCGATTATCCCGATGGCCCGCTGGCCGGGATCGCGTTTCAGCGGCATTGGGAATCGCTGGCTTACCAGGCAGGTGGCGGGAATTATTCGGCGCCGGGACAGAAGGTAGGCGACTTCCTCGCCGGGCGGCCTTCTACTGAGCTTGGCGAAGTCGTCCCCTCGTACAAGCCCGGGGTCACGATGACCGACCTTTCGCATTGCCTGCCCGCCTTCGCGATCGAGGCAATGCGTGAGGCCCTGCCGGTGTTCGGCCGGAAGATTGCCCGGTACGATCACCCGGACGTGGTCATGACCGGGGTGGAGACACGGACGTCATCGCCCTTGCGCATCACCCGCGGCGCGGATTTCCAAAGCCTTAATACTCAGCGCCTGTTTCCCGCCGGCGAAGGGGCGGGCTATGCAGGCGGGATCCTTTCGGCGGCGATCGACGGGATCAAGGTTGCCGAGGCGGTGGCCAAGAGCATCGTTGCGGCCTGAAATCGGCGGCATCGGGCTTGGCTCCGAAGCCCGCTTGCCTTTATCGTCGGCATTCGTCCCGTCGCCGTGAGCCGGAGTATTCGCTTGAACTGGAACAGTACCGTTAACGCCCGTGGCTGGAAGGTGCCATTCGTCGGCAAGTCGCTGTTCCAGATCGGCAAGGAATTGCGGCCCAAGATCGATCGCGTGATCATGCGCAACTCGCTGGTTCCGGACGGTGCGATCCACGACAAGAGCTATTACGCGTGGATCCCGAAGCTGGAGGCACGCTGGGAGGATATTCGCGACGAGGCGGTCCGCATTCGTGCAGAAGACATCCCCTCGCTGGGCGAAATCTCGTTCGACCACGGCCGTATCGCCGCCGACCGGCGGTGGCGGGCCTTCTTCCTCAAGGGCTATGGCTATCGCATGGAGCGCAACGCTGCGCGTGCGCCCGTGACCTCCGCCCTGATCGAGCAGGTGCCGGGCCTCGTCACCGCCAACATCTCGGTGCTGGAGGCCGGCGGTCATATCCCTCGGCACTGGGGCATGACGAAGGGCATGCTGACGTATCATCTGGCGCTGAAGTCCCCCCGCGAGCGCGAGAAATGCCGCATGCACATCGAGGAGGGCGAGCAACTCCATGTGCTGAACTGGGAGGATGGGAAGTCCTTCATCTTCGACGACATGTTCAATCACGAGGTGTGGAACGAGACGGACGAGGATCGCTACATCCTGCTCATTCAGATTAAGCGCCCGTGCAAGGGGTTGGGGAACCTGATCCAGAACACTTTCCTGTTCGGTGTACGTCATTCCCGCTTCGTGCAGGACATCAAGCACGCGATCGACCGGGCGTCGCGGCGCACCGCCACAGAGGTGGTCTCCTAATTGATGTCATATTGACACAATCGTTCCAATTTGACATCCATGTTGCATGGATGGAAAGTTCGATTCCCGTCATCCGCTGGTAGGGCTGTCCGACGAGCTGATCCGGCTTGGCGGGCGGCTCAAGAGCCTGTTCGCCGATGCGCGCAAGCCGGACGGGCTCGGGGATTCGGAGCTTTCGGTGCTGAACGCGGTGGTGGAGGCGGATCGCCCCCCCACCGTGCCGCAGATCGGCCGTTCGTTTGGCCAGCCGCGCCAGCTCGTACAGCGCGCAGCCAACTCCCTGATTGAAGCCGGGCTGATCGAAGCGGTCCCCAACCCGGACCATAAGCGCGCCGTGCTGCTGCAGGCGACTGACGAAGGGCTGGCGCGCAAGCGCGCCATCGATGCGCGCGCCGACGCCATCGCGGAAGCTGTGGCCGGCAGCATCGATGCCGACGCGGTGCGCGAGGCGACCGCGGCGCTACGCGCCATCCGCAAGGACATGGAAGCACGCCTGCGTAACAACGAGCGTGCGCGAGACACAGGGGGAGCCTGAAATTGGAAGCCGATCTGGACAAGCTTGCACCCATCGGGCCGCTCACCGAGTGGCTGGATGTTCATGTGCCGCAATTGGGCCGCGGACCTTTGAAGACCGCGCTGCTGTCGGGTGGCACGTCCAACGTGGTGCTGACGCTGGATCGCGGCGAGAAGCCGATGGTCATGCGCCGCCCGCCCGCGGTGCCGCCGCCCGGCGCGGAGAAGGGCGTGCTGCGTGAGGCGCGGATCCTGACGGCGCTGAACCAGACCGACGTCCCGCACCCCATCTGCTATGGCTCTTGCGCTGATGACGAGGTCGTGGGCGCGCCGTTCTACGTGATGGAGAAGGTGGAGGGCTGGGCTCCCAACCTTCGCGACGAGAAGATCCACAACGAGCCGCCGTTCGACAGGATGCCCTTCGAATATGGCATCCCCTTTGCGATCGTGGATGGGCTGATCAAGCTGGCCAACGTGGATTACGAGGCGATCGGGCTGGGCGACTACGGCAAGCCCGGCAAGTTCCTGGAGCGGCAGGTGGATCGCTGGGCCGGCCAGCTCGCGTCCTACCCTCAGAAGTACCAGGGCTACGAGAAGCGCGACCTGCCCGGCTATGCCGAGACCGAGGAATGGCTGCGCCACGCGCGCATGCCGCAGGAGGTTCGCGGTATCATTCACGGCGATGTCGGCACGCCCAACATGATGTTCCACTACGGCCCGCCTGCCCGTCTCGCGGCGATGATCGATTGGGAGCTTTCCACTATCGGCGATCCGATGATCGATATGGGCTGGTTCACCGGCGGCATGCGTGATGAGGATGATCCGGGTAAGGAGTTCCCCACCGCGCTGAACAATCCCGCCAACTTCCCGACGCGTCAGGAACTGGGGCGCTACTATTGCGCCGGCACCGGCCGCGATATCCGCGACTTCGACTGGTTCAGCGTGCTGGCCAAGTTCAAGTCCGGCTGCCTGCTGGAGTACAAGGTTGCCCAGGCCGAGGCAGGCATTCTGCCCAAGGACGTGGGGCGCTTCTTCGCGCGCATCGTCGAGAGCTGTTTCGAAGACACCGCCAAGATGGTGAAGAGGCTGGGATAACCCCTGCTCGCAAGGCCGGGGCGGCACACGGTCACAGCCGGCCCGAGCGAACGCAAAATGCGGAGAGGCAAGAACTCTCCGTCAGCCACGTGGCTGCGCCCGTCCCTTTGCCGGGAGGGGCATCAGAGAGAGGTGCACATGATCGACTTTTCCGTTGAGCCTGAATTCCAGGCCAAGCTCGACTGGATGGACAGGTTCGTCCGCGAGGAATGCGAGACGATGGACTTGCTGTTTCCCGAGCAGGGGGCGCAGTTCGACCCAGGCTATGCGGCCGCCAAGCGCCACCTGAAGCCGCTGCAGGAGCGGGTGAAGGAGCAGGGCCTCTGGGCCTGCCATCTGGGGCCGCACTTGGGCGGTCCGGGCTATGGCCAGGTCAAGCTGGCGCTGATGAACGAGATCATCGGCCGCTCGCATTGGGCGCCGACCGTCTTCGGCACCGCCGCGCCCGACACCGGCAATGCCGAGATCCTGGCGATGTTCGGAACGCCCGAGCAGAAGCAGAAGTACCTGGGGCCGCTGATGGCGGGCGAGATCGTCTCGTGCTTCTCGATGACCGAGCCACAGGGCGGCGCCGATCCGGACGTCTTTACCTGCCGGGCCACGCAGGACGGCGACGAGTGGGTGATCGAGGGCGAGAAGTGGTTCTCGTCCAACGCCAAGTTCGCCAGCTTCCTGCTGGTCATCGCCGTGACCGATCCTGACGCGCCGCTGACCGAGCGGATGAGCATGTTCATCGTGCCGGCCGAGACGCCGGGCATCAACATCCTGCGCAATGTCGCCATCGCCGGAGACTTCGACCCCGAGGACGGCCACCACGCCCACATCCGCTACGAGAAGGTGCGCGTACCGCTTGATCACATGCTGGGCGAACGCGGCGGCGGCTTCAAGGTCGCGCAGGCGCGCCTGGGCGGTGGCCGCATCCACCACGCCATGCGTACGGTGGGCATGTGCAACCGCGCGCTCGACATGATGCTGGAGCGCGCGGTCTCGCGCCACACCAAGGGCAAGATGCTGGGTGAGCACCAGATGGTGCAGGCCAAGATCGCCGATTCGATCATCGAACTGGAGCAGTTCCGCCTGCTGGTGCTGAAGACCGCCTGGATCATCGACGAGATCGAGGCGGGCCGGATGAAGCACGGCGCCGCGCGCAAGCACATCGGCATGTGCAAGGTGGCGATGGCCTCTGTCTACGCCAACGTCGTCGGCCGCGCGCTGGAGATCCACGGGTCGCTGGGGATCAGCCTCGATATGCCGCTGGCCAAGTGGTACGCGGGCAACATGGCGCTGGCCTTTGCCGATGGCCCGACGGACGCGCACAAGAGCCAGCTCGCCCGCGCTTATCTGAAGCGAGTGAAACCGGCCGAAGGCATGTTCCCCAGCGAGCACTTGCCCACCCGCACCGCCAAGGCGCTGGAGCGCTATCCGAACGCGCGGGATGCCGTCTGATGGACCCGCTGTTCGACTTTACCGGCAAGGTTGCGCTCGTCACCGGTGGCTCGCGGGGCCTCGGCTACCAGATGATCAAGGCCTTTGCCGAGCGCGGGGCGGACGTGATCGTCGTCAGCCGCAAGATCGAGGCTTGCGAGGCGGTCTGCGAGGAAATGCGGGCGCTGGGCCGCAAGGCGCTGGCGATCTCCGCGCATGTCGGCCGCTGGGACGAATGCGACCGGCTGGTCGAGGAAGCTTATGCCGCCTTCGGGCGTGTGGATATCCTTGTGAATAACGCGGGGATGAGTCCCCGCGCCCCCAGCCACGAGGTCACCGAGAAGCTGTTCGATTCGGTGCTTAACCTGAACTTTAAGGGGCCGTTTCGCCTTTCCAGCCAGGTCGCCAAGCGCATGTTCGATGCGGGCGAGGCAGG
>Ga0233380_1001408_pt1 | contig 10811 bp, 8 predicted proteins | sample ElkDunMinimDraft_9_FD_191541 | JGI IMG/M metagenome (GOLD analysis project Ga0233380, IMG submission 191541) | Fecal eukaryotic communites from dung pellets of Tule Elk in California, USA - Elk Dung F36 | ecosystem: Host-associated > Mammals > Digestive system > Large intestine > Fecal | place... | reverse complement strand
CGTCCATCAGGATGCCGGACAGAGCGCTCTTCGGAGCATGTATCCTGGCGTTCAGGGCCCGCGCATGCAGCGTGGCGCCGAGCCACGCGGCGGCGGCGGCGGCATTCTCCGCGATCGCGTCCGAGTTCGGATCCGCATGGGTGACGAGGGGAAGAAAGGCCTGCAATTTCATCGTTGTCTCCTGCCGCGTTACGATGCGCCGGCGCGGCGTCTCGCGGCGAGACACTTATCACGCGGCGATGCCTGCGCTTTGCGCTGGATCAAGCCGGAGGGTAAGTCGTGAGCAGCGACGCGGCAACCCGCCGCCTGCAGGAGATTGTCAGGGCTCGGCGGGAGTCAGCCTGTTTCCGCCTCCAGCCAGCGCAGCACGACCGCCTCCTCGTCGTCGAGGCCCGGCCGCTTGCGGCGCAGGCGCTTCGCCTGCGCCAGCTCGTCGGCGAGTTTTCCGCTCGCCCAGGACTCCATCACCCGCGGGTGGATGTAGCACTGGCGGCAGACGCTGCGCGTGTTGCCGAGATGGCGCGCCACTTCGTCGATGACGATGTTCATGGCGCGCGCCACGGCGGCTTTCGTATCTGGCAGGGGAACCTGGGAAAACAGCGAAAGGGCCCGCACCGTGCCGCCCCAGGTGCGGAAATGCTTCGAGCTGAAGTCGCCGCCGCCGCCGGCCTCGCGGATATAGTCGTTGACGTCCTGCGAGGTGACGGCGCGCCGCACGCCGCCGCCGTTGATGTACTGGAAGAGATGCTGCCCAGGCAGTTCCTGGATGCTGCGCATGATCCTCGCCATGCGGCGGTCGACGAGCTTAAGCTTCCATTCCTTGCCCGACTTGCCCTTGAAGGCGAAGCGCAGCCTGGCGCCCTCGACCTCGACATGGCGCGTCCTCAGCGTCGTCAGCCCGAAGCTCTTGTTGTCGCGAGCGTAGGCGGCGTTGCCGACGCGGATCATCGTGTTGTCGAGCAGCCACACGACGGAGGCGACCACGCGCTCGCGCGGCAACTCCCGCCGCCTGAGGTCGGCGTCGATGCGCTCGCGGATCTTCGGCAGCGCCCGGGCGAAGTCCACGAGGCTGGCATATTTCAGCTCGCCGCGGCCTTCCGACCATCGCGGATGGTAGCGGTATTGCTTGCGGCCGCGCTGGTCGCGCCCGGTCGCCTGGATGTGGCCGTCCGCATCGGCGCAGATCCAGACGTCGGTCCAGGCCGGCGGAATGGCCAGCGACCGGATGCGGCCAAGCGTCTCCTCGTCCGTGACCGCCTTTCCCACCGGGCCGATATAGGAGAATCCCTTGCCTGCGCGCCGGCGGCGGATGCCGGGCTCGCCATCGCTGACATAGGTCAGCGAGGCCTGCCTGGCGACCTTCACCGCCGCCTCGGCGCGGCCGTTCAGAGGGGTGGTCGTATCGATCCTTTGCAGCACCCGAATATCCTCGCCGGACCGTGGCCGGCACGGCAGGGATAATCGAAGAGTAGGCCCAAGGTTCCGACAGCGGCTGAAACGTCACAGTTACCGTCAAAAACGCCGCACAACACCAAAACGCAACGAATTCAGGTTTCAATAGGTCCGTACGCATAGTAACGGACGCCAAGTAACGGATTTCTCCGCCATCATCTGCACACAAATGATTCAGATGGTCGCTGCGGGCAACGATAAAAAAGACTGTCTCGGGGCATGCTGACGAAAAAAGGCAAGTACGGGCTCAAGGCCCTGGTGCATCTCTCCAAGATGCCCCCCGGCCAGCTCGCCTTCGTCGGCGACATCGCGGCGAAGAACAACATCCCGAAGAAATTCCTCGACGCCATCCTGGGCGAGCTTCGCAACGCCGGCTTCGTGCAGAGCCGCAAGGGCAAGGAAGGCGGCTACCGCCTTGCCAGGCTGCCGAGCGAGATCAAGATCGGCCATGTAGTGCGCGTGCTCGACGGGCCGCTGGCGCCGATCCCCTGCGCCAGCCGCAGCCAGTACCAGCGCTGCGAGGACTGCGACGAGGCGACCTGCCAGGTCCGCCACATGATGCTCGAGGTCCGCCATGCGGTGGCCGAGCTGCTGGACAACCGCAGCCTGGCCGCCATGCGCGACGCCGCCAACGACGACGACGTCGTGGGCGCGGAACTACGCCAGCAGGTCTGACGGCGCCGGGCGCGGGTCGCCCTTCTACCAAAGTCTTATGACGGCCAGGCTGACGCAGGGAATGCTTTGGCTCCGCGCAAGTAACGTTGCGCCAGACGACGCGCGAATGTCATCCAGGCGCAACAAAACGATTGTCCGGCTGTCACAATCGACAGATACTCCCGCCAGCGACCCAGATCGCCAACAAAAGATGGGAGAGAAATATGAAATTTCAGGGCCTTTCGGCGGGCGCGGCCGTTGCCTTTACCCTTCTGACCTCCTCCTCCGCCTTCGCCGTCACCGAAATCTCCTGGTGGCACGCCATGACCGGCGCCAACAACGAAGTCGTGGAAACGCTTTCCAAGGAATTCAACGAGAGCCAGAGCGAATACAAGATCGTTCCGGTCTTCAAGGGCACCTATCCCGAGACGCTGAATGCAGGCATTGCCGCATATCGCGCCGGACAGGCGCCGCACATCATCCAGGTCTTCGACGCCGGCACCGGCACCATGATGGCCGCCGAGGACGCGATGAAGCCGGTGGCCGACGTCATCTCCATGGGCGGCGCGGCGTTCGACAAGAGCCAGTACCTGCCGGGCATCGTCGCCTATTATTCGAAGCCGGACGGGACCATGCTGTCCTTCCCCTACAACTCCTCCTCGCCGATCCTCTATTTCAACAAGGACATCTTCCAGAAGGCCGGGCTCGACGTCGACAATCCGCCGAAGACCTGGGACGAGGTCTGGGCGGCGGCGCGCAAGATCAAGGAGAGCGGTGCTGCGCCCTGCGGCTACACCTCGACGTGGCTGACTTGGATCCACACCGAGAACTTCGCCGCCTGGAACAACTACCAGTGGGGCACCAACGAGAACGGCATCGCCGCGCTCAACGTCGAGCTCAAGATCAACGCCGAGCCCTTCGTGAAGCACTTCCAGGCGCTGGCCGATCTCGCCAAGGAAGGCGTGTTCCGCTACGGCGGCCGTACCTCCGAGGCCAAGCAGATTTTCCTCGCCGGCGAGTGCGGCATCTTCACCGAGTCCTCGGGTGGCCTCGGCGACATCGTGAAGTCGGGCATGAACTACGGCACCGGCATGCTGCCCTATGACACCGAGCCGCAGAACACGACTCCCGGCGGCGCCTCGCTCTGGGTCTTCGGTGGCAGGTCTGACGAGGAATACAAGGCCATCGCCGCCTTCTTCAACTTCCTGTCGCAGACCTCCATCCAGTCCAGGCTGCACCAGGTTTCCGGCTACCTGCCGGTCACCATGGCCGCCTATGAGGAGACCAAGAAGTCGGGCTTCTACGACAAGAACCCTGCCCGCGAGATCCCGATCAGGCAGATGCTGGGCAAGGCCCCGACGGAGAACTCGAAGGGCGTGCGCCTCGCCAACCTGCCGCAGGTGCGCGACATCATGAACGAGGAATACGAGAAGATGCTGGCCGGCCAGCAGACCGCCCAGCAAGCGCTCGACAACGCTGTGTCGCGCGGCAACGCCGCGATCAAGGAAGCGGTCGGCAATTGATGGGCTCATCCTTGCCCTCCCCCTTGCGGGGAGGGTCGGCGAGATCGCTTTGCTCAGGCAAAGCGATTGAGACGGGGTGGGGGTCGTCGCCGACGATCTCCGTCCCCCGGTTTAGCTTCTCGTTGTCGCACCCCGCATTCGGTCACCACCCCCACCCCGATCCGCTCCGCGGATCGACCCTCCCCGCAAGGGGGAGGGTGGGAGTTCACCCATGACCCCCCGCGTCGTCTTCCCCAACAAGATACTTCCCTACCTGCTGCTGGCGCCGCAGCTCGCCATCACGCTGATCTTCTTCTACTGGCCGGCGAGCCAGGCGCTCTACCAGTCGGTGCTGAAGGAGGACCCGTTCGGGCTGCGCTCGCGCTTCGTCTGGTTCGACAATTTCAAGCGCGTGCTCTCGGACCCCAACTACCTCAGCTCGGTCGAGGTGACGGTGATCTTCTCGGCCGCCACCGCCTTCTTCTCGATGGCGATCGCGCTCTTGCTCGCCGTCATGGCGGACAAGGTGATCCGCGGCCGTGGACTCTACCGCACGCTGATGATCTGGCCCTACGCGGTGGCGCCCGCCATCGCCGGCATGCTGTGGGTCTTCCTGTTCAACCCGTCGATCGGCTCGCTCGCCTACCTGCTGCGCTGGATGGGCATCGCCTGGGACCCGCTGCTCAACGGCCCGCAGGCCATGGTGCTGGTGGTGTCCGCCGCAGCCTGGAAGCAGATCAGCTACAACTTCCTCTTCTTCGTCGCCGGCCTGCAGGCGATCCCGAAATCGCTGATCGAGGCGGCGGCGATCGACGGCGCGCGGCCGACCAAGCGCTTCTGGACGATCGTCTTCCCGCTGCTTGCGCCCACCACCTTCTTCCTGCTCGTCATCAACACGACCTACGCCTTCTTCGACACCTTCGGCATCATCCACGCCGTCACCGGCGGCGGCCCGGGCAAGGCGACCGAGACGCTGGTCTTCAAGGTCTATTCGGACGGCGCGCTCAACCAGCTGCTCGGCGATTCCGCCGCGCAGTCGGTCATCCTGATGATCATCGTGATTGCGCTGACCGCGATCCAGTTCCGCTATGTCGAACGCAAGGTGCATTATGGCTGACGCCTTGGCAGACGCCCGCGCCACCGACTCGACCGCCGCCATCCTCGGCAGGCAGGAGGAAGGCGCGATGCTCGGCATCAGCCGAACCTCGCGCTATGTCGCGCATGCGATCCTGATCCTCGGCATCCTCGTCGTCGCCTTCCCGATCTACTATACGTTCGTGGCCTCGACCCACACGCTGCAGACCATCCTGCGCCCGCCGCTACCGCTGCTACCGGGCGACCAGTTCTGGCAGAACTATTCGGAGGCGTTGTTCGGCGGCATCGGGCGCATCGGCGGCGTTAATGTCTGGACGCTGCTCTTCAACACGACGCTGGTGGCGCTCGCCATCGCGACAGGCAAGATCGTCATCTCGATCCTGTCGGCCTATGCGATCGTCTTCTTCCGCTTCCCGTTCCGCATGACCTTCTTCTGGCTGATCTTCATCACGCTGATGCTTCCGGTCGAGGTGCGCATAATGCCGACCTACAAGGTGATGGTCGATCTCGGCCTGATCGACACCTATACCGGCCTGACCCTGCCGCTGATGGCATCCGCCACCGCGACGCTGCTCTTCCGCCAGTTCTTCCTGACGATTCCGGGCGAACTCGTCGAGGCGGCGAGGATCGACGGGGCGGGGCCGTGGCGCTTCTTCAGGGACATCCTGCTGCCGCTGTCGAAGACCAACATCGCGGCGCTCTTCGTCATCCTCTTCATCTACGGCTGGACGCAGTATCTGTGGCCGCTGCTGATGACCAACAGCAACGACATGAACACCATCGTGATCGCGCTCAGGAAGATGATCTCCTTCGCTGACGCGGACACCGAGTGGCACCTCGTCATGGTCACCTCGATGCTCGCCATCGTGCCGCCCATCCTGGTGGTGGTGCTGATGCAGCGCTGGTTCGTGAAGGGCCTGGTGGAGACGGAGAAGTGATCCGCGTGATGAACATGGTCTGCGCTCTTCGACTAACCCCACCCGCAACCTGCCTTTCGAGAGGAGGGTTGTCGTATGTGCGCGTGACGATCGTCATTCCGGGGCCGCGCAGCGGAACCCGGAACCCAGATCGCCGGCATCAAAGAAAAAGCGGTACTTCGCAAACGTTCAGGAATTTCGAGCAGCGGCGCCGCCCTGGATTCCGGGTTCCGCTGCGCGGCCCCGGAATGACGGCGCGGAGCTGTCCGCAGCTCAGATCTAACCAATCCACGTCGACGGGAATCGTCTAATGGCCACCGTCGACCTTCAGGACGTGCGAAAAATCTATCCCGGCAATGTCGAGGCAGTGAAAGGCGTCTCCATCGCCATTCCGGACGGCAAGCTCTGCGTGCTGGTCGGGCCGTCGGGATGCGGCAAGTCCACGCTGCTGAGGATGGTTGCCGGTCTCGAGACGATCACCGCCGGCACGGTCTCCATCGACAACAAGGTGGTGAACGCCATCGGCCCGACCGATCGCGACATCGCCATGGTGTTCCAGAACTACGCGCTCTACCCGCACATGAAGGTCTACGACAACATGGCCTACGGTCTGCGCAACCGCGGCACGCCAAAGGACGAGATCGACCGCCGCGTGCGCGCCACCGCGAAGACGCTGGAGCTGGAGCATCTGCTCGAACGGCGTCCGCGCGAGTTGTCCGGCGGCCAGCGCCAGCGCGTCGCCATGGGCCGCGCCATCGTGCGCAATCCGAAGGTCTTCCTCTTCGACGAGCCGCTGTCCAACCTCGACGCCAAGCTGCGCGGCCAGATGCGCGTCGAGATCAAGAACCTGCAGCGCTCGCTGGGCGTCACCTCCGTCTATGTGACCCACGACCAGCTCGAGGCGATGACGCTGGCCGACCTTCTGGTGGTGATGAATTCAGGCACTGTCGAGCAGTCGGGCAATCCGCTCGACATCTACGAGAAGCCGGCGTCGACCTTCGTCGCATCCTTCATCGGCGCGCCGCCGATGAATCTGCTGCCGGCGGGCGATGGCGGCGTCGCGCCCGCGGGCGCGGCCACCATCGGCTTCCGGCCGGAGGATGCCGACGTCGCGCATTCGGGCGAAACGCCCTCCGGCGCGCTGGCTCTCGACGCCGACGTCGAGGCGGTCGAACCGGTCGGCGCCGAAAGCTTCGTCTATTGCGCCGCGGCCGGCTCGCGGATCGTCGTGCGGGTTGCGGGCCGGGCGGTGGTGCAGCCAGGCGACAGGTTGCGCGTCGTCACACGCGCCGAAAAACTGCACTGGTTCGACGCGGCCGGAAAGCGTCTTTGCTGAGCGGCTACTCGGCGGGCGCGCAGGCAGGCGCTCCGCGCGGGCCGAGCAGCCTGACCACCGAGCCGTCGAGGCCGGTGAGCTTCCTGGAGGCATAGCGCAGCATCGCCGTCATCAGGACGAAGGAGATGGTCGTTGCGGATACCGCGCCCATGATGCCGAAGAACGGGATCAGTGCGAAGAAGCCGACTGCGCGGACGACGACGGTGATGGCGATGATCCTGAGATAGCGGCCCTCGTGGCCGGTGAGCATCAGGATCGAGCCGGACGGTCCCGCCGCCGCGACCGCCGCGGTGCCGACGCAGAGCACGGCCAGCGCCGGGTAGTAGGGCACGTAGGCTTCGTTGAAGATGGCGAGCAGGAAATGCCCTCCGCCGAGGATGACCACCATGCCGGCGGCGATGACGGCGAGCGTGATCGCGGCCACCGAGTTGAGCAGGCTGTTCAGCTGCTTGAATTCGCCGCGGTAGTAGAGGTCGGGGATGTGCCTGGTCGAGAACATGTGCATCGTGTCCGACGCCGTGGCGAAGCCGTTGGCGAGCCGCGTCGTGACGAAATAGGCGCCGGCGACCGCCGGGCTCATCAGGTAGCCGATGATCAGCACGTCGAGATACTGGTTGGCGGCCTCCAGCCCGTTGGAGATCCAGAGTTTGAACGAGCGCGCCCGCCATTCGGCAGCTTCGTAGCGCGGACGGACGGCAGCGAAATTCGGATAGAGCGCGCGAATCTTGCGGCGCAGGAAAATGAAGTGCAGCGTCATCGCGGCGGCCGCTCCCGCCGCGAACAGGAAGAACACGGTGCTCGATTGCGCGCTGCCGCCGGCGACGAGCACGATGGCGAGGTAGATGAGAGCGGGCGCTGAAACCAGCAGGCTGCTGTTGCCGTCGCCGGCCCCGACGCCGACCGCGGTGCGCACCAGATGCGCCGACGTCATCACACTCGCCTGAAGCACCATGAAGAGCGTGACCGCGACGGCAAGCAGCATCGTGTGCGTGGAATAGGCCCAAAGGAAAAAGCCGGCGGCCACCATCGCGCATCCCAGAAGCACCGTCGCCGCGCTGAAGCGCAATGCGCCCTTCAGCGTCGCCGGGTCGTTTGCGGCCGTATACTCGTTCCACCAGCGCATGATCGACACCTGCTGGCCGAAGGTGGCGACGATGCAGAAGAGGCCGGCGGCCGCGAACAGGATCGAGAAGACGCCGAACGCCTCGGTGTCGAGCACGCGCGCCGCGAGCATGATCAGCGCGAAGTTCGCCACGACGATCGAGCTCTTCAGGACGAAGACGCCGGCGATGCCGCGGACGGCCGGGTTCTTCGCCAGCCCGGTCAGGCGCGCGGGGAAACCGGGCTTCCCGGCATCGCGGCTCTTGTCATCGGACATTCGGCGCGTCGTTCCTGAGGGAGATTTTCACTGGCATGGCGCGGCGACAGTCCTGCGCCGGGACATATCCTGGCAAGGAGAAGCCGGCGATGATGTCCGTCCCAATGACCGTTGAATTCATCGTGCGCCCCTTGTTGAAGGCTTGCGAACGGCGGTTCGCCAAACCTCAACAAATTGTTTCCGAACTCCGGCGATCGACTATGCGGCGGCTCGGGACAGGCCGGAAACCCGGCGTTCAGTAGCGTGAAAACGCCACCGATGGGTAAACGCGCGGTCCCGCGATGGAGCGGAGTCAATGCCCGGTTAACGACGATGCGAGGATTTGAATAAAGCGCGCGTGCCTCAGCCGCGGAGACGAAGCGCCGGGCGCTCCCGCCCGCCGGCATCCGGCGCGCCGCCGTCGTGCGTCGACGCCATCATCAGCAGCGATTTGGCAGCCGGGCGGCGTTCGCCTCCGCCTTCATTCGCCGGAGCGCCTGCCGATGGTCTTTCGTCGGCGAGCGTCAGCAGCGCATTGCTTCGCAGGCGTCTGGGAACGGGCAGCCGGTCCGGCTGGTCAGGGTCGTTTGCGGGCGCCTGTGGGCTCGGCATCTGGTCGCCGACGGGCGGCGGCATGTCCGGGCCGGCGAGCCGCTGGCGGCGGCGCAGCCGGCCGAAGACGGAGCGGTCGCCGATCGCGAGCGCAGTCGTCGCCGCGACGGCGCCGAGCAGGCCGAGCACCGGCGCGAGGAGCACGATTGATGGCCGGCTCGACCTCAGCGGCGGCACCGCCGGCGAAACCACCTTCACATTGTCGCTGTTGATGAGCGCCAGCTCGTCCGTGGCCTTGTTACGGCTGAGGAACTTCTCGTAGATGTCGCGGTCGGCCGCCGCCTCGCGCCGCAGCGCTTCAAGCCGCACCTTGGCGGTGTCGGTCAGCACCGCGCCGGAAGTCAGCTTCGCGATGTCGTCCTCGAGCTTCTTCTGCCGGGATTGGGCGACATCGAGTTCGCCTTTCAGGTTCTCCGTAAGGCTCTGGCGTTCGTCGCGGATCTGCTGCTCGATGCCTTCCAGCGCCTGCCTTGTCTGCGCGATGCGGGGATGGCGCGAGCCGTAGGTCAGGCCCTGCTGGTCGAGCTGCTGCTTCAACTGCGCGCGTTGCTGGCGCAGATAGGAAAGCTGCGCCGGCTCGCCATTGCGCCCGTCGGAGAGCATGACGTCGCCGGAACCATTGTCGGTCTGGCCCTGGTAGCGTGCGCGCGCGGCTTCGGTCTCGGTCTTGGCCAGCGCGAGCTGCGCGCTGAGCTCGGTCAGCTGCCGCATCTGCAGCGTGTTGTTGTCGTCGACATAGAGGATGCCGTTCTCGGCGGCGAAGTCGGCGACGGCCTTCTCGGAGGCGTTGAGCTTGCGGCGCAGCTCCACCAGGCGCTGGGAGAGCGCGCGGCCCGCGTCTTCGGTGGCCTGCCTGACCTGGCCGTTCTGCTGGTCGGCGAACTGGTGCGCGACGCCGTTGGCGATGCGCGCGGCCTCTTCCGCGCTAGGCGCCTTGTAGGAGATTTCGACGAGGTAGGTTGCGCCCTTGCGCTCGACCGAGAGGTTGCTCCTGAACTTGGCGAGCGCCTTGAGCTGCTCCTCCCCGCTCAGCCGCGTCGTGGCGTCGCCCAACATCCCCAGCTTGTCCATGGCGGCCAGCAGGAAACTGTCGGAGCGCACGATCTGGATCATGCTTTCGAGCACCGCGACGTCGCTGCCGATCGGCTGCAGCACGCCTTCCTGCAGCGTGACCTGCTGGCTGCGCGGATCGACGAGCACGGTGGCGGTGGCGCGGTACGGGAAGGGGATCAGCGACAGGAGCACGATGCCGACCGCCGCGAGCGCAATCGCGATGACGCCGATCTTGACGATGTTGTCGAGGATGAAGCGGAAGAGCGCGAGCGGGTCGATGATGCCATTGCCGCGCGCTGCCTGGCCGGCCGGCATGCGTGCCGCCTCAACCGCCGCGGCCTGCCGCGCGCCGGGGCGATACGTCTCTGGCATGTCCCAATCCGAACTCATCACGCTCCTACCGAAAAGGCGACGCGCGTGGGTCCGCGATCTGCCGGCAAGCCAAACATGAGCGAACCGTAAACAGGAATGCTGAATGGCGGGTTAACCAATCGGACAGGTTCAACCTGTAGTATCCCATCCCATCGTGTATCGACGGCGTTGCGCCGCTGCCTGCTTCTTCCGGGCGGCGATGGTTTGCTTGGGCAAGGGTCTATGACTATTCTGACGGCGGAGCAGGGGGGCTTCCACAGCCGCCGGGAGGCGCAAGCCGGCATTGCCGCGGCGAACTTCGCCAATTCCGTGCTGACCGTAGTCGTCGCCGCCGCCATCGCCGCAATCCCGGTCTTTGCCCACCTGCTGCATCCGGCCATCGGCATTGTCGCGGCGCTGCTGCTCGCCGGGCTGTGCGCCTGGCGCATGCCGCAGATCTCGATCGTGGCCATCGTCTTCGC
>Ga0233380_1001407_pt1 | contig 10814 bp, 8 predicted proteins | sample ElkDunMinimDraft_9_FD_191541 | JGI IMG/M metagenome (GOLD analysis project Ga0233380, IMG submission 191541) | Fecal eukaryotic communites from dung pellets of Tule Elk in California, USA - Elk Dung F36 | ecosystem: Host-associated > Mammals > Digestive system > Large intestine > Fecal | place... | reverse complement strand
ACGCGGTCGAGCACGCTCGCGAGGGCTTCCGGCGTGCGGCCGAACGCGGCATCGAAGGCAGGCACGCGCTGCGCGTCGGGAAGCTGCTGGTAGCGCCCGAGCAGCACCGTGAGCAGCGCCTTCTCCGCCTCCGGGGCATACCGCCGCTGCACCTGCTTCAGCACGCCCTCGAGCAATGCCTGGTCGCGCTGCTGGTAGCCCGACTCGCGCATCGCATCGGGCTTGGCGGATTCGATCCGCAGACGTTCCAGCAGCAGCGCCGAGCGCATCAGCTGGGTCTGCGAGGCGACCAGGCCGAGCAGCAGATCGCGCTCACCCTGACCTGCGGCGTCGGCAAGGATCGCCTGCAGTTGCGTGATCGCGGCAAGGTCGTCGCCCGTGGTCCGGGCCAGCATCGCGGCCTCGTCGGCACTGCGCTGGTCGACCGCGCGGCTGCGCTGCAGCCCTTCGAGTTCGCCCGCGGCGCGCTTCCGGTTGTTCTTCAGCGACTGCAGCTGCGAGGCATAGCGCGTGCGCACGTCGGCATCGTCAGCGCCTGCAGACTCGAGCGCGTCGATCAGCGCGTCGAACACCGACACGCGCTGCGGCAGTGTCGCCTGAACCTGGTGCGCGAACTCGGCCGCGGTACGGTGGCGGAAGGTCGTGCCCGGATAGCCGGCGAGCATCGCGTAGTCGCCCGCCTGCAGCCCCTCGCGCGCCACCTGCAGGTGCGCCGGCGGCTGATAGGGCACGTTGTCGGCGCTGTAGTCGGCAGGCTTGCCGTCGCGCCCCACATAGGCGCGCAGCAGGGTGAAGTCCCCGCTGTGCCGCGGCCACATGAAGTTGTCGATCTCGTCGCCGTAGTTGCCGATCGCGCGAGGCGGTGCGTAGACCAGGCGGACGTCGCGCAGCTCGAGCTGGGTGATGCGGTAGAAATCGGTGCCGTAATACATGTTGGCGACGCTGCAGCGCACATTCCCCGCCTGTTCGCACTCGGCGACGATGCGCTTGCTGGCGGCATCGACGGCGTCGAAGTACGCACGGCCGGTGGTGCCGCGCGCATGCTCGAGCACCTGGTCGGTGACCTTGTCGAAACCGATCGTGACCAGTACGCGGAAATCCGGGTTCGAAGGGCGCTCATCGCCGCGCCCCTCGGCGATGAAACCGCCTTCGATGATGTCGCGCTCGGGGGTGCTGTTGTACTGGATGACCCCGTAGGCCACATGGTGGTTGGTCAGCAGCAGCCCCTCGCCGGACACGAACGCACCGGTTCCGCCCCCGACCTTGACCACCGCGCTGAGCGGCGGTGCGGTGACATCGGCCAGCGCACGCGGATCACCGCGGAAACCGGCGGCGCGCATCGGCTTCGCCAGCTCGGGCAGTTGGGTCGGCATCCACATGCCCTCGTCGGCATGGGCGATCGCGGAGAGGAGAAGGCCGGCCGCAAGGGCAGCAACGGCGGGACGACGGACGGGCATGGCGACAACCGGGCAGGAGAACAGCCCGCGACCTTAGCCAGCAGAACGCCCCGCAGCAACGGCCACAGGTCACGTCAGGGCCACGCTGCGCCTCAGTCGGCGGGACGGACCCGGTAGGTCGGCGTCATCGCGATGGTCTCGACATCGCTCATCAGCTGCAGTTCGCCGTCCTGGATCATCGCGGTCAGGCGCATGCTCCGCTGCAGCAGGCGCGTGCTCGCCTCGACCGAGGCGGGATCCAGGTCGATGACGGTGAGGTTCTTCAGCCGGGTCAGCGAGTTGGCGATCCGGTCCCACCAGATCGCGGCGGCGTTGCCGCTGTAGTTGATGATCGCCAGCTGGCGGGCGCGCGCGCTTGCCTTGCGGATGCGGCTTTCGTCCGGCTGACCCAGATCGATCCACTGCTCGATATCGCCGGTGTAGTCGCGGCGCCACAGATCAGGTTCGTCTTCGTTGCTCAGTCCACGGCCGAATTCCAGGCGCTCGTCGGCGAACAGCGCGAACGCGATCAGGCGGACCATCAGGCGCGCGTCGGTCTCCGACGGATGCTGCGCCAGCACCAGATCGTGGGAGGCGTAGTAATGCCGGTCCATGTCGCTGACCTGCAGCTCGGCTTTGTAGACGGTGGCCTTGGGCGACATCGGTAGAACCCTGCACGAAGCGAAGGCGCGGATTGTAGGTGAATCACGCGTCAAGGCCCGCATGCCGCCCAGTCACGACGTCGTGATCCACCCCCTGCGAGCATGCATCTCATGCCAGATGCACGCCGATCTTTCCCCACGCCGTTCTTCTCCGACACCACGCCACCCGCCCTGCGGGAACCCTGCGCCGCATGGGATCTCGTCGTCACCGACGGTCCGGTCATCGCGACCGCGATCCACGACGGCCATGCCCTGCGTGAATCGCTGCGCACGCGCGTTGCCCTCGACGACGAGGCGCGCTGGCGCGAGGAGGACCCCCTCACCAGTCTGCTGACCCAGGTCGGCGATACGCGCCTGCGTGTGCGCCAGTCGCGTTTCGAGGTGGACCTCAACCGGCCGCGCGCCGAGGCGGTCTACGCCACGCCGGAGGCGTGCTGGGGCCTCGATGTATGGAAGGCGCCGCTCGACGAGGCAGAACTCCAGGCCTCGCTCGCCCTGCACGACCGCTTCTACGACATGATCGGCGAGCTGATCGACCGCACCGTTGCCCGCTGGGGCAGCGCCCTGCTGATCGACATCCACAGCTACAACCATCGGCGTGACGGACCCGATGCCGCGCCTGCCGCGCAGGACGCCAATCCCGACATCGAACTGGGCATCACTACGCTTGATGCCGACCGCTGGGGCGACACGGCCCGACGCTTCGCCAACGTGCTGCGCCGCCACCCGGTCCGCGGCGCGCTGCCCGACGTGCGCTGCAATATCCGCTTTCCGACCGGGGGCCACTTCCCGGAATGGGTCTATGCGCACTGGGGCGACAAGGTCTGCACGATTTCGCCCGAGTACAAGAAGATCTTCATGGACGAGTGGACCGGCAAGGCCGACATACCGGCGCTGTATGCACTGCGCGACGGTCTCGAGCACGCGGTGGATGCCGTTCGCCCAGAGTTCCTGGCGTGAGCGCGGCGGTGAAGCGGCCGGTGGCGCGGCCACTGCCGGAGCTTGCGGCGCAGATCGACGCCACGCTGTCGAGACTCGACGCCCGCCTGGACTGGTTGCTGGCCCTGTCGCCGATCGACACCCCGGGCCTGTGGAACGCCTTCGACGGCAGCGGCCGCATCTCCGAGCCCGTGCTGCGCTACGTGGACCTGGAGATCGATTTCGGTGCGATCCGCCGCGAGCTCGCGGCGCTGCCCATGACCGAGGTGCAGCCTCCCGCACTGCAGGCGCTGCTGGTCGAGAAGCAGAATGAACTCTCCCGCATGATCGACCTGGTCGAGCAACGCGACCGGCCGGATTTCATCGAGGCCAGTGTCGCCCTGTTCGGCGCGGTGGAACCGGAACTGATCGAGCTGGCCGACCGCATCCTCGCGACCGTTTCCCCCGGCGAACCCCTGCCGGCCGATTGCGGCATCGACGAAGTGCGCAGCCAGGTCGAGGACGAGATCGCGTGGTACCGGGCCCAGGCCCCCGATTTCCACATCGAAGTCATCATCGACACCGACATCAGTTCCTCGTTGATGGTGTCCCACGGCACGTTCTACATCGACGGCAACATCCGGCTGCCGAGGGCACGGGTGCGTCCGCTGATCCAGCACGAGATCGGCACCCACGTCGTGACCCGGCACAACGGCCGCCAGCAGGCACTGCGACAGCTCGAGGTCGGACTGGCCCAGTACGACCCGACCCAGGAGGGCCTCGGCGTGCTGGGCGAATACCTGTCCGGCTACCTGCCGGGCGCGCGGCTGCGCATCCTCGCCGCGCGCGTCGTGGCCACGGCCATGGCGGCCTCGGGCGCGCAACTGCCGGCGATCTTCGCCTGCCTGCACGAAACCCACGGGATGCCGACCGACGAAGCCTTCGATGTGGCGGTGCGCGCGCGCCGCGGCGGCGGCTTGACCAAGGATGCGGTGTACCTGCGCGGCCTGCGCGACCTCCTCGCCTATCTCGAAGCGGGCGGCGAGTTCGACACGCTGTTCCTTGGCAAGTTCGCCCTGCCGCAACTCGAACTGCTCGAGGCACTGGTCGATGACGGTTGGATCGTGCCGCCGGCCCTGCTGCCCCGCTACACCACCGACCCCGATTTCCGTGATCGGCTTGCCGCGTGTCGGCAGACGCCGGTCGAACGCCTCTACCAGTCGCAACGCCCCCAGGAGCACACCGCATGAGCGAGACGCGCAGCATGCGCCTCGGCTTCGTCGTCAATGACGTCGCCACCGAACAGGACAACTACACCACCATCCGGCTCGCGCGTACGGCCGTGGCCCGCGGGCACCAGGTCTCGCTGATCGGGCTGGGGGATTTCACCTACGACCCGAGCGGCACGGTACGGGCCAAGGCCTACGTGCCCTGCGGCCCCGACTACACCGACGACGCCGCGCTGCTCGCCGACATCCAGTCGAGCGACTGCGAGACGGTGCAGGTGTCGGTGGACGACCTCGATGTGCTGATGCTGCGGAGCGACCCCGCAGTCGAGATGGCGGAACGGCCGTGGGCGCCGTCCAGCGGCCTGCTGTTCGCGCAGTTGGCCGGGCTGCGCCGCGCCCTGGTGCTCAACGATCCTTCGCATCTCACCGACGCCTCGAACAAGACCTATTTCCAGCACTTTCCGGAAGAGGTCCGGCCGGTCACCTGCATCAGCCGGGACCCCGAGGAGATCAAGAAGTTCATCACCGATCGCGATGGGTATGGGGTCGTCAAGCCCCTGCAGGGCTCGGGCGGCCAGGGCGTGTTCGTGATCACCCCCGACAGCGGCGGCAACCTCAACCAGATGATCGACGCGGTGATCCGCGATGGCTACGCGATCGCCCAGGAATACCTGCCCAAGGCCAAGGACGGCGACCTGCGCCTGCTGATGCTCAATGGTCGCCCGCTCGAAGTCGACGGCACCTACGCCTGCATCCGTCGCTACAACGACAGCGGCGATGCGCGCAGCAACATCAGCGCCGGCGGCAAGTACGAGATGGCGGTGCCCGACGCGGACGCGTTGCGGCTGGCCGAACTGGTGGCTCCGAAGCTGATCCGTGACGGCATGTACTTCGTCGGTCTCGACATTGTCGGCGACAAGCTGATGGAGGTGAACGTCGACACGCCGGGCGGCATCAACATGGTCGAGGAACTGACCGGGCTGGATTTCTCCGGGCACATCATCGACGACCTGGAACGCAAGCTGCGTCTGCGCGAGCATTACGGTCGCACATTGACCAACGTGGAACTCGCGATGCTCTGAGCGAACACCCCCGGTCGCCGATCGGCATTCCACGATGCCGATCGCGACCGGCGAGCGTTTCCGCTCGCTCGAGCGCCCCCAACGTGCTGCCCCGGCGCAGACGAGGCGCCGATACGCTGGCAAGGACGCAAGAGCCGGACGGTCGCGCCCGATGCGGTTGCCACAGGCAGACTAGAGCGACCCGCACGATTGCGGGCCGCCCGTTCGGATCACTCGGGCGCAGGGCCCGGTGGAATCGGCGCGCCCGCGCCACGGCGGATGCGCACCGGCACCGACTTGCCCGCAGGCACATGACTGTCGATCGCATGATGCGAAACCGGGATCAGCGGATTGCACTCCGGGTAGTAGGCCGCGATGCAGCCGCGCGGGATCCGATAGGGGATCGGCCGCAGTCCGCCCACCTCGCGCACTTCAGGGTCATCATCGAAATCCGCGACCAGGGTGATCTGTTCGCCCTCGTCCAGCCCGAGCCCGGCGATATCGTCCTCGTGCATCAGGACCACCCGGCGGGTGCCCTCGATGCCGCGGAACCGGTCGCGGTAACCGTAGACGGTCGTGTTGAACTGGTCGTTGCTGCGCACGGTGAGCAAGCGGAAGCGGCCCGCACGGTCCTCGAACCCGGTTGCGCACAGCACGTCCGGCACGTGGAATTCCGCCTTGCCGCTCCCGGTCTCCCAGCGCCGCTCGCGCGCCGCGACCGGACGCGGAAATCCGCCGGGCGTGTGCAAGCGTGCATTGAAGTCGCGGAACTGGTCGGGATAGGTCGCCTCGATCGCATCGCGCACCCGCGCGTAGTCCCCGACCCATTCCTGCCACGGCACCAGGGCAGCACGCTCGGGCGGCAGGATCGCCTGCGCCAGCGCGGCGACGATCGCGGGTTCGGAGCGAAGCGTGTCAGCGACCGGTGGACTGATGCCGAGCGAGCCATGGATGCAGGTGGTGCTGTCCTCGATGCTGACGTGCTGGGCGCCGGTCGCCTGCACGTCCTCCTCGATCCGCCCGAGGCACGGCAGCAACAGGGTTTCGCGCGCGCACAGCAGATGGTTGCGGTTGAGATGGGTGGCAACCTGCAGGCTCAGCGCGAGATCGCGCCACGCGGGTTCGAGGCGCGCGGTGTCCGGCGCCGCGCGCGAGAAATTGCCGCCCAGCCCGATGAAGGCTTCGACGCTGCCGTCCAGGATCCCCTCAACCGTAGCAACCGTATCGAGCCCCTTCTCGCGCGGCGGCTCGAATCCGTACTGCTCGGCCAGCCGGTCCAGCGGCACGAGTTCGGGCTTCTCGGAGACGCCGACGGTGCGCTGGCCCTGGACGTTTGAATGACCGCGCACCGGGCAGATCCCTGCCCCGGGGCGGCCGACGTTGCCGCGCATCAGAGCCAGATTGCACAGCATGCGGACGTTGTCGACCCCGTGGCGGTGCTGGGTCAACCCCATGCCATAGACCAGGATCGTGGACTTGGCCTGCGCGTAGACCGCCGCAACCGATTCGATGTCCGCGCGGGACAGGCCGCTTTCGGCCTCGATCCGCTGCCAGTCGGCCGCGCGCAGCCAGGACTCGAACGTGTCGAAGCCGCGGGTATGGGTTTCGATGAAGTCCACATCCAGTACGCGGGCATCGCCACGCGCCTGCGCCGCGTCGTCCAGGTCGAGCAGCGCACGCGCCAGGCCCTGCAGCAGGGCGATGTCACCGCCGGCGCGTACCGGGAAATAGGCATTGCTGATCCGCGTCGATGTGCCGGTCGCCATCGCCAGCGGCTCCTGCGGATTGGTAAACCGCTCCCAGCCGCGCTCGTAGAGCGGGTTGAAGGTGAAGATGTCGGCGCCGCGGCGCGCAGCCTCCTGCAGCGGGTGCAGCATGCGCGGACTGTTGACGCCGACGTTCTGGCCGAACGAGAGAATGCAGTCGCAGTGGTCGAAGTCTTCCAGCAGCACCGTGCCCACCGGCACACCGATGCTGCGCGGCAGGCCGACCGACGTGCTCTCGTGGCACATGTTCGAGCTGTCGGGCAGATTGTTGTTGCCGTAGAGCCTTGCCATCAGCGCGTACATGTAGGACGTCTCGAGCGAAGCGCGGCCCGATACGTAGAACACGGCGCGTTCGGGCGCCATGCCGCGCAGCACGCGTCCTGCGATGGCGAAGGCGTCGTCCCATGAAATCGCCACGTAACGATCGCTGGAGGCGTCGTAGCGCATCGGCTCGACCAGTCGGCCCTCCGCTTCGAGATCGTGGTCGGCCCAGGTCAACAGTTCGCTGACCGTATGCCGCTCGAAGAACCCGGCATCGACGCGGCGCTTGTCGAGCTCCCAGAGCGTCGCCTTCGCTCCGTTCTCGCAGAATTCGAACGGGTGCGGTTCGGCCGGCTTGGCCCAGGAGCAACTCACACAGGCGAAGCCGTCGACCTTGTTCTGGCGCTGCAGCTGGCGCGCGCCCTCCGCCGTTCGCACGCCTTCGCCGAAACCGTGACGCAGCAGGGATCGGACCGACCCCCAGCCGCCCGCGGGCGCTTTGTAGGGCGTGAAGCTTGGCGTGGGCTGGCTCATGGGTGCCTCCGTCATTTGCATGACGCACCACCCTCGCGCAGACATCCTGCCAGCGCCGTGAAAATCGGCGTCACGGGATCCCGGAAGGAGCGACCGCATACTGCCCCGATGGACGGAATTGCCAACATGCGCTGCCCATGGTGCGGCGAACGGTTCGAGACCCACGTCGACGCGAGCGCGGGCGCCGCCGACTACATCGAGGATTGCCCGATCTGCTGTCGTCCGATCGAGATGCAGCTGCGCGTGGACACGAATGACGGATATCTGCTCCACGGTGATCGGGGCGATTGAAGTGGCCTGTCCACGTCCACCAGCGCGGGGGTGGGTCTCGCGCAGCGTCCCGCTGCGTCGGCGGGCCGTGGGACGCAATCGATCTGCATTGCCTGCGCGGGTCTCATTCGATCCGAAGGGCTTCACATGAGCGTCACATTTGTTTATGCGCGTTGCCGCACATACGCGCCCGCATTCAGTCGCGAGAATTCTCCCCTGTTTGTCCCGCGTAGACCTTGCCGAACCGCATGAAGAAGAAAGCGCCATGGACGCCGCTCAATGGCTTGCTCCAGGACCTGCCCGAGGATGTCTGCGACCGCCTCGATGGCGAGATCCAGCTGGTCGACATGCCGGCCGGCAAGGTGCTGCACGAGGCGCATGCCGCGCAGACGACGCTGTACTTTCCGCGCGAAGGCATTGTCTCGCTGATGTACGCGCTGGAAAGCGGCGATACCAGCGAGTTCGCGATGGTCGGCAACGAGGGCATGGTCGGTATCGGCCTGCTCACTGGCGCGCGCAGCATGCCGACCCGCGCAGTGGTCAAAGTGGGGGGCGAGGCCCTGGCGATGCGTGGCGAGTTCGCACTGCGCGAGTTCCAGCGCGGTGGCGCGTTCCAGCAGATCCTGTTGCGCTACGTCCAGGCACTGGTCACCCAGACCGCGCTGACCGGTGTCTGCAACCGTCATCACACGGTCGACAAGCAGCTCTCGCGCTGGCTGCTGCTGGTCAACGACCGCGTGGGCTCGGTCGAGATCAAGATGACCCAGGAGCAGATCGGGCACCTGCTGGGCGTGCGCCGCGAGGGCATCACCGAGGCGGCACGCCGACTGCAGGAAGAAGGCTGCATCCGCTACAGCCGCGGGGTCATCCAGGTGATGGACCGCGACTGCCTGCTCGCCCGTTCCTGCGAATGCTACGGCGTGGTGCGGACCGAATACGACCGCCTGCTGCGGCCGGCGAACGAAGGCTGACCCTCACTTCGCGTTTTCGACGGGCAATGCAGCATGCAAGGCTCGCAACAGGAGACGCGCATGAGCCAGCAACCCCCGACCCTCGTCACCAGCCGCGATGCGGTGGCGAAGATCGAACACTGGATCACCCTGCTCAACGACGAAGCCATCGTCCGGGTGACCCTCGATTCGGATGTTGTCGAGGGCGTGGTCGCAGTGCGCCCCACCATCGAAGCCTTCCGCAACGATGCAGGCGAGGAAGGTCATAACGCACTGCTGCGCCTGGACGCCATGGAACCGCAGCAGACGCCGCAGTACGTCTGGCTCAGTGACGTGCTCGACATCAAGCAACTGGGTACGGATTGAACATGTCCGGCGGTTGATCGACGGCGCGCACCACTGCCCTGCGGATTGGCGGCGTCGCACCGCTCCGGACACTCATCGGGCCGGGCCCCGCCTGAGTCATCACTCCGCCGGTCGTGCCGGCAGGACGCCATCGCGTCGATCGTCGACTGGATGGTTCGCAGGCGACATGCCGGGTTCTGGTCGAGATCCGGATGGTCCCGTCCACCCAGCCAAACCGCCCTGGAAGCGACTCGGACGAGCGGCGCCGCCGCTGCATTGCAAGACCGCCGCGTCGTTCCGGCGGAGCCGATGCCAAGGAACCTCCGGGAGCGATCGGGGAGTTCGCGTGCAGCGCCCTGTTCAGATAGGGCCGTCGCCCCGTCCGGGGACCGCAACCGCCTGATCGCACACGGGTTTATGCTGCAACGCAGCGACGCGGCGGAGGACTCGTCTGCCGATAAATCCGATATTTTTCAACGTGTTATGATGGTCAGCTTCGCTGAAGACCGGAGGCCTCTATCGCTGTCGTACGTCCCCTCGCCGCCCTATTCGTCGGCGTCGCCCTGTTGTTGATGGGCAGTGGCCTGCTCGGGACCCTGCTCGCAGTCCGCGGCCGGTTGGAAGGTTTCGATGATCAGACCCTGGGCCTGATCATGTCCGGGTACTTCGTCGGTTTCTTCCTCGGCACCTACGCCGCGCCCGGCCTGATCCAGCGCATCGGTCACATCCGCGCCTTCGCCTTCTATGCGGCCCTTGGCGCGGCCGCGATCCTGATGCACCCGGTGCTGATCGATCCCTGGGCCTGGGGCGTACTGCGCGTGCTGACCGGTATCGCCCTGGTCGGTCTCTACACGGTGATCGAGAGCTGGCTCAACGTTCAGGCCCCACCGGACAAGCGCAGCCAGGTTTTCGCCGTCTATATGGCCGTCAACCTGCTCGCGCTGGCAGCCGGGCAGTGGCTGATCGGCCTGCAGGACCCGGCGAGCTTCGTCCTCTTCAGCGTCGTCGCCATCCTGATCTGCCTGGCCGCGCTGCCGGTGGTGGCCAGCCGCATGGTGCAACCCACCCTGCCCGCCACGCCGCGCCTTGCGCTGGCAGCGCTGTGGCGCGCTGCGCCAGCCGCGGCCAGCGGCGCCCTCCTCGCCGGGCTGGCGATGGGCGGGTTCTGGGGCATGGGCGCGGTCTATGCCGCAGGCCTCGGGCTCGACCTGCAGGGCATTGCGGCGCTGATGAGCGCGACGATCCTCGGCGGTGCGCTGCTGCAATGGCCGATCGGACGCATGTCCGATGGCGGCGATCGACGCACGACTCTGGCGATCGTCTGCACGGCCGCCGCCCTCATCGGCGTCGCGATGGCGTTCACCGCCGGCCGGTCCCCGTTT
>Ga0233380_1001404_pt1 | contig 10827 bp, 9 predicted proteins | sample ElkDunMinimDraft_9_FD_191541 | JGI IMG/M metagenome (GOLD analysis project Ga0233380, IMG submission 191541) | Fecal eukaryotic communites from dung pellets of Tule Elk in California, USA - Elk Dung F36 | ecosystem: Host-associated > Mammals > Digestive system > Large intestine > Fecal | place... | reverse complement strand
CGCTGTCGAGCACCGCATTGATCAACCCATAGTGGCAGGCGGTTTCCGCCGATATTTTATCTCCCAGCAACAGTAATTCGGCCGCGCGCTGGTGGCCCATCAGCATGGGCGCCAGGAAGCTGGAGCCGGCTTCGGGGCACAGCCCCAGCCGGGTGAAGGGCATTTGCAGATAAGCGTCACGGGTAGCATAGACCAGGTCGCAGTGTAGCAGCAGGGTGACACCGATGCCGATGGCCGGCCCGTTGACGGCTGCCACCAAGGGTTTGCGCGCCTGCAGCAAGGCCTTCATGAAGCCGACCGAGGCGGGCTCCGTGCCGGGATTGACCTGCGCCACAAAGTCATTGATGTCGTTGCCGCTGCTGAAGCATTCGCCTGCGCCGCGCAGAACGATGACACGCACCTCGGCGTTTTCCTCGCCATGGCGAATCCCGTCGCTCAACGCCCGATACATGGTCTGTGTCAGCGCGTTCTTTTTCTCCGGCCGGTTGATGTGCAGGATCAGCAGGCCGCCGTCGCGGCTGTAGCTCACATGAGGGTCGCAGGAATCGGACATGTTTTCACCTCGCTGCGGCTTTCTCCGGCGTGTTCCGGGTGCGGCCGGCGTTGTCGAAGGACCGATTCTATGCCAATGCCGGGTGAATAAACATGGTAAAATCGTCCGCTTCCATGACCCCCGACAGGTAACTGCAATGACTGTTATTCGCCAGGAAGATCTTGTCCAGAGCGTGGCGGATGCTCTGCAATACATCTCCTATTACCATCCGCTCGACTTTATCCAGGCCGTGAACGCCGCCTACGAACGCGAGGAGTCTCTCGCTGCCAAGGACGCCATGGCGCAGATCCTGATCAACTCGCGCCTGTGTGCGGAGGGCAAACGCCCCATCTGCCAGGACACCGGCATCGTGACCGTCTTCATGAAGATCGGCATGAACGTGCAGTGGCAGGGCGACATGAGCGTGGCTGATATGGTCAATGAGGGGGTGCGCCGCGCCTACCTGCATCCGGATAACGTGCTGCGTGCCTCGATCCTCGACGACCCGGCCGGTGCGCGCAAGAACACCCGCGACAACACGCCGGCGGTCATTCATATGGAAGTGGTGCCAGGGGACACACTCGATATCATTGTCGCGGCCAAGGGCGGCGGCTCGGAAAACAAGGCCAAGATGGCCATGCTCAACCCCAGCGACAGCATCGTAGATTGGGTGCTCAAGACAGTACCGACCATGGGCGCGGGCTGGTGTCCGCCGGGCATGCTCGGCATCGGCATCGGCGGCACGGCAGAGAAAGCGGCGGTGCTGGCCAAGGAATCGCTGATGGATCCGATCGACATCCACGAGCTGAGGGCCCGCGGTCCACAGAACCGGGTTGAGGAATTGCGCCTGGAGATCATGGACAAGGTCAACGCGCTGGGCATTGGTGCCCAGGGCCTGGGTGGCCTGACAACGGTGCTGGACATCAAGATCAAGGATTACCCGACCCACGCGGCCTCGTTGCCGGTGGCGATGATCCCCAACTGCGCCGCTACCCGTCACGCACACTTCGTGCTCGATGGCAGCGGACCGGCCCATCTCAAGCCGCCGCGCCTGGAAGACTGGCCGCAGATCACCTGGGATGCGGGTCCGCGTGCGCGCCGCGTGAACCTGGACACGGTGACGCCCGAAGACGTGGCGCAGTGGCAGCCGGGCGAGACGCTGCTGCTCTCCGGCAAGATGCTGACCGGACGCGATGCCGCCCACAAGCGCATGGTGGAGATGTTTGCCCGTGGCGAGTCCCTGCCCGAAGGCGTGGACCTGAAGGGGCGCTTCATATACTACGTGGGGCCCGTTGATGCGGTACGCGACGAGGTCATCGGACCAGCAGGGCCGACCACGGCAACGCGCATGGACAAGTTCACCGAGACGCTGCTCGACAAGACTGGCCTGCTGGGCATGATCGGCAAGGCGGAAAGGGGGCAGGTGGCTATCGATGCGATCAGCAAGCACAAGGCGGTCTATCTGATGGCGGTGGGCGGCGCTGCCTACCTGGTATCCAAGGCGATCCGCCAGGCGCGGATAGTGGCCTTCGAGGACCTGGGCATGGAAGCTATCCACGAGTTCGAGGTGGAAGATATGCCGGTAACGGTGGCAGTGGATTCCCAGGGAACCTCAGTGCACCGCACCGGTCCTGCGCAGTGGCAGGAGATCATCGCCCAGAAACTGGTAGTCACAGGAAGTTAAAAACGTCATCGAGGCAGCCGATGCAAGGCGGAAACAGGCGAAAAAGCGCAGTTTACCCGGAGTAAATGAGCATTTTGAGCCTGTTTCCAACGCAGCAGCGGCAACGCAGATAGCTTTTAGAGCATGTCCTCGTAGTGGTTGGGAACGCGCAGGTCAATCGGCCTGTGCGCGCCACGTACCTGCAGCTCTGCCGGTGTCAGCGAGAGCGAGTCGCCGTCGAGCACGTTGTGGTCGAAGCGGTAAATGGCGGCAGTCTCTCCGGCAATGGTGGCCTCGTCGTAGCGCTGGCTGTTCTCGCGGACGGCTTCGTTGCGCTGCGCGTAGTCCTTCATCCTGTCCTTGCCGTATTTCTTCTCCAGCATCTTGTGTGTGACATGTGGCGCCAGTATCGAGGCGGTCGCGTTGTTGCCACCAAAGCCCTTCGAGTTGATCAGCACCGCGTCCAGGCCTTCTGCACCGACTTCGCGGTGCTGCAGCAGGATGTCGAGGTTGGATTGCTGCACGTCGTCCGCCACCTGCCCGGTGGTCAGGATTCCCGGAATGATGCCGTACTTCCACAGCCCCAGGCTGCCGGCAATCTGGTCGCCTGCGGAGCTGGCCAGCGAGTGGCCGATGTAGGACTTGAGCGCTGCCACCGGCCAGCTATCGATGTTCCAGGCCTTTGCCACCATATTAAGAATGTCGGATTCGGTGACGCGGTTCTGCGGCGTCCCGGTGCCGTGTGCCTGCACGTAGCTGCGGCGTCTCAGTCCCTCGTCGCCAATGATGTTGCGGGTGGCGGCGGCCGCCTTGGCCACGGTGATGTAGTTGCCCACGCCCGGGCTGGCGATTGATTTCTTGTAGCCATCGGCATTGACGAACACATCGTTGACGGAGCCATGGATGTTGGCGCCAAGCTCGACGGCCAGCTCGTCATCGCACAGCACGATGAACTGGGCCGATTCGGCCAGGGTGAAGCCGGCGTTGAGGCCGAAGGGGCGACAGGCACGGGCGTAATCCGGTGCTTTGGGATTCAGGTGTCGATCCAGGTCCAGCAGGTCGGCGTCGGTGGCCAGTGCGCCCATGGTGGCATAGCCTTCGATCACTTCCGGCGTGATCGGCGCCTCGCTGGTGCCGATGACCACCAGACGATGCGTGCCAGACTGGATGTCGCGGATGCCTTGGCGCAGGTTGTACAGATAGGTGGCGCAGGCGGCCACGTTGGTGCCGGTTGTCCCCAGATTACCGAGGATGTAGGCGTTGATGAAATCGGCCGGCATCTCGGCAAAGCCCAGCGGCAGCTGTTTGGAGGTGACCTTGCGGCCCAGCAGTCGGGCCTGCATCAACCCGCCGTTGCCGTTGTAGTCCAGCTGGCTCATGCAACTGCCGGCATAGACGCTGATCTGGTCCGGTGCCACATGCTGCAGAATGGTGTCCCAGTCGATCCCCAGTGACAGCAGCGCATCGCTGGCGCCATAGACGCTCATCTGCAGACCGCGCGGGTGGTTGCGCGAGGCGTACAGTTCCCGCGGATCGAAGCCGCTGGGCAGCTGGCCGGCGCTGTTGACGATGGAGCGGCGGAAGTTTTCCGTCAGCACGTCCAGTGAGCCATGAATCTCTACCCGCACCAAGCCGTCGCCGTGGTCGCTGACCTGCCAGTCCAGCGGAATGGCATCGGGCAACTGCATGCGACGAATGACGAAACTCAGGGGCTGGCCGTTGGCCTGCAGCGTGGCGCGCTTGTGAAAGAGGATGTTGTCGGGGTCGAAGAGGTTGTCCTCGAGACGACGGATGAGGGTGCCGGCCTTGAGCACGGGGTCGATCGCCTGCAGCCAGTTTTCCAGCTGGACGGGGTTGCCATCGCCATCACACCACTGGCCATTGACCCGTTTCAACAGCCCCATCATCGTGGCCAGGCTGGCTCGGGTGGATTGCGCATCAGCCGCAGGCAGGGAGTCCAGAACCAGACGCCGATAACCGTGGTGCAGAGATGTGCGGCCGGCCGGGTTCACCCCGCCCATGCCAATGATGACAGGCAATCTGGACATGATTCTTGTTTCCCCCAAATCGTCTGTGAGTCAGACGATGACTGCGGCTAATATAGTCAATTGGGCGGGATGGATATATGTTTAAATGGCCATTATAACTGTTAATCTGGCCAATTTGACTGCCCCCGACGACTGTGGGAGGCTGGGTGGGCGACCTTGCGGCCGCCACTTCTGGCCGCCGTGGTATCGGCGCGCGAACGCCACTCGTCAACACACCGTCACTACGATTCAGAGACGCACCCTGAACATGACCGAACAACACACTCCGGATTCCGGCTTTGCGGAGCGGATCCAGCACCTCCACGACGAACTGGGGATCCCGCGGCATTATGCTGTAGCCTCCTGCCTTGCGCTGTGCGAAGAGCCGCCGCAACTGGTGGATACAGAGCCCGATTTTTACGGCCGGCCCCAGCGCCTGACGCCGGAGGCCTTTGCCGCCTGGCGGGCCATGAAGGAGACGGCGACGGCCGCCGGTGTCGAGATCTTCCTGATATCGGCATTTCGCAGCGTCGATTACCAGTGCCAGATCTTTCGCCGCAAGCTGGAGGCGGGGCAGCAGATCGACGGCATACTGTCAGTCAATGCAGCCCCAGGCTACAGCGAGCACCATACCGGCCGGGCGATCGACATCGGCACCTGCCACTGCCCTGCGCTGGAAGAGGAGTTCGAGCGGACCCCGGCGTTCGCTTGGCTGGACCGCAATGCCGCCGGCTTCGGTTTTCATCTTTCCTATCCGCGGGACAATAGCAGCGGCATCAGTTACGAGCCGTGGCACTGGTGCTACGCGCCGCAATAGTCCTTCTGCAGCCCGTCTCCGCAGCGTTTTCGCCCTGTTTTCACAGGAGCCGTAAAGGCCAGAATTCGGCCACTTTTCGGCCTTCGCAGGCCTGTAAAAATTCCGTCAAATGACCTTAGACAAACCCAATTTGATGGAGTAGTCTTGAGTTGAAGGTTTAAGAAGGAGATTGAATGCTAACCGCTCGACGCCCCACTTCTTCGCTTCTGCCTGGGCTCTTTTTCCTGGTATTCAGCGTCGGAATTCACGCACAGGAACCGCAGATCGAATTTCAGGACTGGCTGGCAGCCGTGATCGTTGAGGCGAGAGAGCAGGGTATCCGCGAAGAAATCATCGAGCAGGCACTGACCTCGGTGACCCCCATTCCGCAGGTCATCAGCAACGACCGCAATCAGGCCGAATTCACCGAAACATTCGAGCAGTATCGAGAGAAGCGCGTCACGCAATGGCGCATCGATACGGGGCGCGCGCGTCTGCGCGAACATCATGAATTGCTGCAGCGGGTGTCCGCCCATTACGGAGTCGAACCCCGCTTCATCGTGGCGTTCTGGGGCGTCGAAACCAATTTTGGCAACTTCACCGGCGGCACCGACGTGGTGCGTGCCCTGGTCACGCTGGCCTATGACCCCCGCCGTGCCGATTACTTCCGTCGCGAACTGTTCGGCGCACTGCAGATCCTCAACGAGGGGCACATCACTCATTCCGATATGAAGGGTTCCTGGGCCGGTGCCATGGGCCAGAGCCAGTTCATGCCCACCAGCTTCCTGCAGTATGCCGAGGACTTCGATGGCGATGGCAAGCGCGATATCTGGAACAGCGAGGCCGACGTGTTTGCCTCCATCGCCAACTATCTGAAAGGTGCCAACTGGCGCGGTGACCAGACCTGGGGCAGGGAAGTCAGCCTGCCTGCGGACTATCACGCCAGGGCAGGACAATGGCAGCAACCCCCCACGGACTATTCCTGCAGCGTACTGCGCAACCACACCGTACAACTGCCCCTGCGTGATTGGCAGGAGATCGGCGTGCGCCGCGCTGATGGGTCGAATCTGCCGGGCAACGACTTTCTTGCCTCCATCGTGCTGCCCGACGGCGAGAATGGCAGGGCCTTCATCACTTACAACAATTTTCGGGCGATCCTGAGTTACAACTGTGCCAACAACTATGCCCTGTCGATCGGCCACCTGGCCGACCGCTTTCTGGGTTACTGACGGGGCCAACAAGAGGAGGGACCAATAGCGCAATAAAAAACGTCATATTATTCGTCACGATAGCAAGGAGACCATATTCTATGTCTAATGAATTTCAAGTTGTTTTCCATAATATCGACCAATCTGAAGCGCTGATCGACAACGTGAACAAGCGCATCCAGAAGCTGCAACGCTTCAGCAACGACATTATTGGTGGCCGCGTGGTTCTCGACTCTCCACACAATAATCACCATAAAGGCAAAGTTTTCAGTGTCGCTATCGAAATTCAGACCTCAGGCAGGGTCGTGGTTGTCAAACAGGGACAACATGACAAGGCTGCCCACGAGGATATCTATGTCGCCGTTCGCGATGCCTTCAATGCCGCGGAGCGACAGCTCAAAGCCGTAGACAAGAAGCACCGCGGCGTCACCTCTCTCATGAACGGACACGACAGCCTCAATGGCGCGGATGATGGTGAAGGGACCATGGCCGCGAGTGACGACACAGACTATGTGGTCGTGTACGAAGACCGGGACATGCACGACAGTGCTGAAGCCCTGAATGTCAGAATCGCATGAAGCCCATGCGACAACCCCGTTAACGGAAAATGGTATGAATGTAAGTGAAAGGGATCAGATCGAGCTTGAAGCAGCCGCGTTTCGCCGTCTGCTCAAACATCTCGACGAGCACAAGGAGGTGCAGAATATCGACCTCATGAATCTGGCCGGCTTCTGCCGCAACTGTCTCTCTAAATGGTACGCGGCCGAAGCCGATGCCAGAGGCCTACCGGTCGATTACGAACAGGCCCGCGAGCGGGTCTATGGTATGCCTTATCCGCAATGGAAAGAGAAGTACCAGACGCCTTAATCAAAGCCGCCCTGAACCAGGACCCCTTGGCTGACACTGCCCGGTGCGAGGAGCACCGGGCTCAGTCGGTATCCACGTTGAACAGCTTGGTGCGCACCAGATGTCGGTACTGATGCGGGGTGATCGCGTTCAGCCGCTTGAACAGCGATGAGAAATAGCTGGTGTCCTGATATCCCACCGCGTAGGCGATCTCCGCAATGCTCAGGTTGCTCTGCTTGAGCAGCGACTTGGCCTGCTCCAGCCGCACCTCCTGCAGGTATTGAATCGGTGTCTGGCCCGCGGCAACGCGAAAGCGCCGGTTCAGCGAGCGCACGCTGATGTCGAACTGCCTGGCCAGGGCATGCAGCTCAATCTCCTTCTGGAAGTTCTTCTTCATCCACTCCTGGATCTTGATGATCTGCTCGTCGTGATGGGTGTCCTTCTCCTCGTTGGCCAGCAGCATCGAGTCGTAGGAGCGCTTCAGCTCGTGGGTGAAGTGGTGTGACACCTCGTCGGCCACCTGCGGCGTGAACAGCTGCTCCACGAAGTGCAGCATCACGTCGCGCACGGCGTTCACGCTGCCGGTGCAATACAACCGCTCGGCATGGGTGATGAAGCGCTTGCGCTGCAGCTTCACCCGCGGATAGCGCGCCTGGAAGTCATCGAAGTAGTACCAGTGGGTGGTGGCGTTGAGCTCGTTCAGCAGCCCGGCCTCGGCCAGGAAGTAGCTGCCGGTTCCCACGCTGCAGATGGTCGCCCCCGCGCCATGCTGCCCACGCAGCCAGGCGCTGATCTCCGGGTGCCGCTGCACGATGGCGTTGGGGTTGCCCCATAGCGCGGGCACGAAGATCAGGTCGGTCTTGGGAATATCGGCGATGCTGGCCTGGGGCTGGATGGTGATGCCACCGGTCATGGTGAGCGGCTTGCCATCACGACTGGCGATGAGAAACCGTCGGCGTTCTGCCTTCCTGTTGCGGATGCGCTTGATCACGTCCGCCGCCTGGATCATCTCCAGGGGAATGGTGATGCTGGATGCCAGCCCGTGCTCGATAGCCAGGATGGTGACGTGTTTCATGGATTACCCGTGCCGTGGTTTGGGTTCTGGTCGTAGCGGATCCCCAGCACCCACCAGCTGCGTATGCCCCCCGGTGTGGTGATCTCGACCTCGCTGTCCACCGTCTTGCCCAACAGCGCGCGGCCCAGAGGCGCATTGATGCTGATGTAGCCCGGCTGCTCGCCAATCTCGTCCGGGCCCACCAAACGAAAATCGTGCTCCGTGCCGTCGTCATCCTCCACCCGCACCCATGCGCCGAAGTAGGCCTTGCTGGTGTCCGTCGGCGGGCGATCGACCACGGTCAGCAGCTCCAGCCGCTTGCGCAGGTGGCGCACCCGCCGGTCGATCTCGCGCAGGCGTTTCTTGCCGTAGATGTATTCTGCGTTCTCGGAGCGATCTCCCAGTGCCGCGGCATCGCTGACCTGCTGGGTAACCGTGGGACGTTCCTGCCGCCACAGATAATCGAGTTCTTCCCGCAGGCGCTTCTCGCCGGCGGCGGTAATGTAGTTGGAAATTTTGCTTCTCTCTCTATGTTTTACACAAGGACAGGCACACCAGGTCAGGCACACAGACTATTCGAAACGCAGCCGCAGTTGCCGGCCAGCAGGATCATTGATGAAACCGTCCGAGGCTGTCGCTGCGCCCAGCGGCTCGAGCTTGACCCCCAGCCCCAGCAGCCGCACCGGCCGGTTGCCGCGACTGAAGCCCTCGGAGAACAGCGCCGCGTAGCCTTCCATATCGGTTTCGCTGGAGACCATCTCCACCGTGGTGGAGACAAAGTCCATGAACTTGAGTTTCACATACTTCTTGCTGATGCGGTATTCGTCCTGCACTCGCCCCAGCCGCTGCAGCAATTGCTCGTGCAGCTCCGGCAGGTTGTCCAGGCAGGCGGCCAGCGACGGCAGGTCGGTGGTGTAGGTGTTCTCCACGCTCAGCGATTTGCGGATGCGGTCGACGTTGACCGGCCGCTCGTCGATGCCCCGGCACAGCCGGTACAGGCTGTTGCCGAAGCTGCCGAAGTGTGACACCAGCTGCTCCAGGCTGTAGCCACGCATGTCTTCGCAGGTGTCGATGCCCAGGGCAGCGAGCCGGGCGGCCGTCACCTTGCCGACGCCGAACAGCTTGCGCACTGGCAGCACCCGGACAAAGTCGTCCACCAGATCGGGGGTGACCAGGTACTGCCCATCCGGCTTGTTCCAGTCGCTGGCGATCTTGGCGATAAACTTGTTCGGGGCGATGCCCGCCGAGAGGGTGATGCCGATCGACTCACGCACCCGCTGGCGGATCTCCTGAGCAATCAATGTAGCACTGCCGTGGCAGGCGGGAGAGTCGCTGACATCCAGGTAGGCCTCATCCAGCGAAAGGGGTTCGATCAGCGCGGTGTAGTCACGGAAGATGGCGTGCACCTGCTGCGAGGCCTCGCGATACTTGTCCATGCGTGGTGGGATCACGATCAGCTGCGGGCACTGGCGCAGCGCCGTGGCCATGGGCATGGCCGAGTGGATGCCGAACTTGCGCGCTTCGTAGTTGCAGGTGGCCACCACGCCGCGCTGCTGGGGGTTACCCCCCACGGCCAGCGGTTTGCCGCGCAGGGAAGGGTCATCCCGCATCTCGATGGAGGCGTAGAAACAGTCGCAGTCGCAGTGGATGATCTTTCGCAGAACGCTCATGAGCGCCATTGTAATGCAGGAGGGGCCTTGCAGCCGCATGGGACGCCAATGATGATCGGCAACCCATGCGGCGATAGGCAGAAAGATAGGCGGGAGCGCTAAGCGCTTAGCCGTTACGCTTCTCGAAATCCTTCATGAAGGCCACCAACTGCTCGCAGCCTTCGACCGGCATGGCGTTGTAGATGGAGGCGCGTGCGCCACCCACCAGACGGTGACCTTTAAGGGCATAGAGGTCCGCCGCGTTGGCTTCCTTGAGGAAGGCATCGGTCAGGTCCGCATTGGCCAGGTTGAAGGTCACGTTCATGACGGAGCGGTGATCCTTGTGGGCGGAGCCGATGTAGAAATCCGTGGCATCGATCGCGTCATAGATCAGCTTGGCCTTGTGCTCGTTGCGGACTTCGATGGCATCGACGCCGCCTTGCTCCTTCAGCCACTCCAGCATCAGCTTCATCATGTAGATGGCGAAGGTGTTGTTGGTGTTGGTCAGCGAGTGGTTCTTGTCGTAGACAGAGTAGTCCAACAGCGACGGGGTGATCGGCAGCGCGTGGCCGAGCAGGTCTTCACGCACCAGTACGCAGGCCAGACCGGCCGGGCCAAGGTTCTTCTGCAGGCCGGCGAAGATCACGCCGAACTGGTTGTAGTCCAGCTTGCGCGACAGCAGCTCGGAGGTCATATCTGCCACCAGCGGGATGTCCCCAGTGTCGGGAAAGCTGTTCCAGCGGGTGCCGAAGATGGTGTTGTTGCTGGTGATGTGCACGTAGGAGGTTTCCGGATCCAGCGCGCTCACGTCGAAGTCGGGGATGCGATCGAAGTTGGTGCCTTCGCTGCTCGCGGCACACACGACGTTGCCGAAGCGCGAGGCTTCCTTGCGCGCCAGCTGCGCAAAGTTGCCAGAATCCACATAAGCCGCCTTGTGCGCGGGCTTGAGGCCCAGCAGGTTCAGCGGAATGGCTGCGAACTGCATCTGCGCGCCGCCGTGCACGTAGAGGATGCGATAGTTGTCCGGAATGCCGGACAGTTCGCGGAACAGG
>Ga0233380_1001402_pt1 | contig 10845 bp, 10 predicted proteins | sample ElkDunMinimDraft_9_FD_191541 | JGI IMG/M metagenome (GOLD analysis project Ga0233380, IMG submission 191541) | Fecal eukaryotic communites from dung pellets of Tule Elk in California, USA - Elk Dung F36 | ecosystem: Host-associated > Mammals > Digestive system > Large intestine > Fecal | place... | reverse complement strand
CGACCGCGACCTCACCATCGTGGCCTGCAATACCGCCTATGAGCGGGAGGTGCGGCGCAGCCGCGACGAGTTCATCGGGCGCAACCTGTTCGAAGCCTTCCCCTCAGATCCGGATTCGCCGGGCGGCAGCCTGCTGCGCGGCTCGCTCGCCAAGGTGCTGGCCGAGGGACGGCCGGACGAACTGGCGCTGATCCCCTATGACGTGCGCCCCTCTGGGGAGGCACCGGCGCTGCGCTACTGGAGCGCGACGCACACCCCCGTCCTCGATGGGGAAGGCAGGCTCGCCTACATCCTGCAGCACACCACCGACGTCACGGCGGTCGAGACGCTGCGCCGCACGGCGAGGAGCCTGCAGAACGAGGCAGGGCTGCTGGGGCGGGCCGCTGCGGTGCAGGCCGAGAACACCGTGCTTGCCCAGCAATCGGATGAACTGCGCCGGCTGTTCCAGCAGACGCCGAGCTTCATGGCGGTGGTGAGCGGGCCCGAGCACGTCTTCACCCTGGTCAACGACGCCTATCAGCGCCTGGTGGGGCCGGACCGGCACGTGCTTGGCCAGTCGGTGGCGCAGTCGCTGCCGGAGATGGTGGAACAGGGCTTCATCGGGCTGCTCGACGCGGTACGCGCGAGCGGCGAGCCGTTCATCGGCCGGGGCGTTCCGGTGACGGTGCAGCAGGCCGGCGGCGAGGCCGAACTCCGCTATCTCGACTTCATCTACCAGCCAATCCGCGACGAAGACGGCAGCGTTGCCGGCATCTTCGTGCAGGGCCACGACATCACCGAGCAGAAACTGGCCGAGCAGGAACTGCTGCGCCAGCGCGAGATGCTGCGCATCGCCCAGGAGGCCGGCGGCGTCGGCACCTTCGTGTGGGACCTCAATACGGGCATGTTGTCGGGCTCGCCCACCTTCAATCTGCTCTATGGCCTGCCGGCCGACAGCGGGCCGCGGCCTTATACGGACTATGTCGAAGCGATCCACCCCGAAGACCGCGACCGGCTGGCGACGGAGGGCGCCCGTGGCCTCGAGGAGGGCCTGCGCCGGACCGAATACCGGATCCTGCTGCCGGACGGGCAGGTGCGCTGGCTCGAACGGCAGGGCAATGTGCTGCGCGGCGCCTCGGGCGCCCCGACGCATGTTCTCGGCGCCAGCTTCGACATCACGGCGCGCCAGGACCGCGAGGCCCAGATGGCGATGCTCACCCAGGAATCCTCGCACCGCATCAAGAACCTGCTGACCATGGTGCAGGCCATCGTGTCGCAGACCCTGCGTTCGGCTGACAGCATCGCCACTGCTCGCAGCAGCGTCGGCGACCGGCTCGCCGCCCTCGCCCAGGCGCAGGACCTTTTGACCCACGGCATCGAGGAGGGCGCGGGCCTGCTCGACCTCGTGGTCTCGGCGACCCAGCTCCATGGGGATGGCGAGCGCTTCCACGTCAATGGCAGCAATGTTCGCCTCGGCAGCCGCCCTGCCCTCGGCATGGCGCTGATGCTGCATGAACTGGGCACCAACGCCGCAAAATATGGCGCGCTGAGTGTTCCAGAGGGGCGGATCGACATCACCTGGACGGCCGACGCCGCGGGACATGTCGAGTGGCAGTGGGCGGAGCGGGGCGGGCCGGTCGTTCACCCGCCGCAGCGGCGCGGTTTCGGCTCATCGCTGATCGAGCGCGGCCTGAGCTCGCTGCCCGGCAGCACCGTCAGGCTCGACTTCAACGCCTCGGGACTTGTCTGCCGTGCGCACCTGGCGCTGGGCGAGCAGGGCGGCTAGCGCAGCCCCGCGACCTCGAGCAGGCCCAGACGCTTGGCGTCATAATAGTAGCCGCGGGCATAGTAGCGCACCGCGAGGTCGTGATCCCCCTTCGCCGTGACATAGGCGCCGGCGAGATAGCGCACCGCGTAGCGAAGATTGGTCTCGGCATCGAGCAGGCCGCCCGGCGAGCCGCGATAGCCCATGCCCCTGGCGGTCGCGTGGCTGATCTGCATCAGGCCGTAATAGGGGCCGTTGCGGGCGCCTGCATTGTAGTTGCTCTCGCGCACGATGACGCGCCGCACCAGCGCTTCCGGCACGCTGTAGTGCTGGCTGTAGTGGCTGATGAGCCCGTCGAGCTGGTTGCCGGTATAGGCGAGGAGCTTGGGGGCCGCCGGCACCACGGCCGCTGCGGGAACATGGCCCGCCGGAGTGGCGGTGGGGGTGGCAAAGGAAGCGAGCGCCGCCGTAGCCTTGCCGCCGGGCGCCGGCTTGATGCCGCTCATCGAGCAGCCTGCGAGCAAAAGGCTCGCCGCGGCGAGACCGGCAAGGCGGACGCCGGTTCGAGAGGGTAGTCTGGTCATGCCGCGATCCTAGCCGATTGTCGCCCTGCCGCCCATAGGGACAAATCGCGGCGGCTTGATGGCTGGTGTGTGGCCAAGCTGCCCCCGCTCCGCCATCGTCATATTTTCCCACCGTACCCGTTGCGCCCGCACCACGCTTTGGCTAGTTTGCGCCCGTCCCGGCCATGCGCCGGTGACCGGCACCCGTAGCTCAGCTGGATAGAGCGCTGCCCTCCGAAGGCAGAGGCCACAAGTTCGAATCTTGTCGGGTGCGCCATTCCTGTTCGAAACCGCGAACACCATTCGCTGAAAATTTGCCCTCGGTAATCGAACGGTGCAGCGCATGCGTGCTGCCCACGATCAGCACGCGCTTCTCACTGACGATAACGCGACCAACAACGCTGCGCAGGTAGTTGCGGCTCAGCACTGGCTCGCCACAGCGCAGCCGCTCCCTGACCAAACGGCAAAAGCGATGAAGCTTCTCATCGTCCAGCGGCACTGAAGGCGCGGCCTGTGCGACGGCCCTCTGAATGACCGCTTCCAGCTTGGTCTTCTCGGCCCGGCGCGCCTGGATGCGTGCTGCAAGCTCTTCGTCAATGGCGAGCTCCCCAGTCTCAGCCAACCGGTACAGGTTGCTGAGCGCTTTGCTCACAACCTCGAGTTCGGATCTCAACGTCAGGAGGCGAGCATCTACGTTGCTCGCGAACTCGGCGCGCCGGGCCAACAGCAGCTCGAGCAGGTCGAGCAGCCGCTCTGGAAGAAGGATGCGCTCCTCGACCGCCTTCAGGATCAACTCGTCGAGGTAAGGCATCGGCACCCGGATGCCTGGACAAGCGCTCTTGCCCTTTTGTGCCCGGCTAGCACAGGCATAGTAGGTGTAAAGCTTCCCACTCTTCGACGTGCCGGTAGACATGGTCATGCCGCCGCCGCAGATGCCGCACGTCGCAATGCCCGTGAGCAGCACGGGGCCGGTCACCACGCGTGGGGGCGTGACCTTGGGATTGTTCATTGCAAGCTTCTGCTGAACGGCCTCGAACTCTGTCGTCTCGATGATTGGGGGCACGTCATAGTGCACCACCTGGTCCGGCTCATGCTTGCCGCCCGTCGCCGAGTTACGGATCGAGTAGCGCCCCTGGCCGATGTAAATCGGATTGGTCAGGATCTTGTGGAGGGGACCAACGCCGAACTGCTTGCCTTTGCGGGTCTGGTATCCCTGGCTGTTGAGCCAGGAGGCCAAGGAAGTAACACCCATTGGGGGCAAACCCGAGGACGCGTCTCCGTGGACATATAGCCGGTAGATCAGCCGAACTGTGTCGGCTTCCACCTCATCGACGACCAACACCTTCTTGATCTTGCTACCCCGGCGCTCCGCTTCAACGGCCTTGTATCCGAGTGGCGGAGTGGAGCCATTCCAGAACCCCTGCTCCGCGTTCTCGCGCATGGCGCGACTGGTGTTCTTGGAGTTCTCGACGGACGTGTGCTGGTCGAGAATTGCAAGCACCTGCCTTACCAACTGTTCGGCAGGCTCATTTCCGCTCGGCTGTGTTGCCGAGACCAACTCGACGCCAACCTTGTTGAGCCGCTTGACGGCCGTCTCCATGCCGATCAGGTCGCGATAGAGCCGGCTGTAGGCGTAGACCACCACGGCGTCGAATGGGCGTTCGGGGCCGCAGGCAAGATCGAGCATCCGATTGAGTTCACCGCGAGCGGGGTTGGTCCCGGACGCCCCCGCATCAATGAACTCCTGGGTGACCGTCCATCCCCGCGCCTGACAGAATGCTTCGATCTGGTTCCGCTGGCTAGGGATGGAGACGTCGCCTTCCGCCTGCCTGACCGTCGATACTCGCAGATAAGCCGCGACCCGCCGCGGCGGCGCCACGGCGAGTCCAGCTGCAACGAGACTTTCCCGGTTTGAGAGTTTCATCTCGGACCTCACGCAGAACAACACCTTCCGATGCTGTCCTACCGAGATGAAAACTCAAAGCGCGGGCGCCTCGGTCGGCCCTGTTTCTGGCGGCCAACACCATCATGAACGGCCGAGGCCAGCCTTCATCTCTGCGCAGCTTCGGTGCCCGGCTGGCGCGGAAGAAGGGCCGCAAACGCGCGATGGTGGCAGTAGCCCGCAAACTTGCCGTTGTGCTCCATGCCATGTGGACCGACGGCACCATGTTCTGCAACGTCGAGAAGGAGGTGCTCGCCTGACGCTGTGATCGCCTACCAGGAAGGCCGCTCTTCGTTGCAGTTCGTCCGGTGCGGACGAGGGAGCCGGGGCAAAGCCGCAAATGTCTGCTGCGCATCGTAGCGCGTCCAAAAGCAAGGCACCCCGACCCGATCCGACCAATGCTTGTGGCAGCACCGGCTCGCACCGCATGCCGACCACGAAAAGAAGCGTGACCCGCCCAGGACGAAACGCTGTGGAAGATAAGCTTGGAGCTTGACCTCAATGCCCGATTAAAGAAGCCGACGTTGAGTAAAGCAGCGCGTATTGATCAGAGATGGCTTCGAGCGGACCATCATGGATGATGCGCAGATATCGGCCAGGCGGAATGGAGTAGCTGACCATTCCAGCAGGGACTTCGGACGCTTTGGCCGCGAGGTAGCCACGAGCTCACGATATACGCCGGCCTCGCGGCCGACCGAGACCTCAAGAAAGCTCGTCGCTCCGGTTTCTGCCGCGAACAGCTGCTCCCAGGCGGCGGGCACGGCTCGTGGCAGGTCCTCCCATTGGGCTTCCACCATGATGCCGATGGCAATGAGCTCGGGCAGGTCGATGGTCTCGATCAACACAATGCCTCCCTATGTGCGAAAGGGAGGACTAGCCCGGATCGGGCTCATTGGCCATCGTGGCACCTTCCAGACGGCGAGCCGTAGCCTGCGCCAGCCACTCGTATTCTGCAGAGCTGTGGTGTTGGTGGCCATTCAGAATGGCAATCTTGAGCCAGAACTCCTCGAGCAGTCCATCATCTGCCCAGACTTCCTGCAATCGGCTCCTGAACGTAGCTTTATCTTCTTCGCCGCGGTTCCACGCCATGAAGTCGATATAGGTGTCGGCAAGCTGTTGGGCTTCGGGAGAACTCACCGGCACCTGGCGCCGCATCACAGACCGCACTTGGGCAAGGATTTGGTCCTGGCGAGCGTACCACTCGTTCGGGTTGTCGCGCGCCTGCAGGAAGTTCTCCGTTCGTCCCGTATCCGCTGCTTGAGCCCTCAATACTCTTTGCAGCCTCTCGTTTGAGAGGAGCTCGTTCACCCGCAGCCAGGCATCCAGTTGCTCCGGTGATGGCTCATCGGGCAAATCTGGAGCCGAGATCAGATCCTGCATCTTCACCCTCCAGCGATCATCGAAGGTGATGCCTCGGGTCACGGATTCCATGAACGCGGATGCAGTGAGTTGCCGCTGCTGGCGGGTGTGCTCGATCATCTGACTGATCCTGTGCAGGTCTTCTATGGTGGGGGAGCCGGACGACAGGGCCAGGCGCAGCGTAGTGGAGAGAGCCTTTTGGCGGCCGATGCTCGCTTCCAGTTCCATGAGCCGCATCGACAGCATGTCTCCGATCGAGGTGTCGCGGCGCAGAACTGCCTGGATGTCTGCAATACCTACACCGGCGACGCGCAGGGCCTGGATCAGATCAAGAGCGATCACGTCGCGGTCGTCGAAGATCCGGTGAAGCCCGCCCGCGAGGGTCTGGTGTCGGTTGCGCGCATTCCCCGATATGCCGAGCTACTTCGAAGTGCCCGCCTCCAGGATTGACACGATCGAGAACAGCGTGAAGCAAACCGCGCCGAGACCCGTGAGCACGCGGGAGGGAACGAAGAAGTCGGAATCTACCAGCGCCGCCTCGCTGAGGAACGCGGCGAAGAACAGGCAGGCGAGACAGGTCATCACCGGGATCAGCGGGACGCGGTTGGCCAGGGGGAACTGACGGCGCCAGACCGAAGCCAGCAGCCAGACCTTGGAGAAGATGCTGAAGCAGATCATCCCCAGACCGAGCATGACACAGCCGGGGGCGATGCGTTCGGGCCGGTCGGAGCCGAACAGCACGAACAGGCCCCAGACGAAAATCACCGTGCCCATCAGCAGCACCCAAGACGACCAGTACCAGCGCTCGCCCTCGTCGAACTCGTTGCGCACCTGGCGCACCACGGACGCGACGAGCGCGATCAGGCTGGAGCAGATCGCCGCGAGCCCCATCAGCACGTGCCCAGCAACGTAGTGATCGGTGATGCTTTGCCCGGTCAGCAGGATCACCGCCCAGACGCCACTAATCATGGTGGCGGCAATCGGCACGCAGATCAGGATCCAGCTCGTGCTGGAACTGTAGGCCGCTGCGGGCGTGCCATCCTGGTGGCGACCGGCGGAGTTCTTCGGGATGAGGGTAAAGGCCGAGGACGCAGTCGCGACCGTGGACACACAGGCCGCGATGAGCCCGATGCCGAACACCACGTGGCCGGCAACGAAATTATCGGCGGCGGAGCCGCTTGCCCGCAGCCACAGTCCCCAACCAGCGGCGAGCAGGGCGGCAGAATAGCCGATGATGGGCAGGATCACCTTCCACTGCGGACCAAAGGTGTTGGTCAGCTGCCGGATGATCATTGCCGCGGTGGTGAACAGCGCGACACAGATCGCCGTCAGGCCAATCAGCACATGCCCCGCAACGAAGTGCCCCGCGTCGGATCCACCTGACACGACAGAGAGCCCGAGGCTGAGGCAGATGGCGCCCATCAACAGGGGAATGGCGCGGAACAGGATGCTGATACCGTAGTTCATGAAGCGCACTTCCTGATGGTTGAACACGCCAAGCGGTTACGTGTCCCATCCTGCGGCCAGGGGCGTCGTGCAGCGTTCCGCAGGGAAATCACTGGCGTATCTAGGAGGGGTGGAAAGCCTCTGTATTGACAACCGTCAAACTTGCGCTGATGTATCGCTGGTCCCCAGGGGGACGGACCACTCAAACCTGCCGTTTGGCAGTAGCGCTTGTGGCGCTGCGAGCCTGTTGGTTGCTTCCTCCGGCCAAAGTGCGGGCGAGCAACTGCTCGTAGATCGGCTTGCCGCCGAGCCATTGCGCGGTGAGATTCGCGACGAGGCAGGTAGCGAGCAGTGGCACGGCGACATCATAGGCGCCGGTGAGTTCCAACGTCAGCACCACACCGACTATGGGCGAGCGTACGCACGCCGTGAACAATCCACCCATTGCTGCAATCGCGAAAGCGGCCGGAACAAAGCTTTCGCCCGGCACGATCGTGTTGAGAACACCGGCGAAGGCGAGTCCGATGCAGGCGGCCAAGGAAAGAATGGGCGCGAAAATGCCGCCGGGTACACCGGTCGAGTAGCTCCCGACGGTGGTGCAGAAGCGAACCGCCGCGAGCGCCAGCAGGATCATCACGCCCGGTTGCTGGCGGACCAGCTCAGTGATGACAGTTTCGCCGCCTGTCACGGTCTGCGGCAGCAGAACCAGGAGTGCGCCGATGGAAGCACCGATGACCGCTGGGTATGCGTAGGGCACCTTGGTGCCCATGGCGGCCGCGAGATCCAGCCCCTTGAGAAGGCTGGCATTGAGCAAAACTCCCACCGCGCCCAATAGGCCCCCAAGCAGCACGAAGAGCGGCAGCATGGCTATAGGCATCCGAGCGGCCTGCATGGTGAGGTCCGGAGCCATGCCGCCAATCCATTGGGTCATGACGGTGGCAAGCAGGGAGGCAGCGATTACGCCCATGTAGGTGTCGTACCGGTATGGGAACTGTCGCCGAGTTTCCTCGATCACAAACAGCACTCCGGCCACCGGAGCGTTGAAGGCGCAGGCCAAGCCCGCGGCTGCGCCGGCAGCCAGCAAGCCGCTGCGCTGCGTAGCGTCAAGTGCAAACCGTCGCGAGAGCATTGCTGCCACCGACGCCCCTATATGGATAGTCGGCCCCTCGCGTCCCAGAACCAGGCCGGATCCAATTGCTGCTATCCCGCCAACGAATTTCACTGGCAGCACTCGGGCGCCATGAATCTCACGCAGGTCCGCCATTGCCCCTTCCACCTCCTGAACCCCACTGCCGCCTGCCTCGGGTGCCGCGTGGCGTACCAGCGCCACACTCACCATCGTGGCGCCCAGGGTAATCAGGGCTGCCAAGGTTATCAGAAGTGGTCCTTCGACTATCTCCCGCAACTGCGCGGGCCAGTGCAGCAGTGTGTTGATTGCAAGGTGGAACATAGAGCCGATCGTTCCCGCAATCACTCCTACCGCTGCAGCGAGAACAATGTAGCGCAGTTGCCCCCAAGCCACCGTGGCCTGGGACGGAACAGGGTCGTGGACGTCTTTGCCGGCGGCGACCATCAGCCGGGCATCAGACGAAGATGCGCCGCAAAAGATCGAAACCGACCACAATAAGCAGAACAGCGTAGATGAGCTGCAAGGTCCGCTCGTTCATCTTGTGGCTGACACTCACGCCAAGCGGTGCCGCGATCATGACTGTCGGCACCATCACCAGAAAAATAGCGATGTCGACATAGCCGAGCGACCAAGACGGCAGGTCCTTGGCGTTCCAGCCGCTGATGATGGACCCGACTGCGCCCACCGTGCCGGTGATCAGGCCGGTCGCGGCCGCGATCGCCATGGCACGTTGCAGATGCATGTTGAAGGCCGAGAGGATCGGTGTTGTCAGCGTGCCGCCGCTGGTGCCAGTCATCGCAGCGATGAAGCCAACAACCGAGGAAAGCCCAACCATCTTTGCACCCTTTGGCGGCTCCTGACCAAGCGAGAAGCGGCCGCGATTGAAGGCGATGTAGAAACCGACCAAAATGACGTAGATCGAGAACAGACCTTGCAGAAGTTCGGTTGAACCGAATGGCAGCACGATTGACCCGACAACAACCCCGATAAAAAGCCCAATCGCCCAGGTCTTGAATACTCCCATATCCAGGTCGCCGAGCTTGTAGTGCTTGCGGGTGGAAGTGATTGCACTCGGTATGACGAGCGCCATCGAGGTCGCAGTTGCAACATGCATCATCACGGGATGGGCCACGCCGAGCCACGGGAACAGATAGATGAAAATCGGCATGCGGATGGTGCCTCCGCCGATCCCGAACAGGCCTGCGACGAAACCGGATGCCAAGCCAACCACTGCGAAAACGGTGATGCGTAGAAGGAGGTCGTCCATGGCGGGGTGCCTCTGCTCGCGCCAGGAGGCGCGCGGGTCCTAGGATGTCTGAGGCTGTTCTTGCGACAAACGGTGGTGGATCAAGGCTCCGTGGTTGGATTACGTCTGCACGGACATCGGAGGGTGACTGTTCGAGGCGTCGCGGCAGGGACACGCTCTCTGTCGTGGCAGCGATGCGAGCGAGCAGATCCATTGGCTCTGTCTCGCCCGCATTCCGGGACTTACTCGTCGCGGAAACACGCAATGTGAAAGGAACGGCGGGCAGGCTTGCCGCTCACGTCGTACGTGTGCACCTGCATCTGATTTGGATCAGCAGTCAGCCCCACGGTGATGAAGCCGGGCTGGACATCCTCTTCCAAAGCGCTGCCGATCGTGCCGGCGAAGTTCGTCTTGGCTTCGCCTTGGAGCGGGATCTTCCAGGTAATCAGATACCCGTTCTCACCCTTCAGCTCGCAGGTGTCGATCATGTAGCCACGGGCGATGGTACCATCCGATTTGATGACACAGGCCAGCCGGTTCTCGAACTTTGTCATAGTATTCTCCTGTTAGTCCGGGGTTTCACAGTAAAGGAGGCTGCCAAAGGCATTCCCCGGCGAATTCATTTCTCCTGGTCGAAGCTTTCGTTCAGGCAAGGTGCTTCCGCTAGCGCGCGCCGGACATCCCGGCTCGTGAGATGGAAGTTCCGGTCCCTCGCCACGCCGGCCCTCCTTATCTTTGTCCAGGCCGCTTGCTCGAAGGCCTGCCTGTGAACCCGAAAAAAGGTCTCGCATTCTTCGTGCCCCACCCCGCCGCGCATGGACCGGAAGGCCAGGCGGTGGATGAAGCAGGAGCCCTCATGCCCCTTGGGCCGGAACACCAAGGCGTCTATGTCGTGCCGCCATGTCAGATCATTGGTTGGCATGACGGCCTTCTAGGCGCAGGCGGGCGGGTTACGCCTGCTCACGGAGACGCTTTCACGCGTGCCCGCGCGTACCCGGCAACGCCGCCGAGGACGATCCAGAAAACGAAGCTCGCCAAGGATGCCATAGCAACGAAGGCCTGGGTCAGGGAGGCGGGGACGGGAGAGTCAAAGGTTGCGGGTTTTGGCGCGCCCACAAGGTGCGGGACCACGAGGAGTGCGACCCCAAGAACGGCGAGCGGCAAGGACCGCTGGAAGACCAGGAGGGCAAGGCCAATGCCGGTCGACAAGGCCGTCGCAGCCCACCAGATCTGGCGTTGCTCCAGATCCGCAGCTGGCACAGCCGGCAGCTCGGGGGGTAAGCCCAGGCCCGGTGCTAGCGTGAACACCGCGAAACCTGCCAAGCCCCAGAAAACGCCCTGGCGCCAGCCGGTCAGGCCGCCCTTCAGCTCCGACGCTGCCACGAGCAGCAGCGCGAATCCCATCGCGGTCACGAT
>Ga0233380_1001397_pt1 | contig 10888 bp, 2 predicted proteins | sample ElkDunMinimDraft_9_FD_191541 | JGI IMG/M metagenome (GOLD analysis project Ga0233380, IMG submission 191541) | Fecal eukaryotic communites from dung pellets of Tule Elk in California, USA - Elk Dung F36 | ecosystem: Host-associated > Mammals > Digestive system > Large intestine > Fecal | place... | reverse complement strand
CATATTTCATCATGTCTTTTTCATAAGCCTTCTAGACCAAACGTTTGTGTCTTTAATCAAACGTAAGCACGAAACTCCTAATAAATCCCATACAAATGATTTTTAATAAAAATAAAGATTTTGTAATGCCTACTTACTTAAGGTATATCTTTCTAATTAGAAATTCTTGAGAGATACATATACTTACGTGATAAATCCCTTAGGGATTTTAAAATTACCTATAAATCTTAGAACATCTCAAAATATAACAGAATTTTAAGCTCTTTCCAAAAATTATACACGCAAACTTATGCCCTTAGAAAAACATTACATACTACAAAAGTTTCCTTCAACTTTAAGATACAAAAAGAGTGTTACCTAAAAGAAGCAAGGATATACGCGATACTAGACCATAAATATTCCTATAATGCCGTAAAGAGAACCTACCTATAAAATATCTTCGTGAAAGAAAAGTATTTTATTAGAAAACATACTTTAGTGAAAATACTAAAAAAATGATAAATATGTATAAGTTTTTTTTCTAGCGAATAATTCATGGCATTTAACACAATTACATACATTATCAAGTCGGAGTAATACATGTATAAAATTTTATCTTTTATACAAAGCATATTCTAACTATGAAAGTACTCTATTTGTTAAAACATATCTACGAATTAATTTAACAATATTAGATATCATAAAAATGTTAAAAGTTACCTCTGATACACGTTTAATAACATGAAGGATTTCCTCTTACTGACAGCTTATCATTGCTTATAAAACCCGCCAGTACAATACAATTAATAATTCATGGGGTACTCCTCGATGCTTAACAATACGTTTAACATGATTTTTAAAAATACCCGTTCTTCGAGTTATAGAAAAACACATAGCAATAATTAAATTACTTTACTACCAAACTTACCTAGATAAATATTATAAAACCTAAAATATGTGCTCCAAAGACAACCTACCAGTAAGTTACACGAGTATACTTATAAAAAAATGCTTGTAACACTGCAGTAAAAGACCTGCTTTACAAAATACCTTTGTAGTCTTATAATATCATTAACAACTACATGAAAGGTGTGCAGGGTGGTATACTTTTTTACAAGGGCTAGAGCCGTAGTACCCCATAAAGGACATCTTGTTAAACTTCAAAATTTATAAAATATGTGAATAATGGAACCTTCTTAATGAGCTATTCAAATCATTGTATTTTCTAAATGGATTAACGAGGAAGTGCTCCTCATAAAATATCTCTTTCAAATAAAAGGAAACATACAACTATGATAACGGACCACACGTAGCAAACAAAAAGTATGCTTACATGAGACTTTGGATGTCTTCAAAGTCTCGTTAAAAACCTACCTGCGCAGGGAGTATTTACGTAAAAATAAAATTTAGATCCTTGACTAAACAAGGTTAAATTTCTACTTAAAAAATCTTCTAAAATACCTTTAAAATAATCAAAACTCTTGCCCTAGCTACCACACGATTTCTGATATAACATACATACTTACTCTTTTATTTACAGAAAAGAATATTACTTGTAAAAGTCCCTCCTATCTCAGAAGCCTTTGAAAAGTTGCTAATAAGATTCAAAATCAATAAAAAGCTCCTCAAATAGATGGCCTTTATGCTATTCATTAAAACTAACTGTAATGCTAAAAATCCATGCTAAAAGAAATTAGGAGTGTTTAAAGGATACGTATATAATGCTATATAGACATAACAGATATTAATTAGAAGAAAACGAATAATGCGCAGATAGTACTTTTAAAATCATTTCGTAACATATAAAATTACCTTAAAGATAAACATACCTCACATAAAAGTTTGTTATTATAATCCCTTTTGTCGGTATCAAAACACAAGATTTTCATAGGCTACTTCTTAAAATATCATTTATTGGCACGACTTTAGTTCAGGTTTACTATGCAAATACCCTTACGTAACAGAGAGGCACTATGCTGTATTCAGGGATTGTATGTAGTAATACCCATAAACAGAAATACCTCTCTGTAAAGATCTTGAAACACAGAACTGATATCTATGAGCAAAAGATACATACTGAATTTAAGTATACCCTTAAAAATTCCCGCCAACACACATGTTAACAATTGCGACTGCCACAGGAATACATACATATTTACTAAAAACACTTATACACAGTATTTTAAGGTCCTCCACGCAAGCTATAACACGTTTATAAAGGTATTTTGTGTGATTTTGGCAGGGCGATGCTATATTTAAAAGGAATTACTTTTATAATAGAAGATGCTATTGAATAAGATTACCAAGATAAAAGCATTTTAAGAGTTACGTATGCAAAAAAGCTTTGCGGGCTTTTTTAGATAAATATTTAACACCACTAGAATAACAATACGACAGTGCTCAAGATTCCTAGGTGGTTGATGTATAACGCGCATAAAGTAATATAATAATAACCATAAGAAGACTTTTATAAACTTTACAAAGGCTCCAACGAATATCCTCATACGACATTCTGATATAACGCAATACATTCACTTTTGCATGTTAGCACGTAGCGAAATACGGAATATGTACCATCTTACTTTATCCAGAAAGCGAGGCTACTATTATGTTGCAGGATTTAACCATATAAAGATGCCGGTAGACCTTATAATTTTTAGCACCCTTAAAGCTTATTACTAGACACACTTTGCTCGTGTTATATGATAATTTACATCGGAAACTGCTCTTTATTCTACCATAAGATTCCTTGCACTATTTAAATATACCCCTATAACATGCCTATTAAATAAGGTTACAACTATTTTTATCCCTTATCCTGAAGGGGACGTACACTTTTGTATGAAAACATCACCCTTAGACTCATGCATCTAGCTAGGATCACTGTTGTTTAGTTACATCATCTTTATAAACTAACTTGCTAGAAATACTTACTTTCATTCCTTCCCTCTAAGATATAGATTAACATGAACACCACGCCTTTTGATATGTTTATCGGTATTACTCTATTTTTGAATCCTATTAGCCGAGATATCACATTTTGAGCTAGGAAACAATGGATATTTTACATAGCTTAGGATAACATTATATAAAAAGGATATGCGTGAAACAAATACCCTGAATATGCTTACAAGAGTAATTTTAACTTTAGTATACTGCAGCACCCCTTTTACCAAAGCTTTGGTAAACACGCTAAAAATCTACAAGACAAATTTAATTATATGTTATGTTAACCGAATAAGAGAATACGGTGTTCCACAAGGAGTCCTCCTGCAGAAAAAAAACAAGTTATAAACTACTATATCATTAAAATACCCTCTTATACCAAAAAGGACTACCTTTATAAGAGACGATTTGACATAAATCTATAGAAAATTTCATTAAAAGTTAGAAGATACTGTGTATAAAGCCACATAAGTTGTAACCTTCCTAAAAAGTATGCAAATATTTAACGTACGTACGATAATACTATACCTAGAAATCAGAACCTTATTAAATATGCCTAAAAGTTAGAAAAAGTATCCCTAGCCTAAACAATTAAAAATACTTATGAATGATCTCACAAATAGTACGTCTATAATTACTTTTAGGTACTTCGAAGAGTATAAAATATGATACCTTCACAGAAAAAATCTAAATCTACATAAGTTTAATCGCGGATACATCCCAAGAAAAGCATACTACAAGACATCAAATCTTTCTTCTATGGATTCCTGCACTGAAAGTGTACTTCTGATAACTACTTGAAAGCATTACTCGTACAAGCTTATTTTTACAGCGGTGAGAGTACTTTTTAATTATAAATAGTTGTAAAATACTAGAATACATTTTATAAATGCTTAGTATACTGAAAAAAACACTCACTAAGGTACTTTCCTAAAATTAATACTTATTCTTACATTACAACTGCAAAAAAGATAAGTTACATATGGCAATTTTTTTTCTGTATCCTGTAAAAATTAGTATGCTACTCGATGCATAGGATGGTCTCACCCTATATTACCAAAAAGCTAAACTTAAAATAGTTGCTTATTACATAACGTTTTTACGCTTACTTCAAAAGCCCAAAGTAAGTTCTCTTCAATAAACTACGAAAAGATATCTATTTCAATAATCTGCCCAAGGAAATAAATTCAAAAATAAGCTAACGTTTACGGGAATACCGCTATTTTAGAAAACTAAACGTAGATAAATATGTAGATGTACGCTTATTAAATAAACGGAAAAAAACTCGATAAATTTGAAACTCCTAAACCCCAACCAAAGATGAATTATAGTACTTATAAACTCGTTCCGAAAATAAGCTTCACGACTACTTTAGAAAGTGTGTAGAAAGAAGACATCGATAAGATCTTACATAGGTTTTGTTATACATTTTAACAAAATTTATTAAAGTATACAGAGTTAAAAAGAAAATGATGTTTGCACTTATAGTATAATAAAATTTTTAATAATAATTACCCAGTCTTATTAACAGTAGCCACATTAACTTTATTTGAGCGAAAAGTATGGCCGCCATTAAATTCGTCGCGGTCCAAATGTCGTCGGTTTGGTTTGTTACAACCCTTGCAGATGGTTTAAAATTATTAATTAAGGAATTATTATACCATTAAAAGGTAATAAGTATTTTTCCTATTTTCTCCAGTTCTCTTTTTAGTTTAAGTTTTGCTAGTGGTCTGTAATTCTTTTGAAGAACATTATTTAGCTCTCCTAATCTTGTGTAATGGTATTTTTAGCTTTTCGTCACTTTCTGTCTACGGTATTTATTAGGCGGTTGGGCATTAATTCTCGTTATGCTTCTTAGGTGCTTTAAGATAGCTTCTCAAATGATCTCTTATGAATTAGTTTAAGCTTATTAATCTTATTAGTTGTATCCTTGCTCAATCTTTAATTTAGTTGATATTGTGTTGCTCAACATGAATCTGGTTTGCTATACTTTATTACCTTTTGTTTAATTTATATGATTGCTATCTTAGTGAAACTAATCGCACACCTTTCGATTCCCTGAAGCTGAAGAGAACTCGTAGCTGGGTATAGTGTGAATACTCTAGCGGTCCTTTGCTTTTTACTTCATTGCAGAGTATGTAACCTTATATTTGGTCTAATATAGTGTTATTTTATTTTTCGGTGGATGGTTTCCAGCACTCTAACTATACTATACCACCATACATTATTTTCGCTATTAAATATTAACTATCCTATTACTTTTCTGCTGGATCCGGGCAGCCTACCTCGCTATCGTTGGGATCAGCTTTTAATCCTAGCATGGCGTACTTATTTACCCTTGACATTATCAGCTGCATTTTTTATCACAATTATTTTTTCAACAATGATTTCTTCCGATACAAGTTTATTACAATTTTCACCTTTTTTTATTTCATTTAAAAATAAAAAATTTATAAAAAACAAAATTATATTGCATTTGATTTTATTAAGTATCTTATTATATAGTATTCTTTATTTTAAAACAGATATTCAGAGATATTTAATGATATTACTTTATATTTATATAGGAATTTGTTCTTACTATCTTTTGTACACCTATCGAACTTTACAAAAAAGCTTCCTATCCTTTTTAAAATATTTTGCTAATTTCATTATTTTAACCATATTAATTTTATGTACCTTTACAAGTTTTTATGCGATGAAAACCTCTCCGGACATTTATATCGAAAATCTTTCATTAACATCAGGGCTTCGTTACTTATTGAATCTTATAATTATTTTCACAGCGTTAATTCTTACCTTTATTTTTCAGAAATATTTAAAAAACTCTAACCTTTTTCGTCAATACCTTTTAGAAGAAATAACAGTTATATTAAAATCCTGGGAGTCTTCCTTTTTTGGGCCCTTATTTTATACGTTAATACATACATTATCTAAAAAAAAATACGTTAAAATTATCTTTTTTTCCTGCCATTTATACATACAATTTTATTATTGAATTTTGCGTTCTTCCATGGCAACCTGAAATATAACTTGTATTTATTATCCACTTCATTATTTACATGGTTTTTAAAAAATTTATGGTACTACTTTACAAAGTTCCTCGAGGAAAATTCTACAGCTGTCCGTGATGCTTTAATCGTTACATACAATGAAGAAACTTCTATAACAATATCTGAAAAATTTTCAGATATTGACATTTGTCAACTAAACTTCAAATTAAACCCTAAATTTATTGAAAAACACAAGCTAAATCCAAAAAATCCTGAAACAAATTCAATCTTACTCGATTTAGAAAAATCATTTATTGCATTAGGTATAGTAACCGCTTCTATTTATGGTTACACGCATAAAACAAAACATTTATCAAAAATTATCATAACTTTTCGTCTAATTTGTTGGTATCACCTTTTCTTGTATATAACTTCTTATAATATAATAACACCCATCGTATTACAAACTCCAAGCATTTTCGGACGTTTTATTTCCTTAAGCTTAACAAAAAGATCTTATGCTACAGAAGCATTCTTCTTACAAAAAACCTTCCAAAAAAATATGGAAAAAATTTCCAGCAATACTTACAAATCTGGGCATCCAGTAACTACTGATACAGCAAAAGCCGATGGTCAAGACAATATACCTTTTTATCATCAACCAACTCATGGTAATGGAGATCCTTCAAACCCGAGTAAACCATTACATTCCACGCAAGATTTACAAGGACAACCAAGACCTCAAAATGCTGTTTATCCTCCAACAAAAGTAAGTTTTCCAAAAAAATGGATAGGTACTAAAATACTAAATTCACAAAAATTTTATCAAGATCCTGAGGTTGTTGCAAATGATACACAAAAGGATAAAAATTATACTCCTGATGAAAAAAGCTGAATTAATTAAGTTAACAAGAAAATAAAAATGACATTAATTTTATATTTTTCGCATTATTGTTATTTATACGATAACTCCAAATGCTATCATGCTCTTTTAGCATTAATTTTATTATTTATAACTTTGCAGTACTTTTATTTATATAGAAACTTCTTTCTTAGGTTTGCATATATCTTAGTATATATGGTGCCATCTGTGTATTATTCTTTACATTATTTTGCTCTACATATGCGAGCCTACTCTTTGATGCAAAGATCTAATGCTCTTATTATTCTTGGTTACTCTTTGCATTCTTAGTATATTTTCTTATATAATTATATCGCAGAAAATTTATATACTTCTATGTTACATATAATATTTTTTATTAACAGATTCCAATTGTTTACTTCGTATTATTTGTAACACATAACATTATATGTTTTTAGGCACTTTTCTATTACTTTTGCATTATTCCTTTTATATTTGTATCCACAAAAGTTCTTGTAGTCTCTAAAGTTAAAAACATCGATTAAAATGAACAACAAACATCTTTTCATTTAGTAATCCTTCACCATGGCCTATATAGTATCAGCAGCACTTTTAGGACTTACTATGGTGGTGTTATGTATTTTCATTCTTTAATAAAGGTATTATCTTGTAATAATATCTTTCATTTATTAGCTATATTATAGGTTTTTGGTGGCGTGATTTATTCGCGAAGGTACTACTTACGCAACCACACACAAGAAGTCTGGCTGGGTTACGTTTGGTTTTATTTTATTTATAGTTTCTGAAATATGTTTTTCTTTTCTTTCTTTTGGGCTATTTTCATAGTAGTTAAGCCCTAATATTGAAATGGTAGTCAATGGCCTCCTTTTGGTTTAGAAGTATAGGGTTAACTTTACCGATAGTCAACACATCATTTTATTAACCTCTGGGCTACTATTACTGTTGCCCATTTGCTATTTTACGTGAAAAAAAACAAGTAGCTATGAAGCTTTAGTCGCCACGTTGTTTTAGCTTTAATTTTTACAGTATTCAAGTTTATGAGTATGCCATGCTCCTTTTCTTTTTCTGACGGTATTTATGGTTCTGTTTTTATATGTTAACCGGTTTTCATGGAATTCATGTTATTATGGTACTATTTTTATTTTGTTCAACTTATCCGTTTAACAAGGAACATTTCTTAAAAGAAGTCATTTAGGCTTTGAAGCTTCGCATGGTACTGGCATTTCGTCGACGTTGTTGGTTACTCCTCTTTTTAATGTTTACGTTTACGGAGGAAATATTTTATAAGAATGCTAATCTAAAAAGTATGTCAAACAAATAAGATAAGCTCGCGATTACATACAACAAAATAGTTCATCACATAAAGGATATCTAAGATAAAAAAAATACACGAACTCTGGTAGATACACATACACTACTACGCAAAAAGGTTCGTATAAAAAGAAATCTTATATGTAACTTTTAAGATGCTCACCGACCCGAATTACCGGAGACCCTTTTATGTAAATGCAAAATTTGTATACTACCCTTTCTCGAGGAACATTGTTTAGAACGTTTGAAAACGCTCTTCTAAGAAGCTGTTAAATAAGTTTATAAATACTAGAGGACACTTTGACACATGTTATCGACAAAAGTATCCTTAAAAGATAAGAATAGTGAAAAGTCTTTGACATCTAAAAAGCTTAAGAATTTCTATTACAACACTTTCTTACGAAACTCAAAGATCTTGTAATATGACAATGTCAAAATAGTTAGTCCATTTTAAATAACGTCTAAGAACTCACCACTGCCTGATATTTTAATCTTTATAAATTACTCGAAAGCAAGGCACCTTCTTCTACCAACACCTACACGACATGGTTAGGTGAGGGGGAACCACAGAAGGCAAAAGTATTCTCTGGACAAGGTTACCTATAAACGTATGACATGCTCTTCAAAAAAGAGTACCTTAAAAAATCACGTGATACATCTAACGCTCATGTTAATAGTTATCTATGATTATATTTCCAAGGAGACAATAGATTAATTTCTAATTCGAATAAAACAAAAAATAATAAGAAGGATACTTGGAGGATACATAGATTTCTTACAAGAGGCTGTTCAACAAAATCTTAGTAAAGAATTTCTTTAAAATTGAGATGCCTGTTTGGTAACAAAAAAGGTGTAAAGCCTTTTAAAAACGTAGAGAATTGACATCTTAGTATCTACGGATTATGAAAAAATATAGATTTTGTTAGTAGTGGTGAGCTAACGCAAAAAGTTTTTTATGTCTCTATAAAATCCTTTTAAACAAGATGTTAAAAAGGTGTGAGCCCTGTAGTAGAAGATTATAATAAAAAAATTTAGGATTACGGATGTCTTTTATTGTAAGAAGATTGCAGTACCTCTGCAAATATAAACATGTAAGAAAATCGATAGTGAACTAGTACGTGAGGGAAATGTGAAAAGAACTCATTACAAAGAGAGTGAAAAAGATCTTGAAACGAGTATTTACAAGCATTTGGAGTTTTCTTAAGTGAAAATGACAAAGTACTTTTGTATCATGGGTCAACGAGTTAAAATATAGAGCAAGCTTGTATAACAATAAGCGTAGGAAAGCAAATTTTAATCCATGTCAGTTCTATATTTTAGACCCGAAACTAGTGATCTAATCATGAGAGATTGAAAAAGGTGTTTAACCTTTGGAGGATGAACTCTTTTCTGTTGCAAAGAATGGGATGACTTGTGATTAGGGGTGAGGCTAATCAAACTAGGTGATAGCTGGTTTTCTGCGAAACGTATTTAGGTACGGTGGTAGATTTGTTTTTGGATTGTAAGCAAGAACTAAGGGATGAAGGTTTTTAATCGGACCACTTATTCAAACTTTTAAAGATTCAAAAATGTAACTACTAAACAGACCTTGGGTGCTAAGGTCCTCGGTTAAAGGAGAAGAGTCCTCACTACTAGCTAAGGACCGCAATGACATATAAGTGAAAGATGAATGACTTCATAAAGAAAACGGAAGTAGGCTAGAAGCAGCCATCTTTTAAAGATGCGTTACAGCTCACGTTTTTAGAAATCATTTATTGAAAATAAAGGAATTATTTATGTCTTCCAAAGTGTAGAATAATATATTGGTAGCAGAATCTTAGTATAGTTTTTATCATGTAGCCATATGTGATATTTTATCTAAGTGAAGAATGTTGACATCAGTAGTTTAATAACTTAATGTTATCACCAAAGTTTAAAGGTTTCCTAATCTACTTTAAAAAGGTTAGGGTTAAACGTCCTCTCATACATTAGCGACTGCGACTGTAAAGGAGATTGTATTTTAAAATTCACATTTATTTTATAGTGAAGAAATTTAACTTGTATTATGAATTGTAAAAAAAATACTACAGGTGATATTTCTCTAGAAAAAATGACGATGACCAACGTACTAAAACGACTCAGGTAAACTAGTCAACTACTATGGTGATGGTTTAACTATACTAAAGGAACGGCAAATTAAATCTGTAACTTCGGGAAAAAGATTACAATATATAATTAGCTTTTCCAGGCTAACTATAAACCATAAGAATCCCTGTAACAAATTTTTATGGATAGGTGACACAGAATAGAGGGTAGCGACTGTTTACTAAAAACACAGGACTGCAAAATTGAAAAATGATGTATAGGTCTGAGACCTGCCCGGTGTCAGTAGGTGATCTAGGAAGCATCAAACTATTTCATGTTGATTGTATCTCCTTGTAAACCACTGGTAAAGGCGGCTGTAACTATGACGGTCCTAAGGTAGCGAAATTCCTTGTCGGGTAAGTTCCGACCTGCACGAATGGTAACGACTTCCCTACTGTTCTAGTATAGAACCAATGAAATTGGATTATTGTGAAGATAGATATAGGAATAGCAGACGGAAAGACCCTGTGAACCTTTACTATATGTTCTCATAGTTTACTCTAGGGGTAGTATGTAGATTATGATGTATGTTATGACAGTCTGAATACCCATGATGCCGAGGCGTGCGTGAAAGACATCTTACTACTATAGTTTAAACATCAATTATGGGAGCTGGTTAGTTTGACTGGGGCGGTAGCCTCCTAAATTGTAA
>Ga0233380_1001396_pt1 | contig 10901 bp, 9 predicted proteins | sample ElkDunMinimDraft_9_FD_191541 | JGI IMG/M metagenome (GOLD analysis project Ga0233380, IMG submission 191541) | Fecal eukaryotic communites from dung pellets of Tule Elk in California, USA - Elk Dung F36 | ecosystem: Host-associated > Mammals > Digestive system > Large intestine > Fecal | place... | reverse complement strand
TACGTCGCGTTGAAGCCGAAGAAAAAACCGCTGGCGGCATCATCATTCCTGACGCAGCCAAGGAAAAGCCCGCAGAAGGCGAAATCGTCGCCGCTGGTGAAGGCACCCGTGACGAAGACGGCGACCGCATCCCCCTTGACGTCAAGGTCGGTGATCGCGTGCTGTTCGGCAAGTGGTCCGGCACCGAAGTAAAGGTCGACGGCGAAGACCTGTTGATCATGAAGGAAAGCGACATCCTGGGCATTCTCGCCTGATTTCGCGACTTCCCCACACAGATCCGAATTTACAAGGAAACTGACCAATGGCAGCCAAGGACGTAAAATTTTCGCGTGACGCACGCGAACGCATCCTCGCCGGCGTGGACACGCTGGCCAATGCGGTAAAGGTCACGCTCGGCCCCAAGGGCCGCAACGTGGTGATCGAAAAGAGCTTCGGCGCTCCGCGCATCACCAAGGACGGCGTTACCGTCGCCAAGGAAATCGAGCTCAAGGACAAGTTCGAAAACATGGGTGCGCAGATGCTGCGCGAAGTGGCATCGAAGACCAACGACCTCGCCGGTGACGGCACCACCACTGCTACCGTTCTTGCCCAGGCGATCGTTCGCGAAGGCATGAAGTCTGTTTCGGCAGGCACCAACCCGATGGACCTGAAGCGCGGCATCGATCTTGCCGTCACCAAGGTTGTCGAGGACCTCAAGGCTCGTTCGAAGCCTGTTGCCGGCACGCAGGAAATTGCCCAGGTCGGCATCATTTCCGCCAATGGCGACGTGGAAGTCGGCGAAAAGATCGCCGAAGCCATGGAAAAGGTTGGCAAGGAAGGCGTCATCACGGTCGAAGAGGCCAAGGGTCTCGAGTTCGAGCTTGATGTCGTTGAAGGCATGCAGTTCGACCGCGGCTACCTCTCGCCCTACTTTGTCACCAACCCTGACAAGATGACCGTCGAGCTGGAAAACCCGTACATCCTGATCCACGAGAAGAAGCTCTCGTCGCTTCAGGCAATGCTGCCGATCCTCGAAGCCGTGGTGCAGTCGGGCCGTCCGCTGCTGATCATCGCCGAAGACATCGAAGGCGAAGCGCTGGCCACCCTGGTGGTCAACAAGCTTCGCGGCGGCCTGAAGATCGCTGCCGTCAAGGCTCCGGGCTTCGGTGATCGCCGTAAGGCCATGCTGGGCGATATCGCCACGCTGACCCAGGGCGAGATGATCTCGGAAGACCTCGGCATCAAGCTTGAGAACGTGACGCTTGCCATGCTCGGCCAGGCCAAGAAGGTCTCGATCGACAAGGACAACACGACAATCGTCGATGGCGCCGGTTCAGCCGACGACATCAAGGCGCGTGTTGAGCAGATCCGTTCGCAGATCGAAGTCACCACCAGCGACTATGACCGCGAGAAGCTGCAAGAGCGTCTGGCGAAGCTGGCTGGCGGCGTAGCTGTGATCAAGGTCGGCGGTGCCACCGAGGTTGAAGTGAAGGAGCGCAAGGATCGCGTCGACGACGCTCTCCACGCTACCCGCGCTGCAGTTGAAGAAGGTATCGTCCCTGGCGGCGGCACGGCTCTTCTGTATGCCACGAAGGCCCTTGAAGGCCTGAAGGGCGTCAACGAAGACCAGACCCGCGGCATCGATATCGTCCGCAAGGCGATCCAGGCCCCGATCCGTCAGATCGCCGAGAACGCCGGTCATGACGGCGCAGTTGTTGCTGGGCGTCTGCTCGACAAGAACGACGAGACGTTCGGCTTCAACGCTTCGACCGACGTTTACGAGAACCTCACCGCTGCTGGCGTGATCGACCCAACCAAGGTCGTGCGTACCGCGCTGCAGGATGCGGCCTCGGTCGCGGGCTTGCTGATCACGACAGAAGCCGCGATCAGCGAACGGCCAGATGACAAGCCGGCCATGGGCATGCCTCCGGGCGGCATGGGCGGTATGGGCGGCATGGACTTCTAAGTCCGCTACCCACTACAAATTGGGGCCGGGAGGAGCGATCCTCCCGGCCCTTTTTGTTCGTGGCAAATCATCGAGACGATCCTGCGAAAAAGGTGAGCGCAGGCCAAAGTTCCCGCATTTAATGCGGTTTCCCTTAGGAATGCGGCGGTTCATCGCGCAGATGTTTGCCCTTGAATGCGCGTTAGGTTAACACACTTGAAAGCAACAGGGGTGACTAAGCCTGTGAGATTGGGTGCAAACATAAAGATCTATGGACGTCTTTTTGGGCTTTTGGCCGTTGCGGGCTCGCTCGTCACGCCAGCCCCGTCCGCACGCGCTGATGATCTCGAGAAAATCTTCGACGGTGCGCTCGGCACGGAAGTTCGAAAGCCGCCTGTCCACTCCACATTCGATTCACTGGTCGCTTCGGTCGCGAATGCACAGCAAGGGCGAATCGGCGTTGCAGCGCTCGACCTGTCGAGCGGCCGTCCAGTATCCGTTCTGGGTGACCAACCCTTCCCGATGGCCAGCACCAGCAAGGTCGCGATCGTCGCCACGTTTCTGGAAGGCGTGGATCAGGGCAAGTGGAGCCTGACAGACCAGTTCCCGCTTATGATTCCGGTTCGATCGGCCAAATTCTCCGGTCCGAAGGCTCCGGTCCAACGTGGCGCGATGATGTCGGCCGGCGCGCTGATCAATCTTGCCATCAGCCGCAGCAGCAATCCGGCTACGGACGCGCTTCTGGCAGTAGTTGGCGGTCCAACAGCCGTGAACGGCTGGATTCGCCGCGCCGGGATTTCCGGCATGCGGATTGATCGTGACATCGCCACATTGGTGCGCGACGATGGCGAATTCGATCCGGCAAGAACGGTGGACGTACGCGACAGCACTACGCCTGCCGCCATGATACGGCTTCTTACCGGGCTGCACCGCGGCCAATGGCTAAGCGCTTCCAGCCGCTCGGTGCTGATGCGCGCCATGGAACGTACCGTAACCGGAAAACGCCGCATCCCAGGCATGATGCCAGCAGGCGTCAGCGTTGCCCACAAGACCGGCACGCTGCACAACACGTCCAGCGATGTCGGCTTCATAACGACGCCGGACGGACGCGTGATGGCAGTTGCGATCTATGTTACTGGCCAGGGCGGCAAGCCCAATCGCGACGCCCGTATTGCCAGCATCGCGCGCACCATTCTGGATGGCTATGAGGTGGAAGACTCAACGCCGACCCGCACCGCCTCAGTGCGCTGACTTCCCGCCAGATACGGCCTGCGCAGCGAAGCCGCGCACGGCTCCGCTGCAGGTTCATTTGATCACGGCTATTCGGCGGCGTGCGCCTGTGCAGCCGCTTCTGCAGCCTCAAGTTCGGCCGCCTTGTTTTCAACCAGCTTCACAATGTGATCCAGCATCGCTTCGCTCTGCACGTGGTGGTCGGTAACGCCCGACAGGTAGACCATGTGCTTGCCATTGCCGCCGCCGGTAATCCCGATATCTGTCTCGCGCGCTTCACCCGGCCCGTTGACCACACAGCCAAGGACCGAAAGCGACAGCGGCGTCTTGATGTGTCCCAGCCGGGACTCCAGCGCCTCTACAGTGCGGATTACATCGAAACCCTGCCGCGCGCAGCTGGGGCACGAAACGATGCGCACGCCGCGCGTCCTCAGGCCAAGGCTCTTGAGGATTTCGAAACCCACGCGCACTTCTTCTTCCGGCTCTGCCGAAAGCGATACGCGGATGGTGTCACCAATGCCCGCCCACAGCATATTACCGATGCCGATGGAGCTTTTCACCGTGCCGCCGATCAGGCCGCCCGCCTCGGTGATGCCAAGGTGCAACGGGCAGTCCACGGCTTCGGCAAGGCCCATATAAGCAGCAACAGCCAGAAACACGTCGGAGGCCTTCACGGCCACCTTGTATTCATGGAAATCGTGATCCTGCAGCAGCTTGATATGATCAAGCGCGCTTTCTACCAAAGCCTCGGGACACGGCTCGCCGTATTTTTCCAGCAGGTCCTTCTCAAGGCTCCCCGCATTCACACCGATTCGAATTGAGCACCCATTGGCCTTTGCCGCGCGCACGACTTCGGCGACCCGCTGCGACGATCCGATATTGCCGGGATTGATGCGCAGGCACGCTGCGCCCGCATCCGCGGCTTCCAGCGCGCGCTGGTAGTGAAAATGGATGTCGGCGACGAGCGGCACCTGCGCCGCGCGCGCGATTTCGCGGAAGGCCGCAGTGCTTTCCACGTCGGGGCATGAGACACGGATAATATCCGCCCCAGCTTCTTCGCAGCGGCGAATCTGATTGATCGTCGCGCGCGCGTCGGCAGTAGGCGTGTTGGTCATTGTCTGTACCGTGATCGGCGCATCGCCGCCCACGGGTACGGATCCAACCATAATCTGCCGGCTCTTGCGGCGCGCGATATCGCGCCAGGGTCTGATGGATGACATTCGGGCCGTATAGAGGCTCAAAGCATCCGGGCGAAGAGGAATTCCTCATCCTGTTGTTCACCGACCATGAACGTAATGTCGGCGATCTTCGCAAAGCCATAGCGGGCATAGAATTTCTGCGCGCCGTGGTTGCCGCTCCACACGGATAAATGCATCTCGTCGGCGCCGCGCGCCCGGGCCTCATCCAAAGCCCAGTCCATCAGCGCCGCCCCGATGCCATGCCCGGTAAGCGCCGGATCAGTGTACAATTGCTTCAATTCGATAAGTTGACGCCCGCGCGCATGTTCAGGCCAGCCGCCAGCGAGGCCAAGCTTACAGTATCCGGCAAGCTGGCCACCGCGCTCCGCCAGCCGATAGAGCCGCTGTGGATCATTCATATCAGCCGCCACCGCGGCGGGCGCATAGACCTGCTCAAGGAAGGAATGGAGATCCTCTGCCCGGTACATATCCCCGAATTTGGCGACAAAACTATCGCGGCCCAACGCCGACAGCGCAGCCACATCAGCCGGGACGGCGGGCCTGAGTACCAATGCGGTCATATCACTCTCGACATGCAAATACTGAAATCATCGGAGACATAGTCACCGAATGGCGGGCATTCGGCAAAGCCATGTGCCTCATAAAGGCTGCGTGCCGGAAGAAAAGCGTCTGGTCGTCCCGTTTCGAGGCTAAGCCGCGAGTAACCACGCAGGCGCGCCACCGCGATAATGTGCAGCAGGATCGCCTTGCCAGCCCCCCGCCCCCGATATTCCGGTGCAGCGCGCATGGACTTGATCTCTCCGTGGGCCGGGTCAAGCTGTTTCAACGCACCGCAGCCAGCCAGCCTGTCCCCATCCCATGCTGACCAGAACGTGACATCCGCTTTCCGTAGCCGCTCAATCGGCATGGCATGGACTCTGCACGCCGGGGACCAGCGCTGCATTTCGTCCAGATGCAGCCGCAGCAATTGCGCAATCGCGCAACCCGTAAGGTCATCTTCGATCACAGTCAGCTTCACATCGCGCCTCTTTCGCGGCCGTCAGACCTCGCCAGCAAACTTGTCAGCCTTGCGCCTGCCCATGCGCAGGTTTCTCTCAAGCCGGGCGCGGAGTTGGGTGTAATAGGCTTCCAGAAACGCCCGCTCTTCTCCCTGCCCCGGATTCCAGCTGATCTTGTTGCAGATAGCTTCCTGCACGGAAACCAGAGCTTCCTTCCGGTCCTCGCGAAGAACGCGTTCCAGCGTCTGAAGTTCATACTCGCCATAAACGGCAAGTTCGGCATCGCTGAAGCGATAAGCCGCTGCGGGTTGAGTGGGCTCGCGCACCGACATTGCCGTTTCCAGCTTCCGTTTCGGCGCTTCTACGACCCAGGTTCCGCCAATGATGTCGCCCGCACGCAGCCGATCCCGATTAAAACAGGGCAGCAGCGCGAAAACGAGGAACCATGCGGCTCCGGCGATACCGGCGGCGGCCATGTCCCCGCCGCCTAGCGCATTGGCAAGAAACACCAGCGGCAGGAACAACTCGATATCGCGCAGCAGATTGCGGGCAATCACCATTTGCGCCGAAAGCCTGCCGCCGCCCCGCGCAGCGATGCGGATGCCTTGCATGCGCTTGCCCGGCGTCGCCCCTCGCGGGCCTAGTTCAAAAAACAGGAAATAGGCATTGCGGAACAAGAAGATCGCCGCGATCCACAGGATCGTCAGGAATTCCAGCATTTGTCCAGCAATGCCGCCCTGTACCTTCGCGACGTCGAATGTCCCGCTGGCCATCCAGATCAGGGCCAACGATGTGACGAACATCAGCACGCTAATAAAGAGCAGGTCGAGCAGCAATGCGGCAAAACGCGATCCGCGGCTCCCCAATGTCACCGGCAAGGCAATGCCTTCGGGGGTCACTGTTATGCGCGTCCGATCATTGCGGCGCTGGCCTGTGCGGGCAGCTGCGTTCATCCCGTCCGCTCCCGTTGGGGGTCGCGCGCAAAGGCGAAGAAATAAGCCAGCCAAAGCACCAGCATGAAACCGCCCACGACAAGGCGGCCCTGCGTATGGTCGATAAGCTGGCGAGCAAAGCCTTCCAGAACTGCAGCCACCACCAGCATCAGAACGCCCCCCACCATTACCAACGAGGCCCGCTGTCCAGCCTCTGCCGCCGCCTGCATGACGCTGCGGCGCCCGGGAAAGGCCATTGATCGGCCGATGTGCAGCCCAGCAGCGCCCGCCAACAGGATCGCAAAAACCTCTGTCGTGCCATGCACCGCAAGCCAGCCTACGAAATCAACGGTCAGCCCCTGCCCGTGATAGAGCCACAGCATCGCCCCCATCAGGCCCATGTTGTGCACCAACAACAGCAAGGTGGGCACACCAAAGGCAAAGCCCAGCGCAAACGCCAGAATGGCCACCTGCGCGTTGTTGCTGAACAGAGATGCGGCGAAGGCCGATTTCGCGTCCTGCCCCTGGTTGCCAAACAACGTATCCATCAGCACCTCACGGCTTGCGCCGGGCACCCGCGCACTTGCCATTTCGGGCGGCACCAGCGCGTGATACCATTCGATGTCGCTGGCAACGAGCAGCCACCCCACGATCACCCCCGTTACCATCACCCCCAATGCAATCAGAACATCCTTGCCCATCGCACGCACGGCGCGGCTCCATTCACCGCTCAGGAATTGGCCCAACCACTGCCACAGCGATACCCGCGGTCCATAGACAAGGAACCACGCGCGCTGCACCAAAGCCTCAAGATAGGCCAGTGTCGCGGCATCAAGCGACGTTTCACGCGCGACCGAAAGGCTGGACACGACTGTGCGATACAGCACTGGCAGCGCCAGAACGTCCTCGTCCGACAGCTTACGCAGGCGGCCCGCTTCCATGCGTGCGACGATGGCTTCCAGCTTCTGCCAGTCTGCTTCGCGCTCCAACCGGAAACGGTCGGAACGCAATGCGGCGGCTTCGATGGCTTGCTGCCCGTTGCTCATCCAATTGCCCCCGTGCGCTTGATTGCCAGATAGGCATCTATCAGACGCGTGCTGATCTGATCATGCGGAGCCTCGATCACATCGACGCCGATCTGGCGTAGCTTGCGGATCACCAGCGCCCGCTGGCGAAGCAGGGAATCGGCCGTCACCGCCATGGCGAGAGCCTGCATATCGTCGGGATCGCCCTCTGCGATGCTTTCCAGTTCCTCGTCCGCGATCGTCACGAACAGAACCAGATGACGCGAAACCAGGCGGCCAATGCTTTCGACCATCAATTCAGCGCTAGTGGGGTCGGTGAAATCACTAAACACGACGATTAGCGACCGTCGCTGGAGCTTTCCGGCAAGTGTCGCGAGCGCCAGCGTGTAATTCGGTTCCTCAGCGTGATAGTCCAGCGCGGCTGCGGCGGACTGCAACCGGCTGAAATCCCGCGTATCCGTGATGAACGGTGTTATTACCTGTGGGTGCGCGGCAAAGCCGAACAACGCCACCTTGTCGCCTCCCTTCAGCGCGACATAGGCAGACGCCAGAGCAGCCGAAACCGCGCGATCAATGCGAGGCATCCCGGCAACCGGCTCACACATCCCCTGCCCACAATTAAACGCGAAAATGATCGGGTTGTTGCGCTCTGCCTCGTATTCCTTGGCATAGAGATGGGCGTGACGGGCCGACGCCTTCCAGTCGATCCGGCGGCGGTCCATGCCCGGCTGGTATTCGGCCAGAGCCTCAAACTGGCTGCCCTCTCCGCGCAGCCGGCGGGCGATAAGGCCAAACTGGGCGTCGCGCAGAAACGCCTGCAGCGAAGGAGAGCGGACATCGCCAAGGTTCGGCGAAACGCGCACGGTCTCTTCCACGCCGCGCGAAAGCTGCCGCGCACCAAGGCCAAGCGGGCCGGTCCACCGCAGCCAAAGTTTATCCACAGTTCCGGTCCCCCGGCGGCCGGGACGAAAGACAGCGGCGCCCCGCCAATGTCCATGGCCCGTGGGTAGAAGATCAAGGGTAATCCCGCCGTCGTTCAACAGCCGCGAATCGGCGGACACGGAAAATTCAACGTTGCCCCGCCTCCCGTTCGCAAAACGCGCACTGACCTGTAACCACGTTTCAGCACCAACTTCGACATCGGGTGAAACAGTTAGCCGCACGTCGTCCATCTTTCCACCAGCCAGCGCATCTGCCAGCACAACCAGCAGGAGTGCACCGCACAGCGCCGGAGCGACAATCCACGCGCCGGGCGTAATTGCGGCGATCAGCAGCGCCACCGGCGCCGCCAGTGCTATCAGAATCACCGCGCGCAACGTGGGAACGACAAACGCCATCAGCTTCGTGCCCGCACCTTTCCCCGAAATGAGCGCAGCTTCGCGCTTGTCACCGGGGAGCTTCCGTCTGTTCGATCAGTTCCGCCACCAATGCTTCCACCTGCTTGCCTTCGATCTCTGCGGCAGGGCTTAACAGCAGACGGTGGCGCAGAACTGACACCGCAAGCGCCTTCACATCATCCGGTATGACATAGTCACGCCCGTCCAGCGCCGCGCGGGCACGGGCAGCCCCCGCCAGCATCACAGCCGCGCGTGGCGATGCGCCGCAGGACAGATCGGCACTGTCGCGCGTGGCGCGCACCAGCCGCACAACGTAGTCGACCACGCTGTCCGCCAGCGTTACCTTTTTCACCGCCTCAACCGCGGCATCCAGCAGCGCCGGGTTGGCAACAGCAGTAATGCCAAGGTCGGCGGGACGGGAAAGACCGCTTCCCTCGCCAAAGCGGGCAACGATGCGTGCCTCTTCCTCAAGGCTGGGATAGGGGATCAGCAGCTTGAACAGGAACCGGTCAAGCTGCGCCTCGGGCAGTGGATAGACACCCTGACTTTCAATCGGGTTCTGTGTGGCCACCACCATGAAATGCGTCGGCAGCGCGTGGCTGGCGCCATCCAGCGTCACGCTGCGCTCCTGCATCGCTTCCAACAGCGCCGCTTGTGTCTTGGGCGGCGTACGGTTGATTTCATCGGCCAGCAGCAGGTCGCAAAAGATCGGGCCGTGCGTGAGCGTGAACTGGCTGGTCTGGAAATTGAAGAGATTCGCCCCCAGGATATCACCCGGCATCAAATCAGGCGTGAACTGGATGCGCCCGAAATCGATACCAAGGCTGGCAGCAAAGCACTGCGCAAGAAACGTCTTCGCTGTTCCCGGCGGACCTTCCAGCAGAACATGCCCCCGCCCGAGCAGCGCGATAAGCAGGTGATCCACCGCATCGATCTGACCAACGATGGCCTTCCCGACCTCCCCCCGGATCGCACCGGCAAGCTGGCCGACGTCGGCCAGCGTCATTGTCGGTCTGTCGGTCATGTCTTCAGCGTCCTTTCGAGCGAATGGAGGTCCTGCGCGGCCCGCAGAATGTCATGCGGGCGACGTGCCGCTGCGAGCCGCGCAGCAACGTGGGAAAATGGTTCTGCATCCGGACAGCGACTGGCCAGCGCACGGTCTATTGCCGCATCAGTTGTCTGCGCATCGGGCAGGCGCGGCAACGAAAGTGCACGGGCAAGCCGTTCCCGCACAGCGTCGGCATACGGTCCAGTAACAAGGTGCAGCCGCCCGGTCCGGCGAATCAAGCCCGCAGCATTGGCCACCAGCGCCCGTTTGCCGAACGCGATGGCACGGGTCGTACTAGCCGGAACGCCAAATCGCAGGAAAGCCCGCCAGCCCACGGCCAGCGCGGCCAGCAACAGGCAGACCGTTGCAGCGAGGTAGGGCGGGGTGAATGCCAGCGTCAGCAGATTTGCGGATCGGCTGTGTCCGTTGAGGGTAAGATCGAAGATCACCGATCCGTCAGAATCCTCGCCAGTTGCCCGCACCAGCCGTTCGGCAAGCAGGGCACTGGCGCCATCCGCCATGCCATAATTGTTGATCAGGTCTGGCTCAAACACGATGACGACGGGATAGATTGAGCCACTGCCGCCGCCATCGGTGCGCTGGCGTAGCGCCATCGCATCCAGCGCCGGATAGCTGCCGCCGTCGTTGACATAAGCGGCCAGTATGCGGCCATCCTGCTGCCCCACCACCAACGGCACAAGCCGCGTGCCCTGCCCCGAAAGCACCTTTTCGGAAACGGGAAGGTCACCCCAGAACGCGCGCCCATCCCGGTCACTGCCGACCCAACGCGCCGGTAGCCCCTTCGCTCGCATCGGCGTTATTGACACGGACACCTCGTCCAGAAAGCCGCGCCATTCCGGCAATTGCGCTTGCATCAGCGCCACCCAGCCTTTTTTAGCCCCCGGCGTATCCCTTGGCGGAGCGGCCGCGATCCACTTCGGCAGGATCACCAGCGTAGGGCCCTGGTACCGGCGCGTCTCCACGATCTGGCTCAGCAGCTTCCCGTCGGCAAAATGCGGAGGCGTAAGCACCAGAAGGCCGCGACCTTCCAAGGCACCCTCATTCACGCTGCGGCGAACCGGGATGCCGCGCCGCTCAAGGAACTCCGCCATCGCGGCATAGCCGGTCAGGCCATTTCCCCCGCCGTGCGCGCCGCCGTCATTGGTGGAGCCCGACGTCATTCCCGACCCGATCATCCACAGCAGGAC
>Ga0233380_1001394_pt1 | contig 10905 bp, 9 predicted proteins | sample ElkDunMinimDraft_9_FD_191541 | JGI IMG/M metagenome (GOLD analysis project Ga0233380, IMG submission 191541) | Fecal eukaryotic communites from dung pellets of Tule Elk in California, USA - Elk Dung F36 | ecosystem: Host-associated > Mammals > Digestive system > Large intestine > Fecal | place... | reverse complement strand
CTTGATGTTGTCCCGTGGTTGGCGGATATCCAGCTCGATGAGCAGCACCCGCGCATTGGGGTCTTGCGCCAGGGCGCCTGCCAGATTGATGGACGTCAGCGTCTTGCCGTCACCCGACTGCGGGCTGGTGATGCCGATGACCACAGACTTTCCAGTATCCTCACCCAGGCGTTCGACAGCATGCCGCAACCGGTGATAGCGTCCGGCTTCCATCGAATTGGGCCGCAACAGACTCACCAGTTTCGCATTGACCTTACCCAACTCGAGAGGTTCGACTGCCGGAGCGGCCATCCGATCCTGAATACGAATAGGCGCGCTGGACGCTGTGATCATGCCGCACCTCCTGCCAACATCCATACCAGGTTCTTCGCGCCGGTCCCGTACTGGTTCGCCGCCAGCACCAGCAACACGACCGCCGCTGCGAATCCGACAAACAGGATCACCGACACGGCGACGGAGCGATAGCGTTCTGCTCTCGTGCGCAGCGATGAGATGCTGCCCAGCACAGGCAGACGGGTAAATGCCCGCAGCTCCTCCACCGTGTGGAAAGAGCCATCCATGTTCTCCCGGATGAACACCGTGACCACACTCGCCCCACCGGCGGCCATGAGCGAGAGGATCAGCAGCATCGTAGAATTGGGGGCGTACGGAAACGCCGGAGGAATGGCTGTTTCCAGTACCTGATACTGCCGGGTCTGCTGCATCTCGAGCGACTCCGCCAGGCGGGCATCCTGGTAACGTCGCTGCAGGGAGCCATACTCTTCCAGTATCCGGCTATAGTCGCTGTTCAGCTGGTTGAGTTCCTGTTCTACTGTAGGGGTCATGTCTATCCTTTTTTGTAGATCCTGAATGCGGGCGCGCAGGTTTACCTCTTCACGTCGCAGTCTCTCGGATTCGCTGACCGAATCGCCGGCAGTGTCAGAGGTCTCCTCGTGAGCGATTCGGCGCTCCAATGAAGCGATCTCACTCTTCAGGCGAATGATTCCGGGGTACGCGTCGTTGTAGCGGATGCTCATCGCCTCCAGCTCCTGCCTGAGGGCGGTAAGCCGGGCCTCCCCGGAGAGGCCCGCCATGACATTGGCGCGACCGTCAGCCGAAGCGCTCTGGTTGAGCAACTGGAACTGGTTCTCGCTGTTGAGACGCAGCTCGGCGTTCAGTCTCTCCAGGGTCGACAGGTTCATGCCTTCCTGCTGCGGTAGATGGCCAAGATGCTGCGTCTTGAAATCGTTGATGAGTTTCTCCTGGGCGCTGAGGCGCGCGCCTACTTCCTCGAGCTGCTGCCCCAGAAAGGCCGTGGTACTGGAGGCCTGACCCAGCCGGATGCCCTCATACTCCACGCGATAGAGTCGCGCGATCTCATTGGCTACTGCCGCCACGGTCTCGGCATCCCAACCTCGATAGCTGATGGTCACCACAATCGTGACACGCTGGCCGTACTGCTGGTTCTGGGTGCCGGACTGTCTCTGAATGGTGAGATCGCGACGCATCTGATTGACCACAACTTCTACCGGGGCAATCCGGCGCAGTTCCGGGTACAGATCCATCCTCTCAATCAGGTCGGCCAGCTGCGAGCGGCTCATGATGCCCTGCTGAATGATCTGCAGACGTTGATCGAGACTTCCGCCCGTGTCACTCCTCACCAGGGATTCCGATATCATGTCCTGCCCGAACAGTATCGCGGTGGAGGATCGATACATGGAGGGAAGCGCCAGAACGAGACTGACACCCGCAGCAAACACCGCGATGAAAATGCCAACCAGCATCCACTTTCTACGACTCCATACCTGCAGGAGCGTGCCGACCAGGGAACTCTGTGTGCGTTCTTCCATCATGTCACCCTATGCCACAGCTGCTTCATGGTACGACCACGATGTCGCCGGGGAAGATGTTCAACTGACTTGCATCCAGCCGCGGAGACAGCACATCCGCATAGTTGAAGCGGATGCGTTGACGCTCTCCACTCGCATTCTGACGCAGGATGGTGATCCGGGACGACGCAGCAAACTCGGTCATGCCTCCGGCCTGCGCGATCACGTCCAGCACTGTCACCGGCCCTTGGAATTCAAATCGTCCGGGAAGCCTGACCTCTCCGAGCACGGATACGGCGTAGCTGTGAATCTCCTCGACACCGACAGTGATCTCCTCCGGCAAAACCTGCACATAGCGCCGCAGACCGTTTACCAGAATGTCGCGCAGCTGCAGTGGTGTGAGACCTGACACCGAAAGATCTCCCAGTAATGGCATCGAAATCACTCCGTCCGGCCTCACCGTTACGGTGCGCGTCATTTCTGCCTGCTCCCGCACGTATATCGACAGCACATCGGCTGGGCCGATGCGGTACTCATTGAAGGGCGAAGAGGGGCTGTCCCCGATGGTCGAGGAATCTATCGCTCCGCTGGCGCAACCCACCAGGGCGACGCTGGTGAGCAGCGCGACCCACAGCTTCTGCAGCTTCCTGTCTCCAGTCCGTTTCATATTGTTCTCCTGGTTTCCCGCTGACTCAACGGTTCTGGGATGATCGATGGGGAATGCGGAACGTGACACCAACTGACACTTCGTGTCGTGGAATCTCGAACGACTGACCAGCGATGCGGGGCGCTTCCTGCTTGCTGTAGTTGTAAGTCGCAAACAGGATCACAGCATTGTTGACGGAGTAGCGCGCTTCGACCGCTGCACGGATGACGTCTGCCTCATCCAGCTCGCGGTCGGAGCGGGTGACCTTACCGTAGCCCGCACTGGCACTGATCTGAAGATCGTCTCCCAGACGGTGCAACAGTCCGACATTGAACGAATCCGCCTCAACGATCCCCGCCTCGCCAATCACGGTGTTAACGTCCCGGTTGATGCCGACGGTGAAATTCCCCCGGTCATGGGTGCGGGTCAGCAATGCGTTGAAGTACACTTCCTTCTCGTCTCCCGCCTTTAACGGGCCGGCTTCCAGTCGAATGGATGTCCGGTCGTTGAGTGCATGCAGCAGACCTACCCGAGGCACCTTCACCTCTTGGGTAAAACCGTTGTCGAACTCGTACTCGCTGTATCGGAACCCGTAGATCAGCTGGTTGCGCGCATTGATGTCATGTTCGAAACTGGCATCCACGGTGTGGATTTCGTTGCCAATGCCATCGGAGAGCTCTTCCCTGGCGTCGGTGTAGTCCATCACACCTGTCAGTGTTTCGGTGAGGCGATACTCGAAACCTGCCGTCACCGAAGAGCGCTGCCCCTGCGTCCGGCCGGCCCCCAGTCCGATCACCGGATTCAGATCCGCCGGAACACGGGACTCGATGTAATCGCCGACCAGTGACAGCGACAACCTCGGGGAAACGGCATAGTCCATCATCAGGTCCAGGTATTCGCGCATGGAGTTCGAATCCAGCTCATCGAACTCGTTGTACTTTTCCATCTCCCGGCCATAGTTCATCCGGGCGTTGAATGTCTCTCCTTCGTAACCAGCTTCAAGCGCGGGCGATACCTGGGTGATGGTGTCTTCCTCTCGAGGTCCGGCTGTCACAAAAACGTTATCGTCATGGATGACTGCCACCGATATGGACGGCACGATGAAGACGTCCGCTACTACCTTGCCGCTGGCCGCGAACACCAGGCAGGCTGATACTGCAACAGCCATCCTTGCACTTCCGATCTGCTCTGCTCGCTTTTTCTTGTTCATGGTCCTGGTCTTCACGGTGATGAAATTCCTTCAATCCAGTTTCCGGATCCGGGCGTCAGGCCGGCGCTACGTCCATGCAATCCATCTGCACCGCGATGCTGCGCTGGAGCAGGTCGATAGAGATCACGAAGAGCCCACTGCTCTCGTCCGATTTCACGAAGACACCCTCGGCATTGGCCAGCGCTCCCCTGAGGATGCGCACCGGATCGCCAGCTTTCAGATAGGGGTAGGGACGGCAGGGTAGTGAGCTGTGCACAGCTAGGCGTATGCTCTCGATCTGTTCTTCCTCAACGCTGGCCAGGCGGTCCCAGCGTTGACCCAGAATGGTGACCACGCCTCGCGTCTTGCAGATATCCAGATATTCGTGCCTGCCGATGGCCTGGTACACAAACACGTAGCTGCGAAACATGGGGACACGGATCGCGTACCGACCACTCTCGTTCTTCGTCCATTCGGTCACCATGGGCAGGAAGACGTCGTACCCTTTGCGCTGCAGTTGCTCCGTGACCAATGACTCACAGTTGCTGCGAGTCCAGATGACGTGCCACCCCGACATGGGCGCAGGGTCATACTCCAGATCGTAATCCAGATTTCGCTCTGCTCTCGCCGCCATTCGCGAAGGGTCCTTGAACGGCTCCCTGGCATCTGCATGGTTGCTTACTGAATATGTCTGCTTCAAAGCTTCGCCCCTTCCCCCGTACCGGGAAATTCCAACATGTTCCACGCGTCAGCATCAGGATTGCCGTAGCTGCTGACATCTGTAGTCTGTGAGGAAAGATTAGGGTAAGTTGCTGCGTGTTTCGATGAGGGGATTTACCTAATTCGACTACAGGAAAACCCCTAAGGAGTCTCTCCCTATGGAGCCTCTCCCGATTGAGGATTGAGGGAAACGGATTTCCCTCGCTGCCCTTTCAACCTGAAAGCATCGGGTCTCACATATAGGAAGCGCAGGGAGGTATTGCGGATCAACCGATGGAACAGCAGCGGCAATACCACCGCCGTGAAGGTAACAATGGCGCAGGCCAGCCCGACATCGGACACCACTCCACTGCCCGCGAGAACCTTGAGCATCACCTTCATGGGCAGAAAATAGCTGAGATAGACAACGATGGAGTTGGCCCCGGTGTAACGCAGCCAGCCCGCCCACTTGCGCTGTGAAAACAGGCTGCCGAAGGACACCACCGCAGCAGCGCCCACGAAGCCGAGGACCAGGCTCACACCCGCGTACTCGTCTATGCCATGGTAGGTGAACCAGCCATTGCCGATCGCCCAGACGGCGATCCCGGCGATGGCAACACCAGGCCTCTCCCTCACCTTGTCGGCAAAGGCGAATATCCATTGCGAGAACGCATAGCCCGCAAAAAAGTATACATAGCGATCCAGGAAGCGGTTTACCGTGTTCCATTCCGTGGTCAGGATGTCCATCCGGAACAGGGTCTGCAGACCTATCGCGACCAGGAAGACCAGCGGTATGGGAATCTTCCGTAGCGCTCTGGTGACGACGTAGAAGATTATCAGCATGTGGACGAACCACAGCGAGTTGAGCGGATCTACCAGCGCGACACCAAACAGGGATAGCAGCCCGGCGGGGTCCGAGATCATCAATGATGTTTCGGTGAACAGCAGCAGTATGCACAGCCACAGCAAATAGAAATAGGCGAAGTGAATGACCTTGCGGTCGACATACTCACGCAGCGGGCTGTTGATGGAACGCGCGAGGAACAGTCCGGAGAGAAGGAAGAAGTCGGGCATCCTAAATGGTCGGGCAAAATCAACGACGCTGTGCAACCACCCTTCCGCGCCTACGGTGTGGCCATAGTCCGTCGTCGCCTGCATCATCACTACCAGAATGATGCACAGCCCCTTGGCGTAGTCGACCCACTCAATGCGCGAGTTGCTGTTCCGACTGTAGCTATGGATATCCGACATAGGTGTCACCAGCCCAAAGTTTTCCTGGATTCAGGCTGACGAATGTTAGGGTACTGGAAAGGGGATGGGGATGAGGGAAAGCCCCTAATTAAAACCAGAAAAGACCTGCGATGGTCCGGGGGGCGCCGGGTACTGGGGAGTGTGTCAGAGGCTCACTGGCATTGCCGGCACAGCCCACTGATCTCGATGGTTTCATCACTGACCTTGAAGCCGATCTTTCTGGCATTGCTGTCGATGCGTGAGGTCAGCGCGCCATCGTCCAGCTCGGCGACCACGCCGCAGCTCTCGCAGATCAGGAACTGGCCCTGATGCTGACGCCCCGGCTCACCGCAGCCGATGTAGGAATTGATGGACTCGAGTTTATGCACCAGTCCGGCGTCCTGGAGAAAATCCAGTGCCCGATAGACGGTGGGAGGCGCGGGGCGTTCATGGGTTCTGGCCAGCAAGGCCAGCAGGTCATAGGCCTTGATCGGCTTGTGACTGGACCACAGCAGCTCCAGCACGGTGCGGCGCAGCGGGGTGAAACGTTCCCCGCGCTTTGCGCACACCCGCTCGGCTTCGCGCAACGCATCGTCGACGCAGTGGCTGTGGTCATGCCCCGGAGATGCAAAGCCCTGAATCACAATCTCTTTTAACATGATGACTGCCCTGATCTGCTGCCGGAAGCAATGAGCTTAGCAAAGATCGCCATTGGCCGGTAGCAGCCTGCCGCCGGACTACTGAATATCAATCAGGGTCTCGGCAGGCGTGATGCGGTCGCCCTTCTTCACCAGAATGGCGGCGACCTTACCGCCGACGGGTGCCTTGATCTCGGTTTCCATCTTCATGGCTTCAATGACCAGCACCGCATCGCCGGCGCTGACCTGCTGCCCCTCCGTGACCAGCACCTCCACCACGTTTCCGGGCATGGTCGCCGTCACATGGCCAGGCGCTGTGGCGCGCGCGCGGCGTCCTGGCCTGCTTCCAGTCGGTGCGGCTGCACCAGTGGGCTCCAGCGTGACTTCCTCCGGCTCCCCATCGACGGTCATGTAGAAGCGACGCTCGGCCTCCCCCAAGGGGCTGGCTCCGGTCATGTGGATATCGTAGGTCTCGCCATGGATGGTGATCTTGAACTCGTGGGCAACCGTGGTTGTTCCTGCGCCTTCCACTCTGGGCAGCAACGCCTCAGGCTGCAGCGTCCCCTTGTTGCGCTGTTGCAGGAAGGTTTTGCCTACCTCCGGGAACATGGCATAGGTCAGCACATCCTCCTCGCTGCGGGCGTCATCGCCAATCTTTTCACGCAGGTCGTCCAGCTCGGGCGCCAGCAGATCCGCAGGGCGGCACTCCACTACATCCTCGTTGCCAATGGCCTGCTTGCGCAGCTTGCCGTTCACCGGCGCCGGCGCCGCACCATACAGGCCCTGCAGATAGCGCTTCACCTCGTTGGTGATGGTCTCGTAGCGTTTGCCGGACAGCACGTTGAGCACCGCCTGGGTGCCAACGATCTGTGAGCTCGGAGTGACCAGCGGCGGGTAACCCAGATCCTCCCGGACCCTCGGAATCTCGGCAAACACTTCGTGAATGCGGTCCAGGGCACCCTGTTCCTTCAGCTGGTTGGCAAGATTGGACATCATACCGCCCGGCACCTGGCTGAGCAGCACCTGGGTGTCGACACCGTTGTACTCGCTCTCGAACTGATGGTACTTGTGGCGTACCTCCCGGAAATGGCTGGCGATCTTCTCCAGCAACACGCCGTCCAGGCCGGTGTCGTAACCGGCGGCCTCCAGAACGGCCTTCATGGTCTCTGTCGGCGGATGACTGGTGCCGCCGGCAAACGAGGAAATCGCCGTGTCCAGATGATCGATACCCGCCTCGACAGCCTTGAGCTGGCACATGGAGGCCATGCCGGAGGTGTAATGGGAGTGCAGGAACAGGGGCAGGTCGATGGCGTCCTTCAGGCTGGAGACCAGATCATAGGTCACCTGCGGCGTCAGCAGACCGGCCATGTCCTTGATCGCGATACTGTGACAGCCCATCGCCGCCATCTCGCGGGCCATCTTTACGAAACCCTCGATGGTATGCACGGGGCTGGCGGTATAACAGAGCGTTCCCTGCGCGTGCTTGCCAGTGCGCAGCGTGGCGGCAATGGCGGTCTCGACATTGCGCACGTCGTTCAGGGCGTCGAAGATGCGGAATACATCAATACCGTTCTCGGCAGATTTGGCAACAAAGGCCTCCACCACATCGTCCGGGTAGTGACGGTAACCCAGCAGGTTCTGTCCACGCAGAAGCATCTGCAGACGGGTGTTTGGCAGCGCCTGGCGCAGGGTTCTCAGACGCTCCCACGGATCTTCCTTGAGGAAGCGCACGCAGGCGTCGAAGGTGGCGCCGCCCCAGACTTCCAGCGACCAGTAGCCCGCCTTGTCCAGCGCTTCACACACCGGCAGCATGTCATCAATGCGCAATCGGGTGGCGATCAGGGATTGATTGCCGTCACGCAGTACGACATCTGTGATGTGGATTTTCCTGCTCATGCTTGAAACCTGTCTTCGTTAAACTTTCTGAATCCGGATTTGCCCTGTCTACATGCCCGACTGGGCTGCAATGGCTGCTGCAATGGCCGCCGCCAGGAACTCGGGGCGCCGCTTGATCGAGTATTGGGTCAGTTCGGGGTGAGCTTCGACAAACCCGGTGTTGAAATTCCCGGAACGAAACTCCGGATTTTTCAAAATTTCCTTGTAATAAGGTCGTGTGGTCTGGATACCGTAGATCTGCATGTCGTCGAGCGCACGCATGGACCTCTCCAGCAACTGTTCCCAGTTGCGCGCCCACACCACCAGTTTGGCACACATGGAATCATAATAAGGGGGAATCGTGTAGCCAGTATAGATGGCTGCATCGGTCCTCACCCCTGGCCCGCCGGCCGAGTAGTAGCGGCTGATACGACCGAAACTGGGCAGAAAACCGTTCTTCGGGTCTTCCGCATTGATGCGGAACTGGGCGGCGAAGCCCGTATAGCTGATCTCTTCCTGCTTCACCGACAGTGGCAGCCCTGAGGCTATGCGGATCTGCTCGCGCACGATGTCGATGCCGGTGATCTCTTCAGTGATGGTGTGTTCTACCTGCACCCGGGTGTTCATTTCCATGAAGTAGAAGCTGCCGTCACGATCCAGCAGGAACTCTACGGTGCCCGCGTTCTCGTAAGCCACTTCCCGGGCCACCTTGACCGCCAGCTCGCCGATATAGTGGCGCTGCTCATCATTGAGCTGCGGCGATGGCGCTAGCTCGATCAGCTTCTGGTTGCGACGCTGGATGGAACAGTCCCGTTCGAACAGATGCACCGTGTTGCCCTGCGAGTCGGCGAGGATCTGCACTTCTATATGGCGGGGGTTGACGATGCACTTCTCCAGGAAGACATCCGCACGTCCGAATGCCTTGGTGGCCTCGGAAATCACCCGATCGAAGTTCTGCAGCAATTCCCGCGCATCGTTACAGCGACGGATACCGCGTCCACCGCCTCCCGAGGTCGCCTTGAGCATGACGGGATAGCCCAGAGACTCCGCCTCCTTGAGCGCCTCGTCCACATTCGCCAGGTTACCTTCGGTACCCGGGGTGACCGGCACTCCGGCCCGCACCGCAGAGCGGCGAGCCTCGGTCTTGTCGCCCATGGACTGGATCACGCTGGCCGAGGGACCAATGAATTTTATGCCCCGCTTGCTGCAGATCGCTGCCAGCTCGGCATTTTCCGACAGGAAGCCATAACCGGGATGCAGCGCATCGCAACCCGTTTCCACCGCCAGATTCACCAGCTGATGCGGATTCAGATAGCCCTGCAACGGGTCCACCCCGACAGCGTAGGACTCGTCCGCCTTCTTGACGTGCAAGGCGTAGCGATCCGCTTCGGTATAAATGGCCACTGAGCGTACGCCCAGCTCACGACAGGCGCGGGCAATCCGGACGGCAATTTCGCCCCGGTTGGCAATGAGGACTTTTTTTAGCACTGAAGAATTTCCTGATGGCCGGGGCAACCCAGAGCAGGCTGCACCGTTTTTTTAGCCGGTGCAGCTTAACACGCAGCGCGGACGCGTCAACCCGGAATAGTGGATTTCGGGGCAACTGCCCGGATTGCGGCCCTCTCACAGAGGCCGCGAATCAGGCGTTTCCCCCCGCACTCCGGGATCAATCGGGTTGGCGATCGTAGACCCGGACCATTTCTATTGCGGCACCGAAATTTGCCGGCTTGATGGTGAGTTCAACCCGCAGGCGGCTGCCATTGTCCTGCAGCGTATAAGTCTCCATGGTGAAACCTCCGTCTCGCGGACGCCCCTCCACGTACAATGCTTCACCCTCCCAGGCTCCGAAAGAAAAGTCCTGGCCGCCGTTTTCATAAAAGCCGCTGGCACCGATGCTGCGGGTTCGGCCATCGGTGTGGAAGATACGCTGCCAACCCTCTTCGTATCCGAACCAGACCTCCGGAGCGTCATAGCTGATGCGTAGCACCTCATCATAGGAGATGCGGTCGTAAAGCTCGTGCTCCTGCGGGCCTCCCCGGTAACGACCCTTCTCCGGGCGACCGAACCAGCGCCGCTCTACCCTGCCGCCCGCCTTGATGATCGCAGCCTCGACCGCCTCATCCGTGTCATCGCTCAGTTCTTCGTTGATTCGCCATGATCCCTCCAGAAGTGTCTGGGGGGATTCATCGGCGGCCTGGGCAGCCATGACAAAAAGCCCTGCACTGCCCAGCAGCAAGCCCAGCAACAGGGATGAATATCGGTGACGGAGCATTTGTGAACCTCTCGATTTCCCGGAATTCTAACCCGATCCCGGCGAATTGACACCTGGGCGATACCCCGGTGCCGCGGGCTTTCCTCTCCACAGCGCCAGCACATTGGTGCTCATCAACAGGGAGATGACAGCGACGCCCAGTGTCATGCCGAACCATTGCAGGGCGTACTGAATATTGCTGCGCGTGCTCACTGTCAGCGCGGGCCAGTGGCGGGCCATCACCCCAGGCTGCCCCTCAGCCAGACGCACGACATAGGGTAGCAATGGCCGGTCCAGGATCTGCGCGGCGCGGGCGATATCCAACCTGCGAAAGCGTACGGGCCAGGCCTCTCCTTCTACCTGGGTCACGGCATCCACGCCAGGCGGGACGGGAGGAATATGCAGCTGTCCGACCAGGGTCTGCGGACCGCTCATCGCCTGGATCGCAGGCTGCCCCTCATTGCCTGGGGCGATCCAGCCGCGGCTGACCAGCACGTGCTGTCCGGTGGGGAGTGTGACGGGGGTGATGAGTTCGAAACCTGGCGCCCCTTGCAGGAACTGGAAAGCGA
>Ga0233380_1001391_pt1 | contig 10910 bp, 7 predicted proteins | sample ElkDunMinimDraft_9_FD_191541 | JGI IMG/M metagenome (GOLD analysis project Ga0233380, IMG submission 191541) | Fecal eukaryotic communites from dung pellets of Tule Elk in California, USA - Elk Dung F36 | ecosystem: Host-associated > Mammals > Digestive system > Large intestine > Fecal | place... | reverse complement strand
GCGCCATGGTGACCTTGAGGGTCTGGCCCACCTGCAGGAAATCGCCGGTCAGACCGTTCTCCCTGCGCAGGGCATTGACGGAGGTGCCATACTGATGGGCAACCCGCCACAGTGTCTCGCCACGTTTGACCAGGTGGGTCACTTCCGTAACGGCAGGTTCATCCGATCCGGCCGAGGCCATCATGGTCGGCGTATTGCCCGGCACCGGCACCTGCAGCTTCAGGCCCGGGTGAATCAGATCGCCCCGCAGATTGTTCGCGGCACGCAGCGCTTCGATGCTGCTGCCAGTGCGACGCGCGATGGTGAACAGCGAATCGCCGGAGCGGACGACGTATTGCTGGATGCTGGTGGCCGTATCGCCGCCCGATTGCTCCAGACCGGCAAGATAGGTGTCGTAGGACTGCGGGAACACGGCCACGTGGTAATGCGGCGGGTTGCGCTCGCGAGTCACATCCAGGACATCGGCAGTCTCCAGCGACAGCAGGGTGTTTTCGAGCCATGAACGGCACTTGCCCAGACTCGGGATGCGCAGATCCACGGCCATGCCGGTGGGATGCACCGACTCACTGTGCGCGTTGGACGGCTGCCTGTCGATGGGACGGGTCAGGCTGGTCACGGTCAGTTTCTCACCGCAGGCGGTGTAATACTGGGAGCTGAGCCGATCGATGAAGGTTTTGACCGCAGGCCGCGCATAGGGATAGGAGACGGCGTGCAGATCGAAGTGCCTGGTTGGCGATACCTTGACCAGATAGCCGGAATTCACCAGCCCGGTCACCGCCTGGGGGGTCTGCAAAAACGAATAGCCAAGGTCGACCGCCACCTGGTATTGACGCTGCATGGAGGCGCTGGAACCCTTCAGCGTCTGGGCCTGGGTAAAGCCTGCGAAAGCGAAGGAGGCTGTCACTACAAATATTGCAGTCAGGTTTCGCATAGTCTTGATTCCTGCAAAAGCTGCTTTTTTTTAGTAATTGACGGTAAATCCGGCGTAATCTGGTCGTTGCCAGCACACGACACAATGATGCGCTGAGCGAAGCGCGGAGCCGGACTTTTTAAAACACCTGGCTACTACAACTGGCGACAACCACTGGAACGGCGCCTAGTATAGCCTTGATTTGGTTTAAGAAAAAAGCCAGGAAACGAAAAAGAGGGAAAATTTATCCTCCAGCCTCCTTACAGAGGCCTGTAGACATCATGGCAGACCTCGCAGGCCTCGGAAAATTCGAGAGAAACGCGGTAAGCCTCATCGAACTGTCCCGCCCGGATATAAGCGGCAATTCCAGTAGCTAAACCCTTGTATTCCCTGGACCAGCCCACTGCATCCGCGCTCCCCCGGGCAATAAAGAAATTCTCTACCAACCCGAACGATTCCAGCAGCCTGGTGGCATAATCGAGAGCCGGGCCGGTCTCCTCGAAGACAATGGTGGCCTGCATCTCGTTCATGTCGAACTCGATGTCCTTCATTAGCTTCTCGAAGTCGGCGATCTCCCTCACCGTTATTGCGCCCGAAGAATAGGCGCTGACGATTCCCCCCGTCAGCGCCCCGGACCCAGCAATGATGCTGACACTCGCCAGCAGAGGCAGGAACCACCGCTGCATAGCCTCCTTGCGCCCTCTCCCTTCGCTCTTGCCCATATCAGCCGACCAACTCCTGGATGACCTTGCCGTAGGTCACCGTCGGGCGTTCGGAGCGGCCCTGATGACGATAAATCACCCGGCGGTGATCCAGCCCCAGCTGGTTGAGCACGGTGGCATGAATGTCATAGGTATCCACCTCCTTGCCCGGCTCGGCATGCAGACCCAGCTCATCCGTGGAACCGTAGGTGATGCCTGGCTTGATGCCGCCGCCGGCCATCCACTGGGTATAGCCCCAGGGGTTGTGGTCGCGTCCATCGCCGGATTCACTCCAGGGCGTGCGGCCAAACTCCGAGGTCCATACCACCAATGTGCTGTCCAGCAGACCACGGGACTTGAGATCCGCCAGCAAACCGGCGATGGGCTTGTCGACGACACGGCTGTGCGCCCTGTGATTCTCCTCCAGACCAGAATGAGCGTCCCAGTCAGTCAGTTCACCGTTGACCTCGGTGCGACCCGACACCACCTGGATGAAGCGCACACCGCGCTCGGCCAGCCGCCGGGCTCGCAGCAACACCTCACCATAGGAACGCGTGACTTCATCGTTGAGGCCATAAAGCTCCTTGGTGGCATCCGATTCCCTGCTGTAGTCCACCGCCTCCGGCGCTGTCTCCTGCATGCGGTAGGCCAGCTCATAGGAAGCTGTACGCGCGGCCAGCTCTGTCTGGGCGGCGTAATTGGAACCAAGTCGTTCGTTCAGGCTGGCCAAGAGGTCGAGTGAACTGCGCCACTGCTCCCTGGAAAGCGCATGGGGGTTCTCCAGATGCAGGATAGGCGAAAGTCCCGGCCGGAACGCCGTGCCCTGATAACTCGCGGGCAGGAAACCGGATCCCCAGTTGGTGACACCCCCTCTGGGCTCCTGGCTATCGTTATAGAGCACGACGTAGGCCGGTAGATTCGGATTCGCCGTTCCCAGCGCGTACTGGATCCAGGCACCCAGTGTCGGCCGGCCGGGATTGAGGTCGCCGGTGTTCAGCTTCATCACGGAAATATCATGGGTTGCACCAATGGTCACACTGGATTTGATGAAGGCCAGATCGTCCGCATGTTGAGCCAGATGCGGCATCAGATCGGAGAACCAGGCCCCGCTCTCACCGTACTGCTTCCACTCGCGCTTGCTGGCAATCAGCTTGCCTGGCCCTCCCTGGGTGAAGGTTTGAATCCCTTGCAGATAGGAAGCCGGTGTTTCCGTTCCAGCCAGCCTGATCAGCTCCGGCTTGTAGTCGAACAGGTCGAGTGAGCTGGGCGCCCCCTCCTGATGCAGCCAGATAACGGTTTTCGCCCTGGCCGGGAAATGGGGCTCGATGTTGCCTTTGAATGTTGTGCCTTCAGCGACAGCGCTGGCGATCGTGGCACCACCAGGTAGAACGCCGGCCATTGCCAGCCCCCCAGCGGTGAGCCCCGTACTTAGCAGCCCTGAATTTAACAGAAAGTTCCTGCGTGATTTGCTGTGCATGATCCTGTCCTTTCCAATATTGGAATTGTAAGTCGATTAAGGGAGATACCGTTGTTGCAACCGCCGGTTGCTACAATCGATAGACGAACTCGTTGGAGCTGGTCACCGTGTGGACCAGGTCCACAAACGCCGCATCTGCTGCCGGGTGGGCGCCGGCACTTTGCAAGCCGGCAGGAAGTGCCATGTCCCCCTCTCTCCGGATTTCTTCCACGATTTTCTGCTGCTCCTGCAGGAACGCTGTCAGCACTCCCTTCTCGTCAGCGTCCGGTGTTCGTGCAAACAGGATCTGATAGAGCCTGTCCAGCGGATCCTGCTCGGCGCCACGCGCCTCATTCAACACCCTGCCGGCCAGCGCCTGCGACCACTCGAAGACCAGGTCGCTGTTGGCCAACGCCAGTGCCTGCAACGGTGTCGTGGTCACCTCACGCTGGCTATGCGCCTGCTGCGGCGATGACATGTTGAACACGCTCAACAGCGGATAGGGCAGGCTTCTGCGGGTGAAGACGTAAAGACTGCGGCGATGGTGATCCGCTTCATCCCCCGAGACAGTCCAGTAGCCGTCACCCTCGTAGGTGGAGCCCCCTGTGTCGGTGTTCTTTGGCAGTGGCGGAAATACGCTAGGACCACCGATTTCCTCATTCAGCAGCCCCGCTGCGGCAAGCAGCGAATCCCTGATCTGCTCGGCTTCCAGGCGTTGTACCGGGAATACCGCCAGCAGACGATTCTGTGGATCGACTTCCAGCAGTTCTTCGCGCTCAAGCGATGATTGCCGATAGACGCTGGACAGCAGGATCTCCCGATGGAGCGACTTGATGCTCCAGTTGTTGTCCACCAGGCGCGCGGCCAGGTAGTCCAGTAGCTCGGGGTTGTCCGGTCGCGTACCAGCCTTGCCGAAATCGCTCACGCTCTCGACGATGCCGCGACCGAAGTACTGTTCCCAAATGCGGTTGACATAGACACGCGCTGTCAGCGGGTTATCCGGACTCGTCAGCCACTGGGCCAGCGCCGCGCGCCGGCCCGAGGAAAAGCTCAGCGGCTGGATTTGCGGCTCGGCACTGGTAATCGCCGCAGGGAAACCGGGTTGCACCTCCTCCAGCGGGCGGGTGTGCTCGCCACTATCGAGCACATAGGTCGGTGGGGCATCAGCATGACCCAACTCTGACATCGCGGAGATGAAGGGCGAACTGTCGCTTAGAGAGGGCTTCAAATGGCTGAACTCCCTCAACTCACGGTTCAGCTTCTGCAACTCCGCCCACTGCTCGGCATGCCAATCTGAATGGAACTCCGGGTCTACGCTCGCCGCTTTATCCTCAAATATCGCGGTCAGACGACGGGGGCTGGTCACACTTTCGAAACGGTGATTGACCCAGCGATCCAGGGCGCTCCATTCGCTCTCCGGTTTGGCCAGGGATTCCCGAGTGTCGTCCACAAAACGGGTCCGGTAGTATTCTATGGCTGCGTCGTAGTCCGACTGCACTATGGCGTCGATCCTGGTCTGGACCTCCCGGGTTGCTTCTTCCCATCGCGCCATTTCCTGCTGGTAGGCCAGCTCAGACTCAGTCTTGTCAGTCACCGGGATGTTGTCGACAGCACTGACGTTGGCGAAGAAGGCCTGCAGCTGGAAGTACTCCTTCTGGCTGATGCTGTCGAACTTGTGATCGTGGCACCTGGCGCACTGCACGGTTTGACCGAGCACGACCTGACCGACGGTATCCGTGATGTCGGTGATGATCTGGTAGCGGCGTTGCACCATGTCGCGGGAGTTGCTGTTATCCGGGTATTGCGCCATGAACCCTGTCGCGGTCAACGCCTCTTCATTGCCCGGCCATAATTCGTCCCCCGCCAACTGCTCCTGGATGAAGCGGTCGTAAGGCTTGTCGCTATTGAAGGCGTTGATGACGTAGTCCCGGTAACGCCACATGTTAGGCCGATCGTCGTCGTTCTGAAAACCACCGCTGTCCGCATAGCGGGCAAGGTCCAGCCAACGCCTGGCCTGCCGCTCACCATAGTGTGAGGACGCAAGCAAGCGATCTACCAGCTTCTCATAGGCATCCTGCGACTGGTCGTTCACGAATGATTCGACCTCTTCAGGCGACGGAATGACGCCCAACACGTCGAGACTGAGTCGGCGAATGAGAGTGGCCCGATCCGCCAGCGGTGAAGGCGCGATCTCCTTCTCTTCCAGCTCCTGCAAGATGAAGGCATCAATGGGAGTGCTTACCCAGTCCTTGTTGTGCACGTAGGGCTGATCGGGCTTGGTGACCGGCTGATAGGACCAGTGCGTTGACGTCGACAGCGACCTGGTCTCATCGCCGTGACTGTCACCACCTTGGCTGTCACCACCAATCCCACTGGTGATGATCACCGCTGCGCCAGCCAGCAGCGGCACTCCCAAGAATGCGAGAAGGTACTTGCTCTTCATTTTCATGATTCATGCTCCTGACAATTTTTACAGACCGATACGAGACCTGTATGAATGTCAGAGCAGAGCAATACCTGTACCAGGTTGGTGAGGAGTACCGAAAAATCGCTTGCATAGCCACCGCTCTTGCATCGCAAATTACTGAATTTGAATGAATATTATCTTTAACGCCGGGAATAGAGAAAGCATCGACGCGAGAAAGAAGGTCCAGACAACCACAGAAACCTGCTGCAAATTCACCACCTGGACAACGCGACTGTTGCTACCCAATCAGTACACATTATTGGCCCTGCAGCGCTTTCTCACTATGAGCCAGCAGAGGTGCAGTGATACCCGCAGCGTGTCCGCACAGAGTGTGGACTGGACATCCATCCACCGGAGGCTTACCTTCTGCCTTGCTATATCGCAGATAACAAGAGGTACCGTAAATCCAAGAGCCCATCCATTTTGCACGTGCTCTGCACGGGAGTGACAAAAATGATAAGAAAAACACTTTACGGGCTGACGCTCGGCATGGCGATGTTGTTCGCCGGGCCGGTCAAAGTGTCCGCCCAGGCCATGGAGTCGTCAGAACCTTTCAAGGTTGGCACGTTCGCGATTGATGACGTGCCCACCGTTGGCCTCGTCATGCGCGATGACCGCCTGATCATCGATCTGGCTGCCGCCAACCGCGCCCTGGAACTGCTCCCCCAGTACAGTTCCATCACCATGCCCGGCGACATGCTCGGCCTGATCGAGCAGTATGAGTATGGCCTCAAGTACCGCATCTACGAGATCGTCAACTGGCTGGTGGAAGAGGACCTGCTGAGCGCCAGCGAGCGCAGCTTCGTTCACCCGGTGGCATCGGTGGACATCATGCCCCCCATCCAGTATCCCAGCAAGATCATGAACGCGGCCGTCAACTTCTACACCCACGCCTGCGAGGGCTGCAACGATGACGAGCTTGCCAGCCGCATTCGCGAGCGCCAGGAGAATCGGGGCGTGCCCTACCTCTTCCTGAAACCCACCCGCGGCGCCATCATTGGCGACGGCGATGAAATTGTCATGCCCTATGGCCGTGACCGTATAGAGTGGGAAGTGGAGATGGCGATCGTCTTCGGGCGCACTGGCAAATACATCTCCTCCCACCGCGCGTACGACCACGTGTTCGGCTATATGGTGGCGATGGATATCTCCGACCGCGGGGGCCGTCCACCAGGTGGCTATGGCGTGACTTCGGACTGGTTCGTGGGCAAGGGTCATGACACCTTTGCGCCGCAGGGCCCCTGGATCGTACCCAAGGAATTCTTTGGCGATCCGATGGAGCGTCTACACCAGACCCTGGTCATCGATGGCGTCACCGTGCAGGAAGCACGTGCGGGGGACATGATCCATAACATCCCCGAGCTGATCGAATACGCCTCCTCGCTCATCACGCTGTTCCCCGGTGACGTCCTGCAAAGTGGGACATCTGGCGGGACCGGTGCTGGACGGGTGGAACGCGCATCCGGTTCAGGCTATCTGATCGACGGCGAAACCATCAGCGCCAGCATCGAAGGCATCGGCACACTGACGCATACCGTGCGGGTGGAGCAGAGCGTGCCGGGTGATCTGTCCGGATCGCAGCTGCCACCGGTGAGCAGCTATCGCCCGTAACAGTGGAACTGTCCGCTTGATTAAAAAAGGCACAGCGCCTCACGGCGCTGTGCCTTTTTTCATGTCTCCTGTGCTTACTGCCCCTCGTGTCTGTTTCGATACCCTTCCAGCTCAGCCTGCAGAGGCCTCAGCCACATAGGCCGCCAGGGCACGCCTCTCGGTTTCGCTGAGCCGCGCGCCGTACGCGGGCATGGCGCCGATACCCTGAGAGACAGCCGCAAACACCTGGTCCGCATTGGGTTGCAGGGTATTCAGGTTCGGCCCTACCACGCCGGCGCTGCCGGCATCGGCCAGGGTATGGCAGACGCTGCAGGCGGGTTGCACCGACAGGAAAATCTCGCGACCCTCAGTGGCAAGTGGCGACAGACTGGGTGCCGGGGACGCCTGTGCTGCAGTGGCAGCTGCTGTTGCTCCGCCCACTGAGGTCGTTGCCGCAGTGCTGCCGGCTCGCGCAGCCACCACCTCTATCTCCAGCGCCGGATCATGCCAGCCGTTGTGGCCGTAGCCGCGCTCGTTGGGAATCAGATCCCTGGGCTGTATGTCGCCTTCGGTGTCGGTAGCGCGCGACACAAAGCGATGCTGCCCCGTTGCCAACTCTACCGGCAGCACGAAACTGCGCCAGGCATTGGGACCCAGGTCGGGGCCTACCAGTTGCGCGTCATGCCAGCTCTGCCCGTCATCCGCGGAGATCTCTACCCTGCTGATGCCGCGCTCGCCGGAAAACGCCACGCCGTGCAATGTCGCCGGCCCCTGCACAATGGCAGCACCATCATTCCCCGGACCGTTAAGCCAGGATTTCATCTCCATGCGATACATGGACGGGTGAGCCGGGCTGCCGGAGACGCCGATGTCACGGAAGCGATAACTCGAAGTCTGAATAGAGGCACCTGACTCCTCTTCCGTCAGCGCGATGCGCTTCAGCCATTTGACGTTGTTGACGCCGTAGTAACCGGGCACGATCAGTCGCAGCGGCCCACCGTGCACCAGCGGCAACGGCGCACCGTTCATCTCCCACACCAGCAGACAATCCTGCAGTGCCTTGTCCATCGGCACGGAACGCTCCACCACCACCTGCGCCGGATCCACCCCCTCGGGCAACGTCTCGGCACCGGTTGCTGTCACGAAGGGCATGCCATTGCTGTCGCCTCCGAAGTGAGCCAGCACATCGCTCACCCGCACACCTGTCCACAGCGCACAACCTGCTGCGCCCGTCTTCCACTGCGAACCCGAAGGGCCGTGAGTGAAATAGCTGCGCCCGTTGCCGGAACACTGCAGCACGGCAGCTTCCACGTGTACTGGCAGGGCTTTCAGTTCAGCCAGTGTCATGGAGCCGCTGCGCGCGGCACCCACCACTTCAAAGCGCCAGTCATCGGCATTGGCAACAACGGATTCATCCGGCATGGGCAGGTTATTGCGTACGAAAAAAGCGGACTGCGGCGTAATCGGCGCGATACCAAAGGCAGATGGCCGGGTTTCCAGCGCCCAGGGCTGGTCGTTGTGAATAACGAAGTTGGCCGCCAGTTTCCCACTCGGCATGGACGGCTCCATGGCCTGCGCGCTGACCAGTCGCGCCAGCGGGCTCACTGCCATCGTCGCTCCTCCAAGAGCGAAAGCTTTGATTAGACGGCGACGATTGAATGTGTGCATGGCGACCTCGTGGAAACAGAGGTTTTCACTATAGAGAGGAAATTGGTGATTGGCTAGCAGGCGACGCTGCATTCTTCGAGAGCCGTAGACTGGAATCGGTCAATCGCGGCTATGCCGTCAACAGCTTCCTATCGAGCGGCACATTGTCATGATAACGAGACACTTCCTTGCTGACATTCACTTCCAATGCCATTCTTGCAACATCAAGCAGTACTTCATCGAATTGATAGCCTCCTCTTGCCTTAAGCCAGTCCAGTACATCCGCCATATGCCAGATCGAGACGCTGCCTTCATGAATCGGCACAGGGAATGTTGACCTATGGGTGAGCATGAGCTTGCGCATCGCCTGCCGGGAAATACCTACGATATCAGCTACGTCCGTCAAACCTGCAAGATCCGGGGACACCTCGATCAGTCGGGCCGAGGGAATCGCCTGTTCGACATCCGCCAATGCGGTACAGATCGCTTCACGGGCGTTTTCTGCCTCACGACTGAATTCGAGCGCGAGTCGCCCAGGTTGTCCGATACCCACCAAGGCATCATCGCAGGAAGCGGCCAGGCACTCTACCAGAGCACCAGGGTCGCTATCAGACTGGGGTAGCTGGTATTTCAATCTGAAAGTATATTCCATAGGTCAGTCCTCGGGCTTACTATTTCGATCCCGATGAATGGAGCAATTGTCTATTAGCCTGCGCAGAACTCGGGCATGGCTACTCGGGTTTCGTGGTGTGCTCCAGACACTGGTGATACAGAATTCGCCACATCGACACCCGTCGTCATTGTACGGGCAATAGATCCTTCCCCATGCGTGAGAACCACCGCTCTGGACATGCCACCCCTGGCTCTCCGCATATTTGAGCGCAGCTTCGACTTCCTTCTTCGGATGTGCTGGTCGAGTCATTCCTTTGCCTCGAGTATGGGTCGATTGCACCAGGTTGTCAATCGACAACCTGCTTTCAAACATTCAGCAGTTACATAAGTCTAGACGAGACCACAAGAGAGAAAGGGAAATCCGTTGAACGTCTGCCGTCAATCCGATGCCGGCACCTTGCGCCCCTTGATCACCGCCGGCCGGGCAGCAATCTCCCGGGCCCAGCGCATGACATTTTGATAGCTCTCCGCGTTCAGGAACTCGGCGGCGCCGTAGGTCTCGTTCAGCACAATGGTGCCGTACCAGGGCCATATCGCGATGTCCGCAATCGTGTAGTCGTCGCCACAGATGTATCGGCGCTCCGACAGGCGGCGATCCAGCAGATCCAGCTGCCGCTTGACCTCCATGGTGAAACGGTTGATGGGGTATTCCTGCTTGTCCGGCGCATAGACATAGAAGTGCCCGAAGCCACCGCCGACATAGGGGCCGGCGCCGATCTGCCAGAACAGCCAGGCGAGACACTCGTAGCGTTCCGGCCCTGCCGGCAGAAACATGCCGTATTTTTCGGCCAGATAGAGCAGGATGGCACCGGACTCGAACAGTTTGATGGGCCGGTCACCCACATAATCGATCAGGGCCGGAATCTTGGAGTTCGGGTTCAGTTCGCAGAAGCCCGACGAGAACTGCTCGCCCTTGCCGATGTTGATGCGATGCGCGTCGTAGTGCGCATCGGCCCCGGCTGCCAGCAACTCTTCCAGCATCACCGAGGCCTTGACGCCATTGGGCGTGGCGAGGGAGTACAACTGCAGCGCCCGGTCGCCGCGAGGCAGTTCGGCCTGGTAGCGGGGTCCGGCCGTATCGCTGTTCATGGCGGCGCTGTTGCTCGACTGGTTGCTCTCATTCGGCATCTTCCAGACTTTTGGAGGGGTATACATATAGCTCATGACTTCATCTCCTGAGTGATGCCGAAACCTTAGCGCATATCATCGGGGTTGTGCGAAAAAAAAGGCAAGGGACATGGTATCTTTACGGTACGTTGCAATGCTCTCCAACATAATCAAGGATTTATCATGAAACTGGAAACCCTTGCGGTTCGCGCTGGCTTTCACATTGACCCTACGACCCGGGCCGTGGTCACGCCCATCTACCAGACCACCTCTTACGCCTTCGACAGTACCCAGCATGGCGCGGATCTGTTCGACCTCAAGGTTCCCGGCAACATCTATACCCGCATCATGAATCCGACC
>Ga0233380_1001388_pt1 | contig 10918 bp, 8 predicted proteins | sample ElkDunMinimDraft_9_FD_191541 | JGI IMG/M metagenome (GOLD analysis project Ga0233380, IMG submission 191541) | Fecal eukaryotic communites from dung pellets of Tule Elk in California, USA - Elk Dung F36 | ecosystem: Host-associated > Mammals > Digestive system > Large intestine > Fecal | place... | reverse complement strand
GGACAGTCTCGCAAAGCATTGCGAAGTAGAGCTTCTAGTTCTCCCGGGACGCCCCGACGGACGCCCGCCGTCGCTTGGAGCCTATGGGGTATTTGTGCTGAAGGCGATGTGGCGGGTGTTTCGTTCCCCCAAGCGCTATCACCACTTGATTCTTGGTGACGTCCTCCTTTTTCCCGCAGGGTTAGTCGCAGCAGCGACCGCCAGCAGGTGCTCCAGAACAGTAATACTCTATGGTCTCGATCTCGTGTACCAGCGGCGACCTGGATTGATTCCGCGCATCTACGGACTATTCCTGAAGGCTTTTGTCTCGACGCAAGCTAAGTTCCACCACAAAGTTGCCATATCGGCCCATACCCGCTCTCTGGCTGAAGAAGTTGGAGTTCTGGACGTTTCAGTGATTGTCCCCGCCATACCGGACTCAGCCTTGGTGAATGCTCGCCCCGCTGACGAGCTACTCCCCGATGCGTTTACCGCCGCCCCACGCCGAATCCTTTACTTTGGACGGCTGATTCACAGAAAGGGCGTGGACTGGTTCGCCGCCCGAGTCCTGCCTTATCTTCCGCATGATGTCACATTGTTCGTCGTTGGTTCTCCGACCGATCCCGCGTATGCAGAGACGGTGGCAAGGCGTCCTCGCGTAGAGTACTTGGGACGACTGCCCGATAACGTCCTGTCAGCAATGATCGTTCGCTCGCACGTCGTTGTCATGCCAAATGTGACCTCTGTGGCCGACGGTGACGCCGAGGGCTTCGGCTTGGTGGCCGTCGAGGCGTCCGCATTGGGCGCAATCCTGGTCGCATCGCGGCTGCAGGGAATCACCGACGCTGTTATCGATGGCCAGACTGGCACCCTCGTTGCCGCAGAAGACGCCGTTGCCTGGATCGAAGCAGTGACCTCGCTGTTGGAGGAGGGGGAGGACGCACGCCTTGAACGCAGACGCGTAGCGCATGCGATGAGCCGAGAAGCCTACTCGGTCGAAAGACTGGGGCAGGCCTTCTTCAACCTCTTGGAGTCGGGATACATCGCAGCGCCACATGCCAACGGCGCTCAATGCCCATGAGCAGCGAGCCGCACAAGGACATCCACCTGATGGATCGACAGCCACATGCCGTTCTTGACTACGACAGCAGAGTCCAGAAGGCGAAGAAGATTGTTGCTCTTGTAGGCGCGGAGCGGTTTCGAACAGCACGCCGCATCCTCGAGATTGGGTGCGGATCTGGCGTCATTTCCAGCAGCCTCGCCCGGCTCAGTAGCGCTGAGGTACACGCGATCGACGTCGTCGATAACAGAATGACCACGGATGGTTACCAGTTCCAGCTCGTGCAGGGCACAAAGCTACCCTTCGACGATGACAGTTTCGAGATCGTCATTACCAATCATGTCATTGAACACGTTGGTGACGAGCAAGCTCAACTTACCCATCTCTCGGAGATCAGACGAGTGCTTGCTGACTCAGGCGTCGTTTACCTGGCGGTACCAAACAAGTGGCGACTGATCGAACCTCATTTCCGCCTACCACTGCTCAGTTGGCTGCCGCAGTGGGGCGCCGACCTGTACGTGCGGCTCAGCGGCCGCGGGAAGTACTACGATTGCCTTCCCTTGAGTCATGGCCAGGCCACTAGGTACTTCGAGACTACTGGCTTCGCCGCCAAGGACATGACTGCCACCGCCTTGCGCGAGACATTGTCTATCGAGTTCTCGCAAAGCAGGGTCGTCAGGTTTGTGGAGGCGATTGTTCCCGACTGGGCGATCAAGGCCGCCATGGCGATCATGCCGACCTACATCTTCTTGTTGAGACGCAGGGCGTGAATCGATCCAGGCGGTGGCTTCATGTGGTCGGGCTGATGCTCACTGCGGTCTGTCTCTGGTTCTTCGCCGCACGTATCTTGGAGTTCTGGCCGTCGCTGCGGCAGGCCGCCACCCGTTCGGGCTTCCTACCTTGGGCGGCCGCTGCGCTGATGCTGTATCTGGCCACCTTTGCATCCTCTACAGGCGCTTGGCTGGTATCACTGAGGCTGGCAGGCCAGCGCCTCGACTTCCTGGCTTGTGCACGTGTCAACTTGCTCTCCCAGTTCGCCAAGTTTCTCCCGGGAAATGTTGCGCATCACGTTGGCAGAGTGGTTCTCGCCAACCAGGCCGGCGCTTCTACCGGACACGTCGCGGCCAGCATCCTGATTGATCTAGTGCTATTGACCGCGGCGGGCAGCGTACTGGCGCTGCTAAATCTCGATGCCGCGGACATACTGCTCCGATCTAATGGGTGGCTACCGTCGACCTCCGCTTTGGCTTTGGGCGCGCTCGCCGCGGCGCTGGTCGGTTTGGGAGCAGCCTTCGTGCTCTTGAGGTGGGTACCAGCCCTACGGATGAAGCTGGAATCCGCCATCGCGCTGGTCCGTCGACTGCCTCCAGTCAAGACAGCCGCAGCGATCGGAGCCGCGCTCTTCTATCATGGCTGCTCGTTCGCACTTGGTTCGATCGCGGTCGTCTGCCTTACCAAGAGCATTGGTGGCGAAGTTGACGTCAACTTCCTCCCCGTCTTGGGCGCCTACTCCCTCGCTTGGCTTGCCGGATTCGTCCTTCCAGGGGCACCGGCAGGGATCGGGGTTCGCGACGCAGTCATGCTCATTGCACTAGGGCCGTACATTGGCGAGGAATCAGCTACGCTCGTCACTGCGCTGTTCCGGTTAGTCACCACATCCGGGGACGGGGTTGCGTTCCTGCTGGGTTCGGCATTGCCTAAACCGGTACAGGCTTGAGCCTGCGAGTCGTTGCTTTGACTACCGCCGTCAAGTTCCTTCGTCGGCGCGGCAAGCTTTCACACCCCAACATTACTGGCATTCGGTTATGAAGTTGATCATCCAGATTCCCTGCCTCAACGAGGCAGGCACTCTTGCCATCGCGATCGGGGCCCTGCCTCGCAGCGTACCCGGGTTCGACGCGGTCGAATGGCTCATCATCGACGACGGGTCGACCGATAACACTGCAGAGCTGGCTAGGCAGCTGGGCGTCGATCATGTGATCCGACTCCCGGTCAACAGAGGCCTGGCCACGGCTTTCATGACTGGCTTGGACGCATGTTTGCGCCTCGGCGCCGATGTGATCGTGAACACCGATGCCGACAACCAGTACGAGGCCCAGGACATCCCGCTGCTGACTGCGCCCATCATTGAACGGAAGGCGGACATGGTGATCGGCGCCAGGCCGATCGACGAGACCGAGCATTTTTCTTGGATCAAGAAGAAGCTGCAGCGTCTCGGCAGTTGGGCTGTGCGTGTGGCCAGCAAGACCGACATCGCCGATGCGCCAAGCGGATTCCGCGCGATCTCACGCACCGCGGCAATGCAGCTCAATGTCTTCAATGCGTATACCTACACCCTGGAGACCATCATCCAGGCGGGACGCAGCAACTTGCGGGTCGTGTCCGTGCCGATCCGGACAAACCCAGATCTTCGCCCGTCGCGCCTGGTCAAGAGTATCCGCAGCTACGTGCAGCGGTCGCTCGTGACGATCCTGCGTGTGTTCGCGATCTATCGCCCGTTCTTCCTGTTCGTCTGGCCCGGGATTGTCCTTGGGCTGGCCGGGTTCATTGCCGGGGCACGCTATCTCTACTTCGTGTTGATCGGCGAAGGAGGAGGGCATGTCCAGTCGGTTGTGCTTGCAGCACTCTGCCTCATCCTGGGCACCCTGATGGTCATGATGGGCTTCCTGGCAGAGCTGATCGCCACAAATCGAAAGTTGCTCGAGCGCATCGACCTTCGTGTAAAGCGAATTGAGCTCGACGGAGCCAACGGCTCGGAAAGGCGCTAGCCCCCTGCCTAACTCGTGGCGGCTCATGGCTTGAACACAGAAATAGGAAAGCCCGCACCTGAGATACGGGCCTTTCCGGGTCCCACGGTAGCGGGTGGCTCAGCGCAGCTTGTCGATCTGGTAGGACTCCAACGATACTCTCGCACCCTCCGGCGCCAGTACGCGCACTTCGAGGTCCGGGACCGGATCGGCCAGTGTGAACTCGAATGACGGGACGCCGCCCCCCGCGTCAAGCTGCGTCACGGCATGGCTGACCTTTCCCTGGTGTGATACGGCATCGATCCGGACCGTCGTGCCGGCCGGCAGCTCCTCTACGTCTCCGACGAAAGAGACTGAATAGGTACCCGCCTGGAACGCGATGTAGGGCCCGAACAACAGGAACCCACCTTTCCCGTTATTGACAAGTCGGCCGTCCACGAGTTCACCGACCATGGTGTTGTACTCGCCTTTATGGAAGTCCCGCCGCAGCCGGTCCACCGCCGGGGGAGCTTGGGACGTCGCAGGCTGAACCTGAGCGGCATCGGGTAGGGCTTCCGAGGCCGGAGCAGGCTGTCCAGATTCTTCGTTTGGTCCGCAGGCAGCCAGGAGAATGCCCATAGCCCCAGCAACGCTCAATCTGACAAGCAGATTCATTTCATTCTCCAGATGATGTTCAGTTAAGGTGGTCCACGTAAGGTTTCGCTGTGTGTTCCGAGATGCCTTTACGCATCAGCGATGAAAGCCATCGTGCTTGGACAGCCGGCCGTTCTGCCCAGTCTCTGGAGTCCGGCGCAAGAAGGCGTCATGGCATTGTGCGCACGTGCCGTCGACCGCTGCCAAGTTTCCACAAGTTCGGCCACATCAGTTTTCGGGCCTTCCCTAAGCTGGCATGCGCACGTTTGCCCCCCTTCTGCGTCCGGAATAGCCCACCAGCATCAATCGACTGAACCGGGGACGCATCATCCGCAAGGCACGCACTCCATTGGGTGGCTCGCCTCCTATTGGATGGGCTCGAACGTGTAGCCATTCAAAGCCATGGCGCTACCTCTCGGTGAGAAAACGCGAATCTCCAAGTCCTCGACAGTCTCATCAATAACTACTTCCGCCCTCGCCATTTCCGATCCATCGTTCCCAGCGGCCACAGCAACTGGAGCGTACGCATGCGTCTTGCGTCCGCCGGAGGACACCACGTCCGTCCAAGCCCCTTGTACTTCTCCCGCACGTCCACGCACAACCAACGAGTAGCGACCAGGCCCCATCCGGCGATATGGCCCGTAAACGAGGAATCCCTCTCTTCCGCCGGAAACCAGTTCGCCATCGGACATCTCACCGACCTGACTCGGCAGGTCTGCCAGGGCGGCGCCCTGGTAGGAAAATCCTGTGCGGTCCACAGCCATTCGCGGTGGCACTCCAACGTCGAGCCGGGCCGGGTCCTGAACCTCAATCTGGTACCCGGCCAAGGACATCTGGTCCCGAGAGGAAACGTGGATCCGTATCTCAAGCGCCTGCGCGTCGTCGAGAAGATGTAGGGGAACGCCCACTTCCTTCTCGCCCACCGGATCCAGTTCATCCAGAGCCGACTCGAAATGGGTGAACTGCCCCGATTGGCTGACGATATCGATACGAGCACCTTCCACCCGCCCGAATTCACCCTTCAAGCGGACAAGATACTCCCCGGCCCGCAAGCCAGCATAGGGGCCATGCAGTAAGTAGCCCGCACGGCCGTCTGTTTCAACCCCACGCTCCGAAGCGCGGCCGACCTGGCTGTAGCGGCCCAGTTCAGCCCCTTGCATCGAAAAGCACCCTGCGACCAGACATCGCTCGGATTGATCCGACTTCCAGTACTGCTTGCCGTGCCTTGCTCGCGGAAAAGTCAGCGACCCGCCCGATCTCACCACCACATAAAGACGCGAATCAACCTCACGGCCGACGTACTCGACACCTTCAAGGTCCAACTCTGGATTGAATGTCAGCAGCGGCCCGTCGCAGTGGTCCAGCCATTCGGCGGGGCTCATCCTCACCAGCGGACTGCTGAACAGATAGAACGAATACAGGTTGGCTCGCTGCTCCGCGATCCCACCTAATCCCAGACTGGAATTCGCATCAAAAGCGACGCAGGTACCTACCCCGAAGTTGCGGGTTACAAACTCCGGGATATCCGACGGGGTGCTGTTGTAGTCCAACACCCGTTGATGCCAGTCCTGCTGAGGTGAAACGCAGAGAGCATAGATTATGGCGATCGCCGCGCACACCACCTGACGATTCAGAATCGAGGCTGTAACGATGCCCAATGCGCCTGCCACGAACCAAGCCAACGGACCTGTCTCTTGAAAGGCAAAGTATGGCCACAAGGCAGGCACATTCATCGGGTACAGGGGGCCGGAGATCCCGATGTAGTGAACGAGAAAGGCGCCGGTCAGGAGTACTCCCGAGGCAGTGGCGAAGACTACGACCCGCGGCGCCCGGCTGAGCAGACCAATCCCGAACAGGGTCGCGATGGCCGGCTCCACATACCTGCCATACACCCAGTGATCAAGTCTTCCCGGCCCCCCGCTCACGGCGCTGCCCAGCGCGCTGAGGGCAATTATGCCCAAGACGGACAAGATCAGCATGGCCGGCAAAGCAGCCTGATGTACGGAAGCCCCATCGGACCCGGGCTCACCGAGGTTACGTAGCTGATGCATGCTTTGACGCGCAGCAACCACTGCACCAATGGCAGCGAATCCAAACGTGGCGATCAACAAATATGATAGTTGCCCCGCCATCATACCGATTAGGATTCTCAGCTTCTGTCCATATCCACCCCCCGCCAGAACGGCCGAAACTCCCGGATAGTGCAGCCCCTGATCTGCGCCGGGAGCTGTCATCTCAGCAATCATCCAGGGGCGAATGATGCCGTGATAGAAGAAGACAAGAAGCGCTATGATGGATCCGTTCAATACAGCGATGCGGAAAGCTCTTCCATGCCAGCACGTGATCACGATGGAGAGTACCGACGCTACGGCTACAGGCAGGCCAGCAGGATGGATGCTTGCCAGATATCCCACCAGAAGCGAGTGCGGGAGAATGGTCAGGGGCCGCGCTGTGTCCAGCCGTACAAGTGAGTACATTCCCGCTGTGAAGACCAACGCGAACGCCGTTTGGGCGAACGCGTAGCCACTCATGGTTGAATAGGCTGGATAGGCAGCGATCACCACCAGCACGATCAGGCGCTTCCACTCGGGTGCGTCCGGGACAAAGGTCCTCAGCAGCGACCAGACGAGATACAGGGTGCCGCCCCACATCACGCCGTTGACGGCCAGTATTCCCGCCCATACCTGACGCGCGTCGGTAAAGAAATAGAAGAGCGGAGAGATCAGGAGTGAGTAGCCAGCGTAATAGCTGCTCGCCCCGTCGGAGTGGTGCCCTGCGAGGAAGGCAGCGTTGCTGAGGTAGCCGATCTCATCCCCGAGGTAGGCCGGCCCCACGACGTACAGGTTGATCAGGATGTATGCAATGGCTGACGCGACGCACACGAAAAAAGCCGACGTCCTGGAGCCAGCGAGCATGCGGCGCCAATCGTGATCAATCGCATCGCTCATATTGATAAGCGGCTCCGTCCCGACACCTTTACATCAATGCGACCCGGCAACGTCCGCGACCGCAGTAGCGCCTGCAGAGGTATCTCCATTTCATGCGAGTCGTGTTCCGACGTGATACCCACGCCACCAGCATCCGTGGCGCCTGCAGTGCGGCGGCGCGATAAATCCGCATGAACAACGAACATCAAGCCTGGTACATCCAGCGCAGTGTGGACTCCAGATCGAACCGTGGCGCTGGTCCAATGCACGCAAGAAGCTTCCGGTTGTCGCCCCGCAGCGATCTGATCTCGTTCCCTCGCACGAAGGCGGGGTTCACACGGACATCAATCTCGTAGCCGGCTATGCGCTGCATCATCCTGATGATCTCCTGGAGCGAATGTTCCTCACCAGAACAGACGTTGTAGGTCTCACCACGGCCGGGAAGCGCCACAAGACTGAAGTACGCTGCTGTCACGCAACGGACGTCGTAGAAGTCGCGCGAAACGTCGACGTTCCCTAGCTCGATTGAACGAGCGCCACGGCGAAAGTGGGAGACTATCTTTGGAATCAGGAATTTCTCGTCCTGACCACGACCGGTGTAATTGAACGGGCGGACAGTGGTCAGGGGTAGCTTGTCAGACCACAATGCAGCCATCGCCTCCATCGCCATCTTGCTGACGGCGTAGTCGTTCTGCGGGGACAGGGGTGACGTCTCGTCCAATACACCGCCTACGTTGCCGTATACGTTGGCACTGCTGGCGAGCAGAACGTTGGAGGGCGGGTCCGGCAGGGCGGCCAATGCTTCAAGCAGGTTTCGGGTACCGACGATGTTTACCCGGTAGATCTCGTCTGCATCTCCGTGAGCCACAAAAGAGATTGCCGCGAGGTGCACGACGCGCTGGGGGGCGGCCTCGGCCACCCTCGCCCGCAAAGCCGCACGATCCAGCAGGTTTACCGCCTTGCCGTCCCCATCCGCGCGAAGATCACAAACCTCACATCCAGCCTCTCTCAGCCGACTAGCCATGTAGCGTCCGGTAAACCCGGACGCTCCCGTGACAAGGACACGCTGACCCGACAAGTCAGAACGAGAAGCCACGCTGGTTCCTCTGCAGGTCGGCCTCGACCATCATCTGGCAAAGTTGCTCGAGAGTGGTCTGCGGCTTCCACCCCAGAACGCGCTGGGCCTTCTCCGGGTTGCCGATCAGAAGGTCCACTTCGGCCGGCCGGTGGTATTTGGGATTGATGCGCATGACTGTCTTGCCCGTGGAGGCATCGACCGCGCATTCGTCCGCGCCATTACCATTGAACTCGATCTCGATGCCAGCGGCCTTGAAGGCCATGCGAACGAAGTCGCGCACGGTCTCGGTGCGATTCGTCGCCAACACAAAGGTATCCGGCCCATCCGCTTGCAGTATGCGCCACATGCCTTCAACGTATTCCTTGGCAAAGCCCCAATCACGCTTGGCGTCGAGGTTGCCAAGCTCAAGCACGTCCAATTGGCCTAGCCTGATCTTCGCGACCGAGTCAGTGATCTTCCGCGTCACAAACTCGCGTCCACGCAGCGGACTCTCGTGGTTGAACAGGATGCCACTGGAACCAAATATGTTGTAACTCTCGCGATAGTTGACGGTCATCCAATGAGCGTAGAGCTTGGCCACGCCGTACGGACTGCGCGGATAGAACGGCGTCGACTCGCTCTGCGGAATCGCCTGCACCTTGCCGAACATCTCGGAAGTGGACGCCTGGTAGAAGCGGATCTTCTGATTGACCAGACGGATCGCCTCCAACAGGTGTAGCGCCCCGATCCCAGTGATCTGCGCGGTGGTCGTTGGCTGGTCGAAACTCACGCCGACGAAGCTTTGCGCTGCGAGGTTGTAGATCTCGTCCGGCTGCACCTTCTGGACCAGAGCGATCGTCGACCCCAGGTCCGTCAGGTCATATTCGACCAGGTGCAGGTTGGGGTGCGCCTGGCAGCCAAGCTCGTCGAGGCGCCAGAAGTTCACGGAACTGCTGCGCCGGTAGGTACCGTAAACAGTGTACCCCTTCTGGAGAAGCAGTTCCGCCAGGTAGGCGCCGTCCTGGCCCGTGATTCCCGTAATGATTGCTTTCTTCATGGCTTCCGCTTTGATGATTGAGGTGCAAGTGGCAACTAACGGAATCGCGCGCATTCCAAAGGACCGCAAGGCGCGTGCGCCGGACAACTCACGTTGGCGCGCGGCGCCGCGCAAGCTGTACCAGCATTGCATGCAGGCGTTGCGCGAGCTTGGAATAACGATGCGCGTCGCGCCAGCGCCCGGCGTCGTTTGCCGGCATGCCGTGGTCCATGATACCGGCAATTCCCTCGGCGATCTCCTCCGGGGTCTGACCCGGAAGTTCGCACACCGCGCGGCGCACGTCGTCGAATATGGGCAGCGGGGTGACCGCGACCGGCCGGCCTGTCGCTAAGCCGTAGCGCACCGCTGCGCTCGAAGACTCCCCAGTGGACTGGTATGGGAAGACGATCAAGTCGGCCACCTCCAGCGCGGCCAGGCTTTCGTGATCCGGCAGGTAGTCTGTCAGGAGCGTGACGCGGTCCTCCAGGCCAAGGGCAACGATTGCCGCTCGCACTTCCTTTAGCAGCGCCTTGGACTGTGGCGCCGGGTACTCGGCATTGACCATCCGGAGCTGCACATCCCGACCCTGACGTACCAAACGCGACGTTGCTTCGAGCAGTTCCAGCAAACCCTTGTGCGGAAGCAAGAAGCCGTACGAACTGATCACGAAGGGAACGTCAATGCGCGTAACTTCCCGGATGGGCACGTCGATGACACCATGCGGAAACAGTGCGGCGTTCTCCACCAGACCGATCGCCTTGAGCCGGTTCAGATCGCCTGGAGAGTGCACGAGCAGTCGATCGCACCGCGCAAATGCGGGGGCAAGGTTGCGAAGCAGCTTGTGCGGCGTTTCGGGTGCATCTGTCGTCGCGTGGATCATCAGGACGACCACACGCCCGGCGTCCGCTTGCCCAAGCAAGAACGTCGAAAGGCGATCGAAGTCAAAGAAGCCGTACTGAAACTGCAGGACCAGCGTCGAAACCCCGCTCGCCTCAATGGCTTCCGCCAGTTCGTCGAGTGAGTGGCCGTCGCCTGCATCCCAGCACCTCACCACATTGGGACCGTCCGCAGCAGTTTGTGCCGATGTGCGCGAAGCAAAGATCCTTAGCTCCGCCTCGGGCATCGCATCGACGAGGTGCGCCGAGTACGTGGCGATGCCGCACTTTGTGTTCCAACTCGTGATCCAGCCAACTCTCGGGACCCGCGGCGCATCCAGCGTTGCAAATGCCCGAGCGGAGTCGACAAGGCGCCCGCCGACATGCTTCCAGGTCGAACCTGCAAGCAACCTTTCGCGTCCCAGCCGGGCACGGGCGCGCCGCGCTTCCGGCGGCGTGGCGTGAACTTCACGCAGGATCCGCGCGAGATGACCCTCGTCGGGTTCCGCCCATACCGAGTTGAACAGGTCGAAGTGCGTGTCCGCCGGCGCAAAGCTGTAATCCACCAGCCACGCAGTTTCGGGCGAGCAGAAATCCAACTGCC
>Ga0233380_1001387_pt1 | contig 10919 bp, 8 predicted proteins | sample ElkDunMinimDraft_9_FD_191541 | JGI IMG/M metagenome (GOLD analysis project Ga0233380, IMG submission 191541) | Fecal eukaryotic communites from dung pellets of Tule Elk in California, USA - Elk Dung F36 | ecosystem: Host-associated > Mammals > Digestive system > Large intestine > Fecal | place... | reverse complement strand
AGGGCATGTCGAATGCCGAACTGAATCGGATTCGCCTTAATCTTGATCGCGCACGCGTACTGCCGGGCCCTTGGACGCGGCATATCGTGGTTGATGCCGCTTCTGGCCAGCTATGGTATTATCAGGGCGGCAAGCAGAGTGGCGCGATGCGTGTTATTGTGGGCACGGCCGATACCCCGACGCCGATGTTTGCCGGCGTGCTGCATTATGCCGTCCTCAATCCCTATTGGAATGTGCCGGTGGAGTGGGCGCAGAGCACTATCGCGCCGAAGGTGCTGGGCGGGCGCAGTCTGCGCGCGATGCGTATGGAAGTGCTGTCTGACTGGAGCGCAACCCCGACAAAGGTAGATGCTGCGACGGTGAACTGGCGGGCGGTTGCCGACGGCACGGAGCAGATTCGCGTTCGCCAGCTTCCGGGTGGCGCCAATTCCATGGGGAAAGTGAAGTTCATGTTTTCCAATGATGAGGGGATTTATCTGCACGACACGCCCGACAGGGCCTTGTTCAGAAAATCACGCCGGCATTTCAGCGATGGCTGCATCCGGCTGGAAGATGCCGCGGGGCTGGGGAAGTGGCTGCTTGATGGACCTATGCGTACCAAATCGAACGAGCCTGAACAGTTTCTGTCTTTGCCTGGCGGGGTACCGATTTTCCTTACCTATTTGACGGTGACCGATGGCAGCCGGGCGCGCGTTCAGTTTCTTGCCGATGTCTACAATCGGGATGCGCAGGAAAGGAACTGACAGGTCTTCCGCCGACTATCTGGAGTCGGATGGGATCAGTGTTACGCTGCGCAGAAATGCTTAACCACCACGCGTAAAAACGCCGGGCCTGATCCGATCAGGCCCGGCGTTTTTACACTCTGATCCATCTTCGGTTGTGCTCGCGCTGTTTGCGATGCGGAAATTCTGGATGTTCATTTATTAATGGATTTATCCCAGCCTGCGTCACTTCATCAGGTGCGATCAGATAAATGCCTACCGAAAATGTCCTTGGGAAAAGTTATAGGACAGTCAGCTTAGGTTATTATGCTGCATTAGCGTTCAATATATTCTATTGAGATACTCTTGGTTTCATGTTTAAATACGGTCTGTAGGGTATAATAGGAAAATAAATAAATAAAATTAAGAAAGCGAAAGGAGTTGGATATGACTGCCTTCAGTTTTCGTAACAGCCGCCCAAACATCTGGGTGTTGCCGCGCCCCACCCAGGATCCGCATCTTCGGCGAATGTATTATGGCCCTATCCAGCCTATGGAAGAACCGGGCCTGCTTCAGCGGCTTCTTGGAAAAAGCTGAAAACTGAGCCCTGGCGGTGTTCGTCACATGCTAACTGGAACCCAGTTTGGAAGATTTACTTCTGTTCCTGCGCCTGTTCGTGGTGCCGGATCACTTCCTGGATGATGAAGCGAAGAAACTTTTCCGAGAATTCGGGATCAAGGTTAGCCTCCATGGCCAGATTGCGCAGGCGGGCAATCTGGCGCTCCTCGCGGCCGGTGTCGGAGGCGGGCAGGCTGTTGTCCGCCTTATATGCCCCAACCGCCTTGGTGATGCGGAAGCGCTCGGCAAGCATGTGGATCAGCGCGGCATCGATGTTATCGATACTGGCGCGGTAGCCGGCAAGGACCGGATCAGGCTGGTTTTCTGGCATCGCCGTCCCGCTAGCACGACCCGGGCTGCAATTCCAAGCTTGCCTTCCTTCACCGGCGCGCGCAATGCCCGCGGACATGGCTGCCGACGTAATCCCGCTGCGCCCGCGCGCGTCCGAACCTTCGCTCGCGCCGATGCTGGCGTTGACCGCCCACGGTATGAACAGCGTTAATTCTGTTATACTTGATCGGATGCAGAGCCAGATCCCGCTGATCCCGGCTTTGGCAGGTCATCTGATTTCCGGCGGAGGCAAGCGGATGCGCCCGATGCTGACAATCGCCGGCGCGGCGCTGTGTGGGTATGAGGGCACGCGCCATCACAAGCTCGCGGCATCGGTGGAATTCATCCACACGGCAACACTGCTGCACGACGATGTTGTCGATGGGTCGGATCTGCGGCGCGGCAAGGCGACCGCGAATATTGTTTTCGGCGCTCCCGCCAGTGTGCTGGTTGGCGATTTTCTGTTCAGCCGTGCTTTCGAACTGATGGTGGAAGATGGCAGCCTGAAGGTGTTGCGTATCCTTAGCAACGCATCTGCCGTGATTGCCGAAGGTGAGGTGGATCAGTTGACCGCCCAGCGCCAGGTCGAGACGAGCGAGGAACGCTACCTTTCCATTATCGGTGCGAAGACCGCGGCGCTGTTTGCGGCAGCAACCCGAATTGCTGCAGTCGTGGCTGAGCGCGGCGAGCAAGAAGAGCGTGCGCTTGAAGATTATGGCCGCAATCTTGGCATCGCCTTCCAGCTTGTCGACGATGCAATCGATTATGATTCCGAAAGCTCCGAAATGGGCAAGGGCAAGGGTGATGACTTCCGCGACGGCAAGATGACGCTGCCTGTGATTCTTGCCTATGCGCGCGGCAGCGAGGAAGAACGCCAATTCTGGCGCGACGCCATTGCCGGCTTCTGCACAGAAGATGAGGATCTCGCCCATGCGGTCGAACTTATCAACCGCCACGGCGCCGTTGACGCAACGCGGGAACGGGCCCGCCATTTTGCCCAGCGCGCTATCGATGCCATTGCCTGCTTCCCTGCTGGAGAGGCGCGTTCTGCGATGGCGGAAGCCGCTGAATTTGCGGTGTCACGGCGCTACTGAATTCATGAAGTGCAATTGATGAAGGGCCTTGCGGTCTTGGCGCGGGAAAACCGGTGCCATCGCGGCGATGGGCTGAACATCTGGCTATAGTGATGGAGCCGGACCTCCCTATCCATGCTGTCCTGCCGAGGTTGCTGGCATCGTTGCGGGATCGGCCGAGCGCGGTCCTCATCGCGCCGCCTGGCGCTGGTAAGACCACAGCCGTGGCGCCAGCCCTGATTGGCGAGATCTGGTGCGAAGGCACTGTCATCCTGCTTAGCCCGCGCCGCGTAGCTGCCCGCGCGGCAGCAGAGCGTATGAGCGAACAGTTGGGAGAGTCTGCCGGTGAGACGGTCGGATACCTGACCCGGCTTGATAGCAAACGCTCTGCTCGCACGCGAATACTCATCATGACCGAGGCGATTTTCGTCTCAACCATCCTTGGCGATCCAGAACTGTCAGGCATCAGTGCCGTGCTCTTTGACGAGGCGCATGAGCGGCATCTCGATTCCGACCTTGGCTTGGCGCTGGCGGTAGAATGTCAGCAGGTGCTGCGGCCGGACCTGCGGCTGCTGGTCATGTCAGCCACCATCGACGGGACGCGGTTTGCCCGGTTGCTGGATGATGCGCCGGTCATCGAGAGCGAGGGCAAGGCCCATCCACTGACGTTTCGCTGGCTTGGGAGCAGGCCGGAACTTCGCGTCGAAGCGGCGATGGCCTCGGCCATTGTCACGGCGTGGCGCGAGGAACAGGGCGACATTCTTGCTTTCCTCCCTGGCGTGCGGGAAATCGAACGCACTGTTGAACAACTGGAGGCGAAACTGCCGTCGGCGTTGGTGATGCCTCTTCATGGGCAGTGTGAACCGGGCGCTCAGCGCGCTGCCATCCGGCGTGATCCGCAGGGCCGCCGCCGCATCGTGCTGGCGACGGCAATCGCCGAAACCTCGCTTACGCTTGACGGCGTTTCGGTGGTGGTTGACGCTGGCCTTTCTAGGCGTGCGGAATTTGACAAGGCGGCCGGGGTCACGCGGCTTGTCACGCATCGAGCGAGTCAGGCTGCGGCGGCGCAGCGGGCAGGACGCGCCGCGCGGCAGGAACCGGGTGTTGCCTATCGCCTGTGGGAAGAGGCCGCGCATGCCGGCCGTCCCGCATTTGACCCGCCTGAGATGCTTACCTCAGATCTTACGCCGCTGATGCTTTCGCTGGCGCAGTGGGGCGCCGGAAATCCTGAGGCGATGGCCTGGATTGACCCGCCGCCGCAGGCCGCCATGGCCACGTCACGTGCCAATCTGCTGGCTTTGGGCGCTGTGGATGGTCATGGACGCATCACGGAACACGGCCGGGCGATGGCGGGGCTGCCGATGGAGCCGCCGCTAGCCCATATGTTACTTTTCGCAGCCCAGCGTGGCGGCGCCGTGCAGGCGGCAAAGTTGGCCCTGCTGTTGCAGGAGCGTGGGCTGGGTGGCCGGTCTGATGATCTGGCGCAGCGGCTGGATCGTTGGACTGGTGACAGGTCTCCGCGGGCTGAAGCGTCGCGCAAACTGGCGCAGCGTTGGGCACGGCGCGCGGAAGAGATAATTGGTCGCGGGCAGTTTCAGACCGTGCCCGGGGCCGGTATTCTGCTTGCCGAAGCCTTTCCCGATAATCTGGCAAAGCGCCGCGATGCGTCGGGCGAAGACTGGCTTGCGGCTGGCGGACGAGGTCTGCGGCTTGATCCTGCATCGCCGCTTGCTCGCGCTGAATGGTTGGCTGTGGGCCAGGCCCAGGGAGAGGCAAAAGGTGCGCGCATCACTGGCGCGATTCCTTTGACTGAAGCTGAAGTCCTTCGCGGCCTTGCTCACCGGATAGAGCGGCACGCAACGTTGCGCTGGGTCGCGGCGGAGCGCCGGGTGGAGGCGCTGCTTGAAACCCGCCTTGGCGCAATCACGCTCAGCCGAGGTCCGGATCCGTCACCGGATGGCGCGGCTGTGGCCAAGTTTTTGGCCGAACGCATGCGGGAAGGAGGCCTTGATCTGCTACCTCTGTCCCACGCCAGCCTTTCGCTGCTTAAGCGGGCACGGTTTGCCGGGATCGAGGCGCTTTCTGAAGCGGCGCTGTTGGGGGCGTTGGATGACTGGCTGATTCCGCTGCTTCGGCGCAGGCTTGATTCCATCGACACGGGAAAGCTCCATCAAGCTCTTCGGGATCGTCTGGACTGGAACGAGCAGCAGCAGCTTGACCGTCTGGCTCCTCCGGAGTTCGTCAGCCCTGCCGGATCGCGCCATGCCATAGATTATGATGATGAAGGCGGCCCATCAGTTGAAGTCAGGGTGCAGGGCCTGTTCGGGATTGATCGCCACCCGACCTTCGGTCAGCCGCCGCAGCCGTTGTTGATCAAGCTGACTTCGCCCGCTGGGCGGCCGATTCAGACCACGCGAGACCTCCCGGGCTTCTGGCGCGGAAGCTGGCGCGACGTGGTGCGCGACATGAAGGGACGGTATCCACGGCACCGCTGGCCGGACGAACCGTGGAACGAAGATCCAAGCCTGAAGACAAAGAATGCGTTCGAAGCGACGAAGCGCACTTGATTCCTGAGGCGATTCGCTGGAAAGCGCGATTATGACCGCCCGTATTTATCAGCGCCCGAAGAATGCCATGCAGTCTGGCAAGGCGCTTACCGACCAATGGATCCTCGAATTTGCGCCCTCCGAAGCGCGCCGGCCTGATCCGCTGATGGGCTGGACGGGTTCGGGTGATACGCAGGTGCAGGTGGTATTGAACTTTGCCACGCCTGAAGAAGCGCAGGCCTATGCCGATAAATATGGCATTGATGCGCGGGTGGCAGCTACGCCGCCGCGCCGTCTGAAGATCCAGGCGTACTCCGACAACTTCCGCTAAACGCGGGTCCTTCTGAAAATCATTTCACGAGACTTGCGAAACGTCCATCTTGCCGTCATATGCCGGCCCGGGAGTCGGGCGGACGTTTGCGTTCGCCAACTTGGTCAGGTCCGGAAGGAAGCAGCCACAACGGATTGCGGCGGGTCGCCCGGCTCCTTCCCCTCAAAGCTTTTGAGATGCTCCGGCAATCACCGGAATTCATCGTTCATCGGTGCCGGTTTGAGGATGCCCGTGGTTTCCCTTTGCCGCGCCACGGTCTAATCTGTCCCAGATGTCCGATTCACCCGATATGTTTGGCGACGATCCGCAGGGCGGAACGGATCAGAACGCAGTGCCGTGGGCTACTGAGCCGACGCCTGCCGACGAACCGACTGCCCCTGATTCAACCGCCTCCGAGCCAACCGACCCTGCGCCAACCGCCGCGGATATGGAAGCTGCTGGCCAGTCCGCGCTGTTTGGCGAGCCGGAGTTGCGGGAGACGCCGCCGCAAGCTGAGCCGTCAGCACCGGAATTGCTCTCACCCAAAGCAGCAGCACCCGAGCCGGTCGCGCCCACACCGGTAGTTGCAGCCGCCCCCGCAATCGCCCAAACCCCTGTGTTTGCTCAGGCAACACAGCCTTACCGCGTCCTCGCGCGGAAATATCGACCGCAAACCTTCAGCCAACTGATCGGGCAGGAGGCGATGGTTCAGACGCTGGCAAATGCCATTCGGCGCGAACGGCTGGCCCACGCCTTTCTGATGACCGGCGTGCGTGGGGTGGGTAAGACCTCTACGGCTAGGCTGATCGCGAAGGCGCTGAACTGCATCGGCCCCGATGGCACCGGCGGGCCAACGATCGATCCCTGCGGTGTTTGCGAACCTTGCGTGGCCATCGCAGAGGGGCGTCATATCGATGTGATTGAGATGGACGCCGCCAGCCACACCGGTGTCGACGACGTGCGTGAGATTATCGAGGCGGTGCGCTATGCCTCCGTGTCTGCGCGATACAAGATCTACATCATCGACGAAGTTCACATGCTGTCCCGCAACGCGTTCAATGCGCTGCTGAAGACATTGGAAGAGCCGCCGGCGCATGTGAAATTCCTGTTTGCCACGACAGAGGCTGACAAGTTGCCGGTAACGGTCCTTTCCCGCTGCCAGCGTTTTGACCTTCGCCGCATTCCCATGCCGATGCTGGCCCTGCATTTTGCAGAGATCTGCAAAATGGAAGGCGTCGAGGCTGACGATGAGGGGCTGGCGATGATCGCCGCGGCTGCCGAAGGCTCGGTGCGCGATGGCCTGTCGATTCTCGATCAGGCGATCGCTCATTCCGAACTTGGAGCCAGCGCCCCCGATGCGGACGGACGTGTCACTGCCGATCAGGTACGCGACATGCTTGGGCTGGCGGACCGTTCGGTGCAGCGCCGTCTGTTCGGTGCACTGCTGGCTGGTGACGGGTCTGCCTTGCTGGAACTGGTGGCGTACCAATTCTCTCTGGGGGTTGAGCCGCTTTCCTTGATGCGCTCAGTGCTGGAGCTGACCCACCGCGTTACGGTGGCGCAGCTTGGCCAACATGACGCCAGCGCCGTCTCTGCAGAAGAGCGTGAGGCGATTGAAGGCTGGGCTGGTTCGCTCGCTGCGGGTCAGTTGCATCGGTTGTGGCAGTTGCTGCTCAAGGGTTTTGACGAAGTCCGCATGGCGCCCGATCCGTTGGTCGCGGCGCAGATGGCGCTGCTGCGGGTTATGCATGCGGCAGACATGCCCGATCCCGGCACGCTGGCGCGAAAGCTTGAAGATCTGGCGTCACGGCCAGTGGTGGCGGCTGCGGAACCCGGCGTAGCGCCTGGGCCCACACCAATTGCAAAGCTTGGCCCGCAGTGGGAAGCGCTGATCAAGCAGGTGGATGCTTCAGGCCAGCTCCGTATCTCGCAAGTGATGCATGATTGGCTGCGGCCGATTGCGCTAACGCCCGGCGAGTTGCAATTTTCATTGGTCCCCGGATACTCTGGCGACCCTTCACAAGAACTGCGCGATGCGCTTTTGCGGGCGACCGGTGAACGATGGATCGTCGAGCGCGTTAATGAAGGCGGAGCGCCCGCGCTGCGCGAGATCGCGGATGAACGCCGTGCCGAGGAGAAGGCTGCGTTGCTGCGTTCTCCGCTGGTAGAAGCAACTTTTGCGGCATTTCCGAATGCCGAGTTTGTCACTGATGATGGTGGCGAGCGCAAATGGAGTCAAAGAGCATGAAGTCGATGGAAGAGATGATCCAGGCCGCCCAGCAGGCAGCCGAGACCATCCAGAAGCAGATGGGCGAAGCGCAGGGCCGGCTGGACCAGCTTGAGGTTGAAGGCGTTTCAGGCGGCGGACTTGTGAAGATCCGCTGCTCCGCAAAGGGCCGCATCATCGCCGTGTCGATCGACGACACCCTGATGCAAGCATCGGAAAAGCCAATCCTGGAAGACCTTGTTGCCGCCGCCTTCAACGATGCGCGCGCAAAGGCCGATCAGGTGAGCAACGCCGAAATGGCCAAGGTCCAGCAGGGCATGGGTCTGCCGCCGGGCTTCAAAATGCCGTTCTGATAGCACAGGCCTGTCATCACTTTGTCTGGTGCTGACAGGCCTGCCTTTTGGCGACGCAACGAAGTATGAAGCACTAGTCGGAGCCGGTCGATGCCCCCCGTGATAACTGTTTTTGCACAGTCACCGGATTGCGGCAGGGGGCTTGCGCGGGACATGCGAGTACGCTGGGCGTTTGAAGAAGTTGGTCAGCCTTACGGGGTTCGCCTTGTATCCTTCAGCGCGCTAAAAGAGCCAGCGCACCGCGCGTTGCACCCTTTCGGACAAATTCCAACTTACCAGGATGGCGACCTGGCCCTGTTCGAATCGGGCGGTATCGTATTTCATATCGCGCAGGGCCATGAGGGCCTGCTACCCTATGATCCCGGCCGGCGTGCGCGGGCGGTTGCGTGGATGTTCGCTGCACTGAACACAGTAGAACCGCCGATTCTTGAACTTGAGAACGCCTCGTTCTTTGAACGGAACAAGGCTTGGCACGATGAGCGTGCACCGCTGCTTCGGGACCGTATATCTAATCAGCTTGGCGATCTTTCTCGGCACCTGGGCGATGCCGAATGGCTCGACGGTGCGTTTAGCGCCGCTGACTTGCTGATGGTGACAGTGCTGAGGCGGATAGAAGGTTCGGCTATCTTGCACGAATACCCGAACCTGGCCGCCTATATCGCTCGTGGTGAAGCACGCCCGGCATACAAACGGGCTTTTGCCGCGCAATTGGCTATTTTCAACGCCGGATCGGCCGAGATCTGCTGATCCATTCCTCACCGAGAACACGTTTTCAATGCGCTTGCCCCTCGGTCGACGCGCGTCAGCGAGGCAGGCTCACCCTTATTGCCGGCCGTTGCAGATCTGCTGGGGCATCCTCGGGGCACCAAAACCACAGTTGCACTCGCCGTGCCTCTTGCGACCAAGTTTGCGGAGTTTCCCCGATTGGCCCCGTCCGATTGACCTTTCGGGGCAACGATCTGTTCGCTCTCATCCACAGCCTCTCGTTGCTTCGCCATTGCAGCATCCGGGGTGCCACCCCATATTTCGCAGGAACGCCGGGAATCCCCGGAAGGCGCGCCTTCTTGCGCCGCAGTGAATGGATATGAATGTGAACCTTCTTCCCCTTCTTCCGCTGCGCGACATTGTTGTTTTCCCGGGCATGGTCGTGCCGCTCTTTGTTGGACGTGAGAAATCGGTAGCTGCGCTGGAAGCAGCGATGGCCGGCGAAAAGGACATTTTCCTCCTCGCGCAGCTCGATCCGGGCTGTGACGATCCTGACCGCGATGACCTGTATGACATGGGTGTTGTCGCCACCGTGCTGCAGCTTCTGAAGCTGCCCGATGGTACTGTTCGCGTTCTGGTTGAAGGCCAGCAGCGCGCACGCCTTGTCGAACTACGCCCGGAAAACGGCGCGAGCGGCGAGATGCTGGTTGCCGGGGTGGAACGTCTGGACCCGGCGATTGATCCTAGCCCCGAAGTTCTGGCGATGATGCGCAGCGTTGTCGACCAGTTCAACGAATACGCCAAGCTCAACAAGAAGCTGTCGCAGGACGCTGGCGAGCAGCTTGCGGACATCGAAGATCCAGCCAAGCTGGCTGACGCCGTCGCCGCGCAGCTTTCGGCCAAGGTTGCCGACAAGCAAGCCCTGCTGACCGAAACCGATACGCTGAAGCGGTTGGAGATGGTATTCAGTTTCATGGAGGGCGAACTGGGCGTCCTGCAGGTAGAGCGGAAAATCCGTGGTCGCGTGAAGCGGCAGATGGAAAAAACGCAGCGTGAATATTATCTCAACGAACAGCTCAAGGCGATCCAGTCTGAGCTTGGCGGCGGTGATGGCGAGGAAGCAAACGAGCTCGCTGAGCTTCAGGAAAAGATCGACAAGCTCAAGCTGTCGAAGGAGGCCCGCGCCAAGGCAACGGCTGAGCTAAAGAAGCTGAAGTCCATGCAGCCGATGAGCGCTGAGGCGACTGTAATCCGCAACTATCTTGATGTGCTTCTGGGATTGCCATGGGGCAAGAAGAGCAAGCTCAAGAAGGATATTGCCGCGGCGCAAGAGATACTTGATGCCGATCACTATGCACTGGACAAGGTGAAGGATCGCATCGTCGAATACCTTGCCGTGCAAGCGCGTACCAGCAAGCTGAAGGGTCCCATCTTGTGTCTCGTCGGGCCTCCGGGCGTCGGCAAGACCTCTCTAGGCAAATCTATTGCGCGTGCGACGGGGCGCGAGTTCATCCGGCAGTCGCTGGGCGGCGTGCGTGACGAGGCTGAAATCCGCGGCCACCGCCGGACCTACATTGGCTCGCTGCCCGGCAAGATCGTCACCAACCTGCGCAAGGCTGGTGCGTCAAACCCGCTGTTCCTGTTGGACGAAATCGACAAGCTGGGACAGGACTTTCGTGGTGATCCGGCCTCGGCGCTGCTGGAAGTGCTCGATCCAGAACAGAATTCCAAGTTCCAGGACCATTATCTGGAGTTGGATTACGACCTTTCGGACGTGATGTTCGTCTGCACGGCGAATAGCCTTAACCTGCCGCAGGCACTGCTCGATCGCATGGAGATCATCCGGCTTGAAGGTTATACCGAGGACGAAAAGGTCGAGATCGCAGAGCGTCACCTGATCGCCAAGCAGGTTGAGGCACATGGTCTAAAGGACGGTGAGTTCACGCTTACCAACGAGGGCCTGCGTGATCTGATCCGCTATTACACCCGTGAGGCTGGCGTCCGCACGCTGGAACGTGAAATCGCCAGGCTGGCGAGGAAGTCTCTGCGCCGTATC
>Ga0233380_1001385_pt1 | contig 10924 bp, 9 predicted proteins | sample ElkDunMinimDraft_9_FD_191541 | JGI IMG/M metagenome (GOLD analysis project Ga0233380, IMG submission 191541) | Fecal eukaryotic communites from dung pellets of Tule Elk in California, USA - Elk Dung F36 | ecosystem: Host-associated > Mammals > Digestive system > Large intestine > Fecal | place... | reverse complement strand
CATCTTTCGTGCCGTCCGAATGACCCGGCAGGCAATCTCGCCACGATTGGCGATCAGGACGGATTTGAGCATCTGTGTCTCCGTTTTCCTGCGTCAGCGCCGGTCGGGCAATGACTGATGAGCGTTAGAGCCGGTACACACGCAATCACATCCGGAATACGCCGAACTGGGGCCGAGCGGCGATCGGCGCATTGAGCGTGGCGGCAAAAGCAAGGCCAAGGACGTCGCGGGTCTGTGCCGGGTCAATGATGCCGTCGTCCCACAACCGCGCAGTGGCATAATAAGGATTGCCCTCTTCCTCATATTTGGCCCGGATATTGGCCTTGAAGGCCTCTGCTTCTTCGGGGCTCCACTGGGACGCGTCGCGATGAACGGTCGCCAGCACGCTCGCGGCCTGTTCGCCGCCCATGACGGAGATGCGAGCGTTCGGCCAGGTGAACAGAAATCGGGGCTGATAGGCACGACCACACATGCCGTAATTGCCCGCGCCGAAACTGCCGCCGATGAGGAGGGTGATCTTGGGGACCTGTGCCGTGGCGACGGCCGTCACCAGCTTGGCACCGTTCTTGGCGATGCCTTCCGCCTCATATTTGCCGCCGACCATGAAACCGGAGATGTTCTGGAGGAACAACAGCGGAATGCGCCGCTGGCATGCCAGTTCGATGAAGTGGGCACCCTTGACCGCCGCTTCGCTGAACAACACGCCATTATTGGCCAGGATCGCGACAGGCATGCCCCAGATATGGGCGAAGCCGCATACCAGGGTCGTGCCATAGAGCGCCTTGAATTCGTGAAACTCGCTCCCGTCCACGATCCGGGCAATGACTTCGCGTACATCATAAGTCGCGCGAACATCGGCGGGAATGATGCCATATAGTTCTTGCGGATCGAACCTAGGCGGCCGCGGGTCACGAAGATTGAGGTCCGGTTGAAAATCCGGCTGAAGCGTCGAGACGATGTCCCGGACGATGGTCAGTGCATGCTCGTCATTTTCGGCCAGATGGTCGACCACGCCGGATTTGCGCGCATGCAAGTCCCCACCGCCCAGGTCCTCGGCGGAAATCACTTCCCCGGTCGCCGCCTGGACCAACGGCGGGCCGGCGAGAAAGACCGTGCCTTGGTTGCGCACGATGACGGTTTCGTCCGACATGGCCGGCACATAGGCTCCACCAGCCGTGCAACTGCCCATGACGCAGGCGATCTGGGGAATGCCTTGAGCCGATAGATTCGCTTGATTGTAGAAGATACGCCCGAAATGATCGCGATCGGGAAATACGTCCGCCTGGTTCGGCAAGTTCGCGCCTCCGCTGTCGACGAGGTAAATACAAGGCAGGCGATTTTCGAGTGCAATTTCCTGAGCTCGCAGGTGCTTCTTCACACTCATCGGGAAGTAGGTGCCGCCCTTAACTGTGGCGTCGTTGCAGCCGATCATTACCTGTCGGCCAGACACGCGGCCAATACCGGCGATGATGCCGGCGCCCGGTACTTCGTCGTCATAAAGACCATTGGCCGCCAGCTGGCCGATCTCCAGAAATGGGGAGCCGGGATCGAGAAGTCGCTCGACCCTCTCGCGGGGAAGCAGCTTGCCACGGCCGACATGCTTTTCGCGGGCGCCGGGGGAACCGCCTTGCGCAGCGGCTGCGACCCGGGCGCGCAAGTCATCGGCCAGCGCGCGGTTGTGCGCAGCATTGGCGCGAAAATCTTCGCTGCCCGGCGACAATTTCGTGTCTAATATTGGTCCGCTCATTCGCCTCTACCTTGGTCGCAGGGCGTGTGCCCCTCTAACAGAGCAACGCGGCGAGCCTGTCCCCGATCCGTAGAAATCATGCGCCGATCAGCTCCCGGCCGATCAGCATGCGGCGGATTTCATTGGTACCCGCGCCAATATCCAGTAATTTGGCGTCGCGCATATAGCGTTCGACCGGCCAGTCCTTGGTGTAGCCTGCTCCACCCAATGCCTGAACCGCTTCCAAGGCTGTCTTCATCGCATTCTCGCTTGCGAGCAGAATTGCTCCAGCCGCATCGAAGCGCGTGGTCTTTCCTGCGTCGCAGGCGCGGGCAACCGCATAAACATAGGCGCGCGCGCTGTTGAGCGCGACATACATGTCGGCAACCTTCGCCTGCATGAGCTGAAACGCACCGATCGGCTTTCCGAACTGTTTGCGTTCGCGGACGTAGGGAATGACCACATCCAGACATGCCTGCATGATGCCAAGCTGGATTCCAGACAGGACGGTCCGTTCATAATCGAGGCCCGACATCAATATGCCGACGCCGCCGTTAAGCTCGCCCAGGATATTTTCTTCAGGCACTTCGCAGTCATCGAACACCAATTCAGCAGTCGGCGAGCCGCGCATGCCCATTTTTTCAATCTTCTGGCCGATCGAAAAGCCCTGCATGTCCTTCTCGATTAGGAAGGTGGTGATGCCATTCGCGCCCTCCCCCGTTTTGGCGTAGACGACGAGCACATCGGCATAGGCCGCATTGGTGATCCAGAATTTGGTGCCGTTCAGGACATAGCGGTCGCCCTTTTTCTCTGCCTTCAGTTTCATCCCAACGACGTCGGAGCCGGCGCCGGCTTCCGACATGGCAAGGCTTCCGACATGTTCGCCGGAAATCAACTTGGGGAGGTATTTCGCCTTTTGCGCAGCATTGCCCCAACGGCGGATCTGGTTCACGCACAGATTGGAATGCGCGCCATAACTCAGACCGATCGAGGCTGAGGCACGGGCGACCTCTTCCTGCGCGACGACATGCTCCAGATAGCCGAGCCCCAGGCCGCCATCCTCTTCCGGAACAGTGACGCCATGTAGGCCCAGCGCGCCGAGTTCGGGCCAGAGTTCGCGAGGGAACCAGTCCTTGGCATCAATCTCTGCCGCCAGCGGGGCGATACGATCCATGGCAAAGCGGGCAGTGCTCTCGCGGATCATGTCCGCATTATCGCCCAAGGCGAAATCGAAATCGGTCATGGCAATCGCTCTCCTTGCGCGCATCATTATCACCCTTGGGCGATCTGTAGAAATCGATGCTGGCGCTGGCCGTTCCGTGACCGTCCGTTGAAGGCCCTTTCTATTTGCGATGCATCGCAGTTCACATCTGCTGCATGGCGAAGGGGACGCTAAGCGCTTCAGTCGCGCGGCTGCCTTCGCAGGCCATTCAGCACGAGATCGAAGCACCCCGCCATGTAGGCGACGAACCCGTTTCGGTTGTCCAGATCGTCCAAGGCATGCATGCGCGAGATCTCAGCGATGGCGAGAGCGCAAATGGCCGTTGACGCCAATTGTGTGTCGACGTCGCGCAGTTCGCCTTGCGGACGCCTATCGAGATAATCTTTGAGCGGCAGGGTCACATTGTCATGAAACTGCTGCCGATTGCCACGTTCAAGTTCAGGAAAGCGACTGCCTCCCTCCAGCATGAGCCGAGCAAAGGCTACGACGCGGGGCCGAGTGTAAAGGTCGAGCAAGGCCCCCGCGAACAAGTCTAGCGCTTTTTCCAAGGATATATCTTGCGGCAACGCTCCCGCCGGCTTCGCCAGGTCTCCGCCTAACCATGTCAGCGTCGCCTGGAACAAATGCACCTTTGATGGAAAATGGGCATAGAGCGTACGTTTGGAAACGCGCGCCACCGCTGCGACGCGATCCATGCTGGCAGCCGATCCTTCCGAAAGGAAAACCGCTGCGGCGGCTTCCAGGATCGCGGGCTGGATGGCTTCGGACTCGGTTTTCGAGGGGCGTCCTTTGCGAATGCTGCGCTCCTCCCCACGCTTCATCGTCACATGCATGCACTTTTCCTACTCAAGGCTCCCCAATGCGGAAGGGAAACGTCAATGTCTAGCACCGAGCGATAAAGCAATGGTACGATGTAGTTTACATTCGTTCAGTTGGCCGTTATCCCGATTGACTAGCGTTTCTGAGTGCGTCCATGCCTAAGGATGGGTCCAGGCCGATAGAGCCAACCACCGAGGGCGAGTGTCGGTGTGGCACGTTTTTTGGGAGAGAGATCATGCGTATTATCGATGTGGACAGCCACTTCAATGAGCCGAGCGACTGGTTCGCGAAAGCCAATCCGACGCTGGCGGCAAAACTGCCCAAGATGACCGCTTCCGAACAATTGATCGACATCATTGTCGGCGACCTTTTCTCATCGGTTCCGCCCGCGCTGCGCCCCGATCCCATGAAGCTGATCCCGCCCTATATCGTCGAGGCCTATGAAAAATCGCTGGCCGGCGGCGATCCGCCGCAGGTTGCGGTCGACGCTGGCGCCTTCTCGCCTGAAGCGTACCAGCCTGAACCGCGCATCAAGTGGATGGATGCGCGCGGCATCGACAAGCAGATCCTGCTGCCGTCGAACGGTTACCATCCCTATCGCCACGCGATGCGCAATGCGCCCGAACTCGCGCTCGAGACGCTCGATACCTATAATCGCTGGTCGACCGAGCAGCTCGCCGGATATACTGATCGCCTCATTCCGGCGACCGTCGTCGACCTCATGGATGTGGAATGGTCGATTGCGCAGGTGGTTGCCGGCCGGGAGCGTGGATCGCGCGCGGTGTTCGTCAAGGCCGATCCCCATGGCGGCAAGGCGCTCAACCATCCCGATTTTGAGCCATTCTGGGCAACATGCGAGGATCTGGGCGTCGCCATCCTGTTCCATGTCGGCGGTGGTCGCGCAGCCATGCATCCCGGCTGGGCCAATAATGGCGGTGACCTTAGCGCCTTCTACACTTTGGCGTCGCTCTCGCGGCGCCTCGTGCCGCAGCTGGCTCTGGGCGCGATGATTTTCGGTGGCGTGCTAGAGCGCTATCCCAACCTTGCCGTTATCGTGCAGGAGCTGGGCATCGATTGGGTTCCCGACTTCCTTGAGACCGTCGATCGCGAAGCCGACAACGGCCGCCCGCGCATGCTGAACTTCGCGCCTTACGCGCTGCCGCTCAAGCCCAGCGAATATGTCCAGCGGCAGGTCCGCGTCTCGGTGGTGCATCAGCAGGACCTGCTTCGCCCGACGCTCGACCGCGTTCCCGAAGGCATCATCGTGTTCTCTTCCGATTTCCCTCATGTCGAGGGCCATCAGGAAGCCGTGACGCTGTATGACAAGCAGCTCGAAGGGCTGAGCCAGTCCGCGCGCGAGTCATTCTTCGGGCGGTCGGCAGCGGATCTGCTGAAGATTTAAGACCGAAAACCTGTCTGGCCCCATGGATCGTGCCGGCGTCTTCGTTGGACGGCCCGGCACGCTATCCCTTAGGCAGCGCCGCGGCGGCTGACGACCGCAAGCGTTTTGGAGAGCATGGAATGACGAAATTGTTGGAAGGGCGCGCCGCCATCGTGACCGGCGGCGGCCAGGGCGTAGGTCAGGGCGTCGCACACGCACTGGCGCAAGCAGGTGCAAGACTCTGCATCGCGCAACGCAAGGTCGAGCAAGGCGAGCAGGAGGCAGCCTATCTGCGCGACACGCATGGGGTCGACGCCTTTTTCCTCCAGACCGATGTGACGCGGCGCGATCAGGTAGAGGCGATGGTCAAGGCCGCACATGACCGCTTCGGCGTGCTCGACATTCTCGTCAACAATGCGGGCGCCAGCTTTCCGCGCCGGCTTGAAAATCACAGTGACGAGGAATTGCAGGACTCGTTCCTGCTCAATTACTGGTCGGTGTTCTGGGCGATGAAGGCCGCTTTCCCGATCATGAAGGCGCAGAATTACGGCCGGATCATCAATATGGGATCATTGAACGGCGTCAACGCGCACATGTTCACCATGGCCTATAATGCAAGCAAGGAGGCGATGCGCGCCATGACGCGGACAGCCGCGGTAGAATGGGGTCCCTTCGGCATCACTTGCAACGTCATCTGCCCTGCTGCCGCCAGCCCGCAATCCCAGGATTATTTCGCGGCGAACCCGGAGATGATGACGGCGATCCTCGAGCAGGTGCCGGCTGGACGTTTCGGCGATGCGGAGAAGGATGTCGGGCCGCTCGCCGTATTTCTGGCAAGCGAAGGTTCAGGCTTTACCAACGGCAACACCCTGTTCGCCAGTGGCGGATCGCAGGTGAATGGCGTCGCCTGGCGACCGCAGGTTGAGGATTGAAGGGCGCGCCATCAAGCGAATTGCAGGGAGTGGTCATGGGGCAGTTGGACGGTAAGGTCGCGATCGTAACCGGCGGCGCGCGCGGCATCGGCAAGGGCGTGGCGACCGCATTTGTAAAGGCGGGCGCCAAGCTGTTGTTCGTCGATCGCGAGGAAGAGCTTGGGCAAGCGACCGAGGCAGAGCTTAAGGCGATCGGCGGCGATGTCGCATTCGTTGCGCTGAATCTCTCGGATCGGGCAGCCTTGCCGGCAATCGTCGAACAAGCGGTGGCCCGGTTCGGCCGGCTCGATATTCTCGCCAATGTTGCGCAGGCGTCGCGCCAGGTGCCGATCGCGCAGACGAGCGATGAAGATATGAACCTGTCCTTCGACACCGGCTTCTGGCCGACCTTCCTATTGATGCGCGCCGCCTATCCGCACCTTGTCGAGGCCAAGGGCTCCGTGATCAACTTCGCCACTGGCGCCGCGATGGACGCGATACCGACGCAAGGAAGCTATGCTGCTGCCAAAGAGGCAATTCGGGCGATTTCGAAGGTCGCGGCCAGTGAATGGGGGCAGGATGGCGTCCGCGTGAACATCATCTGTCCTTTCGCCAATTCGCCCGGAGTGATGAGCTGGAAGGAATGGGCGCCCGATGATTATGCGACACAGATCGGGAAGGTGTCCCTGCGCCGCATTGGCGACTGTGAGACCGACATCGGCGCCGCCGCCGTCTTCCTGGCGAGCGACGCGGCAAGTTATATTACCGGTCACACATTAATGGTCGATGGTGGCCAGACCAAAGCATTCTGAACCAGCCGCCCTTCGAATTTTTAAGAGCGCGCTGCGGCGTTATCCGCCGCGCGCTTTCAATCGCTGGGCGTGCCAGTGCAGATGGTCGGACATGAAGGTCGAAATGAAATAATAGCTGTGGTCATATCCCGGCTGAAGACGCAGCGTCAGCGGGATGCCTGCCGCCTTGCAGGCCGCGTCCAGCAAATGCGGGCGAAGCTGTTCGGCGAGGAACCCGTCCGCCTCCCCTTGATCGACCAGCAAGTCGGCCGCTCGCGCGCCATCTTCGATCAACGCGACGGCATCATGCTTGCGCCATGCGGCCTTGTCGTCGCCGAGATAACCCGACAACGCCTTTTGTCCCCATGGCACCTGAGCAGGTGCGACGATCGGCGCGAAGGCTGATACGGCGGCATAGCGCTCGGGATAGGTCAGCCCGATGGTCAGCGCGCCATGCCCGCCCATCGAATGACCCATGATCGACTGACGCGTCATGTCGGCCGGGAAATGCTCACCGACCAGCGCCGGCAGCTCTTCCGTCACATAGCGCCACATCTGGTAATGTTCCGCGAACGGCGCCTGCGTCGCGTCGACATAGAAGCCGGCGCCCAGCCCGAAATCATAGGCAGCTTGCGGATCGTCGGCGACGCCTTCGCCGCGCGGGCTGGTGTCGGGCGCCACGAAGATCAGGCCAAGCTCCGCGCACGCCGCGCGAAACTCGCCCTTCTCGGTGACATTGGCGTGCGTGCAGGTGAGCCCCGAAAGATACCAGACTACCGGCAGCTTCGCGCCCTCCGCATGCGGCGGCACAAACACGGAAAAGACCATGTCCGTGGCGGTCGCGACAGAGCGATGCTTGTACACGCCCTGCACGCCGCCATGGGACAGGTTGGTCGACAGGGTTTCGAGTGCCGCCATCAGTGCTAGTCCTTTCCGTCGATCAAAAGACGACGACGCTGCGGATGCTCTTGCCCGCATGCATGAGGTCGAAGGCGGTGTTGATTTCTTCCGGGCCCATGACATGGGTGATCATCGGATCGATCTCGATCTTGCCGGTCATGTACATGTCGACGATCTTGGGCACGTCGGTGCGGCCCTTGGCGCCGCCAAAAGCGGTGCCGCGCCAGTTGCGACCGGTGACGAGCTGGAACGGCCGGGTGCTGATCTCCTTGCCCGCTTCCGCAACGCCGATGATGATGCTGGTGCCCCAGCCGCGATGGCAGGCTTCCAGCGCGGTGCGCATGACGTCGGTATTGCCCGTGGCGTCGAACGTATAGTCCGCGCCGCCGTCAGTCATCGCGACGATCTTGGCGACCGTGTCCTCGCGCGACAAACCGCGCGAATTGAGGAAGTCGGTCATGCCGAACTTGCGGCCCCATTCCTCGCGATCCGGGTTGATGTCGACGCCGATAATCTTGGCAGCGCCAGCCAGCCGCGCGCCCTGAATGACATTAAGGCCGATGCCGCCCAGGCCAAAGACCACGACATTGTCGCCGACCTGCACCTTGGCCGTGTTGATGACCGCGCCGACGCCGGTCGTCACGCCGCAGCCGATATAGCAGCTGGATTGGAACGGCGCGTCCTCGCGGATTTTAGCGACCGCGATCTCGGGCAGCACCGTGAAGTTGGAGAAGGTCGAGCAGCCCATATAGTGGAAGATCGGCTGCCCCTTATAGGAAAAGCGGCTCGTTCCGTCGGGCATCAGCCCCTGACCCTGCGTCGCACGGATCGCGGTGCAGAGGTTGGTCTTGCCCGACAGGCAGCTTTTGCACTGGCGGCATTCGGGCGTGTAGAGCGGGATCACATGATCGCCGGGCTTCACCGACGTCACACCCGGCCCCACCTCGCGCACGATGCCCGCGCCCTCATGGCCCAGGATCGACGGGAAGATGCCCTCGCTGTCGAAGCCATCGAGCGTATAGGCGTCGGTATGGCAAATGCCGGTCGCCATGATCTCGACCAGTACTTCGCCGGCCTTGGGACCTTCCAGATCGACCTCGACGATCTCCAACGGCTTTTTGGCCTCAAAGGCGACTGCGGCACGGGTCTTCATCGGCGAACTCCTTGCGTCATTATCCAGCGCGGCTGGTCGAATGGCGGGGTCATAGCATCGCCCGGCACGGGCGTTAATATGGCATGGCCGCGATCTTGCGCGCCGCGAGCGGTGCCGTCGCAAGCCCTCTTGACCCTCGCCGCCTAAAAAGCGGTAAGGTGAGGCAGATAGAGAAGAGAGGATAGATGATGGCGGGACGTTGGTTCGACGAATGGCAGGTCGGCGACAGGATCGATCATCCGATCCGCCGCACCGTGACGGAGACCGACAACCTCCTCTTCTCGACGATGACGCATAATTCCCAGCCGCTCCATCTTGATGTGGAAGCCGCACGGGCAAGCGAGTTCGGCCAGATCCTCGTCAACTCGACCTTCACATTCTCGCTGATGGTCGGGCTGTCGGTCACGGAAACGACATTGGGGACGGTGGTCGCCAATCTCGGCTTCGACAAGGTGATGACGCCAAAACCCGTCTTCATCGGCGATACGATGCGCTGCTCGACGCAGGTAGTTGAGCTACGCGACAGTCGCTCGCGGCCCGATGCCGGGATCGTCGTCTTCGAGCATCAACTGCATAATCAGCGGGACGAGGTCGTGTGTCAGTGCCTGCGCACCGCCATGTTGCGCAAACGGCCTGACGCCGCCTGACGCCGATCATCGCGGCGGAGCAAAAATGCGCGGGGACGCGCGCTTGTCATATAAGCGTCACCACAAAGCCCGACTAGGCGGCCGTCCTTCCAGTCGGAGCCTCAGTTCATGCTTCTCCCCTCCTTTCGCCGCCTCGCTGTCAGCGCCCTTGCGTTGATGGCCTTGGCCCAGGCCAGCCCTGCCCTGACGCAGCAACCGGTGCCGCGCTCGGCGGGCACGCCCTATGCGGCGCGCAGCCTGCCCGATCGGATCATGCTGACCCCCGCCGCCGATCCCTCGCGCGGCATGGCGGTCGCCTGGCGCACCGACGCCGCGCAGGTCGCGACCGAAGCGCAGATCGCGGTCGCGGTCGATGGCCCGACGCTGGAAGAGAAAGCGGTGCTCGTCACCGGCGCGCCCGGCATCGCCAAGGACAGCGCCAACGGCCCTGCGCTCTATCATCAGGCGCGGTTCGACAGCCTTACCCCCGACACCGTCTATGCCTATCGCGTCAAGGGAGGCGCTGGCTGGAGCGAATGGCTGCAATTCCACACCGCAGCGGCTGGGGCCAAACCTTTCCGCTTCCTCTATCTGGGGGACATCCAGAACGGCATCTTGACCTATGCCAGCCGCGTCATCCGCCAGGCCTTTCACGGTCATGGCGGCATCGAGCTGGTGCTACATGCCGGCGACCTCGCCGCGCAGCGCGACGATCTCGACCATGACGACGAATGGGGCGAGTTTAACCAGGCGGGCGGCTATAATTGGAGCATCGTGCCGCAGCTTCCCGCGACCGGCAATCATGAATATGTGGATGTGATGCTGCCTAACGGCAAGGAAAGCCGCACACTCGGTCCCTATTGGCCGCTCCAGTTCGCACTGCCGGGCAATGGCGCGCAAAGCGTGAAGGCGACAACCTATTTCGTCGATTATCAGGGCGTGCGCTTCATTATTCTCGACGGCACCTCGGCCATTGAGCTTGGCACGATGAAGCAGCAGACACGCTGGCTCGATGAGACGCTGGCGTCGAGCAAGGCGAAATGGAATGTCGTGCTGTTCCACCAGCCCGTTTTCACCTGCGCCCGGCCCAATGACACGGCGGCGGTCAAGGCCGCGTGGAAGCCCGTGTTCGACACGCGCAAGGTCGATCTGGTGCTGCAGGGCCATGACCATTGTTACAGCCGCCTGACGTCGGAAGCGGGCCGCGAAGCGTCGGCGGCGATGCGCAAGGACGGCAAGGTGCAGGGGCCGGTCTATCTCGTCTCGGTAACGGGGTCGAAAATGTACGGCCTCAACGACCGCGCGCGCACGCAACCCGACAAGGTGGCCGAAGCGACCGAACTTTATCAGGTGGTCGATGTGGCGGGCGATAGCCTGAAATTCCGCACCTTCACC
>Ga0233380_1001383_pt1 | contig 10929 bp, 12 predicted proteins | sample ElkDunMinimDraft_9_FD_191541 | JGI IMG/M metagenome (GOLD analysis project Ga0233380, IMG submission 191541) | Fecal eukaryotic communites from dung pellets of Tule Elk in California, USA - Elk Dung F36 | ecosystem: Host-associated > Mammals > Digestive system > Large intestine > Fecal | place... | reverse complement strand
TCGTAGTCAAGCACCCCAAGGCCAACCACAAGGCATTGGACCGCCACCTTGGTACGCTGGGCACGGGCAATCACTTCATTGAGCTGTGCCTGGATGAGAATGATCGTGTGTGGGTGATGCTGCACTCGGGCTCACGCGGTGCAGGCAATCGGATAGGCACCTATTTCATTGAACTCGCCAAACGGGAGATGGAACGGTGGCATATCACTCAGTACCTGCCCGACCGTGACCTCGCCTACCTCGTCGAGCATACCGAATTGTTCGACGATTATGTTGAGGCAGTCGGCTGGGCACAGGACTATGCCCTAGCCAACCGCCAGTTGATGATGGCGACCGTGCTGGACGTGCTCGCAAAGCACGTGCGGCCTTTTGAACAGGGCGACGTCGCAGTGAACTGCCATCACAACTATGTCGCCCGGGAGCACCATTATGGTGAGAACCTTCTCGTCACCCGGAAAGGCGCAGTGCGCGCACGTAAGGGGGACCTTGGCATCATCCCCGGTTCCATGGGTACGGGCAGCTTCATCGTTGAGGGGCTGGGCAATACCGACAGCTTCTGCTCATGCAGCCATGGTGCCGGTCGAGCCATGTCACGCGGTACGGCGCGCAAGACGATCACGCTGGCACAGCATGAAGCCGACATGCGTGGTATCGAGGCACGGTTGGACTCGGGTGTGCTCGATGAAAGCCCGGCCGCCTACAAGGACATTGGTGCCGTCATGAAAGCGCAGGATGACCTCGTCGTCATTCGCCATCGGCTCCGGCAGGTCGTGAATGTGAAGGGGTGAGGCGCGATCTAATCCATCAAGGCAGCTGCTCGTAGCCTGAACAACAAGGCTACGAGCCATCCGCGATACCGCCTTGCCGGCACCATTGGGCGATTCAGCGCCTCTGATAGCGATCTAAGGAAGACTTGCCTCAAGAGCGCTGTGCCCGCCTAGCGGTACCGCTCCGTAATTAATGTTCGCCCGAATTCATGGCTAATCGCCAGAATTCGGCTGAATTCTCAACCCGCGTTTTCCGTACTCATTTCGTACGATTTGAAGCGGCTGCATCTAAGTCATTGAAATTGTGGTGCACCCGACACGATTCGAACGTGTGGCCTCTGCCTTCGGAGGGCTTGCCAAGGCCGGATTTAGGCGGTTTTTCCGGGCAGATTCACGCTTTGTTGCCGTGAACGTGGCAGGAACATACCTTTGTAGCGTACACATAACTGACACAGCCTCCTATCGCCTGTCCGCTGCGCGGCGGGCGGTTTCCATAAAGTCAGGGTGATGGTGAGCGTAGAGCTCGGTCGTGCGGGTATCTGAGTGACCCAGCCAGCCGCCGATTTCGTGAAGGGATACGCCGCGCTGAGCCATCCAGGTGCCGCAAGTGTGACGCAGAACGTGTGGGCTTACATCGTCCAGACCGGCGCGTGCGCAGGCGGAGCCAAAGCTACCGCCCTTGCTATCTCCGATATCCTTAACCTGCTTGCCCTTGTCGTGAATGACATAGCCCAAGTCGCTGCCCCGCTGCTTTGCTAGGCGCAACGCAGTGAACAACCTATCGGGGATCGGTTGACCTTTAACCTTGCGCTTGGACGTACGCCGGGCGCCGGGCGGGTTGAAGTCTATGCGCCGCGTTTCAAGGTTCACTTGAGGCCAGCGCAGCGCCAGCAACGCGCCTTTCCGCTGGCCTGTGTAGAGCGCAAGCATGATGAACAGCGGGAGATATAGCCGCACATCGGCACGGCCCGTGCGAGCGGCATTCAACAGCCGTGCCGCCTCGCTTTTCGTCAACCAGCGGTCTTTTCCTTCCGGCTTCTCTGGCAATTCCACATGAGGCGCACGGGTGAGACGCCCGTTCACGACAGCGAAGTTAAGAGCGGAACGCAAGGTTGATAGCTCTCTACGGATCGTTGCGGGGGCGCGTTCACGCCAACGGCCATAGGCCCGGCATGTTTCGGGCACGATGTCCCCCACCATGCTGTCATTCCAGTATTCCAGCAGCGGGATCATGGCGTAGGCAATGCGTTCCGGTGCGGCGGTAATGGGGGCGTGTTCGGTGCCGTAGAAGTCCAGAACTTCAGCTATGGGAAAGCTCCCCGGATCACGCGGCCCGGCAGGTCGCTCTGCCCGCTGGCGTTCAACGATGAAGCGAGCGAGGAACGCTTCAGCCTCTCGGCTGTCTGCCGAGCCCGTGCTACGTTTGCGGATGGTCCCGGCTTCGCTCCACTGGACGTAGTAGAGGCCCCGCTCGCGGATGAACCGCAGATAGGCACCACGATTTGGGCGGGGCATATTGTTTCCTTCCGGGCGTCAATAAAGGCGTGCACGTCGTCCAGGTCGAACAGGTAGGCTTTTCCCAGCTTCACGGCCGGGAGGCCCTGAGTACGCATCCAGCGGACAGTGCGGGCGGTAATCCCGCCAATTTCTTCCGCGACTTCCTGAGCGGTGCGAAGCCTCGCCATCAGCCAGCCGCCTCGCAATGCAACTCCACGCCATCGCCCCGCCCGATTTCCCGGACTTCAACAATGTCGTGATTCCGACCGTCATAGGCCACGCGGTCCAGCACCGTCAGGCCAGGGAACCAGCGCAGGAAGAATACGACGCGGCGCGATGCAACCTCCTGCGCCGCCGTCAGAAACTCTCGCCCCGATTGCTGGCGCACCTCAGCGAAAACCGTCGCCAGATCGGCCCAGCCCTGCACGGGATCGCCATACTCGTCGGTCGTCGTCGTGAAGCGTTGTAGCCTCACGCGCCGGTCGAGGCCGCCCGCGCGCATCAGACTTCCAGTACCCGCAATGGTGTGAGCATGGGAAGCTCGCCCTTGCCCGGTTCAAGGCTTGTGCGGTTATCGAAGGTTTCCGCGACACGGGCTAGGGCTGCCAGCTTGAGACGGTCGGGAGCCTCGCCAACGCCATCCCAGCCGCTCGCTACGTCCTGCACCGCCTCAGAGGCAGCAGAGATAAGCAAGGCAATCAGATCGTCCTCATCCTCGTGCAGAACGCGAATGAACGCCTTAGCTTCGGAAAGGGTGACAAGATCAGCCATCGGTCTTTTCCTCAATTTGAGGGGATGCTTCGCCGCGGGGATTCCAGCCTTCAATCTGGCGCACCTCGTCCGGATCGAGCACGCCGGTCTCCAGCGCGATCTTATGGGCTGCCCAGCGGGTTTCAGGATCGCCACGGAGAAAGCCCGACAGGTCAAGCTCCAGCTCGTACGGCCCATTGCTCGGGAATACCGAACGGGCGAACTCCGCCTCGATCTTGCGCGCCCATGGGGCAAGGCAGAACGTCGCGAACCACAGGCCAGCTTGGGCCGCGTTGGTGAATGTGTTGTTCTCGTATGCCTGCACAATCGGCGGGGGCACCTGAAACAGACGGCAAATTTCGATCACGCCAAACTTGCGGGTTTCCAGAAGCTCGGCATCTTCCGGGGACATTTGCATCCCCTTGAACGTCATCCCGCCATCGAGGATCAGCGCCTTGCCAGCATTGGCAGCGCCTGCATGGCCCGCCTGGAACTGATCGCGAAGACCCGTGCGCTGTTCCGCCTTCATCGTGCCGGGAACCTCGATCACGCCGCTAGGGCTGGCACCGTTGGCAAGGAAAGCGTTGGCATGGGAGTTGGACGCCTGCACGCCCTGCACCGTCTCAGCGGCCCGTGAAAGCCTGCTACGGCCAATGCGGCCATCGTCGGTGCGGTCGCGAAGGTGGAGCACTTCGCCTTCCAGCAAACGCCGGGTGTTGCCGCGCCCGTTCGATACGTCATAGGCCAGCCTGCCGCTCGACAGCTCGGCCACCGTCACCATTCCCCACGGGATATAGCGGAAGCCTGCAAGCTGCCCGTTGCCGCTGCGCAGGATCTCGGCCAGCCCGTTGCCCGTCAGCAGCGCCGATGCAATCAGGTGTTCCATGAAGTCAGGCCACGACATGCCGGGGTTGGCGCCATTGCGGACAAGCTTGCCCAGCGGGTGCGCGAAGGCTTCTGTCCGGTTGCCATCCCCATCGCGCCGATAGGTAAGCGCAGGCACATAGGCCAGCGCCGTGGCAATGGCGTTGGTGCAGGCCAGCACCGCAGAGAGATTTTCAGCGCAGCGTGCCGATACGCCAGCATAATATCCGATGCCGGGTGCCAGCGCGTCCCATGAGGGATCATCGCCGGGTGCGCGCTTCTCATAGCCCAGGAGGCCAGCCATCCGTTCAATCAACTGCACGGGCTGCCTCCGCCAGAATGAGGGACCGGCGACGGCGTTCGGTTGCAGCGGTATCGCCACGACTGCGCAGGGCCAGTTCGGTATCGGGATAAGCGGGCCACGCCTGCACAATGCTGATCTCAGCGAGGTTCACGTTGGAAAGCGTGCGTGTGTTGCCGTTCCAGCTTTCGCCGCCCTTGGGGATCGTGAAGCCAAAGCTCATGCCGCCCAGGTCGCCGCGTGCAGCCAGCGCCATCACGTCGCGTCCCGCCTGCGTGTCGGGGAGGTCGAGGCTGAATGCGAGGCCCTTGGAATCCTCTGTCAGTCGCAGGGAGCCGCTACGGGTGCGCCCCAGCACCTTGCCGGGGTCATGATCCAGCATGGCGAGCACGTCGCCAGCCAGTGCGGCCCGGAAGGCACCAGGAGCAATACGCTCCCGGAAGCCTCCAAGGTCAGCCTCGGCCCCAAACGTGGCGGCATAGCCCTCAATGCGCCGCCCAGCGGTGCGAACCTCCGAAAAGGTCCGCCGTTCAAGGGTTGCCGCCGCGCCCATCAGACAGTGATCCCCGAAGCCTTGCGGAACGAGGCAGGACGGCGAACACCGAAGTCCACCGTTGCCATGGAGCGAACAAGGATATTGCCCTTGGAATAGGCCGTCTCCGCGAACGGGTTCACCAGCACGTCAATCTGCGACCACAGGCCAATGAGGAAGTCCGACCAATCGCCATAGATCAGCGCATGTTCGTCGTCCTCGGTGCCCAGATTGCTAGGTGCCTGATTGGTGAACTGCACCGGCTCCCCGTGGAAGGTTTCGCTGTAGGGGATAGGCCTGTTGGTCGTGTCGCGCAGCTTCAAGGCCGTGCCCTTAATCCCATTGGTGGCGAGGAAGCCGCGATTAGGGGAGACGTTCGCCAGATCGGCCGCCGCGATCATGTCCGCCGTGGTGATGAACAGATCGGTTGCGAAGGGCACTGCCAGCACGCCGGGGTCATTCAGAAGGCCGCGAGGCTCTGCACCCGTACCGCTGCCATTGATTGCGGCGCGGTCGATTTCCAGTGCGATGTTGCGGGCCTGCATGTTGCGCAGAAGCTGTTCAATCGCCGGGCTGGACTGTTGGAGCATCTGCCGGCTGATCTCACTGATCACGCCAACGTGGTGCGGTTCAAGCGTGAGGCTGTCAAAGGCCGCGTCGTCATAAGCAAGCGCCACATTTTCCGCGACCCAGCCCACTGCCGGGCTATCCGTTTCGCGCGGGATAACAACGTCGCCCGTGAGGCCCGAAAGCGTGGTCGCCCCCAGCGTCGTCACGACAGCCGATGCAGTCAGCGCCGAAGTGAACAGGTCGGGACGAAAGCTTGTGGGGGTGAGCGTGCCAGCGTTGGCCGTGGTCTGCACGCGCGTCTCGAAGATCTCGGTCGGCACGTAAAAACCCTGCGCAGGCTTGCCCGCCCGCTTCGCCAATTCGGACTGCATTTCCAGCTCGCGCCCAGCATCGACATTGAGGCCAGCGGCGTGCGCCATCATCTTCACCAGCGAGAAGCTGCGAAGCTCGTTGCTCAGGTGTTCGTCGGTCGTGCCATTAAGCGGGGTGCCAGGTGCAGCACGGTCGGCAGCGTCGATCTTCTTGGCGCGGTCAAGTTTGGCGTCGAGATAGCGCAGTTCGGTTTCTGCCGCCTCGAATGCGCTGTTATCGTCGGCAGTGTGTGCAGCGCTCATGCGGTCCACGATGGCCCCGCGCTGTTCCATTAGGTCCGCAGTTTTCATATCACTTCCTCATGCTGGCGGGAGGCCGAAGCCCCCCGCACGGTGATTGCCGACAGTCTCGCGACGTTGGCCAAAAGCTCCCCATCCGGTGCACCGGTTTCCATATCGCCAAACGCGGCTAGGACGCTGAGGGGGCAGCGAGTCGGAACAAGAGCAGAACGCTCCTGAGTAGGAAAACAGTTAAGGGTGTTCGGCACGAACAATTCAGTCGTCCTCACCGACGATGGAGCGTTCTTCCTCGGTGTAGTGGGCGTTAAGCTCGCGGAGCTTTCCAACACGGTACAGCGTTACTGAGCGAACATCGGACCCGTTCGTGAACAAATCATCGATATTGCCCAGCTCCTGAAGGCGGGTGTACGTGGTGGCGGAAGGGCTTCCCAGGTACGGGTCCATATACGCGATCACCCGTTCTTCAGGGTTTCGACGCGCTGCGTTCCCAACTGTGCAAGCAATCGCCCCCGCGCGCTTGGCGTTGTACCCATCGTCCAACAAATCCTGGAATAGTCGCAGTGCAAGCATGTCGTCAGGATCAAACAGGCGCGAACGGCCCGGCACAGTGTTGGGCGCGCAAGGATAGGCCCCGCTGGCAACGTGCTCGTTGAAACGGTCGCGGTCGATGCCTGCCACGCGGCAGGCAGCTTTTGCAGTGAGTTTGATAGGAATGGTCATGGATGCGTCCTCTTGAATTTTTCCAGAGGTACACCAACCTCTGGCATATTGCAAGAGGTTGTGATGCGTCGGAACCCGCCCGAATCTATTCCCATCGAAGTGTTGTGCGTCCGCCATCCCTCAGCATTGCCGGTCAAAAGCGGTGAAGCTACCCACGATTGCCAAAGTAATTTTGTAAAAATGGGCTTGCGCGCGCAATATCTGCGAGATTTGCGCCAATCTCGGTGCGCTAGAAGTTAAGCATTGATGAGGAAAACCCGGCGCGCCAACGCCGGGGATAGGCGCGTCAGTTACGCGCTAAGGATGCGTCACCCGGAATAGCCGCGTCCGCAAATCTTGGGCAGCTTTCACACGATCACGGGCAGCGGATGCGATACGATCAATCGCTGTTCCTTCCGCATCCCCAAGCTCGCAGGCGATAAGCATCACGCCCATCATCAAGTCACGCGCAGCGCAAAGGTGGTCCTCCATCTGGCAAACCAGTGTGAAGGTTTCATCAACGGGATTTGCGGAGACGGATTCCGCCTGTAGGGAATTGGTAGCCATATTCGATCCTTCCGTGATCGGTTGTGGTTAGGCTCGGCATCGCGTTGGCGCGCGGTGTCGGGCCGCTTGGAATATGGGCAGAACAGGGAGTCAGGTCAATGGACGAAAGAGAGAAGCTGAAAGAGCGGATCACCAGTGATATGGCGCTGCGGGATTCTAAATCCATATACGACTCGTTTGTAATTGCCCAAGAATACGAGAAGATGGGATATGATTTACCGCATGCCGACATACGCGATTTAGTTCGAGAAGTGGCCCTAGAGGTCGGCGTGTCGGTGTCTTAAGAACTAAACCCACATAAGCCCCTCGCCGCGGTAAACGTCCTCACCGCCGTCACGGGCTGCTAGTCCGCAAGCCATGATCAGGGCCGCAAGTCCGTCGATACGGTCGATGGAGCGTGCCTTGTTCGGCTTGCGGTTTCCGGCTGCATCGGTGTCCAGCATCAGGTTGGAGGCATTCCAGCGCAGGACCGGGTGCATCCCGTGGCGCATTTCGCCGGACAGCAGGGCAGTCTCAAACGCATTCACCGCAGGCCCCATGCTGACAAAGCCTTGCCCCCATTCGACCATGGGCAGGTCAAGCCCCTCATGGCCTAGCAGCACCTGCAAATCCTTCATGAACATACGGTCGAAGGCGAGGCCGCGCAGATCGAAATCGGCAACGATCTTGCCCAGGCGCCGCACGATATAGCTCTTATCAACCGCGACGCCGGGTGTCGGCTCGATGTGTCCCTGCTTTGCCCAGGTGCGATAGGGAACGTGGTCGATCTCCTCCTTCAGGTCGATGCCCGTTTTTGGGCACCAGAAGTAGGGCAGGACCGCGCCGCCATCGTGCGGGAAGTAGAGCACCAGCGCCGAAAGATCGCGAACGGCGGATAGATCGAGGCCCGCATAGCAGGGTCGGCCTTTCAGCAATTCCGGGTCCACCGCTTCGCCGCAGGCCTCCCACTCAGCCGGGTTGATCGCCTTGGGTTCGCTGTCCACGCGCATGTTGCAATGCAGATTCAGGAAGGCGGGTTCAAAGGTCGGCATCCGCTTGGCCCGTGCCGCTTCGTCGGCAATCTGTTGCTCCGACACGAACACGCCCAGCGCAGGGTTCGCCAGCTTCCAGTTCTCAGGCTCGTAAGGGTCGGCATCCTCAGGCACGGCATAGAGCGCGCCGTGAAAGCTGGGATCGTCGATCTCGCCTGATTTGACGCGGCCTGCGTAGTCGATCAGTTCCGACATGATGTTAATCGGGCTGGGGGACTGCGTGCCGATAGCCAGCATCAGCGGCTCTTTGCGTTTGCCCATGGAGGTACGCAGCACGTCGAACAGTTCGCGCTTCTTCCATTGCGCCAGTTCGTCGCAGACGATGAAGCTGGAGGCAAGGCCATGGACAGCCGCGCCATCACTGGCGAGCGCCCGATAGGTCGAGCCGGTTTCCAGATCCTCAATCCGCTTGTGGAACCGCTGGACGTTCAAGCGAGCAGCCAGCCAGGGCACGGCATAGATCACCGCTTCCATTTCCGCGAAGATCAGCGCCGATTGATCCCGTGTTGCCGCCGCTGAGTAGCACTCGCCGCGTTGCTCCGCCTCAGGGCCTGCCAGATGGCAGAGGGCGAGCAGCGCAGCCAGAACGGTCTTTCCCTGCCCACGCGCCACGCTCATCAGTCCCGTGCGAACACGACGGTTGCCATCGCCATCAGTGGCGTAAACGGCCTCGATCCATTCCCGCTGGAACGGTAGCAGCACCACGTTCTCGCCAGCGCCATATCCCTTGGTGATCGGCATGGATTCGATGAAGGCGATAACCTTCTCTGCCCGGCTTAGGCCATCAGCTTCCCACGGGTGCCAGTCGAGCGCCGACGCCTCTAGCTGTTCCGCCGCGCGCTTCATGCGGCTTGCGCCCGGACCTCTCGCGCCCATTATTTGGTTTCCTTTGCAACTAACTCAATACTCGTGGGGGCGGTGGTCTGGATCTGGCAGCCCTGAGCGATTTTCCACGGATGCGCGGGATCAATCGGGTTGCCATGCACGTCACAGCCTCGCCTCGGCCTCATGGGGCGCGTCGTCCGCACTGCCCCTGCCTCTGGCCCGCGTGCTGTCTTTGCACTGTGACACGGCACACAAGTGCTATTCAGCCCATCGTGGCCGGGGAAGGCATGCCCTCCATCACTGATCGCATGAATGTGATCCACCGCCGTTGCGCGGGTGAGCCGTCCAACAGCAGCGCAGGGTTGGCACATGGGGAACAGTGCCAGATGTGCAGCACGTAGCCTCTGCCATGCAGCAGTGTTGTAGATCGGATCAGCCACGTTCCGACCCCACCAATGCAATGATGTGCAGCTTGCAGATGGATGCTGCCATGACCACGGCACGAGACCTGGGCACGCCATGATTGCGCAATGCCCGTTCGATCTCACGTGCAGTCAGCGGGCGGCTTATGTCGTCCAGTGCAAGCAGTGCGCCTTCCAGTGCCTGAGGGCCAAGGCTCGCCAGTCGTTCGGTGATAGGACTCATCGTGTTTGCTCCAGATAGCGGGCCAGCAAGCGCAGCCGGTGTTCAAGCTCGCTCCGGTTTTCAAAGTAGCGTTCGGGATTGCGCCAATCAGGCCGCAGCCGGGATAGCTCCGATGCAAGGGCGCGTGCTGTGTGAGCGGGGGTCATTCTGCCGCCTCCTCACCCCAATCTAGGTCATCGTCATCAGGCGCGGCGGGCCAAGGGGCCGCGCCAGATTGATACGTAGTATCTAGTGGGGTGTGTTTCCGGTCGCTTTCTGCGGGTCTCCGGAGGTTTCCGGAAGGGGTTTCCGGTAGGTTTCCGGAGAGGTTTCCGGAACCTTCGCGGCTCTCTCCGGACGCTTCCCGGAGGCCGTGAATGTCCTTCCCTTCAGCCGTGTCGCGATAGATGAAACCGCGCCCGATCTGCTCAATTCGGAACAGGCGATCCATTGCATCGGTCAGGCGCTTGCGGCCAATGCCCTTGCTCTCTGGCATGGTCGCAAAGATTTTCGGCGCGTAGTTTTGAGCGGTCGGCTTCTCAGAGACGTGCCGGCGCTGCTTGTTGCGCTCTGCCAGACAGGCCAGGAACAGCTTGTTATCGGCGCTCGCCATGATCGTCTCCGCCAATTCCTTTCGGGTGTCAGCCGGCAAATCCTCGTCACGAACGAATGCCCATTCATGCCAACGGAAGCGGACAACCTCGCCCTTCTGCCCATAGTTGGCCTTAGGCAGCGTGAGGGTGCGAACGTCGCTGTCCTCGTCATGCTCCAGGTAAATGCGCGACCGGACAGCATTAGGCCACGCGGTCGATCCGCTCCATTCATCGCCCTGCTTGTTCGGATGCCCTAGCAGGACGATTGCCGCGCCGGTTTCTCCGGCAAGCTTGTTCAGCAGATTGACGAACCGCGTCACGTCGCCGCGATCATTTTCGTTGCCGGTGAACAGGTGCGCCACGTTGTCGAGGAAGGCGAGCTTCGCGCCGGTCTTTCGGAGCATCGAAGCGAGGCGCTGGAATGCCGGGCCGGGCGTCATCTTGCCGTCACCCGTGAACGTCGCCAGATCGTTGCCCAGCTCGCCCCTGAGGCTCACCAGGTGCAGCTTGCCGGCCAGGCTTGCCATGCTCACACCCATGGCCGCGCAAAGGTGCTCCTGCCGCCAGTGCAGTTGCTCCGCGTCATCCTCGCAAGTGAGGTAGAGCGTCGGCCCCGGCTGCACGTTCAAGCCCAGGCAAGGCAGGCCAGCCGCTCCAGCCGTGGCAAGCTGTTGCCCTAGCAGACTCTTGCCGGCCGA
>Ga0233380_1001381_pt1 | contig 10951 bp, 17 predicted proteins | sample ElkDunMinimDraft_9_FD_191541 | JGI IMG/M metagenome (GOLD analysis project Ga0233380, IMG submission 191541) | Fecal eukaryotic communites from dung pellets of Tule Elk in California, USA - Elk Dung F36 | ecosystem: Host-associated > Mammals > Digestive system > Large intestine > Fecal | place... | reverse complement strand
CGAGACGGTAGCTGACCGTGGTGCCGGTGCCGCCAGCCTGATCGACAGTGACGCCCGCCATGCTGTGAGCACCCCGCTCCATGTCATCGATCAGCGCACCGTCGAGCGGGCCAGCCGCTGCTCGCGTATAGCGGCCCGCAAGCTCGCGGATGCCGACATGCCCTTCAGCAAGGAAGGCCAACTTCTGGAACTTGACGCGACCGAACGTCGGCTGACCCGCTGACCGCTCAATAATCTCGGTGCCGACCAGCGCGCGTGCTCGCGCGCGTTCGATCGGGAACGGCAGCGCTTTGGCCGAGCAGCGCACGTCGATCTTGCCCGTGACCGCTGCGGAGATGAGGGCGGCTCGGCGTTCGACAAGGAGTGCGATGGCGGACTGTGCGTCATATATAAGAGCATCAAACATCGAGCGATTTCGCTGCAAATGAGCTACGATTTTCCGTTGCTCTGTCAGCGAAGGAGTCGCAATCGGCATCTCACGAATGACGGACTGACCGATGTTGAGCATCGAACTGCTCGCCCCGGATGCTGCGACTTCGATTTGCCCGCGTGCGACATCAGATTGCAGATAGCTTGCAAGATACTCCGGCGTGGTCTGAGCGGGGTCTACGCTGAGCCGATAGAGCTTATCACAAAGAAGAAGCCTGTCATAGTCGCGCTCGACCACGGCGGCGCTTCCGACCAGTTCGCGGGTATTGGCGCGCGAAATGAGCAGGTCCCCCGCGCGCAAGGCGAACTCGGGACGAGGTTCGAGTTCGGGTGGGAGGGCTTTGTTCTCGCTTGGACTGAAGACGCCACCGTTGACGCAGCCGACCTTCAACACGCCCCATTGCTCAGAGCGTTCCACCGGTTCAGCATCGCACTGAGGACTCCAGCCCTGCTCAATGCGCTTAACCACGGCTTTTATAGGTCGCATCGTCCAATGCGCGGGGACTTCGCCGAGCCATTCGATGCCGCTGTCCTTCATCGGGGCGTGCGGATCGAGGCCCTTAGTGACGGCGTGGGAAATGACGGCTCGCCGCTTCTCCTTCAGCAGCGCGATCAAGCGCCGCTGCTCCTTAATGAGCGCGTCGATCTTGGCAGTTTCGCGGTCGAGGAACTCAACAAGCGAAGTGAGTTCAGACTTCGAGGGTGGCAATGCCACCCTGACATCAAGAACCTGCCCCGAACTGAGGTGCTTAACTGTTGTAGAATAGGTGAGATCATTAATCAGGCGCAACGGGATGGGAAGAGCATGTTCCAGCATCCTGAGAATGCGTGCATCCCCCCGAAGGCAGCAAACTCGCTGATTTAACAGGGCAGGACCTTGCCCGAGCCACCTCCCTACGTTGAAGTCGCCATCCATACCGATGAGTAGGTCTCTGCCAGTGACGAGCGCGGCTTCCACGACATCGCCGTCGAAGCGAACCGCTGCCTGCTGCGCGTTCAGGTCGCGAATCCGTATTAGCGGAACTCCATGGTCGGGGCTGAACCGAGCGGCGTCGAACGGATAGCCGTTTACAAGACTGATCAGTTCGCGAAGCCGTTTGACCTGCCAATCGATCGGCACCTCGCCCAGCCACTCAACACCACTGTCCTTGTAGCTCGGATACGCGGGGAAGCTCACGCCGCAAGCCCTTCAAGCATACCCTTAATCCGGTCAGTGACGGCCTCAAGATCGGCGTCGATCTCGGCGAGCGGACGCGGCGGCTCGAACACATAGAAGTGGCGGGTAAACGGGATTTCGTAGCCGACCTTGGTCTTGTCGTGGTCGATCCACGCATCCTCCGCGTGGGGCAGCACCTCCCGCGCAAAGTAGGCTTCGACATCCTCACTGAGCGGCACGTTCTCGGTATCGCGAAGGGCGCTGTCTGGCTGCTTTTTCCCCTTGGCCTTGCCGCGTTGGCCAAGCACGATGTTGCCCGCCTCGTCGCGCAGCGGTCGCTCGACGGTGATGGTGCGATAGCCGAAGGCGCTGTTCGGGAAGATGCGCGATAGCGGCGCGAGCTTCACCTTGCCGCCCTCCGGTGCTGAGGGCACGGGCTCGCCCTCGATCACCACATCGCGGGCGACCTCCCGCCCGTCGGCGTCGAAGCTGGTGGCAAGCTGCGCCTCAGTGAACCCGCCGAACAGCTTGGTGACGGTGGCGATCTGGGTGTCCGACATTTCCTTGCGCTTCGAGCCCAAGGATTTGCGCATCTTGCGCCACAGGGATGAGGCGTCGATCAACTGGACCTTGCCCCGGCGAGCCTCCAGCTTCCGGTTGCTGATGATCCAGACGTAGGTGCTGATCCCTGTGTTATAGAACATGTCGGTCGGCAGCGCGACGATCGCCTCAACGAGGTCATTCTCCAGCACATAGCGACGGATTTCGCTTTCCCCGCTGCCCGCCCCGCCCGTGAACAGGGGCGAGCCGTTCAGGACGATCCCGAAGCGACAGCCCCCCTCATTGAGCGGGCGCATCTTCGACAGCAGGTGCATGAGGAACAGCAGCGACCCGTCTGACACGCGCGGCAGGCCGGGACCGAAGCGTCCGTCATAGCCCTTCTGCTCGTGCTCAGCGCGGACCTGCTTCTCGACCTTCTTCCACTCGACGCCGAACGGCGGATTGCTGAGCATATAGTCAAAGGTGCGGCCCGGATGGCCGTCGTCGGACAGGGTGTTGCCGGGGGCGATATTCTCAATGGCCTGCCCCTTGATGAGCATGTCGGCCTTGCAGATCGCATAGGATTCGGGGTTAAGTTCCTGACCGAACATGGTCAGGTGCCCCTGCGGGTTGTGCTCAGTGAGATACTCGCCCGCGATCGACAGCATGCCGCCCGTGCCCGCTGTGGGATCATAGATCGTGCGCACGATTCCCGGCTTGGTCAGCGCATCGTCGTCCTCAACGAACAGCAGGTTCACCATGAGGTGGATCACCTCACGTGGGGTGAAATGCTCACCGGCTGTCTCGTTCGAGATTTCGGCAAACTTGCGGATCAACTCCTCGAAGGCGAGGCCCATTGCGGCGTTGTCCACCCTGTCTGGATGGAGATCGATCCCGGCGAAGCGCTCAGTGACCTGATACAGCAGCCCTGCCTTGGCGAGCCGGTCGATCTGGGCATGGAACTCGAACTGCTCGAAGATGTCGCGCACTGCAGGCGAGAAGCCCTCGACGTAGCGCACGAGGTTAGCGCGGATGTTGTCCTGATCGCCCATCAGCTTGGCGAGATCGAGCGGATCGGTGTTGTAGAAGCCCAGCTTCGCGGCACGCAGCAGGAAGGGCTCAGGGTTGATCCCCATGGCCGTTTTCGCCTGAAGCTCCGTTAGGATTGCTGCCTTGGTCGGCTCCAGTACGCAGTCGAGACGGCGCAGCACCGTGAACGGCAGGATGACCCGGCCGTACTCCGATTGCTTGTAATCTCCACGAAGCAGGTCCGCCACGGACCAGATGAATGACGCAAGTGCTTGATGGTTCACGGCTACCCCTCTGCGCGAGCAGCCGCGATAGCACATGTGCCTTTAGAGGAAATGGAGAAAGCTGCTAGCAATTCTGCACCACGCTGTGCGTAACGTCCCAACGCGAAAGAAGATTGATGCCTCGGAACAGCAAGCATTTAATGATCGCTATCGACTGGTATGGACCATATCTGACGCTCAAGGAAGCAAGAGCCGAGGCGGACATCGCTGGCTTCTATATGGTGATCGGCCGGCGGCAGGGGCAAAAACGCGCTGGACTACAATACATCGGCATCGGCGGAAGGGTTGCAACAAGGCTTAACGAACGACATCACGCAATCCGATATGTACAGCCAGAAGGTCGTAAAATTTGGCTCGGCATGGTCAGCACCGCCGAGCCCGGAGGCCGAAAATTGAAGGCGACGCCTAAGACACTCGACTACGGCGAATGGATGCACGCGCTTTACTGCCGCCTTCCTCTCAACAAGATGAAGACCAAGAACGAACCGCCGGTAAGCGTCACGGTTATCAACCGGTGGCTCACTGCGTACGAGGATGAAGAAACTGAGAACTACGAGTGGGTTTCTCGGCCGCATGCGGACTGGCCTGACCTAATCGACTTTCCTGACGCTTACGAGAAAGAGGCCCGGATGGTCTGGTTCGATGGCACGCGTCGAATGAAGATCGATCGTGGCCAAGCTAAGAAGGCTGCGCGAGTTATGTGTCTGAACTACGTTGAGAACGCTGAGGAGCTTTGACGCCGTTCCATCTTCATCCACGATCAACGCATTCCCGTAGAACTGGAAGTCTCTGGGCCGAGCCTTACCTGCGGCGACCTTGGCGGCTCCATGGTGGTTGTGACCCTGCACGTACTGGTTGCGCGCCATGCAGTGGTAGATGGCCGGTCCGTCACTCACCTGCGAGATCGCGTGTTTGGCGAGGATGAGTTCAAGATCGGATTCCCCGCGTTCGATGGCACGGCGGAAGAGGAGCAGGAGCTTCTTGTCAGTGGACTCGACAGCGGCCAACAGGTCGCGGTCGTACTTCTTCAGGTTCATTAGAGTAGTTCTTTCCATGAGCCAAATTTGGCTCGATGAAGAAGTTATACCGAATCGCGAAACCCGAAGTCCATTTTCATGCGCATGATGTTGACGTCCGCTCGCATTCTGCGACCGATCGAGACGGCTTCCGTCCTCTCCGCTACCGCTCCGAGGAGGCGTTGCCGTCTATCGCTTCGCGTATTATCAAATATGCCTGCCTTTCGGGGGCGTAATGGCTTCGCCTCTATTACTATAAGGAATATGCGCTAAGGCCTCTTGGGTCCACCTAGAGGTCTCCACCGCCCTGTGGGGTGGGGGAGATGCCCCCGAAGGGCAGAGGGGGCACGCAGTGAAGCTGCGTGGAGCGAAGCGCCCGAAGGTGTTGTCCCAGTCGCATTCGGCGACCCAAGGCCTTAGAAGAGACGAAAGGATGCCGCTGGGCGGCGCTGCCGTGTGCAGTGCCGGACCGGCTTCCTTTCCGAGCGGCCCATGGACGAGCAGAGCTTGTCCGGTGGGTCCTCGTCATCACATGGGCACGAGGACAATCCGTCTATGCCCGTCAGTCACCTAGTCCGAGCCGTTTGATCTCGGCGGCTGACGCGCTGCGCAAACGGTGGGCAGCAGCAGCGTCTGGCGGAAAATTTGATAACAATGCCGTCGAGACGTCCCACCATTCCCGCCACGGGTAACCGACGTTGGGATACTGGATGCGCGCGCGGATCGAGAGGACCTCGCCAAGATGACGCTCGACCCCATCGTCGGCATCCATCTCGCGGATCACGATGTCGCCCACCCTTAGGTCGTATAGATTGCGCATGCGGCCTCCGTATCGAGCGTCCGGGATACCACGATCACGATGCTGGATGGAAACGGCTGATCCAGATTTGGAAACAAGATCAATGGCTTGTTTCCTTTCCCCTCTCGTGAGAATTCTGTCCCAACAGGGTAAAGGATTACTGGTCGTTCCAGAGCATCCGGAAAACGTGTCGCAATGACATGACTTGGAATTCCGAGACGTTCGCGACGCCCACATCTAAGATTTTAATGTGACAGGAGGACGCATGCTGGTGGGATATGGTCGCGTAAGCTCGGCGGGACAGAGCCTCGACATCCAGCATGAAGCCCTCGCGGCGGCCGGATGTGAAAAGGTCTTTTCCGAGAAGGTATCGGGTCGTTCGACCACCGATCGCGAGCAACTCGCCATGGCGCTCGACTTCGTTCGGGAAGGCGACACGCTGGTTGTCACTCGCCTCGATCGTCTCGCTCGTAGCGTCGGCGACCTCCACCGGATCGTCGAGATGCTGACCGCGAAGGGCGTGGCCTTCAAGTGCATTTCCCAGTCCGGCGTCGATACCGATAGCTCCACCGGCAGGTTGATGCTGGCCGTGCTCGGCGCAGTGGCGATGTTTGAATATGATATTCGTCTGGAACGTCAGCGGGAAGGCATCGAGAAGGCCAAGCTTGCAGGGAAATACCGGGGCCGCAAGCCGACCATCAACCCAGACCGGGTGAAGGAACTCCGTCAGAACGGTATGGGACCGGCTGCCATCGCCCGCGAACTCCAGATCGCGCGAACCTCAGTGTATCGAGCATTGGCTGCTTAACGTTCGATCAAGGCAGCGCGAGAAACCGAGTTAGCATCGAGGCGACGGTTTATTATATTTTCGCCGGATAGTTTGTAACGTGTCTTCATCAATCAGAAGATGAAATCATGAGAGCCTGTGATGACAAAAAGTCAGATTGATGCGTTGGAGCAGGCAGGCAGAGAATTGATATCGGGCCAGTATGATCCAGCAGTTTGGGCTTTGGCGTTGGAGAGCGCGAACGGCAACAACGACGCAGCCAGAGCCGCTTACGTCAGGATAAGAGTCCCTTCGCTGGCCATGGTATATGAACAGAATACCAAGCAGCTTGAGGCGGAGCAGGTGCATCAGCGAATGCGTGATGTCGCCGCTTTCCAAAATGCTCAGCGACAAGAGAGGTTGAGACGCGAGGAACGCGCAAAAAGGGATGCTGACCTACACGTGAAATATCGTGATGCAGGGCGGCGCGTGCGGTCATTTTTGCGCGGGCTGGGTCTTTGATGCGACGAGTTCCGGCACGCCGGAATGATGCTCCCAACATTACCTACTCGGGCCCAGTGGGCCTTCTTCCTGAACGGCGCTATTGAGCCACGCCCGGACCTCCTCCAGTGTCATCGGCTCGGACATCGGCCCGGCTGCCGCCGCCATGATCATCGCGACGATCTCGGCAGGGACCTCGCCGCCATCACAAAATGGGCAGCTACACTCGTCATGATCCTCGGCCATCCGTATCGTCCCTTCCAAGGCTGACCCTGATGATGGATGATCAGGGCTCGTGGCTGCCAGCACATCGTACGATCGTCACGACCGACAACATTGACGCCGTCAGGCCTATGCTGCCGCAGGACCAGCGCGAAGAGATTGCCGTCGGATGCATGATGTGGCGATGCCCGCCAGATGTGAACACGTGGGCGGAACCCTGCGGGTCTACGCTCTCGTACTGGCCTGATCGCGATCGTGGGGCGCTCCACCATGACGGTGACCTCGCCGGATCATCGTGGGGTACATGGCGCGGCGGCGAGCTAATGCTGGAAGACGGCATTGCGGTCGATGTCACGGCCCGTGTCGTACGGGTTTGGCTCGGCTCCACCTCAAGCGATGACGAGCCGGAATCTTGAAATCACCGACCCATAATCCGGATCGTCACCGGCATCATCGCGGTCCAGCCTCGGCTACCACGATCCCCGAAGCCTCCGCCGCTATCCTGCTCGTCCACGATAACCCCGACGATGCCGATCGACCATCAACCTCATCATGGAGCACCAGCATGACATCACGCTCAACACCGCCGCAGGCAGCGTCGGACATCCATCCTGCTGACGATGATCAGGCTCGGATAGACGACGAAATGGACGCCTTCGAGGCCATCGTCCGCTCCATCCATGAGACCGACCGACAGCCCGCGACTTCCATACTGACCATGAACCGCTGGCACTGACGATGCCACTCTACCCTCAACCAGATCATAGGAGTGAACCATGACTAAACGCTCGAAAACGCCGCAGGCAGCCTCCGAAATCTATGCTCCCGACGCCCATGATCAGGACCCCGGAATCGAGCCCCGTCAGAACCCAGCAGGGCTCACCATATTTTCAATGACTTAGCCAGCCAGAGTGTAATCTGAAAAGCCGGTAGCAACCACCCAGCAACCACGCGACCGCGTATTCCAGAGCACGCGGTGGTAGTCGCCGGCTTTGCGAGTCATAGCTGACGGGTTCTCTGACGACGGGCCGCACAAACACGAGCGTAAACCGCACGGCCGCAAACATGCCTACACTCTGGCCTTTCGTGCAGCCTGCATCGACCATCATCGGATCGCGCATCGGCGGCGGCGCTTGGACAAAGCCGTCGTTCAAGAGCGCGATGGCGAATGACCGGAGCTGGATGAAGCTGCCGTTCGCTCGCATGGCGCCGAGCTGTGTGCGAGGCATGAGTAAGTCTGGGCATGGGCCGCCTGTCCGCTTCCGCGGGCCGCTCGACCCTGATCGGACCACTGGATGAGTGAGAAGCGGACAATCTTCCGTTCGCTCGCTGGGTCTGTATGATTCATTCATGCTGCTGATCGTCGGAACCGTCCGCCTGCCCGCCTCTAATGTGGATGCTGCTCGCCCGATCATGAAGCGCATGGCTGACGCCAGTCGTTTAGAGGTTGGCTGCCTTGAATACGGATATGCCGAGGACGTGTTCGATCCTGGCCTTATCCACGTTAAAGAGATGTGGGTCGATCAGGACGCATTGGATCGCCACTTCAAGGCAGCTCATCTCACCGAATGGCGAGCCGCTTGGCCGGACCTTGGCATCGGTGAATGTGACCTGCGCGTCTACGATGTCGGCGAGCCGCGTTCGACATAGATCATGTTCGCAAGTAGGCGGGAGCGAACAAGCATTTCTCTCAATCTCAATCGGCTGCTTGCGGTGAAAGCTGCCGTTCAAAGCCCGATGGGCGAACGACGCATTTTGGTCGCACCTGGTCGTTCAGGGCCATACATCTCACTCTCTCGCCGTACTCTGAATGAAAGTCGGCAGCCGGAAATCCGATGTTGATCATCGAACGGCAGCAATGTTGGCACGCGCTGCCGCGAAGTTTCTGGTCAGGGATTGCCGGGTAGTGTTCCCGCAGCCTCGGCAATGAAATCTTCCGCCGCCGTCGCTTCCGCGATGAGCATCCGCAAGGCCTCCGCCGTATCCTGGAGCAACTGCAGGCTGACAGGCCGTTCTCCGTTGACGAACCGTCGGAGCGCTCGTTCATCGATACCTAGTCGCCGAGAAGCGGCGGTTGTGCCGCCGAATACCTGGACGCAATGGGCAAAATGTCTGGTCAGGTCCGACGGCGATAAGGGCACAGCTTCTTACTCCTGTTGCAAGGCATCCCCGGACGTCGCCCAACGCGACCCGGGATTGGCGGCTTCATCCGGGTCCCCTACAGTATGGACAATGACTGTCATCAATGAAGACACGCCACCGCTCACCAGAGCGCAAAATCGCTTCCTGCGGCGGACCTTCAACGGGCGCACCATCCCGATTGTCACCGACGGTAGGCATCTGGCGACCTACAAAGATGCCGGCCGATACTTGTTGTCGCTCGATTTCCTTGCTCGCGAACAAGCCTATGCCGAAATCAAGGAGCAAGCGAAGCTTTCCCGCCGGGCCGTTGATCCGACAGCCTGATCAGCGCCGTTTTTTGGAGGGCGCTGTCAAGTCGGCGGCCTAGTTCGCCAGGCAATCGACGAGTTTGCGCACATTCCGTTCTGCGGCCAAGACGCGCGGATACATGCGTCCTGCAGGTTTTGGCGTTGGCGGAGGTCCCAAAAGCCTGCCAGGAGCGAACGGAACTGGTCACTTCGGTGCCAGGGAGCAGCCTCACGTCGTTACTCCGAGCGTGTCTGGCTCAGCGCAAACAGGCGGGCCAGGATTTCACATCGTCGAACCGCTCCACGCGCGAGTCCTATTTCCCCCGGCATAGGTATTGGTGACCGCCGCATCGATCCTGGAGATCCTTTGGGAGGGTCGGCTTTCGCGACCTTTGCGCGTAAGCCCGTCGCGATCGGTGAACTCATGAGCGAATTCGAGCTCGTCCTGGCCGAGGAACTTGGTGGGTGTGGCGGGGCCAGATTAAACGCCGCGAGTTCCTTATAGGTACGGTAAGTGCCCTCGAGCAGCTCGGGCACTTCGACCAGCAGCGTAGACTCGGAAAACTTGGGGAGCGGTTCGTGCTTGCTGCTGCGTTCCTTCACGAGCGGCCGGCCGGGTTCGATCCCGCCATAGAACGTGGCATCGTTTAGCTGGCTCCCATCGAGCGTCCAACTCTCGGTCTGCTTGCCTATCTTGCCGCTCAACCGGTTCCAGTCACGCGACGGGGTGACCGTCATGCCCGAGTCCGCGACCTGCACTGCTTCACCTGCTTGCTTGAGCGCGTACGCGGTGGCCGAGAGCGGCGCAGTCAAGAGCCCGATTACGGCCCAGACGGTGGCAGCGTATTTGCGGAGCGCGTTCACTGCCTCTGGGAATTCCGCCACGCCACGGTAGCAGGACGACCGCGGGATCGAACGATGGCAGCTGGGACCATCGATCTCTCGTTCTGTGTCATTTGATGTCTACCGCCAAGGGTCAGGAACAAGGACCGCGAGAGACGTTATCTCCATGGCAATTCCATCGGAGCGTCAGTGCAAAAACCCATCGCAGTGGTGACAGGCGGCAGTGCCGGTGTAGGTTTGGCGACCGCACAGCGTCTCCTGCGCTCCGGATGGTCGGTGGCTATCCTCGCTCGCAACGTAGAGAGGCTGGAAGAGGCGGCCGCGCTGCTTCGGCGGGAAGATGGTGACGTACTGTCCTTGTCCGTCGATGTTGCGGATGCAAAAGCGGTCGATGATGCTGCCGACGCGGTCGAAACGCGTTTGGGTCCGATCTCGGCATGGGTCAACAACGCCATGTCGACCGTCGTCGCGCCTGCGCAGGAAATCACGCCGGAGGAGTATGCGCGGGTCACCGCGACGACCTATTTAGGCCAGGTCCACGGCACCCTGGCCGCGCTGCGGTACATGCGGCCGCGCCGGCGCGGGATCATCGTGCAAATATCCTCGGTCCTGGGTTTCCGCGCGGTGCCGATGCAGGCGGCGTATTGCGCGGCGAAGTTCGCCGTTTCCGGGTTTACCGACGCGCTGCGGGCAGAACTGATCGCGGACGATGTCCCCGTAGCGCTGAGCGTGGTTTACCTCCCGGCGGTCAACACGCCCCAGTTTACTTGGGCGCGCAACCGCAGCGGCCGGCAGCAGCTTGCCCCGCCCCCCATCTTCGACCCCCGTGTTTGCGCAGAAGGGATCGTTCGCGCGATCGAGCGTCCAACCCGCGAGGTGTGGATCGGCCGCGCCACGCCCTTGATGTCGTTGGGGCAGAAGCTGCTTCCCACTTTCT
>Ga0233380_1001378_pt1 | contig 10972 bp, 8 predicted proteins | sample ElkDunMinimDraft_9_FD_191541 | JGI IMG/M metagenome (GOLD analysis project Ga0233380, IMG submission 191541) | Fecal eukaryotic communites from dung pellets of Tule Elk in California, USA - Elk Dung F36 | ecosystem: Host-associated > Mammals > Digestive system > Large intestine > Fecal | place... | reverse complement strand
CGGCAGGCTGGCATCGAACATCGAGTGACAGTTGATCCACACCGTGCCGGCCTTGATCGCCGAGGACATGCGATGCGCGGACGAGAGGGATTCGGTCCAGACGCTGGCGGCAAGGCCGTAGACGCTGTCATTGGCGGCATCGATGACCTCTTCCGCATCGTCGAACTTCTGCACCGCCAGCACCGGTCCGAAGACCTCCTCGCGCACGATTTCCATGTCCGCCTTCACACCCGCGATCACCGTCGGGCTGATGAAGGTGGCATGGGGCCCCAGCCGCTCGCCGCCCGACACCACTTCGGCGCCTTCGCTCCGGGCCCCTTCGATGAACTGGCTGACCCGTTCTGCCTGCCGTGCGGACACCAGCGGCCCCATCTGCGTCTGCGCATTGAGCCCGTGGCCCAGGGCGAGGCCTGAGGCATAGCTCGCAAGGCCTTCGATCACGCGATCGTAGATGGAGGTGTGCACATAAGCGCGCGACCCTGCGACGCAGACTTGCCCGCCGTTGAAGAAAATGGCGTTCGCCGCGCCGCCGATGGCAAGATCGAGATCGGCGTCGGGCATCAGGATGACCGGGGACTTGCCGCCCAGTTCCAGGGTGACGCGCTTCAAGTTGCCCTTCGAGGCGTCCAGGATCGCGCGGCCTGTCTGCGTGCTGCCAGTGAATGCCACCTTGTCCACGCCGTCATGCGAAGCCAGCACCGAGCCCGCGGTCGCGCCGCGACCGGTGACGATGTTGAGCACGCCGGCCGGCAGACCGGCCTCCTGGATCAGTTCACCCAGGCGCATGGCCGACAGCGAGGTGTCCTCGGCCGGCTTGAGCACGATCGCGCAGCCCGCCGCCAGCGCCGGGGCCAGCTTCATGGCGGTCAGCACCATCGGGGAATTCCACGGCACGATCGCGGCGACGACGCCCACCGGCTCGCGCATGGTCCAGGCCCGCATCTGCTTGCCGGCGGGCTGGTACGTGATCGAGGGGGTGATGGTGCTGCCTTCGATCGCCATGGCCTGGCCGGCAAAGAAGCGGAACTGGCCGGCCGCACCGGGGATCTCCGCCCAACGCGCGACATAAAGCGGCTTGCCCTGGTCAAGCGCCTCCAGTTCGGAAAGCTCGTCGATATTCGCCTCGATCAGGTCCGCGACCTTCCAGAGGATTCGCGCGCGCTCCGCCGGGGGCGTCGCCGCCCAGCCAGGTTGCGCCGCACGCGCGGCCTGCACCGCGGCGTCGATGTCGCTTGCGCTGGCGTCGGGCACCAGGCCGATGACCTTGCCGCTGGCCGGGTCGATCGAATCCAGCGTTGCGCCCCCTTCCGCCTCGCGCCACTCGCCACCGATCAGCATACGGCCGCGACACGGTGCCGAGAGCAACGCGGCGACCTTGGGGTGCTGTGGCTGGGGCTCAAGGTACATGGGAATCTCCGTCGATAAGCGTTTGTCTTCTTGCACAGCGGTCACCCGCAAGCGTGCTGCCAGGGGCAACTATTCGCAGCGCGGTTAGGAAGGCGATCGTGGCGTTACCGCTTGAGCTGATTGCCTATTCACGACTGGAGCAGGACATTTGCCAATGACGCGAGTTGTTCGACACATTGGGGTCGAAGCGGCGGCAATGGACCTGCGGCTACTACAGTCAGGTTACCCGGGGGACCACGTTGGAAAAGGTATTCGATAACGCGCGATCGCAGGTACTGATCGCCGGAGGCGGCCCCGCCGGCATGGTTGCTGCCTACGCGCTTGCCCTCAAGGGCATTTCTGTGCGGGTCCTGGAAGAGGCGCCCACGTGCATGGAGGACATGCGCGCTTCCACCTTGCATCCGCCGACGCTGGAAATGCTGGAGGCGTTGGGCCTTCGCGAGGCCCTGGAAGAGCAGGGACTGCGCGCGCCGGTCTACCAGTACAGCAACCGCACCACCGGTCGGCACTTCACGCTCGACATGAGCGAGATCGCCGACGTCACGCCTTATCCCTATCGCCTGCAGTGCGAGCAGTTCAAGCTGACGCGCCTGATTGCGGCCAAGCTGGCCGAGATGGACAACGCCGAGGTGCTGTTCTCCCACCGCATCGCGAAGGTGGATCAGGGCGCGAACGGGGCGCAGGCTTCGGTCGAGACCCCCTTCGATATCAAGCTGTTCCATGCGGATTACCTGATCGGCGCGGACGGCGGTAACTCGACCGTCCGCAAGTGGCTGGGCATCGGCTTCGACGGGTTCACCTACCCCGAGACGTTCCTGACCCTGTCCACGACCTATCCGATCGACCAGCACTTGCCCTGGCTCAAGGAGGTCAACTACGTCAGCGGCGACCCGTTCTGGTGCGTTCTGCTTCGCGTGCCGGGCCAGTGGCGCGTGCTGGTTCCGGTCAAGAACAACCTCTCTGACGAGGAAGTCACCAGCGACGCGCGCAAGGACGAAGTCTTTGCCGAACTGCTGGGCGCCAACATCCCGATTGAGACGACGCATCGCACCCGCTACCGCGTGCATCAGCGCGTGGCGAACAGCTTCCGCCAGGGGCGCATCCTGCTGGTGGGTGACTCTGCGCACCTCAACAACCCGCTGGGCGGCTTCGGCATGAACTCGGGCGTGCACGATTCGATCAACCTGGCCGACAAGCTGGGGCGTGTCATCCTTGAAGGCGCCGATGAAGCGCTGCTCGACCTCTACGACCGCCAGCGGCGGACCGTGACCAAGGAGTTCGTGCAGGCTCAGACGATCGCGAACAAGAAGGCCGCCGAAGAGACCGGTGCGATGTCTCCGCGCGAGATCATGCTGGCATCGCTGGAGAACGATCCCGTCAAGCGTCACGCGTACATCCGCGAACAGGCGATGTTCAAGAGCCTCGAGCGCGCAGCCGAGGTCGTCTGATCGGCGCCCGGTCCTTCGGGACCGGATCAAGGCGGGAAGCTTGCCCGCACCGAGAAGCCCGGCCATTTGGCCGGGCTTTTTGTCGTCCAATGGAGATTACCTGGTGACGGACCGGCAGGCGCTGTCGCCTGCCTGGCGGCCGCTCTAGCGAGCCACGAGCGGATAGGGCACGGCCTCCAGCGCGAGGCCCAGGCGATAGCGATCGCCCCGGTACTGTGCGATCGTGCGGGCGACCGGTTTGTTGCCGGCCGTACGCAACAAGCGCTCTACTCGTAGTACCGGCGCCTGCGGCTCGAGTCCGAGTTGCTGCGCCACTGCCAGACTTGCGCCCACAGCGGAGATCACCTGCTGCCCCCCGACGATGGGCTGACCACTGGCCTGGAGGATCTCCAGCAGTGGCGCCTCGGTCAGCCGCTCCGCCGACACCAGGTCCGCCGCGGCGGCGGGCAGGACGCTTTCGATCACGCCCAGGGGCTCCTCGGCGGTCGATCGTATGCGCACGGCGCGCACGATCTCGCTTCCCGGCTCCAGCTCCAACGCCGCAGCGGCATCCACAGGTGCCGGAATTCGCCCGTATTCGATGACCTTAACAACCGTCTCCCGGCCGAAGGCAATCAGCGAATCGATCGTCCGCATGGGATCCTCGGCGGGCCTGCCCATCTTGTGGATCACCCGGGTTCCGACACGCCGACGGCGCTCTACCAGCCCCGACGCGGTCAGTTCCTGCATGGCGCGCCGGGCGGTGATCCGGGACACGCCGAAGCGCTCGGACAATTCAAACTCTGTCGGCACGTTGGAACCATAAGGCAGCGCGCCGGAAAGGATTTCATCCCGCAGCGCGGTGTAGAGTTGGTGGTAAAGGGGAAGCGCGGCTTCGCGCTGGACCTTGCCTTCATGCATCATGGTGCCTCTTGGACCAGAAGCACCGCAAAGTCACCAGCGGGACCACGTAACCACAACCAGCCGAAGGCCCCCCATCGCTGGCCTTGAAAAACCCGCCCCCGCCGGCGCATGAAGGTGCGCGCGCAGGCCTCAAGACCCCGGCGCCGGTACGCCGGACATCACGATCCGGCGACATCCCAGGGAGCAGATCATGGCAGACACCGACCTTCATCGCCCGCTGTACACGGCGGATCTCCTCGCCAACGCGCTCAACCAGGGCGGGGATGCACCGCTGCTGCACATTCAAGGCATGCCCACGCTGAGCGCGCGCCAGGTGCGGGATCGCACGAGCCAGTTCGTCCAGGCGATGGCGAGCCTTGGCGCAGGGCGCGGAGTGCGCGTGGCCCTGCTCTCCCCCAACCGGCCCGAGAGCCTTCACGTATCGAACGCCGCGCAGCTTCTTGCCGCCATTTACGTTCCGCTGCATCCCTTGGGCAGCGCCGACGACCAGCTTCACGTCCTGCGAGACGCCGAAGTTGAAGTGCTGATCTTCGATGCCGAACGCTTCGAGGGCCGCGTGCGCGAACTCGTGCCGCATCTGCAGAACATGCGCCTGCTGGCGGTGGGTGTCAGTGACCTAGCGCCCGACATCTGCGCGCTGGCAGACACCTTTGCCCCCGCACCCCTGGTCCCGCCGCGGGTGGAACCGCACGACATCATGCGCATGGGCTACTCGGGCGGCACTACCGGCAAGCCCAAGGCCCTGATGAGTTGCCAGCGCACCGCCATGGCCACCGGCCAGATCATGCAGGCCGAATGGGAATGGCCCAATCCCCCACATATCCTCACATGCGCGCCGCTCAGCCACGCCGGTGCGGCGATGTTCCTCCCTGCCTTGCTGCGCGGGGGCACGGTGCTCGTCCTTCCAGGGTTCGAGCCGGTCGCGGTGATGCAGGCGATCCAGGAGTATCGGATCAACTGCATGCTGCTGGTACCGACCATGATCTACGCGCTGCTGGACCACCCGCGCTTCGGGGAATTCGACCTGTCCAGCCTGGAGACGGTGTTCTACGGTGCTTCCGCCATCTCGCCTGCGCGTCTTCGCGAGGCGATCGAGCGGATCGGCCCGGTCTTCGCGCAGTTCTACGGCCAGGCCGAGGCACCGATGTGCATCACCTACTTGCGCAAGGCAGATCACGACGTGAACGACCTGCGCCGCCTGGCAAGCTGCGGAAAGCCCACCCCCTATATCCGCCTGCAGCTTCAGGATGCGGAGGGCAACGTCGTGCCGGATGGGGAGCCTGGCGAGATCTGCGTGCAAGGGCCGCTGGTGATGGACGGCTATCGCGATCCTGCACTTACGGCCGAAGCGTTTCGCGGCGGCTGGCTGCACACCGGCGACGTCGCGGTGCGCGACCCCGATGGGTTCCTGCGCATCGTCGACCGCACCAAGGACATGATCGTCTCGGGCGGCTTCAACATCTACCCCCGCGAGTTGGAGGACATCATCGGTGAGCATCCCGCCGTCAGCCAGGTGGCGGTCATCGGCGTGCCGCACGCCAAGTGGGGCGAAGCCGTCACGGCAATCGTCGTGCTGAAGCCCGGCGAAAGCGCCAAGGCCGATGCGCTGACCGCGCCGGTCGCGGCACGCAAAGGCTCATTCCAGGCTCCCAAGAGCGTGGTATTCGTCGATGCCATTCCGATGACGCCGGTAGGCAAGCCGGACAAGAAAGCGCTGCGGGCACGGTATGCCACGATGGCGGGAGCCTGACTGATACCCCGGTGGCGCCGGCGCGCCTCTAGCCAGTGGCATCGCCCCCGGCTTCCGGATGGGGCGACGCCTGACTGGTGACGGCACCGTCCCGCATCCGCTCGAGATCGCGCTGGTCGTGGGAGCAGAAAATCGAGACTTGCGAGCCATGCTGGCGCTTCAGCTCGCGCAGTCTCTGCTGGTTGGTCAGGCGACGCTTGCGATCGACTTCCATCAGCGCCTGATAAAAGCGCAAACCCGGCGTACAGCGCGGGTGGGCGACGTCCATCTCGCCACGGTAGAAGTAAGCGTCGCCCGCATTCAGAACCCAGGAACCGCCCGTGTTCACCGCCACCCCGGCGTGACCATAAGTGTGGCCAGGAAGCGGAATCATCAAAATCTCGGGCGGAAGACCGTCCAACTGGCGCACGCGCTCGAAGCCGAACCAACGTTCGCCACCGCGGGCATAAGTACGCCAGTCGCGCACGTCATCCCATTGATCCGAGCGATAGCGGCGGCGAGCGATGAAGCCCCGGCGCTTGCGTTCGGCCGCGCTGCGTTCGGCCTCCATCACATGAACCCTCGCCTCGGGAAAATCCTCCAGGCCGCCGGCATGGTCAAAATCGAGGTGTGTCAGGACGATGTGGCGCACATCCCGCGCCGAATAGCCCAACTGGTGAACCTGGTGGAGCGCGGTCTCTTCCATGCGGAACCGGATGTTGAGCAGCCCATGGAAGAACTTGCTGAGGCGCGGATGCGGTTCCCGAACATCCTGGGTGCCGTATCCGGTGTCGATGAGCACCAGGCCGGCGTCCGTCTCCACCAGTTGCGCGGCACAGGGAATGCTCGCGAGCGGCCCCGTGCTGAACCCGTCGAACAAGGCTCCGCCCACCGGGCAGTTGGTCCCGCACTTGAGGTAGTGGATGCGCATGACGCGATCGCTCCTTCGGCAAATCCCCGAGCGACCACGGGCACCGCTCACAGCCGCACGTCCCGCCGTCCGGCAGCGGGATCGGCGGACTAATTGAGCAGGCGAACATCCCGGGCGCGCGCAACCCACAAGTGCTTGCGGTAGCGCTCGAAGCACCGAGCCCCACAAGTCAGCCGCATCAGCGCGCCCTCCGCGATGGCGGTCGCGCGGCGCGGGTCTTCCTGCACCAGCGGCAGCAGCGCCTCGCGGTTCCACGCCTCGGAGTGCTTCACGTCCAGCACCGCGTGCAGATCGAAGTACTGGCGCTCTTTGCCGCTGAGACCGATCCGCCGCAGCCCTTGGGCGACCGCCGCCGATCGACCGGGCGCCGTCAATTCGATCACGCCCAAGGCGCCGACCGAATGCCATGCATAGGAGCGTGACGTTGCCATGCCCGTCATCGCGTTCGCCAGGGCCAGGCTCTCGCCCACCGTCGTGTCGATGCTCGGCCGCACTTCCAGAACGTCAGCGATGCGATGAAGCATCGGCCCGTGCATCCCCTTGTGGTTGCCGCGCCCCATCTCGTCCCAGTAGTTTCGCGCGAGTTCCAGCTTGGCCTGATCCGGCAGCTTGACCTGCGTGTAGGCCACAAGGTCATCGAACCCGGCCTCACCGGCAGCCTCCTGCTCGAAGAACCAGCGCAAGTCGTTGCGGGTGGCCTGCTCGGCCAGCCAGGGGAACAAGGGGTCGCCCTGGCCGGGCCCGGTCTCGATCAGCCCTTCGAACCAGGCGATGAAGGCATGAGGATCCTTAGGGGCCTGGGCTGCACGCCCCGCCACTTGAGACCTGAGCGCCTCGAGAAATTCGATCTCGAGGGACTGCATGTGATTGTCGTTCTCCAACCGCTCTCGCCAGTCGGGCCGGGGGAACTGCGGCTCCAGCCGCTGGCGGTTCCAGTGGGCAAGAAGACGCTGAAATTCATCGGAGAAGTAATCATGGGTAACCACAGGTGCCGTGCTGCGGTTCATGACATTTGTTATGTTTCTGGTATACATGGGAAATCCTCAGACCGGACGGACGAAACGCCGGACGATCATCTCTGTTCCGAATTTGTTGACGGGTTGAACCTCGTCGCGGAACGGCTTTGCAAAGGCCTGGCGCGCATCATGCTCTGACGCTGACGTCACGGCCGGCCTCCGAGCCGGGTCACGCAGATCCCGACGGCAGCGATGCGGTCGACCTCGGCATAGGCTTCCTGCTCCAGCTCATCGCCGAAGATATCGGTGTCCAGAACCTCGTATTCATAGGCATAGCCCTGGACCGGCATGCGCATCCGCAGGGCTTCGCGAACGAGATCCCTGCCCTGCACGATTGAGACCCCGGTGTGCATGATGAAGCGACCACCGGGCGCGAGCTTGGGCAGGCTCGCGATCGTCCAGTCCACCGACAGGCGGCCCCCGTACAAATCGCCCCCGTCGCGGTATGTCCGCCGCCCTCTGTCCATCATGAACGGCGGGTGAGAGACGATCACCTCGAATTCGCCCTCCATCTCGCCCGGCGTGCCGGCAAGGCAGGTGCAGTGCTCGATCCCAGCGAACTGCGCGTTCACCGAGGCATACTGCAGAGCCTTTGGATTGACGTCCGCCAAAGTCAGGGTCGCGTCGGGCAAGTGCAGCCCGGCCGTAATACCGCCAACGCCGGCCCCGGCGCCGTAATCGAGAACCCGCGCCGGCGCTGCAACGCCGTCGCAATGGCGCAAGACATAATCGGCAAACCGATGGCTGTCGGGCCCCAGGAACACCGAGTCCGGTGCGTCGGTGGGATAGGCGGAATGCACGAAGAGACCGTGGAACACCCGCGAAACCCGCACTCGGGCCATGACGAGGCCATCCGGGCGACGTTCCAGAAGCGCGGCTCTTTCCAGCGGCTCGAGGATCGCCGGCGGAAGCTCGTCCGGTAGGCATGGAAGGCTCCAGCCCAGCAGATCGACCACGGTCCGGCCGATCCGGCGGTCGGGGCGCGCGACGACCCGCGCGTGCGTGGACGGCGTCGGCGCTGTGAAGTCGTAACCCTCCTGCGCCAGCTCGGCGAGGATGCTCAGCAAGGCTTCCCGGACCAGCCAGGCTGGAACATGTGCCCCCGTCGCCGTGTCGGAATGGACAGCGTGTTCTTTCGCATCAGTGGAGTGCATGGCGTACCCGCTTTAATTTTCTGCGGGTTAGAAGCCCAGGGGCCAGCTGCCTGTTCCGGAACATTGATTTCTGTTTCGCAGAAGCAGGTTGGAGCGCCCTACCCTCAGCGCGCAGGCTCTGGCATGACACCACGGACATGGCCAAAACCCTTACTCACATCGATGCTGACGGCACCGCGCGCATGGTGGACGTTGGCGCCAAGCCGGCGACACAGCGCCTTGCGGTCGCCTCCGGGCGGATCCGCATGACACGCGAGGCGCTTGACGCGATCCGGGCCGGCAACGCCCCCAAGGGGGATGTCCTGGGAACCGCGCGCATCGCCGGGATCATGGCGGCCAAGCGCACCGGCGAGCTGATCCCTATGTGCCATCCGCTGGCGCTCGACGCGGTCAACATCGACTTCATCTTCGAGGATGACGCCGTCCGCGCCCGCGCCACCGCTTCGTTAACCGGCAAGACCGGGGTGGAAATGGAGGCGATCACCGCTGCCACCATCGCGCTCGTCACGATCTACGACATGGCCAAGGCGCTCGACAAATCGATGGTGATCGAAGACGTCCGCCTGATCGAGAAGCGCGGCGGCAAGTCCGGCCATTGGCGCGCGGACGCATGAGCGCACAGAGCATGACCGGGGCGCCCCTGCGTTCGCCGCCGATGCCACTGGAAGAAGCTCAGGCCCGCCTCCTGGCACTTGCGACCCCGCTGCCGGTGCAGCGCCTCACGGTGGACGATGCTCTGGGCTATCACCTGGCAACCCCGCTGCATGCCCGGCGCACGCAGCCTGCCACCGACCTTTCGGCGATGGACGGCTATGCCGTGGCCGGCGATGACACCGCCGGGCCATGGCGCGTGATCGGCGAGAGCGCCGCTGGCCACCCCTTTGGCGGGTCCGCCCGCCCGGGCGAAGCCGTGCGCGTTTCCACCGGCGCGCACATGCCGCAAGGAAGCGGATGCGTGATTCTGCAGGAGGACATCCTGCGCCAGGGCGACGAGATCTCGCTGAGCGGAGACCCCCCGGAGCCACCTGGCAAGCACATTCGCCCACGCGGGATGGACTTCACGGAAGGGGCACAAGTGCTGGAGGCCGGTAGCCGTATCGGACCGGCGCAACTGGCCCTCGCTCTCGCTGCCGGCCACTCGCAAGTCTTGGTGCACCGCCCACCCCGGCTGCTGGTGATGGACAGCGGGGACGAACTCGCCGCCGACCCGGAGAACTGCGCAAGCCACCAGACACCGGCAAGCAACGGCGCGATGCTGGCCGCGATGGCGCGCGCCCTGCCTTGCCATGTGACGCGGACCGGCCCGGTGCCCGACACCATGGCGGCGCTGGCCGATGCCTTTGCGCAGGGCAGCGAGGCCGACGTAATCGTCACCAGCGGCGGCGCCTCTGTGGGCGATCACGACCTGGTGAAGCCGGCGCTGGAGGCATGGGGCGCGACGCTCGATTTCTGGCGCGTGGCGATCAAGCCGGGCAAGCCATTGCTCGTCGCCAGCCGCGAGGACGGCGGACGGCGGCAAATCGTGCTTGGCTTGCCGGGCAACCCGGTATCCAGTCACGTCACCGCCTACTTGTTCATGCTGCCCCTGCTGCGCCGCCTGCTGGGTGCCACTCGGCCGGTGCCTCTGCCCGTTCCCGTGACGCTTGCCGCGCCGCTACCTGCCAACGGGCCCCGCCGCGGCTTTCTGCGCGCCTGGTGGGATGGGCGCGCGGTAGCCGCGCACCCGGTGCAGGACAGCGGAGCGATGGCCTCGCTCGCAGCCAGTAACGTCCTGATCGATCGGCCCGCTCACGCCCCTCCGGCAGTGGCCGGAGAGACGGTGCACGCCTATTGGATAGATGCCGCTAGCGCTTGACTTGCATAATTTTGTTGCCTACTTGTTCGTCAATTGTTCACCAAAAAGAACGCCGGAGGAGGCGGAACGATGTTGACGCGCAAGCAGCACGAGTTGCTCCGGTTCATCCAGACCCGCTTGGAAGAAACCGGGATCTCTCCCAGCTTCGAAGAGATGAAGGAAGCGCTCGACCTCAAGTCCAAGTCCGGCGTCCATCGCCTGATCTCGGCCCTGGAGGAACGCGGCTTCATCCGCCGCCTGCCCAATCGCGCCCGAGCGCTGGAAGTGCTGAAGCAGCCGGAGAACATCGGCGGCAAGGCCAGCGTCGCCGCTAAGCCGGCAAACAGCAACGATGCCACCGTCAATGTCAGCGCACCGCGCGCTGCTGCCCCGGCCCCCGCCAACGACGTGATCGAAATTCCGATGCACGGCCGCATTGCCGCGGGCGTTCCGATCGAGGCGCTGGAAGGCCAGGCAACCCTGCCGGTCCCTGCCGCCCTGCTCGGCGCAGGTGAACACTATGCCCTGGAAGTGTCGGGCGATTCGATGA
>Ga0233380_1001377_pt1 | contig 10976 bp, 7 predicted proteins | sample ElkDunMinimDraft_9_FD_191541 | JGI IMG/M metagenome (GOLD analysis project Ga0233380, IMG submission 191541) | Fecal eukaryotic communites from dung pellets of Tule Elk in California, USA - Elk Dung F36 | ecosystem: Host-associated > Mammals > Digestive system > Large intestine > Fecal | place... | reverse complement strand
CAGCATGTTGAAGGCCAGGCCCAGCCAGATGTTGGCGATGATCACGGCCCAGATCGAGAATGCCGGATCCGACTTCCAGAAGATGTTCGACTGGATGATGCCGAGCCCGCGCAGGATGACGTTGAGTGCGCCGAAATCCCCCGCCAGCATCCAGCTCCAGATGGCGCCCACCACCAGCCCCGGCATCACCCAGGATACCAGGAACAGCCCGCGGATCGTTGCGGCGCCGGGAAAGCGCTGGGCGAAGAACAGTGCGAGCGAGAAGCCCAGGATGAACTGGCCGGCCATCGAGCCGAACACGAAGATCAGCGTGTTGCGGGTGACCAGCCAGAACTCCGGCATCTGCACGACCGCGACATAGTTCTCGAAGCCCACGAATGGGCGAACCAGCGCTCCCAGGGTGAACATGTCCACCTGCTGGAAGCTCATCAGCACGTTGTAGACCAACGGGGCGCCGGCCAGTGCCAGCAGGAACACCAGCGCCGCCCCGACCAGCACGATATCGAAGCCGATCCCGTCCCGCAGCGAATTGAACAATCGCGACACCACGCCCTCCTTTGCATCAGCGCGAAATTCGGCTGGCCGGAGCACGCCCCGGCCAGCCTCGCCGGGGGAGGGCTACTTGTTGAAGATGGTGTCGATGGTGGCCTGAGCCTGGTTGAGCGCATCCATGGCAGACATCTGGCCGGTGAGCGCCTGCTGCTCCGCGTCGTAGATGGCCTTCGATATCTTCTGCCATTCAGGATGCGGACCGCGCGGCTGGGCGTATTGGAGCTGCTCCTGGAAGACCTTGAGAGCCGCGTCCTTCTTCTCGATGCCGGTCACCGGCAGCTCGATGTCGCCGCGGGCCGGCAGGTTCCCGAATTCGGGGAACAGGCGGTCCTCCTGGCTCACATAGTATTCGAGCAGGCGGAAGGCCTCGTCGGGATGCCGGGTGTTGGCCATGATGCCCCAGTTGAAGCCGCCGAGTGCCGACGAGCGCTCGCCACCCTCGGTGATGGTCGGCAGCAGTGCGACACCCCAGTCGAACTGGGCATCCTCCACCATCCGGTCGATCTCCCAGGGGCCGGAGATCGCCATGGCCGCGTTGCCGGAGTTGAAGGCGCCGGTGGAATCCCATTGGCCGAGGCTCAGCACGTCGCGCGAAGCCCAGCCATTGTCGATCAGCTGCTTCCAGAGTTCGAGCACCTCGGCTGCGCCCTCCGTGTTCACCTTGTCGGCGTTGCCGCCCGACATCTGGATGATCGGCAGGAACTGGAACGTGCCCTCCTCGCCGGCGCGCGCCGAGAAGGTGATGCCGTAGACGGCGCTCGCCGGGTCCGTCAGCTTCTCGGCATACTCCACTACCTCGGCCCAGGTTGCCGGTGGCTTGCTGAGGCCGGCCTTCGCAAACAGGTCCTTGTTGTAGAAGATGCCGATCGTGTCGGTGTACTTCGGCAGCCCGTACAGCCTGCCTTCCCACTTCACCGAGTTGAGCGGTCCCTCGAAATAGGCATCGACGTTGATGATGTCCGAGGCCTCGACGCGGTCGGTGATGTCGAGCATTGCGCCCCGGGACGAGAACAGAGCGAAGTCGGGGTTGTCGAAGGAGACGATGTCCGGTGCGTTGCCCGTCGCGAAGGCGCGCAGGGTCTCGTTCACCAGTTCATCGAAGGGGATGTAGCGATACTCGACGACGATGTCCTCGTTGGCATCGTCGAACTCCTTGGAGAAGGTGTCCGCGATGCCGGGGCGATCGTTCCCGTCGATCGACCACACCTTGAGGGTCACCTGCGCCTGCGCCGGCGTTGCTGCGATCAATGCGCCGGCCGCAAGGCCCGCCAATAGACCAAGTCTGCTTAACTGCATTATATCCTCCCGTTGCGGCCTCGGCCGCGCTCCATGCCGCTTGGGTTCCTCTTCCCTCGCGGCGTTTCCTCGCTGCCACGGACGCTGCAACGGCCGTGGCAGCACTCACTCCTCCCGATCTGCCTCCCCTTTTGTCATGCCGGCACCGGTGTTCATCCCGCGATAGCCAGGTAGTCGCCGCCCCGGCAGGTCTTCAGGTAGTTGAGCGCTCGCACCTGCCCGGTCATTTCCAGCGCATCGCGATAGACCGGGTCATGCCAGCCCTCGATGTCGATCGATCCGCTCCAGCCGGCGAGCCGCAGTTCCGAGATGATGTCGGTCCAGTTGCTGTCGCCGAAACCCGGCGTCCGCATGAACACGAAGGGATGCTTGCCGAAGATGCCGTGCTCCCGGATCACATCCCACCGGACCGTCGCGTCCTTGCCGTGGACATGGAAGATCCGCGGCGCCCACTTGCGGATCTGCGGCAAGGGGTCGATCAGGTAGACCAGCTGGTGGCACGGCTCCCATTCGAGCCCGATATTCTCGTCCGGGGTCTCGTTGAACATCAGCTCCCAGGCATCGGGATTGTGGGCGATGTTCCAGTCGCCGGTCTGCCAGTTGCCGTCCATGGCGCAGTTCTCGAAGGCGATGCGCACGCCCCTGTCGCTGGCCCGCTTGGCAAGCTCGGACCAGACGGCGCGATATTGCGGCAGGCTATCCGTCAGCGGTCGCCCCCGCAGCCGGCCGGTAAAGCCCGCAACGCAGGTCGCACCAAAATGGTGTGCGTTGTCGATGCAGTCTTTCCAGCCCTGCAACGTCTCGCGGTCCAGCTCCCCGTCCTCGAGCGGGTTGCCGAACATGCCGATCGTCGAAATGGTGATGTCGCGATCCCCGATCGCGCCCAGGCAGCGGCGCCCGAGTTCGCCAAGGTCCTGGCCGTTGGTCGTCTGCCAGAAGAAGGGCTCGAAGCTCTCGAACCCGAGGTCCGCGATCTCGGCAATCCGCTGCGAGGCCCTGCCGGCGGTCGCGCTGACCATGGTGCCGATGCGGATGGATTTGGCGGGATCGCTCAAGACTGGTTCCTCAGGTTTGGATTGTCACGCGCTGCCCGGTTCGGGCGCTCTCGATCGCGGCAAACACCATGGCCAGGCTGTTGATGTTGTCGCGGCCCTCGGTCTCGGGTGCGCGGCCCGTCTCGATGGCGGTCAGGAAATCGGCGATGACGCTGGCATGGCCATGTGTCTCCTCGTCCCTGGCCGGTGCGGGAACGGTGACCGGAACTGCGTCGCGCAACAGGTCGCTGCCGTCCGCTGCGACACGGGCGTCAAGGGCCTCCTCGCCATCCCACAGCAATGTCCCCCTGGTGCCGGTGATCCTCCAGCTTCCCTCCCAGCTGGTATTGGCGCCTTCGGCGCACCAGGAGCCACGGAAGTTGAAGACGACATCGTCGGCCAGTTCGAAGATGGCGTTCGCCGCTGCTCCGTGCCGGTACCAGGAGCCGCGCGGGTTGGTCTCGAGGCAGTAGACCGCCCGCGGCGCCTTGCCGGACATGAACCGGGCGGCGTCCAGGGTGTGGATGGCCATGTCGAGCAGCAGCACGTTGTCCATCTCTTCACGAAAACCGCCGAAATGGGCTCCGATGAAGAAATCGCAGTTGAGGCTGGTGAGCTCGCCCAGCGCTCCACTTTCGATCAGCCGGCGGATCCGGCGAACCCCGGGGATGAAGCGGCGGTTCTGAATGACGGCGTGGAGGCGGCCGGCCGCATCGGCTTCCGCAAGGATGGAACGCGCGGCGTCGATGCTGTTCGCCATCGGTTTCTCGCTGAGCACGTGGCACCCATGACGCAGGCCGCTCACCACCACGTCGGTGCGGCCGGCAGGCGTGACGACGTCGAACAGGATGTCCGGCTTGAGCTCGGAGAGCATCGCGCGGAGGTCGCTGCCGGTGACGGCATGTTCAAGGCCGAACTCGGTCGCGCGTTCGGCGGCCATGGTGGCGTCAAGGTCGGCAAGGCCGACGATCCTGACCCGCCCCTGAAGCAGTGGATGCTCGGACAGTGCCGAGAGCCATCCCCTGGACATGCTGCCGCATCCGGCAAGCACCGCCGTGAACACCAAGGCTTCCTCCCTGGACCCTGAACCGGCGCCGTCTTCCGCGGCTGCATGGAACATCGCCCGTAAACGTTTACGACGCTATTATTGGAGCGGACGACGTGTCAATTGGGATTCGTAAACGTTTCCGGGAAGCTGCAGAACAGGAATGACAGGGATCAAGCGCCTGGCGCAGCAGCTCAATCTGTCCATCGGCACGGTGTCGCGGGCTCTGAACGGCAAGCCCGACGTCAACGAGGAAACCCGGCGACGAGTCTTCGAGGCGGCCGCAAGGATCGGCTACGTGCCCAACCAGGCCGGCCGCGCGCTGCGCAAGGGCGCGACCGGCGTCATCGGCTTCATGATGCAGACCGGCTCCGAGATCACGGGCGAGGGCGACGTCTTCTTCATGAGCGTGTTCGATGGTGTGCAGACGGTCTTCGCCCGCCATCAACTCGACCTCGTTGTGCTCCTCTGCTCCTCCGGGGAAGACGCCACCGCCTACATGCAGCGCGTTGTGGCCCGGGGGTTTGCGGATGCGCTCATCATCTCTGCGACCAGGCGGATCGACCACCGGATCGACTATCTGGCAAGCCGAAACATCCCCTTCATCGCGCTCGGCCGCTCGGAAACCGATGCCGGCCATCCATGGCTCGATCTCGATTTCGAAGGCATGGCCAGGACCGGCGTGTCTCGGCTGGTCGCCCGCGGGCATCGGCGCATCGGCGTATACGCGCCGCTGGACGATACCAACCTCGGCTTCGTCTTCCTCGATGCCTACCGCGAGGAGCTGGCGCGCCACGGCATCGCCTTCGATCCCGATCTGGTGTTTCGCGCCAACCCGAATGAGCGGGGAGGCCACGAGATCGCGCACGCGATCGCGGCGATGCCCCCCGACAAACGCCCCACCGGCTTCATCTTCACCAACGAGATGATGACGCTGGGGCTCTACAACGGACTCTACGAGGTCGGGCTTGTGCCGGGCAGGAACCTTGCGCTGATCGGGCGGGACAGTCCCCAGGCTCACTTTCTGGTGCCGCGGCTGACCTCGTTCCGGCTGTCGCTGCGCGACCTGGGCATCAGCCTCGCCGAAGGGCTGCTCGCGACCATGCCCGGCTTTGCCGATGCCTATCCGGGCGGCGTGGTGCGCAGGGTCATGCCGCTGGAGCTGGTGGAGGGCGACAGCGATGCCGCCCCGCCGTCGCCGTGAGTCCGCTCAGGGATTCAGCGGTTGGTCGGGCAGGGGCGGGGCAGGCGGCAGCCCCGTCGCTTCCAGCAGTTCCGTCTCGTCCAGCGACTCCCTAGCCACGAGCGCCGTGACCAGCCGGTCCAGAGCGTCCCGGTGCTCGCGCAGCAGGCGCTGGGCCTCGTCGTGGCACTCGCCGATGATGCGTGCCACTTCCGTGTCGATGATCCTTGCCGTGTCCTCGCTATAGGGCTTGGCACCCATGAAGCCGCCGCCGCCGGTCCACTCGTTCTGACGCGGGGCCAGCTGGACCATGCCGATCCGGTCGCTCATGCCCCAGCGGACGACCATCTGGCGGGCGAGGGATGTGGCCTGCTCGATGTCGTTCTCGGCCCCGGTGGTCCTCGTGCCATAGACGACCTCCTCCGCCGCCCGGCCGCCCAGTATCCCGATGATCTTCGCCCGCAGATAGGCCTCCGGATAGTTGTACCGGTCGGTGAGGGGGCGCTGGTAGGTGACGCCCAGCGCCTGCCCGCGCGGCACGATGGTGACGCGATGCACCGGGTCGGCTCCCGGGACGACGAGGCCGAGGATGGCGTGCCCGCCCTCGTGATAGGCAACGCGCCTCCTGTCGGCTTCGCTGAGGATCAGCGGACGCTCCGGCCCCAGCATGATCTTCTCGAGAGCATCGATGAAGTCCTTCTGGTGGACCTTGTCCTCCTGCCGGCGCGCCGCAAGCAGGGCCGCCTCGTTGGTGTGATTGCGGATGTCCGCCCCTGAAAAGCCCGGTGTGGTCTGCGCTATCTTGCCGAGGTCGATGTCATCGGCGAGCGGTACGTTTCGGGTGTGGACCTTGTAGATCGCCTCACGGCCCGCCTTGTCGGGAAGGTTGACCATCACCCGGCGGTCGAACCGGCCCGCGCGCAGCAAGGCGTTGTCGAGAATGTCTGGCTGGTTCGTCGCGGCCAGCACGATCACGCCTTCCCGGCTGGAGAAGCCGTCCATCTCGGTGAGGATTTGGTTGAGCGTCTGCTCCTGCTCGCTGGCCCCGCCGATCACCGTCTGCCCACGGGCCCGCCCGATGGAGTCGATCTCGTCGATGAAGATGATGGCGGGCGCGTTCTTGCGCGCCTCGGCGAACAGGTCCCGCACCCGCGCCGCGCCCACGCCCACGATCATCTCGATGAACTCGGCGCCGCTCATCGAGAAGAACGGCACGTCTGCTTCCCCGGCCACGGCCCGGGCCAGCAGGGTCTTGCCGGTGCCGGGCGCCCCCACAAGCAGCACGCCCTTGGGCGCCGTGCCGCCGAGCCGGGTGTATTTCTCGGGATTCTTGAGGAAGTCGACGATCTCGATCAGCTCGTTCTCGGCCTCGTCGATGCCAGCCACATCCTCGAAGGTGACCTTGGTCTCGGTCTCCTTGTCGAAGCGCCGTGCCCGGCTCTTGCCCATGCCGCCGCCGAGCCCGAAAAGCCCGCCCCCCTGCTTGGAGGCGCGACGGAACAGCCAGACGTAGAGCCCGATGATCAGCAGGGCGGGACCGAACGCGGCCAGCAGCGACAGGAACGGATTGGCTCCGGTCTGGAGCGGCTCCGCCCTGATGTCGACGCCCTTGTCTACCAGCTCGGTTTCGAGGCCCGGATCGACAAACAGCGGCAGGGTGGTGGTGAACGTCTCGATCGTACGGCTTTCCGGCGCCGGCTGTCCCTCCACGGTTGGTGGAGCCCAGTTGACCGGTGTCTTGAACTGCCCCTCGATCGTGTCGCCCTGGGTATGGACCGCAGCGACATTGTCGGCCGCGAGCTGGGTCCTGAAGAGCGAATACGAGATCGGCTCCGGACCGGCGGGGCCGGGGAAGAGGATGCTGACGAGCAGGTAGTTCACCGCCAGGATCAGCAGGAAGATCAGCCAGTTGCTGCGCGGCGGCATGGAAGGTTGGCCGGCGGGGCGCCTCGATGCCGGGACATTCCTGTTGGAATTGCTGGGGTTGCTGGGCATGTCCGGTCTCAACGTGGGGAGGGAACTTGGGTCACTGCGGGGCGGAGTCGATCATCCCGGCAATGATGGAATAGACGAGGTCGGTATCGCCGAAGATCTCGTAGGGATTGATGAGATCATGGGGCAGCAGGCTCGAGAACTCGAGTTCGTGGACCGACACTGCGCCCCCCCGGCTCCGCCACCGGGCCACGAGTTGTTCGGTCAGCCGGTTGTTGACGGCAACGTCCGCCTGGTTGAGCAGGACCGAGATCCTGTTCCCCGCCGGTGGCGCGCGTGCCGCCTCGTTCAACACCGCTTCCCCGAGGCGCATGACCTGTCCCAGCGTATGGGTGGAGGGACGGACGAAGGCATAACCGGTGTTGGGGGCGCTCACGGGCGCCAGCGGGTTGACCCAGAACATCATGTTTGGCAGCTGCAGGAGCAGGTTCGTTGCTGCCGTGTTCGCCCAGGGCGGCACGATATAGGGCCCGAGGAATGGCGACACCGGAATGGCGAGGAACACGTCCCGCCGGTACTGCGCGATCCAGGTGGTGATGGTGCCGCCGGCGGAGAGCCCGACCACGACCACCCGATCGCCCAGCCCCTGGGCAAGGTCGGTGGATTGGTTGGCGAGGTCTACCAGGTGCTCGGCCGTCAGCGAGGCCAGCGACAGCGTCTCGGGGTCCGCCTCCCCGTGGCCGTACATGCGCGGCAGGTAGACATTGTACCCGCGCGCGAACAGGGAATTGGCCAGTGCCTCTCCCTGCGCGGGGCAACTTGTCAGCCCGTGGAAGAAGACGACCGCGATCCGGGTCCGGCCGCCGTGACTCATGAGTTTGGACAGGCAGCGGTCGTCAAGGTCTTCCCCGGCTTCCTCGGCCCGAACCTGTGAGAATGCCTCCGTGGCCTGCTCATATGTCCGGGCTGGAACGCTGGGCGACGCTCGCGCCGCGAGCCCTGCTACGGGAATGGGCATGCGCGACAGGACGATGAACGAGCCCGTGAGGCCCACCACCAGGACCAGTGCTGCACCCAGTGCCAGCCGCCGCGCGGTCCGCAGGAAGCGCTTGCCGGCGCCCTTCGGCGAAGAAGGAGCCACCTGTCGGGGCCTGACATAGGCCGCCAGCAACCAGGCAGCGACGCCGCCCACCACCGCGAAGCTCATGGCCAGCGCGAAGCCGGTGGTCATCAGGCCAAGCAACGCCACCCATGCGACCCACTGGACCCCGGCGGCGCCGCCGGTGTCGGTTAGTCCGAGCGTGCCGCCTATGGCTTCATAGAGCCCCAGCACGACCGGATACGACAGCGTTGCTGCGAGGACGCCGGCGGCCGCTCCGCCGATCGGGCGCACCCTGCGCCAGTTCGGCATCAGCAGCCACCAGGGCAGCCAGCCGCTGAGGAACACTCCGGCAAGCACCAACGGCCAGGGCAGGCGGCCGCTTCCGAAGCCGAGGGGTTCGCCGATGCTCAGTCCCACGAACGGGGCGATCCCCAGGCCGGCCAGCGCAAACACCAGCCCTGCGATGAGGGGCCAGGGCATGTACGAACTGTTGGGGCGGGGGGCGCTCTGGTTCACCATCGATGTTCACCGGGAGCCGCCTCGGTCTGGCCACTGCGCGGTGCCCATGCTGTGAAGACCTGCATAGGGGGAACTCACTTGCTGGTGGCCGAAATCATCTCGAACAGGGTGGGATACACGATGTTGATATTGCCGTGCGGCTGCCGCGGGTCGATCACATCGTGAGGCAGGCCGTCCTCCAGGGGCAGGAAGCGCAGGTCCACCGCCGCACCCTGCTTCTCCCATTCGCGGACAAGCTGCTCCACAAGGGGGGCATTGATCGTCTTGTCCGCCCGATTGAGCAGGACTCCGATCCCCTGCGCCGCAGGTCTTCTCGTCTCGGCCTCGCCGGCAACGATCCGCCCGAGCCGCATCAGTTCCCCGACTGCCCTGGTCGCGTAGCGCGGATAGACATAGGGCATCTCGGGAGAACTGTAGGGGGTCTTGGAATTCCACCAGATCATCAGGTTCGGCGCCCGGAGCAGCAGGTTGGTCGCGGCCCGGGTGGTCCAGGGTGGCAGGAAATCCGGGCCCAGAAACGGCGCCACTGCCACCGCGTTGCCCAGCGTATCGTTCTGCTGCGTCTCGTAGGTGGTGACCGTGCCTCCCGCAGATAGACCGACGATGATCACGTCCTCGCCTACCCCGTGCGCGATGCCGATCGCCGTATTGGCCGTGTTGACGAGGTCCTCGGCTGTCATGTGGGCCAGCGCCAGCGTCAGCGGGTCCTCCTCCCCGTGCCCGGGCAGACGGGGCACGACGACGTTGTAGCCTTTATCGAACAACTGCTGGGCCAGCGCGTCGCCCTGGGCGGGGCAACTGGTCAATCCATGGAAATACAACACGACCCTGGCAACCTTGCTGCCATGTGTCCGCAGCTGGGAATGACACTCGGGCCGGAGAGGCAGTGCCGCCTCGCGGGCTTCGATCGCCGAGAACTCGTCCAGTGCCTGCTGGTAGTCGGTCGCCGGTTGCGGTGTCAGCACGCCACTGAGGGGTGGAACGGGCAGCACCGTCAGCACCACGAAGCCGACCACGAGCACCCCGACGATAGAGAGGGTGATAACGACGAGGCCGTGAAATAGCCGGCGGAGCACTCCCGGCGGGCGGACGCCGGCGGGAACCTCGGGATATGGCGTGAGGCGGTGCTGCAGCAACGCGATGAGGACGCCGGAGACGGCGAGCGCGATCGTGGATGCGAAGCCCGTGGTGACGAGCCCGAGCAGGGACTGCACCAGCGCCTGGGTGACCTGCTCCAGCAGGGAAGAGTCGGAGGCGTGGCCCCGGTCGGTGTTCACCAGGTGTGCCAGCAGCAGCACGGCGGGGTAGGAGAGACACGCAACCAGAACGCCCGCAACGGCTCCCCTCAGCGCGGTGTCCTGACGGGGACGAATGACCACGAGCCACCAGACGAGCCATCCACACAGGAACACGCCACCCAGCAGATTGGCAGCAGTGATCTCACCGGCGCTGCCCAGCGCCGTAGGGCTGACCCGCACCTGGGCCAGCATGCTCCCGCCCAGGCCTATGGCGGCAAACACCAGTCCGGCGAAAGGTCCCCACAGCCAGTGCGAGGGCGAGCGAACTGGGATGTCCGGTTGGTCGCGGTCCGTGCTCATGGCTTGACCCCGGTGTCCGAGACTATGCGAGACTTGAGCTGTGCTATGGCCGCATCATCCCAGCCCGGGGGATCGACAAGCGCCCGCCAGGCATCGATGTAGTCGTCGATGGCGTAGTTGTGCCCGTACCCGATCGGCGAGGTCTGGGCGAGTGCCATGTCCATGCCGAGCTGCAGCCAGGTCACTACCGGATACCACGTCAGGGCAGGGGAGACCCCCGGTCCCCGTGGCGGGGTCATCCAGTCCGGAGCGCGGTGGAAGCTCGACCAGTCGAAGAACACGATCGGATCGCTTGGATACTGCAGGAACGCGATCCGCAACGGCCCCCAGGGTGCGTCGGGCTGTGCGAACTCGGCCCCGCGATTGGCAAAACGAATGGTCGCGTCATTGCCGAAGCGCGGCCGCCACTCCGGTGATCCGGGATCGCGGTTCTGGGTGGCATAGCGCCAGATCGAACTCGTGAACGGCGGCCCGGCCCAGAGCGCGCCGTCGTAAGGGTCGGGGAACATGTCCAGGATCTGGGAAGAGGCCTGAGAGCTGTTTGCGCCCAGGCTCAGGCCGTTGAGATAGAGCCTCGGCCGGCTGTCGCGCGGCAGTTGTGTCCAGTGCTGGTAGACCGCGGAGAACAGCGCCTGGGCGGCGTCCGTTCCGTATTCGGGCTGCACCACCAGGGAGAGGGGGCTGGTGAGGTAGGAGTATTGCAGCGCGACACTCG